>Ga0068877_10002450_pt1 | contig 14951 bp, 8 predicted proteins | sample NOAtaG_FD_66437 | JGI IMG/M metagenome (GOLD analysis project Ga0068877, IMG submission 66437) | Freshwater lake microbial communities from Lake Erie, under a cyanobacterial bloom - NOAA_Erie_Diel6S_1000h metaG | ecosystem: Environmental > Aquatic > Freshwater > Lake | place: USA: Ohio, Lake... | reverse complement strand
GACTCCAGCATAATCGGCTTCAGCTTCGACCAATGCTCATCCGTGAGCAGTAATCGTGGCATGGCAAACTCGCTATTTTGTTTTTCGCAAAACCACAATACGAGTTTGTCCCCACTTTTCGATCACTTATCTCAAACGTCAACAGGCCCTAGGCAAGGTCCCGGAAAATTCGCCGGAAGTCGACAAGAGCGATCAGGATACAATTTTCATATGCATCTTTTTGGGCAGACTGCGTTGGGCGGACATGCGGAACATGAGGGTGAAGCGCCGAAATTGAGAACCCTCCGTAGCCTCTTCTAACTGGATGGTCACCGATCCCTGAAGGCGCTGCACGAACGCTTGCACAGCTTCCATGCCGACTCCACGACCTGAAATTTCGGTAACCTGAGAGGCGCTCGAAACTCCGGAAAGGAAAATCGAGTAAGCTACTTCTTCGTCGCTAGCATCGGCAGCTAGTAGACCTTTTTCTATCGTTTTCTTTCGTAAGGCACTGAGATTTAGACCCTTACCATCGTCACGATAAGCGATCTGTGTCGACCCTTGAACATGACTAATCGAAACGACGATCGTTCCCTTCTGATCAGCATCGAAACCGTGATCGAGACTATTCCGGAATAGATGAACGAAGATGTCTTCAAACATCTCCAACTGATCTGGATCGAGAAGGAAATCTTCACCCTGAATCAGAACAGAGGGGGCCTTCTTTTTGAGCTGTTGCGACAAGGGCCCAAGGGATGCTGCAACTGACTTCAAGACCCTTTGAAAGGTATTAACGTTCAGCTCATCAATGCGTTGGAGTATATCAGCTAGCTCATTCTGGAGTTTTTGTGGTAACTCGTTCCAATACTCAGACATAAGAGTTGTGAGTCTGACCATGGCAACTTCCAGATCGGCGAAGGCAGCTCGCTTCAACTTGCTATCGTGCATCGTTTCGTAGAAACGAATGATCTGCTCGACTTTTTGCAGAGCTCCCAAGGCGCTCGCGATCTGCTCTGTTGTCAGACGTGTCTTATCCATGGCGAAAATGACTGTCTCGACTTCATGAACGAGATGGGAGATATCTTCCAGACCGTAGGTACGAGCATTACCCTTAATCGTGTGAATATTGCGAAGAACGCTCGGCCATTGCTCGGCGGGACGAGTTCCCTTGATGATACTATAAGAATCATGGAGAAGATGCCAAGCCGATGACAGGAAACGCTTGAACTTACTTGCTGACATTTCCAGAATGCGACCGATGACTTCCAATTCATGCTGTCTGGCGGCTGCCGCATCTTCAGCTTGCTTCATTTCCGTCACATCACGAATGGCAACCAATACCCTCAGGACTCGCTCCTCAGCATCTTCAATCGCCGCCCATTCAACCTCGAGGTATCTTGTCCCCAACCTGCTTTCAAAGGTGACCTTGCTTGGCAAAAGGTGGGAATTGGTATCAAAGTTCAGTGTATCCTGACTCATCGACATATCGAGGATCGAGTGGAGGACCGACAACTGTTCAGAGTTCATGTCGGAACGCTCAAAAAGCAGATTGAAAAGAGACTTTCCAGCTAAATCGTTTTTATCGAGGATACGCTCCAGGTAGGGTGAATACTGCTTTTGGATGCAGCCCTCAGCATCGACCATGCACAAACCCTGTTGGATATGGTCCAACATAACCGTAACATCACGGGTCTGTTGCCATAGTTCTTCGGTTCGCTCACGAACCTGTTGCTCCAACTTGGTGTTCATCGTCTCAGTCACCTGACGAGCTTCGATTTGCGCAACAAGAGCTTCTTTCTGGGCCCGACGAATCTGGAGGTTAATCTGATTGATCTTATCACTGCTACCGATAGCCAAGAGAACAACAAGACTCGCCGTAGCGAGTTCGATACCGTTGATTGTCCAAAACGAGACCGGGAGCAGCCCCAGCTTCTGCGTGCCGTAAGCGAAGGACCCCATAAGTAAGGCCAGCCAGGCCATGAGGAAGAAACGTGCTGGCTTATAGCCATTGACCAGGATGTAAGTGCTGCTCGTTAGCACCAGGATGATCACGCTTAAGCCAATGATGGTATAGACCTTGATGAAAATATAAGGCAGCACAAAGCTACCCAGTGTTGCCATGCTCAAGATAGCGATATGCCCCATGTAAATCTTGCGTATTCGGGGATGCTCTTCAACAGGCAAAAAGCTGCTAGCATAGAGACAGGTACAGAGGAAAACAAAGGGCACGGAGAACACTGAGGCCTTGTTCCCCCACCAGACAGAGGAAGGCCACAGATACTCATAAGCGAGGCCATTGATCGCCATCTTGAAAAACAACAGGGCACCTAAAAATAAGGCCAGTAAAAAATATTCTCGACTCCTCGAACCGATACCCAAGAAGGCATAGTAAGCGATCATCACTGCCATCAAGCCAACGAAGATACCTTGATAGTACTGCGACTCATGATCTTCGCTCATGATTTGATGTAAGGTTTTAAAGAACATCCGAAACTCGGACGAGCCATCCGTCTGCATGCGAAGATAGAATTCTGTGGGCCGATCCGTGTGAAGGTGAATCGGAAAATAAAAGTATCGATTCTTGAGACCCCTTTGGGAGAAGGGGGTTTGATCGCCTGATACGACGCGGACCCAGCGACCTTCCTTCTGGTAATAAAGGGCAATTTTATCGATCAGTGGATACTCGACGGCTACGAACCAGGGAGTTGATCGGCCCGGCACCGTCACAGCACTGAAGTGAAACCAGTAGGCGTGTCCTGTAAACCCATAGTTAGGCAGTTCTTGAGTCTCAGGTGAGAAACCACCTTGCCTCTTCACCGCTCGAATCTGCTCGAAAGTCATGGTCCGGGTCTCGTCTGCAAACACATGAGCGTGTGGCCCGATGGTGTAGGAGCTGATTTCAGGATCAAGCAAGACAGTCTCAGGTCCTGCCAGGCTCGGTCGAGCCCAGAAACAAACAAGCAGCAAAGCTGAAAGCAGAAGCTTCATGTCACGTCCTTAAGGCTACAAAGTGGGATTTCGGCCAAACTTCAAGACGACTTGACGTAAAAACTTCCGTCGTTTTTGTATCAATGGAGCCCCCTACGCCCATCCTGTCTTGCCTGGGCAAAATCCTTGTCAATTCAGGGACCTTTTGCTCTAATGCATCAGCACAAGAGGGGTAAGGTTATGGTGAGTTTTACTGACGAGTTGGAAACCTGGAGACAGGCTGTAGAAGCTGAACTGACGCGAAAGCGAACATCCTACTACCCAGAGGCGACCCGACTGCATGAGGCCTGTCGCTATGCTTTAGAAGGCCAAGGCAAACGGATCCGTCCTCTTCTCGCATTGGGTGCGGCCGAGGCTTTAGGTGGTTCTTGGCGGAACGCTTTGCCAGCCGCCATCGCGATCGAATGGATACATACTTACAGCCTCGTGCATGACGATCTGCCCACTATGGATGATGACGACCTGCGTCGAGGCCGAGCGACCACCCACAAGGTCTTTGACGAAGCGACGGCACTGCTGGTCGGGGATGCTCTCCTTACCGATGCTTTCGCTATCATTCTGGGAACACCTGCATCTGACGCGCAGAAAATCGGTATGTTATCAGCCCTCGCAAGCTCTGCTGGCGGGCGCGGTATGGTCCTCGGCCAGGCTCTCGATATGCATTGGACAGGAAGGCCTGGTTATGGTCAGAATGATCTTGATCGGATCCACGAGCTCAAAACGGGCTGCCTCATTCGTGCTGCATGCGCCATAGGCGCCTGGAGTGCTGGGGCTACAGCTGCTGAAAGGCTACAACTCGAGGAGTTTGGGGCACGGATCGGCCTTGCTTTCCAAATTGTCGATGATCTCCTCGATGAACGGAGTGCCATCGGAAAGACCTCGGGCAAAGACCGCGCCTCGGGCAAGCTCACCTATCTGACACTCATGAGTGCGGAAGAAGCTGGGGCACGAGCCGAAGCCCTGACGTTCGCGGCTCGCGCTAGTCTCGAAGTCTTTGGTGCCAAAGCTCGCCCCTTGCTGGACCTTGCCGGCCTACTCTTGCAAAGACAGCTTTGAGCGGTTTCATTTCCACCGATTGTGGAACCAGAAATACTGCTCCGGACGTTCCCTGATGCAAGCCTCGAGTATCTGATTGAATTCAGTCGATTGTCGGATGATATCACCCGAAATATCTTTCGTGACCGTCATGTCTAGCGCGGGCTTGATGACAAGGACATGTTGGGCGAAGCCCGTGCGATACAGATAACACGGTACGATAGGCGCCCGAACACGGCGCCAGATGGCCGCTAGACTGGTATTCGTCTTGGCCGCTTGACTGAAAAAGGGCAGACGCGGTTCGCCCGGCCGTGCCTGATCGTAAATGAAGCCGTAGATCTGACCCTTCGATAAGGCCTCGCGGATCCCCTTGAACCCATCACCCTTGCCCTCTCGCTTGATCCACTTAAGGCCGTAGTTCGCACGATACTCCTCCACAAAACGAGTCATACCTGCCGATCCAACCTTTTTCATGACTGCGCAAGATGGCGCGTATGTCTGGGTTATCTTGGCAGCCATGGCCTCCCAATTGCCCATATGCATGCAAAGCAGATAAAGACCTTTCTTCTCCTCGAGAGCCCTCAAGATATGCTCTTCCCCTTCAGCGCGGATCTGAGCTGTGAGCGGGTAACGCTCCGCAGCCAGCAACTCAAGAATCGTCCAGATGAAACTTCTGACCGACTCGCGCGCCAGGTGTACCTTGTCCCCGTGGGTCCGGGTCGATCCAAAGGCGATGTCGAGGTTCTTCAACAGCAGGCCTCGGCGGAACCGAAGAATGTCGAATAGCAGAAAAGTGAGAGCATTGCCGAATCGCATCAGTGCGTCTGCAGAAAAGCGGCTGGTGAATCGGCATAGAGCCTTCATGAACATGTACATACGAAATCCTCTCCAAGCGACGCGGAAGACTACACTTATCCTGGTGCGCCGTGCTGGATCAACCAAATTTCCTGTAGCGAGATTTTTTATACAAAAGTATGGTTAGCATCTCGCAGGTCCACCATGAGGTCCTTGTATGACTTTGCAGCAGGATGTCTTCACTTCGACGTCTCCGGTTCATGAAAGCGATGTGCTCTACGTCCGCGGGGCCGAAGAGCACAATCTCAAACACGTGACGGTATCTTTGCCAAAGAAGAAACTGGTGGTCTTCACCGGCGTTTCGGGCTCGGGCAAGTCGAGTTTAGCTTTCGACACCATCTTTGCGGAAGGACAGCGACGATATGTAGAATCGCTCTCGTCCTATGCTCGGCAGTTTCTGGGACAAATGGACAAACCGCGATACGAAGCGATTCGCGGTCTAGCACCGACGATTTCGATCGAACAAAAGTCTGCCAGCAAAAATCCGCGCTCGACCGTCGGAACCATCACTGAAGTGTATGACTACCTGCGCGTTCTCTATGCTCGTATCGGCGTCCAGTATTGCTTCAAGTGTGGAAAAAAAGTGGGGCGCGGCGATGCGGCAAGCATGGTGCAACACATCATGGAACTACCAGAAGGCAGCAAGATTCTGATTCTCGCTCCGCTTGTCGAGCACCGTAAGGGAACACACAAAGACCTGCTCGAAGTGCTCCAATCACAGGGTTTTGAGCGTGTGCGTGTCAACGGATCTGTCCTTCGCATCGAAGACGTCCAGGATCTTGCGAAGCACAAGAAGCATTCGATTGAAGCCGTCGTTGATCGGCTTATCATCAAGCCAGGCTCAAGTTTTCGCCAGCGACTGACAGAATCGGTCGAACAGGCCCTGAAGAGGGGGCAGGGCAATTTGATCATTCATCCCGAGGGTGGACAGGATATGCGCATGAGCGAAGCTCGCAGCTGCTGTGGCTTTGCTTACCCCGAGTTAGATCCTCCGCTGTTCTCCTTTAATTCGCCGCTGGGCATGTGTCCAAGCTGCAACGGGTTGGGAACGATCGTAGCCATGGATGCCACGAAGGTGATCCCCGATCCGTCACTGTCCATCCGGGAGGGCGCCATTGTCCCCTGGGCTTCCTACTTCAAAAATGGGGGCGAGGATAAAGATGGATCCTGGAGCCGCGAGCGTTTTGTGGCCATGGAGAAGCAGTGGGGTATCGACTTCGACAAACCTTGGGCCAAACTGAGCCGCAAGGCCCAGAATCTCGTCCTTTTTGGCGAAGGAAGCAAACCCCTAACAGTCAAGTGGAACGGGGCCCGCAGCCAGGGCACCTGGAAGTGGGAATACGAGGGACTCCTGAACTCTCTGATGCGTCGCTATCTCGCGACTCAGTCGGAGAGTATGAAGGAATGGTATCATCGCTTCATGTCGACCCAGTCCTGCGCCAGCTGTCAAGGCCAACGTCTCAAACCCGAAGTTCTATCCGTACGCATTCACGATCTATCGATTATCCAGCTTTGCCAGCTCTCGATCGAGGACGCACGAAAATTCCTCTATGATCTGAAGCTCAGCTCCTCGCAACAAACCATCGCTAAGGAGCTCTTGAAGGAAATCCAGAGTCGCATCAATTTCCTCGTGAATGTGGGGCTTGGCTATCTGACTCTCGACCGCAAAGGCCCCACCCTCTCCGGTGGCGAGGCTCAAAGGATTCGGCTTGCCTCCCAAATAGGCTCGGAGTTAACCGGGGTCCTCTACATCTTGGACGAACCTTCAATCGGTTTACACCAGCGTGATAATCAAAAGCTACTGAAGACGCTTGAGCATCTCCGCGATCTCGGCAATTCCCTCATCGTCGTTGAGCATGATCAGGAGACGATCGAAGCGGCCGATTGGATCGTCGACTTTGGACCGGGTGCCGGGGTTGAAGGTGGTGAGCTAGTGGCTTCTGGCCCCTTAGCGACTATTAAAGCTGAACCTCGATCGCTGACCGGCAAGTACCTGAGTGGCGAGTTATCGATCGCGATCCCCCAAGCACGTCGCCCTGTCGATCCTCAACGTAGCATCGTCATCGAAGGAGCGAGTGAGCATAATCTTCGCAACATCGATGTAGCGATTCCAATCGGCGTACTCACCGCTGTCACCGGGGTTTCGGGCGCCGGTAAGTCGACACTCATCAACCACATCCTTTATCCCGCCATCGCTCGTAAACTGCATCAAGCCGATGTTGAGGTCGGTCGCCACCAACGCATCCGGGGCCTTGAGCAGATCGATAAGATCATCAACATCGATCAGAAGCCGATTGGACGAACACCTCGAAGCAATCCGGCGACTTACACCAAGCTCTTTGATCTTATTCGCGATTTCTATGCCATGTTACCCGAATCGCAGATGCGTGGTTATAGCAAGGGGCGCTTTTCCTTTAACGTCAAAGGCGGACGCTGTGAGGCGTGCCAGGGTGATGGCTCGATCAAGGTCGAAATGCATTTTCTAGCGGATGTGTTCGTCCCCTGCGAAGCTTGTAAAGGCTCCCGCTTCAACGAGACCACATGTGAGGTTCTCTACAAAGGCCAATCGATCGCCGACCTGTTGAATCTCTCGGTGCGAGAGGCTCGCGAACTTTTCGCCAATCATCCACGCATCGTGACGATCCTCGATACCCTGATCGATGTCGGTCTTTCCTACATCAAGCTGGGTCAGTCAGCCACTACCCTCTCGGGAGGGGAAGCCCAACGGATTAAGCTTGCTCGTGAATTAGCCAAGCGGGAAACGGGTCGAACGCTCTACATACTCGACGAGCCCACTACGGGTCTGCATTTTCATGATGTTGCCAAATTGCTTGAGGTCCTTCAGCGACTGGTGGATGCTGGCAACACCGTGGTCGTGATAGAGCACAATCTCGATGTCATCAAATCTGCTGACTGGTTGATTGATATCGGACCGGAAGGTGGCAAGGCGGGAGGCCAATTGGTTGCCGAAGGGAGCCCTGAGCACGTAGCTCAGTGCGAAGAGTCGTATACCGGACAGTTTCTGAAACAGGTTCTCCAGCTGTCTTCCAACTCAAGGCGACGGAAGACAGCAACACGATAGGATTACCAGCCGTAGTTTGGTTTCCGCGCAAAGTGGTGACGGGTATTGATCTCACGGATCGTCCCCGTCTGCGACCGCATCACGATTGAGTGCGTCACAGCGCCCTGGGCTGTGAAACGCACCCCCTGGAGGTAAGAGCCATTGGTGACACCTGTGGCAATGAACATCACATTGCCTCGGGCTAAATCCTCGATGCCATAGACCCGATTCATATCGGTGATTCCCATCGTCTTGGCTCGCTCGCGTTCCTCGTCTTTACGAAATTGCAGCACTCCCTGAATCTCACCACCCAGGCAGCGGAGAGCGGCGGCAGCGATGACGCCCTCAGGCGCCCCCCCAATGCCCATCAGGACATCGACACCAGTGCTAGGTTCTGCTGTGGCGATCGCGGCCGAGACGTCGCCGTCACCAATGAGTCGGATACAAACGCCTGCCTGACGGACTTCTCCGATCAATTCCTGGTGACGCGGACGATCGAGCACGATGACCACAAGATCCTGCACATGCTTACCCATGGCTTTGGCAATGCGCTGCAGATTCCAGGTCGGAGTTTCGTTTATATCGATCACACCGCGAGCGGCAGGGCCTACAGCTAGTTTCTTCATATAGGTGTCGGGAGCATGCAAAAAATTGCCATGTTCCGCCGCAGCAATAACAGCCAGAGCCTCATTGCCACCCTTTGCGGTGATGGAAGTACCTTCCAATGGATCACAGGCGATGTCGATCTTGGGTCCCGAACCTTGGCCCACTTTCTCGCCGATAAACAGCATCGGCGCTTCATCGCGCTCGCCCTCACCAATCACGATGCGGGCATCGATTTGCATGGAATCAAAAGCTTTGCGCATGGCTTCTACTGCGGCATGGTCGGCTGCATTCTCGTTACCTCGTCCGACCCAACGTGCTGCAGACAACGCAGCTGCCTCAGTCACGCGTACAAATTCCAACGCTAGGTTGCGATCCATGGGTTTTCCCTTTCACTTTCGTTGTAGATGATCGTTTCGTGAGCTCCCCTTGTTCCATCACGATGCGATGCCCGGCCGCCGTAGGCTTGGGTGCGTCGAGTTCTGGCCTTGAGGCCTTCTTGCATAAAAAACCTCAGCTCCTCGTGGACCGCACGTCCACTTTCGAGGCTGAGTCCTTTACGCGCCTAGGCTTTGGACCTTTTCCGCACACCGAAACAGACATGTTTGGACAGACCCTCCGATCGAGCTACCACATGTGGGACTCCTACCGAAGTGTCGGTCGAGGGATGGAACAAAGACTACGTAGCCCACTTCGTAGGCCAAGTCAATTCCTGCCGGTACATTGACATAGGGAAAATCGAGATGACCGCTCGCCCGGACGTCGCCGGGCGCTAAGCTGGGAAGGGATTCGGTTCGATCGAAGGGAAAAAAGCGACTCGAGCAGCCGTCATCTTAAAGATCGGGCAGTTGCTTCATCAACTGAGCCCGCTCCGACCGCAGTTGCCTTTGTTCACTCAAATTGAGGTCGCCATCGCGATCTGCATCGTATCGCTGAAGCACCCCGCGCCAAGCCCGGATAAGGGACAATCTTTGTTCGTGGGGGGATTGGCGATCGACATAGGCTTTGAGGGCTGATCCCAACATTCTCAGACCGTCCTGCAATTCTGCAGCCGTCAGCATGCCATCGTCGCCAGCTAGGTCGCTGAAGACCCGCCGCGAGTAACGGTGGGCAATAGGCTCACCCTGCGCGCCATAAAGTGCTGGATCAAAGCGCACGCCAGCGAATTCTTCTTCGCTTAACTGCCTGTCACCATCAGCATCGCCACTTGCAAAGAGCCCACGCACCATCAGGTCGAGGCGCGATTCGCTAAAGTTAGCTCCGTAATCGAAGGCATTGCCCGTCTTGTCATGGAGAGCCAAGGGTCCTGACGCATCCAACTTGGGTTCAGCGTTTTCGTGCGAAAAGCGAAACAGATCCTGAACGTAGACCTGAGCAAAGAAAGCTTCGTCTGGCCCGATGATGGCTTCCGTACTGTGAGCCTCCTCACTTCCGTCGACCGCCTGATCTGCCTGCAAATCACCAGGTTTCTGCTGCCCCTGACAGGCCAGAAGCGTGGACATGCTAAGGAGACTTGCTACCAAAACGTGCTTCATGGACTCGGTACCTCACACGACCCTGAAGAGGGTCTTCCTGTTCCCATGGCCATCTGATCTGCTTCCATTAGAAGAGGTATCGGTACCGAGACGGAGCTAGTTGATGAGGATGGAGTATAAGGAAATTTGTTTAAAAATATTAGCTATTTGAGACCTACCTAAACCGCCCCCTTTTCGAGCCTGGCGATGACTCGAGCCAAGGTGCATCAAGCTCCCCTGTCCGATGTAGACCTACTGTGCAGCGGAATCGCACTGTTTTTGGTCGAAGATCTAGCAGGGTTTCGGCCTTATCGAAGGTTCAGCTGGAACTTTCGCTCGATGCCAGCATACGCACATGATCCCAAATCTCGACTCCCTTGCCACCGGCCAAGACTCATTTTCCGATGCATTCTGCAACACGTTTTGCTTCGATGGACCGATAGGCGTCAAGCCAAGAAGGATAAAAATTTTTGGCTCAGGACGAAGCTCCAGCTGAAGATATGACACAAAAATGACGGCAGCATCTCTCGTACAGAGTCCGAGCAAACAGCACAGGCAGATGCCAATCGATTGCTACAAAGGCTTGGATCTTTCTATGGCTTGCATCATCGCCTGACATGGGAATGGGTCTCGTCAACAGCCTAACCGTATTCACTGCATACGGTGACCTCAGCTACTCCGCACCATGGATCTTTCTATGGCTCGTATCATCGACTGACATGGGAATGGGTCTCGTCAACAGCCTAACCGTATTCACTGCATACGGTGACCTCAGCTACTCCGCACCATGGATCTTTCTATGGCTCGTATCATCGCCTGACATGGGAATGGGTCTCGTCAACATCATAAAAGCATCCAGAGCATCCTGCGACTTCGGTCGCTCCGCACCATGACTCTTTCCATGCATTCCATCGCCTGTGATTTGAATGTGCCTCGCAAGCATCGTAAAAGCTTTGATAGCAGACGGCCAGCTTCAGCCGCTCATGTACTTCACCCAGATACTCAGGGTAGATTTGCGATGCCTCGTAAAGTTAGATTACAATAACACCTGGACTTGAAGGGGTTGGAACACATGTCAAAACACGTCATCATAGTGGGAGCGGGATTTGCCGGCTTGAATGCCGCCAAGAAGCTCGGAAACATGCGCGACTTGCGAGTCACGCTCGTCGATAAGCGCAATCATCACTTGTTTCAGCCCCTGCTGTATCAGGTTTCGACTGCAGCGTTAAGTCCAGCGGATATCGCCGTCCCGATTCGAGCTGTCCTTTCGAAATACAAAAATATCTCCGTCCTTCTTGGCCGCGTCGAAAAAGTAGAATTAGCGACTCGCAAGATCTATACGGACTTTCAGGAACTCTCTTACGACTATCTCATCCTCGCCTGTGGCGCTAAGCATAGCTACTTCGGGAAGAATGAGTGGGAAACGTATGCACCAGGATTGAAAACACTCGAGCAAGCCACTGAAATTCGACGCCGGGTCTTAACTGCCTTCGAGCAGGCCGAACGCGAAACAGATCCCGAGCGCCAGAAGCAGCATCAGACGTTCGTGGTCATTGGAGGCGGTCCGACGGGAGTGGAGATGGCTGGGGCAATCGCGGAAATCAGCCGCTTTACCCTCGCTTCTGATTTCAAGAATATCAATCCAGCGCGCACCCGCGTGATTCTGATCGAAGTGGGTCCCCGTATTTTGTCTGGGTTTAGCCCAAGCCTCTCCGAACGGGCCACTACTGACCTCGAACGCATTGGTGTTCACGTTTGGACCAATTCGCGGGTCACGCAGGTCACTGAGAAAGGGGTCTTCATCGGCAGTGAGTTCGTCGCGGCCTCGACCATCATCTGGGCTGCGGGTGTTGCTCCCTCAACCTTGAATCAGACCTTGGGTGTGTCTCTTGATGCCGGGGGCAGAGTGATCGTCGAACCCGATCTTAGTCTCAAGGATTTTCCCGAAGTTTTCGTTCTCGGTGATCAGGCTCACTGCAAGGGTTCCGACGGCAAACCTTTACCTGGACTCGCCCCGGTCGCAAGTCAACAGGGTAAGTACGTGACCAAGGTAATCGCCTGTCGTCTTCAGAACAAAGCCTGCGCTCCCTATCAGTATTTGGATAAGGGACACATGGCGACCATCGGTCGCAACAAGGCGATTGCGGAGATTGGTCCGATTCGCATGACAGGTATCATCGCCTGGCTCGCCTGGCTGGTCGTGCACATTTACTATCTGATCGGCTTCAAAAATCGTCTTCTGGTGCTGATGCAGTGGGCCTGGTCCTATGCGACCTACAAAAAAGGGGCGCGCCTTATCCTCAGTCGTGAGTGGCGAACCCATACCAGTGATGCGATGAGCAGCGAAAAGGCTGTTCCGCTTGCTGATGCTCAGCCGCCTTCAGCGGCTCAGGCAGGAACAAAGGGATAAAAAAAGGTGGGATCCGGTCCCACCTTGTGTGCATCAGATCTGATTTGGCTTTCTAAACTTACGGGGGTCGAGGTTGTACTTCTTGGCTCTCAGCCCCATGACCCTTTCGGTCAGCCCCAGTTCCCTGGCGGCTTTAGCCATGTTACCTTTGCTCGCTTTGAGTGAATCCAAGATCAACTCGCGCTCCATCGACTCCAAAACTGCCTTCATGTTGCTACCGGTTTCGACGCCGGTGCTTTCGGCGATTTGCAAACTTGGTGGCAGATGGTGACCGCGAATCACCCCTTCGTTGGTCAAGAGGACTGCTCGCTCGATGCAGTTTTCGAGTTCCCGAACGTTTCCTGGCCAATGATAACTCGTCAGCATATCGATAGCTGGTGTCGAGATACGACGGATATTTTTGTTATGTACCTTCCGATACTTCTCGATGAAGTAATCTGTGATCGGCATGATGTCGGTCTTACGTTCCCGTAGAGGCGGAACGTGGATCGGATACACATTGAGTCGATAGTAAAGATCTTGACGGAACACGCCCTGCTCAATCATTTTTTCTAAGTCGCGGTTAGTCGCCGCTATCACCCGGACATCGGTCTTGACGGTATTAACACCACCGAGGCGTTCGAACTCTCTTTGCTGCAGCACACGGAGCAGTTTGATCTGGGTCGTGAGCGAAAGGTCACCGATTTCGTCGAGAAAAATCGTCCCACCGCTGGCCAGTTCGAACCGTCCCTTCTTCTGAGCGTGAGCACCCGTGAAAGCCCCTCGCTCATGGCCGAACAGCTCGCTCTCCAGGAGAGTTTCGGGCAGGGCTGCACAATTGACTTTGATAAAGGGCTTACCCCGACGACTGCTGTTCCGATGCAAAGCATCTGCAATCAGTTCCTTGCCCACACCGCTTTCGCCCAGGATCAGAACCGTCGTATCGGTGTCAGCAACCTGATGCATCAGCTCGAAAACGTTGACCATAGCCTTCGAATTGCCGATGATTTGCGAGCGGTCAAACGGCGTATTCTCACTGAAGGTCGGGATCGGATTCGCCGCTGGATCGAGGGCTTGGTCGGGGTAGAAGCGATTGATCATCGCCGATTGAGCCATCAGCGAGGTCAGGATGGAGAGGAACGACTGCTCGGTCTTGGGTTCGAAACTACCGTAGCAAACCTTGACAGCTGTCAGTGTTCCCATACGACGCTCGTGGAACTTGATCGGATGACAAAGGACATAGAGCTGCACGTTACGCTCGACATCGAAGGTGCCGTGGAAGCGAGAGCTCTCAAAGTGAGTCACAGGGACCATTTTAGGTCGCCAATTGCGGAGAACATCTTGGATCGCGTGTTGGATAGCCTCTTCTACATGCGGCTCGGATGGCTTGTCGGGTGTGGAACTGCGGATCTCCTTACCGACATCTACAACGCCGTCGAGAAAATTGAGGCGCCCCATGATCAGGTCGCAGTGTCTTTCAAGAGAGGTCAGAATCTCACGGAGTCCATCGACAAATCCTGCGCTCTTCTCTAGGTTCAATGCAGCCATTCGTAAGACTTCGAGTTGCTTTTCTCGGCGTATTCGGTCTTCGGACTGCTGAAGTAAGATCGACGCCGCCTGACTTCGGGGATTCATCGTGGTTCTCCCTCCCTTGCATAGAGTTCAACCTAGTTCCTGTCGTTTTTGACGTGAACAGCTCATGTTTTTAAAGATCCGCACAAACGTGTGTGTTAGGCCCCTTATAGCTGCTTTTTTCTAGACAGACACTTTATTTATGTAAAAAAACAACGTCAGCTGCTAGCGAAAAAGCTACACTTTTGTAATTTCGCCAACCAAACGCACATTTCGTAGGTCTTTTAACGTCAAAGTGACATTACTTCATGCATCGAGGTGGGAATTTTGTAGGATTATTTCAAAGACACGCGCGAGTGAAGTCATGCGCCCACCCTACGAAAATGTAGCCTAAGGCTTTCACTTCAGAATTGCGAAAAATCTTTGGACTTTCTCTCGCTTGATGCATGCCGCCAACTCGCCGTTTGTAACCCGTTGTTTTTGCCTCCTCATGCAAGCCTTTGTTTGCCAGTCGGACCACTCCTCTTGGGAGAGAGAGCAGCAGTCTGATTTTCTTTGAATCCCTAGCTAGAAGCTAGGCGTCGATCTTCTGCATAAGCTTTGCCTACACAGCTCTACTCCTTCCAAGGCTGCATAAAGGCCGGTAGGCTTGCATAAAACTCACGAAAGAGTATCGAGACCGTTTGGCTTCGCCTGTGAAGAAACCCTATCCACGTTCAAGGTGTTGTGTGTGACATGTCGCTTGAAGCACGCAACAAAGCCCCAGGACGGGTCGCGATCTGCAGTCCATGATCATTGCGCCTTGATTCAGGATGTTTTCAGCAGAATAGATGGAAAGTCATGACCAGGGGCTCGACACTGCTCAATAAAAACTAAAGAAACCTATACAAAGCGATACTATTTGTATAGGTTTATCCTCATGAAACTCAAACTCTCAGAAGCAGCAAAACAGTTA
>Ga0068877_10002448_pt1 | contig 14962 bp, 9 predicted proteins | sample NOAtaG_FD_66437 | JGI IMG/M metagenome (GOLD analysis project Ga0068877, IMG submission 66437) | Freshwater lake microbial communities from Lake Erie, under a cyanobacterial bloom - NOAA_Erie_Diel6S_1000h metaG | ecosystem: Environmental > Aquatic > Freshwater > Lake | place: USA: Ohio, Lake... | reverse complement strand
GGCGAGGCGCACGAGCCGCACGCCCCACACCTCGTCGCTCTTCACCACCGAGAACGGACGGTCGAACAGGAGCGTATCCAACGTCACGCCCAGGCCGGGCGCGTCCGACGCCACGTTGACCAGCACCGTGTCGATCGGAACCGATGCGAGGTTCACCATCGTGAAGCGGGACCCCACGCGCGCCCGCCCCGCCGTGGGCTGGAAGTCCACGTCGATGGCGATCGCCGTGACTTTCGGTGGCGTGAGCGTTTCGTATCGGCGCCACGTCTGCTCGTACGCGACCGCGGCCCGCTCGCCCTCCTCGCGGGTCCGGTACGTGTTCACTACGCTGGCGTTGTAGTAGAACACCCCACCGGCGGCGGCCAGCCCGGCCATACTGCCGGCGGCCACCCACACAGTGCCGGACGAGAACCAACGCCGCGCCCTGACCCCGAAAGCGGCGAGCTCCGTGCCCCGCTGCCATACCAGATACGTCAGACAGAGGAAGAGCAGGGCCAGACTGAGATTGAAACCCTGCACCGCCGGGAACGCGGCGAGATACGGTCCGGTGCCGTTGAGATCGGACCACCGGAACGCCGGCGTAGTCCCGAGCTGCAGCAGGCGGTAGTCGTAACCGAGATTGGTCGTGACGGTGTTGAGTACCCAGACAAGAATTACGATCACGTACCCGATCGCCTTGCGAGGTACGAGCGACTGCACGAAAAAGGCAATCGCCGTCATCGTGATCGACCCCGGAAAATCCGCGAGGTACACGTACAGCGCATACACCGGCAGGTCGATGTGCGGGTACCCCTTGAGCACCTGCACAGCCATGCTCCCCAGCATGGACGCCGTGCCGAACGCCAGCATCAGCGTGATCATCGCGGCAAACTTGCCGGCCAGCACGCTCCACGACTGTACCGGTGCAGCATCGAGCACCTGATCGAGCTTCACCTGGCGCTCACGCCACACGAGCTCACCGGCATAGAAGGTGAGCAGTACGATCATGAACAACGAGGCACCACCGATCGACGCCTCAGCCATGATCCAGCTCATCGGCCAGCTGCGATTCTGCCCATTCGAATCGGCGTACCAAGCGTTCATCAGCACATTGATGAAGCCGATGGTGGCAATGGCGAGGAATGGTGTGGACCGCAGCAGCGACTGCGCATGGAAGCGGGCCACGCTCCACCAGCCCGCGAAGGCCGGCGTGGGCTCGTACGAACGCGCCATCGTACGTGACCTGACGGGCGGCGCGAACTGCGCCGTGTCTGATTTCTGCTTCTTGCGGGAGCCAACCGTGGCGTGCTTCTCCAGACGCACGAAACGGAAGGCGGCGGCGAGCATCAGCGCCCCCAGCACCGACCAGAGCAGGCGGTTCTGCCCCACGAAGCCCATCACGGGCAACGTCGTGCTGTTCTTCTCGACCGGCGTCCAATAGCGGGTCACCAGGTCTACGGATCGCATGCCGAACGGGTCGACGAGGTTGGCCAGCTGATCGTAGTCGAGCTGGCGCACCAGATTGCCGGCCACGGCGTATCCGACCAGCAGGAGAATGCCGGCCACGTACACCGAAAAGCTGCTCCGCGTGAGCGATCCCACGGAAAACAACATGGCGCTGATGAAGAACACGCCCGGCACGCCGATCAGCAGATACGGCTGCACGTAGTGCCACACATTGATCGCCTGCAGCGTGGAGGCATCGACCCAGGGCATCACCGTACCCGCGAGGGCGCCCACGGGAAGTGCGGCGAACACCAGCAGCATGGCCAGCAGCGCCCCGAGAAACTTGGCGCCGAGATACGCCCCGCGGGTGATGCGGGTACTGAACAGGATCTCGTGCACGCCGGCGTCGTAGTCACGCAAGACCGTCGTGCCGACAAGCGCACTCGTGATGATTTGCCCCACGGCGAGCAGAATGCCGTAGATCTGCGTGAGGGAGTACGGACTGTTCTTCTTGACCTTGCCGAGGACCTGCCCGGTGAGGAAGGACTCCGTACTGATGGCGAAGAACGCCATGAAGAACACGATGGCCACGTACAACCACGTGACCGGGCGCCGGAAGTGGCTGCGCAGCTCGAACAGAAAGAGCGGACCGAACATCAGGCCTCCACCGGTACGCGTCCGCCGGACACCTCCGCCAGCCGATGGAAATACACGTCCTCGAGATCCGGTTCCACCTGCACGAATCCATCCCCGGGGTCCGACTCGGCGTACACATGAAGCACCGTATTGCCGGCGGCCATGCGGGTAGAGATCACCTGGTACCGCTGCTTGTACTCGTCGGCTTGCACGCGTGGAATCGTGCGGCGCCAGATGCGGCCGCGCACCTCATCGATGATGCGCTCGGGTTCGCCCTGCACCACCACCTGTCCCTTGTTGATGATCGCCATCTGCGAGCACAACTCCCGCACATCTTCCACGATGTGCGTGGAGAGGATCACCACCACGTCCTCGCCGATATCGGCGAGCAGATTGAGAAAACGATTGCGCTCGGTGGGATCGAGACCGGCCGTCGGCTCGTCGACAATGAGCAGCTTGGGGCTTCCGGCCAGCGCGATGGCGATACCGAGGCGCTGCTTCATGCCACCCGAGTAGCCCCCCACACTCTTCTTGCGCACATCGTACAGGTTCACCTGCTGCAGCAGGGCGCCCACGAGGTCCTTGCGCTCCCCGGGATTCACCACGCCCTTGAGCGTGGCGAAGTGATCGAGGATGGCATCGGCCGGCATGTTGGGATAGAGCCCGAACTCCTGCGGCAGATAGCCCAGCTGCGCACGCAGCTTTTCGGGCTCGCGCAGCACATCGATATCGCGGAAGTGAATGCTGCCGCTGTCGGGCTGCTGGAGCGTGGCAATGGTCCGCATCAGCGACGACTTGCCCGCGCCATTCGGCCCGAGCAGGCCGAACATGCCCGGCGCGATGGACAGGGAAATGTCGTTCAGGGCACGCACCCCGTTCGGGTACGTCTTGGTGATACGCTCGATGCGCAGACTCATGGCCAGCCGGGTTGGAGGAGGAGACGTCGCCATATCTTCGTGCAGGCGTACGTGCATCCGCCAGTCTCGGTTTCTTTCCACACCCGTCGCGTCGGCCGACAGCCGGCGGGCGAGCGTTCGGCCCAAGGACGCGCGCTAGAACCCCTGCTGCCAGCGCACCGCGAGCGCGTGCTCGCGCGGCATGGCGGCTTCGCTTCGAGACGTGTGGTCGTAGGACACCGAGAGTCTGGTGAGCCGCGTGGGCAGCCAGCTCACAGCGACCCCAGCCGTATGGGCACGTCTGGAGGAGCGACGACCGAGCACCGCATCGAGTCCGTCGCCCCACGCACTCAGCGCACCGCCACGAACACCCAGATCGAGGGCACCACGCGCACTGCGCGGCGTGATCTCCTGTGTATTGGCGCGCACGCCGTTCCATACGTGCCCCAGCCGCAGGGTGGCCGCGCCGATGTTTGGCGTGATCGTCTGCGTCCCGCGCGCCACGCGCTGCCGCATCAGCGCGCCCTCGATCGCCATCACCGTGCGTGGTGTCCCGAGGATTCCGCCGGCAGAGTAGCGGGCGCGCGTTCCTGCCGCGCGTGCCGTACCGGCAGAGGTGCCGTCATCGGCAAAGACCAGAATCGGTTGCTGGGCGACGGAGAGCACCCGCGAGAGCGCTGGGGCGTCCACCGTGCCGCGTTCACTGCCTACGAGCAGCCCGCTCTGGATTTCGAGATAGCGGCCCTGTCGTTCACGCACCTGCGACACGCGCAGCAACAGGTCGTGACCAACGCCGGCCACGGCAGCCACGTCACCGTCGGTATCCACCGCCGTCACATCACTCCCGATGGGCGTGCGAAACCCGCCGGCCGCCACGCGCCACGCGCTGTGCTGCAGCAGTACTTGGGCGCCGAAGCTGCGGCTCGGCATGAGTGAATTGACGAGGCCACGCTCCGGAGCAAGCAACGTGGCCGATGACTGCATGCGCTCCGTGCCGAACGCCGGACGGAACCGGCCCGCCCGCGCGACCAACCCCTTCCGCTGAAACCCCACGAAAGCATCCTGCACCTGCACCCGCCCCTGACCGAAGTCGGGCTGCAGGCGCAGGTGCCAGCCATCGGCGCGGGCCGCATCGAACACCAGGCGCGCGCGCCGCAGCAACAGGCCATCAGGTGCCCGCGTGGCGGTGCCGGACATCCAACGACCGTCCACCTGCAGGTACCCGCCGAGCGTCAGGCGCATCTCCTGCCCCGACGACAAGAGCATGTTCCCTCGCTCGTCGTCGGTGCGCCCGTCGTTGACCGGCGGCAAACTCGCCGTCTGCGCGTGCAACATCGCCGCGGGCACCAAGGTGGGCACCGGAAGCATCGCCGTGGCGAGTATCACTGTGGCGAAGCCCACTGGCCCGCCCAGTCGCCGGTGGCCACGGCGATCGACCGTCATGAACCGCTGGGAGACTGGGACAGAGAGATCAGCACGTGTGAATGTACCTCACCAGCCTGGCGCCACATTCAGCCCGAATACGCTCCCGCCCCGCTGTAGGGGACGGGCATGGAAGATTTCGAGGATGACCGACCCGGCGCTGATCCGTAGACTCGTGCCGGCCGATACCACTGGCCGCCGGATTGCCTCAACGGGGGCCGAAAGCGGCCGCGGTTGCACAGCAAGCGATTGGCCGGCGTTCCACGCCAATCCGGCATCGACGAACGGTGCGAGTTCGATGCCCAGTGCGCCGCCGCCGAGTCGGGTCAGGGGGAGGCGATACTCGGCGCTGCCGACCAGCATGCGGCTGCCGAGCAGTCGACCGAACGCGTCGCAACGGTCCGCGGCCGGTACGCGCAGACACTCACGATTTGCGATCGACTCCGCCGTGTAGCCGCGCACGAGCGTGCCCGCCCCGAGAAAGATCGGCGCCAGCAACCCGAGCTCGGCGTCGCGCCCGTACCGTCCCACGTGCATGCCGCGTAGCGCGAGCGAGCCGCGCCATGCGGGTTGGTACCAACGACCGTCGAGTGTCACACCCGTGAACGTGGTACGCCCCGTGGTCTGCGTCATCTCCACGCGATATCGCCACCCGACGAGCGGCGACGTGGCGCCGAACACCGTGTTGTCGCCCACGAAGGCCGCACTCCATTCGGCATACTGCAACGGCTCGCCCGCACTGCCACTTAAACGCCGCCGGTCGAGGACCTGCCCGTTGCCCTCTCGCACCACCTGACGAACCACATCGAAATCCTGGGTGACCCGATTGCCGATCGCGGAAAACTCGAATCGGCGCGTGCGACTGAACGGGTACTGGGCACCGACGGTGGCCTGGTGGAGCAGCGTGCGCGATACGCCGCTTTCGATCACCGTCACGTCCACCATGTTGCCGGCCGCATCACGCACGCGCGTACGCCCGGCCACGCTGGATGCCGTGGTAAACGGCGTTCGGCCGAGCGAGGCAAAGACGTTCCAGCGCGACACCGCGTTGAGGTAGAAGAGCTGACCGCCCACATCCTGCACGCGCCCCTGCGCCTGCAGGGCCACGCCGACGCGCCGTCGAGCCAGCAGATCGCCCCAGAACACACTCACCCCGCCCCCCACCGCGGCGCCGTTGGTGCCGGCAGACACACCGGCCGACGGGATGCCCACACCTTCCAACGCAAACCGCGGACGGTAGCGAGAGACGAACGGCGCGCCGGCCGTGGGGCCTGGCAACCCGGTGGCACCGTCGGCGAGCATCGCGTCCACCAGCGGTGCCGGCGACGTGCTGGGGGGAAGGATTCCGCCCGGCTCCTGAAGCGCCGGCTCGGTGGCGAGCACCTCGTCCGCACTCAGCCGCTGGTAGCTTTCCACCCGGCTGCGGTCCAGCTGGACGAGTTGATAGCCGTCCCGATCGAATACGGTGACCACCACCGCGTTGGTCGCAGTACTCACGGTGAGTGCGGGCGATCGCGTGGTGATGCCACTGATGCCAGTTTGCACCCGCGTGAGCTGATCGAAGACACCGCGTGCCAGATCGAGTCGGAACACGTCGGCCACGCCGTCCGAGTCGCCGATGAAGAATAGTGACCGGCTGTCAGCGCTCCACTGCGGATTGATCATGCGCGCGCCGGCCCCAAGGTCCGGGACCGCGCGCACCCGTCCACCGACCGGATCGATGAGCGCCAAACGCAGGCGTCCATAGGCGAGGGAACCCAGGTCCGTCTCGCTGTGACGATCGGTGGCAATCGCGATGTAGCGACCGTTTGGTGCCCACGCCGGGTGCAGCTCGGTGAACCCGTCGTTCGTGAGCTGCTGCACCCGGCCCTCTTCAATGTCGAACAGGAAGAGGTCGCCTTGCCCATTGCGCGTGCCGGCGATGGCCAGCTGGCGGCCGTCCGGCGACCACGAGAGGGCACTGATCGACTGTACACCAGGGACGCGTATGCGCGAGCGCAGCGTGCCGGTGGTCACATCCATGATGGCGAGCTCGGAGTCGCCTCGACGCACCACCACCTGCGCGTACTGCCGGGAGTCGGGCGACCACCCGCCCGAGGCGTACAAGAACGCAATCGCATCGGTGTGCCCGTCACGCGCCAGCGCGCCGAGGGACCGCACGTCCCGTTGCGTCCGCATGTCGCGCAGCCGCACATCCACCCGACCGAACGCGTCACGGCCGATGTACGTGAGCCACGCGCCATCAGGACTCAGTTGCGGATTGAGCGAGAAGCCGCCGTCACGTGCCCGCGGTGTGAGCGGCACCCCGAGCGCCGACGCCGGCTCGCGCTGCGCGAGGAGACCGAAATACGCCACCGAAATGTGGGTGTGCCAATCGTCCTCGATGACCTCGACCGGGACACCGAGGGTGCGCTGCAATGCCCCTCGCACGCCCAGCACGAGCGCATTGCGGTAGAGCGTCGCCAGGGCATCGTCGCCAAACCGTCCACCCAGATACGCCCAGAAGGCGTGCCCGTAGCGGTACGGGAACAGACGCGGATTGGTGGTCAGCTCGTCCACGCTGGGCAGCGAGTCGGCCAGCAACGCCGAACGCAGCCACATGGCCGTGTTGGGATCGTCGCTGCCGAGCGAGACATACTCTGCCATCCCTTCCACGAACCAGAGCGGCAGGTCGAGCACAGCATTCTGTCCGCGTGTCCCGCGGGCCATATCGAACTGGAACAGGTGCGCCACCTCGTGGCCGAGCACGTGATCGTTCTCGGCGCCGACACCGGTAAGGGGCATGACGAGCCGATCGCGCAGCGATTCGGCGAAGGCACGCGTGCCCTCACTGAGTGGTGTGCCACTCAGCGTCGTTTGCTGAAAGTCCGGGTGATTGGTGTACAGGACGAGCGGCTTGCGTTCGGTGAACGTGTGCCCGAGCAGCCCCGACAGGCGGGTGTACCAGCGCTCGGCCTTTCGCGCCGTCTCGCGCACGGTCGACTCGGCGGCGCGATCGAAGTGAATGTCGAAGTGTTCGGTCCGCAGCACCTGCACATCAAATCGCTCCCACCGCACGCGATTCTGACCGAAGTACTGCGCGTGGGCCGCGATCGGCCACGACGCCAGCACGAACAGCGCGGCGAGCACAACGCGCATGGGTCCCGGACGAAGCGGGCTCCGCCAGGGGTGGCGAGGAATCATTTGGCCCTCTGCAGGGGCGGTGGCGCCGACGTGAGTTGCGACGCCACCGGCATGAGTATCAGAAACGGATCCCGGCCATGAGCGGCAGGAATGTGCTTCAGGCGCGACCGGTCATGGCCTCGCCGACGGCCACCTTACGGCTGGCGGGACGACGGCGGAACCGAAGGGGCCGGAATGTTCGGCCGCACCACGCGACGCGGCGCCGCGATGTCCGCCGCCGGCACATTCGCGGCGGGACGGACATCCCCGTTCACCTCGTTGGTGAGCAGCATGGGCGCCTTGCCGTCCGTCACGATCACCTTGGCATTCGGGCTGCGCGCGAGTTCCCGGAACGCCTCGATCGACTGGTACGAAATGATGGACGGCGTGAGTCCCTGCGCAATGATGGCCCACGAATCGCGAATACCCTGCGCCTCGATGGTGCGCCGCTCGGCTTCCTGCTTTTCGCGATCGAGCACGAACTTCATCTGCTCGGACCGCTGTTCGGCTTCGAGCTTCTCTTCAATGGCACGCGCCAGGTCGGCCGGCAGGCGAATACTCTTGAGCAGCACGTTCTCCACCACGAACCCGCGCGGTTCGAGCGTCTCCATCATCTGCGTACGAATGGCCTGCTCGATGCCCGTGCGCGTGCCGCTGTGCATGTCCTTGGCCATGTAGCGCGCCGACACGTCGGCCGCCGACGAACGGAAGACGGGGATGATGACGTCTTCCTCGTACCGGGTGCCGCTCGACTCGAGAATCTGGCGAATGCTCTCGGTCTTCGCCCGATACAGGATGGAGACTTCGGCCGCCACGTTGAGCCCTTCCTTGGAGGGCATTTCGAGACGCACTTCGCGATTCACCACACGCGCCGGCACGCGGAGCACCGAGTTGACGCCGGGAATGATGAACTGGGCGCCCGGCTGCAGGGGCCCGCTCGCAATACGGCCGAACGACGTTTTGACGCCGATTTCGTCCTGGCGAATCGTGGCGCAGCCGGTGAGCAGCGGCAGGACAACGAGAGCGCCCAACGCGGGGCGGGAAACGGACGGCAGGACACGCATGGTCGTAACCTTGGATGTGCGAAGGGCGAGACCTTCGCGAATTTCCGTTATCCGCAATGCGCCGCACTCACGGCACACCAGACATCCGGTCGCGAAGGTCTCGCCCATCGTCACCGGAGTGACGACTCACCGATCCGTGCGCTCTCGCAGGCGCAGTCTTGACGAATCGGCAACGCAGCGCGCTGTGACTCCAGCGCGAGCGGCGCTACTCCCCTTCGGTTTGTACCATAGAATCCGTCAATAATTTTCCCAAATAGATTATCTCTATGTCATCCATTGATAAAATCTATGGAACCATCGCACCGCAGCAGTGTCAGCGCACGATGAAGTTGAGCGGTGGAGCCTCCCACACGGTGGTACTGCCGCGAAACACCCGCAGGCTCATGCGCGACGCACCACTCGCATCGCCGAACAGAGTGCCCCCGAGGCGATCACCGAGCCAGCGGGCGCGCGAGGGATCCTCGATGACCACCGGCAGGGAATGATCGCCGCGCGTGGCCAGGGTGAACCATTCATTGCGCGGTGGCATATCGTGATCGTCCGGCGACCGCCCCTGTTTCACGAAGTGCACGAGGTAACGGGAGGAGTTCCCGGTACGCACGGTGGGGAATCCATGCCAGTGATCGTCGTGCGAGAAGTACACGGTACCCGTTGCGGGTTCTTCGACGACCACACTGGCGATGGTTAGACGTTGCACCTCCGGTGGCGGCGCGGCGACATCTCCACCGCCCCCGCACGCACCGAGCACGATCAAACTGGCCGCGGCCATTACTCGGCCGATGAGGGACTGCGCGCGTACGTCGTTCATGGTGTGTCCTTCGATCAGCGGGGGCGTGTGCACGCCGCCCTCGGTTGTACCTGCACGTCGAGCCATGGCGTGACGAGGTCGGCGTGCGTGAGATGCCACACGAGAAAGCGCACCCGCGTGGTGCCCGACGCCAGCGCGATGAGCCGTCCGCGGCCACGCAGCGGCTCCCACACGACGTTCGCCTGCACGCTTTCGCCGCGAATCTCGAGGTCGCGCCGGGACACGAGATCGACCGGCATGCCGCGGAAGTCGAGCGGCTTCGGCACCAGGGTGTGCGTGTCTCCTTCACACAGCACGAGTGGCGAGGCATTCCACGCGCGGTTGTCGGTGGTGCGCATGAAGACGACCGCACTCGCCGAATCGCTGAAGACGAGGTCGGCGACCTCGGCGTGTGGCGTCACGACGGCGATGGGATGCTCGCAGGCCGTCAACAGGCAGGAGGCAGCGACGAGCCGCACCCCCTGTTTCAGCAGAGTCGCGCCGCGCATCACCAACTCCACCGGTAGAACACCCGCATATTGCGCCCGGGTTGTGGGGCCACCTGTTTGGCGCGCCAGAGATGATCGCGCCAGTCGACGTCGAAGAGATTGTCCACGGCCGTGGTGATTTCGTGCAGTTGTCCGCCGAGGAACCATCGGCGCGAGGCGGTGAGATGCACTTGCGTCCACCCATTGGTGGCACAGAACTCAGCTGGCAACAGCGCGGGGGCACCAACACCACGCACCGCTTCCGATTCGCGCAGCGCGCAGGTGGTGGCACCCGCGGTAGCGGGAGCCGGTGGCACGCGTGTTTGCCGCATGGCATTCTCCACGACGCCGGTGATACTCCAGATGCGACCATCGCGGCGGAGCTGCAGTCGCGATCGGAGCGGCGGCATAGCAGGAAGCGGGGCCCAGCGTGCGGCGGCGAGACGCATGTCCACCGGCAAGCGCTGTTCGCCGCGCACCCACGACACCGTGGCATCGAGCACGGCGCCGCGCAGTGCGGGGACGCGCCATTCGATGCGCCCTTCGGCACCGGACATGCGCGCATCGGCCTGATCGGCCTGATACACGTTGTAGCGACGCAGGCGACGGTCACGCACCGGCGCGCCGGTGAGACTGTCGACGAGTGGGCGCTGATAGATGTAGTCGGCCAACCGGGTGCTGAACACCGCCACCTCTCCGCGCACGGCACCGCGATTGAGACGCGCGAAGAGATCGAGACCAAGCCCGCGTTCATCGCGCAGCTGGGGATTGCCCACTTCGTAGGCGTATGTCGCCAAATGAGGCCCCGCCGAGAAGAGTTCTTCGATCGCGGGGGCACGGAAGGCACGCGTGGCACTCGTACCCAGCGTGACGCCGCGCATGAGTTCCACGGTGGCACCGATGCTGCCGGTTGGTGCCGCGAAACGACGGGTGCGCACGTCGCGCACGAGTGCCGTTTCGGTGCTGTCGAGCGGCACGATACGCGTAGCGTCCCAGCGTGCGCCGACCTGGACGCGAACGGCGCGGCCGTTGAACAGGGAGTCGAGCTCCCACTCTTCCATGGCGAACGCCGCGGCACCTCGTAGCACACCGGGGCGCGTACCGGTGAAGCTTCCTTCGGCGCGGAAGTCACGCCACTGTGCCCAGCCGCCCATGTTGCCGCGCACCGGCACACCGGCGTGACGCGTGTACTGCACCAGCAGATCACCGTTGGCCATCAGCTGTCCGAAGCGCGTGCCAACGAAGCCGCCGCGTTCGAGCTCGGACTGTTCGAAGCGCACGAACTGCGTGGAGACGTTGGACTGCGTGACGCGCGGCCACCACCGCGGCGTCGGCGCAGTGTTGGGGTCGGGCGCTCGCCACGACGCGTCCATGCGGCCGCTGCGGCGCGCCAGCGTAACGTACACGCCACCGTCGTGCGCCCCCGGGAGTACCACACCACCGAAACTTCCGGGCACCCCGTAGGTGCTCGCCACGTCGCGCACGGCGCCGCCGATGCGCCAGATGCCCTTCGAGGTGGCCACATCCACCAGGGCCGCGCCGATGCCAACATCGTGCCCACGCAAGTCGGAGAACGGCAGCATGCCGTTCGGCGCGCGCGTATCGCCGGCCGTGCGCCACGCGGCGTTGGTGCGCCAGGCAAAGGCCCCCGCCCCACCCTGCAGACGGGCGTGCATGGCCCCGCCGTTATTCACCGACTCGCCCTGTCCGCTGAACGCCCCACTTATGGCGTGCGCCACACGTTCCGCGGGGACGTCGTCACGTACCACGTTCACCACGCCACCGAGACTATTGCTGCCGTACAAGAGCCCGGCTGGCCCACGCACCACTTCCACGCGTCGCGCCGACATGGGATCGATGGTCACGGCGTGATCCGGCGCCGTGGTGGAGATGTCACCGGTGCGCTGGCCGTCCTCGAGTACGAGCACCCGATCTCCGGTGAGCCCACGAATGACCGGCTGCGTGGCCATTGGGCCGTTGCTTCGCGATGTCACACCCGGCTCGCCGGCGATAGTGGCCGCGATGGAGGGCGCGCGCCGCCGATCGAGCTCGCGTCCTTCGAGCGCGCTAGCGGGACGTACCAGTGCGACTCCGCTACCCTGCACGGCCGTAACGCGCACGACCCCGAGTTGCTGGGCGCGCACCGTGTCACGACCGGTTCGCTTCCGGGCGGTGGTGTCCGGCGGCGCTGATGTGCGCTGTCCGAACATCGCCGTCGGCCACATAAGCCCGACAGCGATGATCGAAACGCGCAGCGTCGTTGACGAGACCACGACCGTCCTTACGAAATCGGGACGCGTGACTCAGCGCTGGAGTGTGCGGTTCTCGCGCACACCGAGCACGACGATTCTCTCGGGGGTACCCCCCACGTTCATCGTCCGGGTAATCGACGCGACGCCGTTGGCGGCGATGGTGATTTCGTACACGCGCCCCTGAATCGGACTGGTCACGTACGCCACGCCTTCAGCAAAGGTGAAGAACGGCGTGAGCACGGTTCCACTCGTGGGCATGGGGGGCACGAGACCGGCAATCGTTCCGGTAACCTGACGGGTGGCCATGTCGACGACGTACAAGTTGCCCGTGCGACCGAGTACCAGCGCGTGGCGGCCCGTGTAGTCGAGCTCCGCGGTCCAGTCGAGGTCACTGCCGGGAAGCGAGATCGGCAGCATGGAGCGTGTGGAGACCTGCGCCACGCCAAGGGTACGCGTGGCCGCACTCACGGGCTGACCACGAATGGACATGCGCACAAGGAAGTTCGACTGGCCGTCCCGCGCCCACACTGAACCCACGCCGAACCGTGGATCACTCGCATGCGTGAACTTGGCGAACGCCGGAGCATTGCCGCTGATGCTCACGAACAACGCACCGTCGGCGCATCCGTACAGCTTCCCTGCATTGTTCCCCGCGAGACCGTGCAGTCCCGGGCACGACGTGTTGCGTGCGAGCTCGGCGCCCTGCCGGTTGTAGACCACGACGCCGTTGGGGAGCACTGGGTTGGCCGGGTCCTGAATGGAAGCGGATACGAACCCGCCGTCGAACGTGGCCATACCGGCGCCGTGGTGGGCATTCCCGGTACGAACCGTGAGAACGGGCTGCGTGTTACCGGCCGCTACGCCCTGCTCGCTCCAGAAGCGCACGTTGCCGCTCCCGTCGAAGTGCACCGAAACCATGTCGCCGTTGTAGTTGCCGTGAATCGGCGTCTGATCGGCGAAGCTGCCGATGATGCGTGGCGCCTGTTTGGCACCGCGGCCGTTCTGCTCGAACACGCCACCATCGATGAACGACACCTGGTTACGGGTCTGGAAATGCGCAAATGCGATGCGCCCCTTGGCCGTGTAGAGATAGGTGATGCGCGAGGGCAGGCCGCCCATCGAGTCGACCCGGGCGCCGGTGGCCGCGTCGAAGATACGAGCGAAGGGCGCCGTATCGGACACAACGAGGCGACGGAACTCCGTCGCGGGCGCCGTGGCGGCAACCGCGGTGGGTTCGTCATCGCCGCATGCACCGAGCAGGACGAGGGCGACGGTCGACACGAGCGCGCGGCTGCGCGTGGCCGAGCGTGAACGAGTGTACCAGCGAGCTATCGAGGGCATGGCAGAGAACCTCCCGAGGACAGTTGGAACGGCCTGTTGATTGACCGCTCTCATTAAGAGGGAGATAGCTAAAGCTTTGTTAATGCGATGTCAATATCAACAATGGCGCGTTCCTACCCAAGGTGGGGAACGCGCGCACCTCTGCCCGCGATGTTCGGAGCATGGGCCCTTCTAGGCCCCGGAGTCCCGCCCCGCCTGCCAAAGCCGACAATACGCCACAGCAGCAGGAACACGCTGGGACACGCGGGGACGCCGAGGACGATGCGAAGACGGAAGGGTTGGCGGTGATCAGCGCGCGTGCACCGTGGCGCCGGCCGACGCCTCGACGCGCGATCCCCCGGCGGCATGGGAAGTCGCCACACGGGACGGCACCCAACGGCACGCGGCATTCACACACCCCGGGCAACGCTGCCGGTACTGTGAGCTCCACGGAGCGCCCGCTTGCAGGTGTTCGTGCACGATATCGGCGAGTGCATCGAGGAACTCCTGACGCGCATTCAGCGCCGGCGCGCGCTTGAAGCCGGGCATACCGAGCTTGTGGGCGAGTTCGGCATACTCGATGTCGAGCTCCGACAGCGTTTCGAGCGGATACTGCGTGAACGCCACCGCACGCGTGATGCCATCGAGCTTCATCTTGCGCAGGGCATCGTCAGCGAACGGCGGGGCATAGCGGAACGCCACGTAGAACGTGTGCGGCGCGGTGTCGGGCGACATCTCGTCGAGGCGACGACACATCACCTCGCCCTGCGCCGTGGTCCACTTGAGAATCGGCGACCCGCCGCCGATGGCGTCGTACAACTTGCGCACCTTCGGTGCCCTACGCGTCGCAATGAACTTGCCCAGCCAATGTCGTGTTCTGCGCAGTGGAGTGGCCGGCCGCATGGTGCGCGGCAGGGCGGCGAAACGGAAGGACATCCGAGGGGCTCGTGACGGTAACCTCGGGGAGTGCGCAAACGGACTCCATTCCGGTTTCGTACGCGAGGGCGGTCCGTAACCTTACCTACCCGCGGGAAACGCGAGACCCGAGAGTTCAGGATGAGCACCGAGAGGCGCGAGGGAGACACGCGCTCGGATAGAAGCGAGAGGCCCGCTGACCAGAGGTGGGAAGCGAGGATGCTACGCACTCCCTTCTCACCTCGGGAAGCCTGATGTCTCGCTTCTATCGGGGCGGGCTTCTCACTCTCGCCCTTCGACTCTCAGTCGGTGTTCTCGAATCTCAGATCTCAGTACCCAATCGGCCCAAGGCGGAAGAGGGAGAGCGGCCACGCCAGCGCCCCCGGTTCCGTCCCGACGAGAAACCACTCGCCGTACTTGCGGTCGGCCGGCGTGTTGGCGTCGGCGGGCTTGCCCGTCGTGCGGTCGATGTCGACGGCCACGACCCCTGGCGGCGGGGTCCACGCGCCGGCGGTGCGATTTTCGTAGGCAGCGGCGATCACTCGGCCGGCGATGGGTGCAGCGAGCGTGCCGCCGGCGGCGCCGGGCGCGATCA
>Ga0068877_10002447_pt1 | contig 14967 bp, 23 predicted proteins | sample NOAtaG_FD_66437 | JGI IMG/M metagenome (GOLD analysis project Ga0068877, IMG submission 66437) | Freshwater lake microbial communities from Lake Erie, under a cyanobacterial bloom - NOAA_Erie_Diel6S_1000h metaG | ecosystem: Environmental > Aquatic > Freshwater > Lake | place: USA: Ohio, Lake... | reverse complement strand
GATCCAGCAACCTCGATAGACCACATAGAGGACACACAATCATGGCAAAGACGACGACGAAGCCCACCACGATCACCGCCGACATGGTGGACGAACTTGCAAGCGTGCGCGACCAGCTGAAAGCGCTGACCGCTCGCGAGAAGCACCTCAAGGAGACATTCCGCAAGAGTGGCGCAGCCATTTACCGAGGCGACCACTACCAGATCGAGATCGTGTTCACATCGCGCCCGCAGCTGGACATGGACGCGGTTCGTACCAAGCTCTCGCCCGCTTGGATCGCCGAGAACACCGGCGAAGTTGAGGTGATGAACATTCGCCAGATGGAGATCGTAAAATGAAAGCCACCCCCTACATGACCAAGACCGGCGTCCAGATCGGGTGCATGTACGAGCCCCCACGCAAATGGGAGGCCAGTGCCGACATGGAGAACCTGCAAACCGCGCTGCTGCACCCCCCGCGCCGCCTGAATTTCCGCGCCCTGCGTTCCAAGGTGCTGTGGGTGTTCAACGCCGCGCTTTTTGTCGCATTCGTACTCGCGGTGCACTATGTCGGTTGAGACCGAAGCGGACGAGAGCGCAGACGAGTGCCCCGTGTGTGGTGCCGGAATGCGCGTTCGCTGCTTGCAGTCCAAGACCGACCCCCGGCACGACATTTTCTGGGCGCGATACGGGTACGAATGCCCCGAGTGTGGTCACAAAGGCGACACTTGGGAGGTACTCGGCGATTAGACGATACTTGACAGGGTATCGCACCCGTGTTATAATACAACCTTCATCAACACTCATAGAGGACACGAAATGGCACACGAACTGAACTTCAACGCAGCGGGCAAGGCTTCCATGGCATACACGGGCGACACCCCGTGGCACGGCTTGGGCCAGCAGCTGACCCCCGACGCCCCGCTGGACGTCTGGACCCGTGAAGCGGGCCTCGACTGGGAGGTCAAAAAGGGCGCGATCGCCTACGAGGTGCGCGACGAGGAGAACAACCCCGTACGCATGCAGACCGTTCCGTGCCGCTGGGCGCTGTACCGTTCCGACACGGGCGCTCCGCTTTCCGTGATGTCGAGCAACTACCACATCACGCAGCCCCGCGCCGTAATGGAGTTCTTCCGCGACCTGACCGAGGGCGGCGATTTCAAGATGGAGACCGCCGGTGTCCTGCGCAACGGCTCGACCTATTGGGCGCTCGCCAAAGCCGAGGACTCGTTCGACGTGGGCGGTGGCGACGTCGTCCTGCCCTACCTACTGCTGGCCACGTCCTGCGACGGCTCGATGTCCAACACCGCGCAGTTCACGACCACCCGCGTCGTGTGCAAGAACACGCTGTCGCTGGCGGTGGGCAACAAGACGGGCCAGATCCGGGTGCCGCACAGCACGCAGTTCAACGCCGCGAAATTCAAGGCCGAGTTGGGCCTGTGCGCCGACACGTGGAGTCAGTTCAAGACGAACGCCAGCACGCTGTCCAAGCGCAAGGTGTCGAAAGAGGAAGCGGCGCGGTACTTCCTCGACGTGTTCTACGGGGACGACGCCGAGACGGTGGACGTGCAAGCCAAACGGCCAATGATCGAACTGGTGACCAAGATCTACCTCGACGGGGTGGGCCAACGGGCCAAGACCACGCAAGGCACAGCGTGGGGACTGCTGAACGCCGTCACCCGATTCGCCGACCACGAGCGCAAAGCCGCTTCTCGCGACACTCGCTTGCAGTCCGCTTGGTTCGGTGCCGGTGCGCGATTGAAACGCGACGCATTGACACAGGCGCTGGCGCTGGTATAATCGTTCCGTGGCTTCTTGCAGTTGCCACACTCAAAGGGGGCTTCGGCCCCCGATTTTTAAACACATAGAGGAATACAAACATGGCACGCACCGTATGGACCATCGCAGAGAAAAAAGCGATTTTCGCCCGGATGGAGGATTACTTCCGCATGCACCCGAACGGCGGGCGAAAGGAGGCACTCCGACACGCGCAAAGCGTGCTCAACTCGAGCCGCTGGATCGTCGTTACCAACCAGCGGGTGTACAACTACAAAGACCGGATCGACGTCGCTCGACAGAACGCCCGCAAGAGTGTGCCCGAGAAGGCCACGCAAGCGCCCGCCGCTATCCCAGCCCCGACCCCTGCGCCCGAGCGCAAGGAGAGTACCACGGAGCGCCTCGCTCAGGCATTCGAGCGACTGCTGGACATCATGGCCGACGCGGTAGCGGCCAAGGTCGCCGAGCGGATAAGTCCCCAGATGTCCCGGGCGGAACTCCGGGAGCACGTGGACCAGCAGTTCGAGGCGGAGTACGCGAAACGCCCCAAGCACGACCCGCGCCCCGTTCCACGTCTGGCCGACACCCCCCTCCCCGGGGTGCTCGTGATCGGACTGCTACCGGCACAGGCTCACTCGGTGAGCCAAGCGTATAAAGGCGAACTGGACCTCGCATTCCTCGGGTCCGAGGAGGCGATCTCGCGCCCCGCGACGCTGCGGGCGCACACGGTGCTGATGACCAAGTTCATAAGCCATGCGGTGCAGGACAAATACCGCAAGGCCCCCCAGCTGCATTACTGCGACGGTGGTATCACCGCGCTGGTGGGGGTACTTGACAAGATTGTAGCACCTGTGTTATAATACAAGCTTTTCAACCAACCGATAGAGGACAACACGATGCAGACTACCGCCTACCCCAGCGCCGAACTGACAATGTTCGGGTGCAACATCGCCGAGTACAAAGAGTCCGTGCGCCGTTCATTCACCTACCGCTACACCGGCGGGAACATGATCGTCGCGGGCCTGATGTCCGACGCGCAGGAACTGATCGCGATGGGCGACAGCGAATCCGCCCGCCAAATGCTGAACCGCGCCAAGTCGATTCTGTTCGACATCATGGAAGGCCAAATGTCCGGTGGCCCGGAGGTGCAGTGATGCGAAGCGAGATCTGCTACACCGACCTCGCGGCGGTCTACCGTCGCAAATTCGCCGCGCTGGGCCAATACGAGTGCCAGTGCGCCCTACAGGACTGCTACGAAACGCTGCGGCTGCACGAGGGCAACCCAGCGTCCGACGAGTACGTGCGTAAGCTCTGGTGCGAAATCGACGCGATCCGCGACCGGCAAATGGCGATCCGCAAAGACGTCCGCGAACTCGAACAAATGAGGGCCTACCCATGAAAACATCTGAACTGACAGACAACGCCCTTGATTGGGCAGTGGCGAAGTGTGAGGGTATTTACTTTGAAGACCTTGAAGACTTTGAACACTCAGCCCCTGATTACTCTGATTGGGCACAAGGTGGTCCGATCATTGAGCGTGAGGGATTGACACTGACCCACCAAGCCGACCGATGGGTAGCGCAGACAGATGCCGATTTGTTTGCGTATGGCCCCACACCCCTGATCGCCGCCATGCGCTGCTACGTTGCCAGCAAGCTGGGCGACAATATCGACATACCAGAGGAGCTAATAGTATGATGATCCTCAACGCTACAATGGACCTCGTGGACGCGATCGCCAATCGCGAACTCGAGCCCCTCTGGACCGAAGGGTCCGTCGGGTGCATCATCGCGAAAGGCTCCAGCTTGGAGGGTCTGCCCAAGGTCGCGTGCTGCGTGCAGCATTTCCCCCGGGACGGGTCCTACAAGGTCTGGTGGCCCGACCACCCGTGGACCGAGGGGGTGCAGGAGTACGTCGACACCCTGTTCGACTCGTCGGGCGAGGCCGAATGACCCTATAGCGAATAGGGTCATTTTGCAGGGGGATTGACAAACCCATTGCACCCGTGTTATAATACAGATTCTGGGTTGATGAAACGGCCCAGAACCCCCCCAATCAACACATAGAGGACACTGCCATGAAAATCGCAACACGCACCGCCACCAACACCCAAGTCGAAATCGTCTCCGTGAACGGCGGCTGGACCAAGATCCGCGCAATCGGCCAGCAAAAGATCATCAACGTCCGCAACGGCGAGTTGACCGGCCACACCGAGGTGACCGCGCCAATCGTGCGCCAATACGTGAAAGAGGCGGCTGTCACCGCCGAGACAGTGATCGCAAAGGCCAGCGCCCGCGCCAAAATGGACATCGCCGAGCGCAAAAACGGCAAAGTCGACCCCCTGTACCTGCCCCAGTACACCACCTACACGACCGCAATGGCGGACGGTTCCAAGAAGCGCTCGATCGACAAGGGCGACTCGGTAGCGGTGGCGCTGCGTGCGCTGACCCTCGACGGCGTGTACGCCAAGGCCTCGGCTGCCACCGGCCTGTCGCAAGTGGGACTGCGCGACCGCTTCGCGCACCTGAACCCCGGGATGCAGCGCATGAACCTCGGCAACATGATCCGCAAAGCACTCAAGGAGACCGCAAATGCCTGACACGAAAAAGCAAGTCCGGGTCCGCCTCCATCAGGCGGACCTCATCGGCGAAATACTGCTGGAGGGCCAGCGCATCGCCTTCACCGCCCGCATCGACGGGCCGAAGGTGGACGCCGAATTCGCGGACCCGGGGGTGGACCAGTGGACCGCCTTCCGGGCACTGGACCGCTGGGTCGACGAGAACCTGCGGGGGTGACGCGATGCAAGTCTGCGCGAAATGCAAAGCCGAGCGACTGGCCAACGGCGGGGTGGAGACCCGCCCGGGCCGGTGGCTGTGCGCCAAATGCTGGGCAGCGTTCACCCAGCGCAAATAACACCGGGAGGGGGGATTGACAAAGGTACAGCACCCGTGTTATAATAGAACCTTTTCAACCAACAGATAGAGGACAACGCACCATGAACAAAGCACGCCGCACAGCAGTCGACAAAGAACTGGCCACCGTCCGCGACGCAATGGACGCCCTGCGCACCGCACTGCAGAACCTGCAAGACCTCGCGACCGAAGAGCAGGACTGCTTCGACAACATGCCCGAGGGCCTCCAAGCGTCCGAGAACGGGCAGCGTATCGAGGAGATCGCGCAAGCGTTTGAATCGGCCAACTCGACGCTCGAATCGGCGATCGACGACATCGACTCGTCCATCGACGAAATCGCCGACGCCGTGAACCAATGAAAGGCACGACCATGGACCACGCACCCCTGACCGAACACGCCCCCCGCCCCGCCGGGGACCCCGACTACGTGCCCTACTGGGCAAAGGGCGAGTACGCCCGCCGAAATGGCACGAGCTACACGACCGAATCGGGCGTGACGATCGTCCACGGACTGGCCACGGGAAGGCTCCCGGTGGTCCCGAGACCCGCGCCGCTATCCAAGCCCCAACCCGCCCCCGCAAGCGTGCGGGAGACCCCAAGGAAGGCCCCCGCGACCCCTCCGAAGCCCGCCCGGACCCCGGATCTGGTGGCCCAGCTGCTCGCGCTGCACAAAACCCGCGAAGCGCGGCTCGGACTGTGCGCGAAATACGGCGTCGATCCGGCCATCTTCACCGGTGCGCCCAACCCGGGCGTGGCCGCGATGCGACTGGCCAACGCGCTGCGGGCAAAGGTGCTGCAATGAGGTACACCAAAGTCTGTGGACCCCGCCCCTCCGGCCCCCTGCTGCGCTGGCCACTGGCCGAATTCGCCGACCCCGTCTGGGACTGGACCTCGGGCTTCCCCGTGGACACCCGCGCTGTCGTCCGAGCGGGCTGGGCGGACGTTGGACCCGAGCCCCAGTGGCTCGAACCGGGCCAGCGGGTGGTGAACGGGTGCCTCGTGGAGGGCCTCGCGGTATGCTAAGCTATTACCATACCGGTACTATATCTTCCAGCGCAACGGAGACCCCAAGGAAGGGCTCGGAGAGGTATCGGAGGACCCATGCGCCAGCCTGAACAACGCCTGTACGACTGGCTCGTCCGCAAGGTGGGCCACGTCGCGCTGCTCGAGCGCGTCGAGAACCGGGTGAAAAAGGACACGCCGGACCTGTACTTCGCCACCCAGCACGGCCAAGCGCTGCGCCCGTGGGCACTGCGGGGGTGGATCGAGCTAAAAGTGCTGGATGCTTTCCCGGTACGCGCCGACACGACCGTCCGGCTCCCGCACTGGACCACCGGCCAGCGCTATTGGGCGATCCGGCACCGAACCCACGGCGGCAACACGTGGCTCGTGGTCCAAGTGGGCGACGAGGTGTTCGTGCACAACGCAGCCGACGCGGTGTCGGGCGACTGGACCCAAGCCGAGTGGCGCTCGTACGCCGTCGTACTGCAGCGGCGCAGTTGTAGCACCGAGGACGTACTTGCAGCGCTGGCCGAAGTCGTGGTGTAATCGAGTTCTCGGCGTGCAATGCGCTCGAGTACGCGTCGTACCCCCACGACGCCAGTGGAACCCAAAGCACTGTTCCACTGTTCCATCAAGATGGAACGCACAATGGAACGCTCCTCCCATTCGAAAAAAGACCCGGTGTTCCATTGTTACACACGCACGCGGGGGTATTGCCCTGTCAACGGCATGGTTAAATATATATGGGTATATGATGGAACGATGGTACACGGGCTGTGTGTCTCAAAACCCGCGCCGGACGGGGCCTGTGAGCCTATGGCGCGTTCCATCGCTGTTCCATCATTGTGGAACACGAGGGGGCTTCCAGACGTCGAATACCCTTCCACCACCACTTAGGACTTCACGGGAGGTGCCTCGTGTACGCGCATGAAAGCGTTATAACTCGGAGTCATGCTCAATGGGGTGTCTTATAACCCCGCCCTCCTCCTCTATCGGGTCAAACACGCGAGACTTGCATTGGGTGTACCATCCGTGTTCTAATTCGCGCATGTCCTTCTACGACGACCTTACCACGCTGGACCAGATTGGTGCCGAAACGCTCTCGGAGTACGAGCGCCGTGCTCTAGTGCCGGTCACCGCTCTCCTCGACGCGATCCAGCGCGATCGTGCGCGTTACCCAATGAGCGACTCGTCGCACATGCCGCACTCGCTGACCTGCAATGACCCGACTGCCAAAGCCGTCGGCGAACTGCAAAGGCACGAGGAGACCAAAGCCTACAAGATGCTGGTGATGATCGCCGAATTCCGGGACGGTCCGCCCGAGGCGAAATTCTCGCTGCGGCACGCGTACACCAGCGCCCGGATCATGCGCGACACAATGCAAAAATGGCGGCACGAGCACAAGCTGTTTGATAACATCATGACGTCGATTCAGGACGAGATGGTCGACACGATGCGTGCCGAGGCCTACCGCCGCGCAGTGATCGGACACGAGGAGCCGGTGTTTTACCAAGGTATCCGGACCGACACCGTGCGCAAGTTCTCGGACGGGCTGCTCCAGTTCACGCTGATGGGGTACGACGCCAAGTTCCGTGCGAAAGACGTGAACATGAACGTGTCGGGCCAGCTGGACTCGAACATCAATATCGAGGGACTCCGTGATCGACTCGCCCAGCGCTTACAGCAGAAATCAAAAGCGGAAGATTAAGCGGTCCGCGCTGGCGCTGGACCCGCACAACTTCCACGAATTCGTGTCCGAGTTGACGGATCGCGAGGCGCTGGAGTTGTTCTACGATTGGCCCTCGTGGGCGCGACCAAACCAGCTGCCCCCGGTGGACGAGCAGTTCTGGACCACGTGGCTCATCCTCGCCGGACGGGGTTGGGGTAAAACGCGCTGTGGTGCCGAATTCGTGCGCTACCACGTCGAAAACAAGCTTGCCGGTCGCATCGCGCTGATCGCTGAGGATGCGGGCGACGCCCGGGACGTGATGGTAGAGGGCGAATCGGGCATCCTCGCCATTTCGCACCCCTCGTGCAAACCGGTATTTGTGCCATCCAAGCGGCGACTCGAGTGGCCAAATGGCGCGATTGCGACCATCTATTCGGACAACGACCCCGAGACGCTGCGCGGTCCCCAGCACGACCTCGCTTGGGTGGACGAGCTTGCCAAGTTCCGCAACGCCGAGGATATGTGGTCCAACCTCATGTTCGGGCTGCGTCTGGGCCAGCGCCCCCGGGTGTGCGTGACCACCACGCCCAAGCCCATCCCAATCGTGCGGCGACTGATCGCGGACGAGCGCGTGTTCGTCACCACGGGCACCACACACGAGAACTTCAACAACCTCGCGCCCACGTTTCGCGACGAAATCGTGTCGCAGTACGAGGGCACACGCATCGGGCGGCAGGAGTTGTACGCCGAGGTGATCGACCCCGAGGACTACGGCATCGTCAAACGCTCATGGTTCCGGCTGTGGGACGCGCAAAAGCCATTTCCCGACTTCTTGTACGTGGTGCAGTCCTACGATTGCGCGTACACCGACAAGACCATCAACGACCCGACCGCGTGCACCGTGTGGGGCGTGTTTCGACCCAACGACGATTCGCCCATGTGCGCCATGCTCATCGACGCGTGGGAGGACTTCCTCTCGTATCCTGACTTGCGTCCCAAGATCGTGGACGAGTACGGCTCGATCTACGGCGAACCGGGCAAAAAGGTGGACATGGTGCTCGTGGAGGACAAAGCCTCGGGCATCTCGATCATCCAAGACCTGCAGCGTGCCGGTATCCCGGTCCGCGCCTACAACCCGGGCCGCGCCGACAAGACCCAGCGCTTGCATCTGGTGGCCAACATCATCGCCCACGGTCGTGTTTACATCCCCGAATCGGTCGTGCACAAGGGTCAGCCTCGCGATTGGGCAGAGCCGCTGATTAGCCAAGTGTGCTCTTTCCCCGATTCAGATCGGGACGACCTGACCGACACGCTGTCGCAAGCGCTGCGACTGCTCAAGGACATGGGCTTCCTCAACATCGACCCAGTCGCGCCCGACACTGAGTACGTGGACGACGAATACCGCCCAAAGGGGAACCCTTATGCCCAGTAATCCGATCGACGAGTTCCTGCAAGGCGTCGACCCAATCGACGCCGCGACGCTGTTCGCCGGTGTGCGCAGTGCAGTGCCGCTGGGCATGCTGTTCCGGTCCGGTGCACTCAACGAGGGCGAAGATGCGGAATTGGCCCGACGCGCACCCCCACGCGTAGCCGCACCACCGCCGCCAGTGAGCCCCGAGGAGGCGAACCGCCGAGCAATCGCCGAATTCGAGGCGCAATACCCAAATCCGGTGCTGCGGCAAATGGCGATCGAGTACATGCTGCAAAGCCGTTCCAAGCCGTACGACCCGATGACCGCCACGCGTCGCCGAGATTTTGAGGAAGCGCCGGAGACGTCGCGCAAGTCGATGCGTGCTGCACCGAAGCGATTCAACAAAGGCGGCTCGGCCAAGAAGACGCTGGACCAGATGCAAGCGGAGATGGCGCGAAAGGGTGTGAAGGTCGCCGACAAGCCGGACCTCGGGCGTCGCTCGCTATTCGGCCTTGGGTCCAAGCCCGCGTTTCCGCTGGCGAACCTCGACACCAAAGCGCTCGAGAAGATGCAGCAGGAGTTGAAAGGCGCACCGGCGATCACCGAGAAGACGGTGACGGTCGACCCGGGCAAAGGCGCGGCCAAGTCCACGCTCAAATCGATCGCCGAGACCCCGGTGTCGCGACGCGAGGTGTTGCAGACGGCGGCGGGTCAAGCGCTGCGTGGTGCACTGCCCGACATGACTGGCCTCGGTGCTATTGGCAACGTGGCGAAAGCCGTCGAATCGGTACCGACGCCTATGCCCACCATGCCACAAACGCTGCAGGGGCTGATCGCGCATTTCGCAAAGAAGGGACTCGACGAGGACGGCACCATCAAAATGCTCGAGAAGCTCGGGTACGACGAGGACGACGTGATGTATATGCTGAACCCAATGCGCAACCCCGAAGAGTTCGTTGCGGATCTAGGCGAAGAGTCCATGACGCCAGCACACGCCCTGAGCAACCTGATCAACAGCGGCATTGACGAGCCGGTGATGTCGATGCGCGGGCCGCTGCGGGAGATCAAACGCGAGAACCCCGATATGTACAAAGACCTGATCCGGACAGCCCGCGACATCAGCGAATATGGATTCGAGGACTAAGCCGTGTTACAATGTAGCACCAAAAGGATAACGACCCATGGCGACTGAATTCCCACAAGACCAGATGCAAGACCCGATGGCGGCACCCGCTGGACCCGAGGACGAGGAAGGCCTGATCGTCGATCTGGACGACGAATTTGCCGAGGTGGAAGAGCAGCCGGACGGTTCCGCTATTGTGCGGATGGAGGAGTTCAAGGGTCCGGAGGAGGACCAAGACTTCTACAGCAACATGGCCGAGGAAATGCCCGAGTGGGAGTTGTCCAAGATCGCACTCAAGTACATCGAACTGATCGAGAACGACAAAGAGGCACGCAAAGAGCGGGATAAGCAGTACGAGGAAGGCCTTAAGCGCACGGGCATGGGCAACGACGCCCCCGGTGGCGCACAGTTCCAAGGCGCATCGCGTGTGGTGCACCCGGTGATGGCTGAGGCGTGTATTGACTTCGAATCGCGTGCCATTAAAGAGCTGTTTCCGCCGGACGGTCCAGTGCGCACGAACATTATCGGCGACGTGAGCGACGAGGACGAGAAACGGGCCGAGCGCAAGCGCGACTTCATGAATTGGCAGCTGACCGAGCAGATTCAGGAGTTCCGGGACGAGCAGGAGCAAATGCTCACGCAGCTGCCGCTGGGCGGTTCCCAGTTCCTGAAGCTGTGGTACGACGACCGCAAAAAGCGCCCTTGCGCCGAGTTCGTGTCGATCGACAACATCATACTGCCCTTTTCCGCTGCGAACTTCTACACCGCGCAGCGCGTGACCGAGGTGCAGGACATCACGCAGCAGGAATTCGAGTCGCGCATGAATTCGGGGCTGTACCGTGACATTTCGATCGTGCGTGCCTCGATGGAGCCTGTATCGACGGGTCCCGAGAAGGCGAACGACAAGATCGAGGGCAAGCAGTGGCAGGAGAACATCGACGGCACGCGCCGCGTCTACGTGGTGTACGCCTTCATGGAGTGGGAGGACGACTCGCACTCGAAAGGGGAGCTGGCCCCGTACATCATGATGATCGACGAGGAGAACACCGAGATCGTCGGCCTGTACCGCAACTGGGAGCAGGGCGACGTGACGATGGCCAAGCTCGACTGGTTGATCGAATTTAAATTCATACCGTGGCGAGGCGCTTATGCTATCGGACTCCCGCATCTCATCGGCGGTCTTTCTGCTGCTATTACTGGCGGCTTGCGCGCTTTGCTGGATACGGCACACATTAACAACGCCGCCACGATGCTCAAGCTCAAAGGCGCGAAGATCTCGGGCCAGAGCCAAAACGTAGAAGTCACGCAGATCACCGAGATCGAGGGTGCACCGGGCGTGGACGACATCCGCAAGATCGCGATGCCAATGCCCTTCAACCCACCGAGCGAAACGCTGTTCAAGCTCGTGGGGTTCCTGACCGACGCCGCAAAAGGCGTGGTGACTACCTCCGAGGAAAAGATCGCGGATGCGGGCAACAACATGCCAGTCGGAACCGCACAGGCGCTGATCGAGCAAGGCTCGAAAGTGTTCTCAGCAATTCACGCCCGACTGCACGACTCGCAATCACGCGTCCTCAAGGTCCTGCAGCGCCTGAACCGTTGGTATCTCGACGAGATGCACCGGGGCGACATGGTGCAAGAGCTGGACATCAAGCGCGAGGACTTCAACCGCAATTCGGACGTGATTCCGGTGTCGGACCCGCACATCTTCTCCGAGACTCAGCGCATGGCGCAGACTCAGGCGGTGATGGCGCTGATGAAGGAGCACCCGGATCTGTTCGACCGTCGTGCCGTGGTGCAGCGGGCGCTGAAGCAGATGAAGGTGCCGAACGTCACCGAACTTATGCCCGCGACCGCCGAGCCCATGGAGATCAATGCAGCCGAGGAAAACGCAGCAATGGCCATTGGGCGTGCCGCTTTCGCGTACCCGCACCAGAACCAGTTGGCGCACATTCAAGCGCACTTGGACTTCGCGCTGAACCCGATGCTGGGCGGCAACCCGATCATTGCGCAGCAGTTCCTGCCGAACGCGCTGGAGCACCTTAAGCAGCACCTGATGCTCTGGTATCTTGGCCACATGAACGGCTACGTCGAGGAGTCGCTGGGCAAGCCGGTGGCGAATTACGACATCGCGGGAATCACCGGGGACATCGACAAGCTGTACGCGCTGGCGTCGCAGCACACGATGATGGACGTAAAAGAGGGCTTCACGAAGGTGATGCCAGCGATCCAGCAGATGATGAAGCAGATGGAGAGCATGAAGCCGCAGCCGCAGATGGATGGAGCGGACAAGGTGATTCTCGACACGTCGATGGCCGAGACCGAGCGTCGCAAGATGAAGGATCAGGCCGACACGATACTTGCCGAGAAGCGTTTGCAGCAGGACGCGCTGCACAAGAACCGCCAGCAGCAGATCGAGATCGCACTCAACGCCTCGGACAATCTGACCGAAGAGCGTATCAAATCCGCAGAATTGACGCAAGACGCGAAGATTCTGCAACAGGAGCAGTTGCAAACTGCACTCACCGCGCAGCAAAGCGCGCAACAATCCCTCGGAGGCCAAAATGGCAACTTCTGATCAATCCCAAATGGGCCAAGACGTGCCTTACCATAAACGCATCGCAATGGGCGCGAAGCTCGACGGTTCCTCGCTGGGCGCGAAAGAGCCCGTGAAGACCTCCAGCACCCCCAAGCGTGGTGGTGGTGCGCTGTCTCAAGCGAAGAAGAAATAATGCGATACGTCGGTGACTTGATTGGTGCTATCGAGTCGCGTCAAAAGACGATCGCGCAGTCGTTAGTTAATGGTAACGCCGTTAACTTCGAAACCTACCAACGATTGGTAGGACAGCACCAAGGGCTTGCAGAAGCTCTGGTAATCTTAAATGACCTGTTAAAGGAACCTGAAAATGATGAGTGAGACCACTCAACCGGAGGCTTCGAACGAAGCCGCGTTGCAGGAAGCATTTCCCGCAGTTGAACCCGGTGCAGTGCCAGTTGGTGGACGTATTCTAGTACAGTGGCGTGCCACTCGAAAGACCGTCACATCGTCCGGCATCGTACTCGTAGAAGAGACGAAGGAAACCGAGAAATGGAACAATCAGGTGGCGAAAGTCATCGCGATCGGTCCGTTAGCTTTCAAGAAACGCGATACACTCGAACCGTGGCCCGAGGGCAACTGGATCGAGGTCGGCGACTATGTGCGCATGCCAAAATGGGGTGGAGACCGCTGGGAGGTGCCTTACGGCGACCCCTCGCTGGGCGAATCCGCGCTGTTTTCCGTGTTTAACGACCATGAAGTGATCGCGAAGGTCACAATGGATCCCTTGAAAGTGAAGGCATTCCTATGAACCCCCAAGACAAAATGGACTTGCAGGTCGCGGAGGAAGCGGACGGTTCCGCTGTCGCCCTCCTGACCCCCGAGGAGGTACCCGGAGGTACTTCGGAAGCCGCTGGAGACGATGGTGAAGGCCACAATAGCGGTGGAAGTATCGACGACGACCACGACGACCCCCGAGACAATATTCCGGACGCCGATCCGGCACGGGAAGCGCTCCGACTGGCCCGTCGAGATGAACGACAGCTCAAGAAGAAGCTCCAGAAGGCCAAAGCTACCGAGTCGAACCACCTGATTAACTCGCTGAAACGCCAGAACGAGCAGATGGCCGAGCGTCTTGCGGTTCTCGAAAAGCGCACAGCCGGTTCGGACCTTGCTCGACTGGACAAGGCGATCGAAGATGGGCATTTGAGGCTGCAGTATGCCAAGATGAAGATCAAAGAGGCGACCGAAATGGCCGACGGTAGTGCGTCGGTTGAGGCGCAGGAGGCTTGGTACGAGGCTCGAAGGCAGGTGGAGGCGCTCGAGGCGCTGCGCAAAAAGGCTGTGAGCAACGACTCACCCAAGCACTCAGTGCCAAAGGCACCGGACCCCCTGCTCAAGCGTCACGCCTCCGACTGGATGGCTCGGAACGATTGGTACGACCCGAACGGGGACGACATGGACTCGACCGTGGCCACCAAGATCGACGAGAAATTGACGGCTGAGGGCTGGGACCCCAAGACCGCCGAGTACTGGGAAGAGCTGGATAATAGATTGACAAAATACTTGCCGCACCGTTATAATAGCGGCAATGGCGAAACAAATAGTCGATCGTCAGAACGGAGACCCCGCAGCGTGGTAACATCTTCAGGCCGTGAACACACATCGAGCGCTCGTCCCGGCGAGTTCCGATTGTCGCCTGAGCGTGTTAAAGCGATCAAAGAGGCCGGTCGGTGGGATAATCTTACCGAACGCAACAAGATGATTCGTAAGTATGCGGAATACGACCGCATGCAAACCAAGTAATAAGGGGAATTCACATGAGAGACGATCGATTGAAAAAGAATCTTACCGCTGGTGGTCGCGAGTCCCGCGCAGAGCAGGACAGTCAACGCGGCGCAGCAACGGAAGAACTGGCGAGTGCGCAGGAACGTCGTAGGATGTTCAGATCGGAATGGATTCAAGAGTCCCTTCCAAAACCCCCGGCAATTCCGGGATTCCACGTATGTTGGCTTTCAACTACCAATGGGTACGACCCTATCCACAAGCGCTTGCGCATGGGTTATGAACCAGTAAAAGTCGAAGATGTTCCGGGCTTTGAGAACTACAAAGTTAAAGCCGGTGAGCACACTGGGTTCATCGCTTGCAATGAAATGCTGCTGTACAAGCTTCCTGAGGATGTATATCAGGAGATTATGGCGGAGTTGCACCACCACGCACCTCAGGATGAGGCGGACAAAATCCGTATTCAAGCTGAGCAGCAAGTGGGACGCGACAGTAATGGCAAGCGTCTTGGTCAGATTGAGGGCGAAGGCATCGCGGAATTGGACAAACCCATGCCCGTCCCGCATTTCGCGTGACGGAAACGAACTTAATTTTGGAGTAAGACTATGTCTGCAACAAATGCTCCGTTCGGTCTGCGCCCCGCTTTCCACCCTTCCGGTTTGGATCGCGCTCAAGCGCTGACTGGCGGCATCGTGTCGGGCTACGGCTCGAACATTCTCAAAGGTCAACCAGTGCGTTACGTCACTGGCGGTGTCATCGAACCCGCAGCTGCTGG
>Ga0068877_10002443_pt1 | contig 14996 bp, 9 predicted proteins | sample NOAtaG_FD_66437 | JGI IMG/M metagenome (GOLD analysis project Ga0068877, IMG submission 66437) | Freshwater lake microbial communities from Lake Erie, under a cyanobacterial bloom - NOAA_Erie_Diel6S_1000h metaG | ecosystem: Environmental > Aquatic > Freshwater > Lake | place: USA: Ohio, Lake... | reverse complement strand
GCCAAAGAATGTCTACTACCTCTCGAGCCACGACAACGCGTTCTATCACACCGGCATCGAGCACATGCTCTTTGCGGTCCTGCCGCGACGCGCCGATGCACCCGCGACGCTCATCGTCTGGGGAGCCTTGCTGTATCACCTCGACTATCGGCCGACCTGGATGCCGAATATCGAGATTTTCACAGCACCCGCACCCATTGAAAAAGCCATGGCCGACAATCCGTTCGACCCCCCTGCCATGCGCTACAACCGCAACCTGGTGCGCAAGGGCGCGCAGTTCTCCGATCGCGATCGCTTCCAACTCGCGCTGGCCGCCGAGTTCGCGGATAAACCTGCCGCCTCGGCGTTGCACGCCGTGCGGCGGGCTTTGATGGCAGCCGGTGTTGGTGCGGGCCGCGTGGGTTTCGACGATGCGCGCGTTTATCCCTGGCTGCGGGATCTCGGCCTTCCCGAGCTGAAAGGTGTCGATGCGGCCGACATCTTCAAAGAAGTGCGCATGGTCAAGTCGGCCAACGAAATCGAGGTGCTGCGTGAAGTGTCGCGGCGCTGCGAATCGGCACTCGATGCCGCGATTGCCTCACTGCATGTCGGACAGGCGATCAGCGAAGTGGAAATCGAGTACCGCAAGCGCATCGGTGCCTTGGGTGGTGATACGCGTTGGCTGATCATCAACCAGGACGGCTTGAACTCGGGCCGCATCGAGCGCGACAAGGTCATCAAGATCGACAGCGTCGGCGATTACCTGGGTTACGTCGGCGATATCGGCCGCTCGATCGTGGTGGGTAATCCCACCGACGAGGTGGCTGGTCGCAACGAGGCGAACGCCAAGGCGCTACGGACGGCCTACGCGGCGATCCGACCCGGAATGCCGTTCGATGAGGCTTCGCGCATCGTCGGCGACGTCATGCGGCAAGCGGGCTACAACGGCTTTGGCGCACCGCACAACGTCGGTATCGATCACACCGACCAGCCGAATTCGCTCGCAAGGCCCGGCGCCCGCCGTGACCCGCTGCGTTTTGAGGCGGGCTCAGTGTTCACGCTCGACGTGCCGTATCTGGAGATCGGTTACGGCTCATCGCATGTCGAGGACATGATGGTGTGCACGCCGAGTGGAGCCGTGCCGCTCTCGTCAGGTCGGGTGGATCTGCGCGTGCTCCGGGCCTGATCTCGACGATGTGCTGGATCAGCGCTGCGAGGCCTGATCGAGGGCCGCGAGCTGCTCGCTGGTCAGCGTCAGGCTCGCGCCGTGCAGCAGAGTCTTCAGTTGCGACACGTCGGTGGCGCTCGCGATCGGCGCGGTGACGCCGCGGGCCAGCACCCAGGCGATGGCGATTGCCGCGGGTGTTGCGCCGTGCGCCGCAGCGACATCATCGAGCACGTCGAGTAGGCGCAGGCCCTGCGCATCGAGCCACGCGCCCATGCGTGCACCCCGAACGCTCTTGCCGAGATCGGCTGCGCTGCGGTACTTGCCTGTAAGGAAGCCGCCGGCCAGAGCGCTGTGGGAAATCACGCCGATTCGCTCCTGCTGGCAGAGCGCGGCGAGCTCCCCTTCATAGTCAGTGCGTTGCATGAGGTTGTAGAGCGGTTGCACGCTGCAGTAGCGTGCGAGACCGAGCCGATCGCTGGTCTGCAGAGCGGCGGTCAGACGCGAGGCGGTGAAATTCGAGGCGCCGATGGCGCGTACCTTCCCGGCCTTGATGAGTTCGTCGAAGGCTGCGGCCGTCTCTTCCAGCGGTGTATTCGGATCGTCACGGTGCGCCTGATACAGATCGATGTAGTCCGTGCGCAGGCGCTGCAGCGAGCGATCGACCGCGCGGCGAATGTACGCCGCCGACAGCCCGCTCTCGCCGGGGCCCATCTCGAGTCCCACTTTGCTGGCGATCAGCACTCGGGCGCGTATCGTTGGCCCGCGGCTCTCCAACCAACGGCCGATCATCGTTTCAGATTCGCCGCCTTGATGCCCGGGAATGAACCGCACGTACGCATCGGCCGTGTCGATCAGATTGAAGCCCGCCTCAATGAAGGCATCGAGCAGTGCAAAAGATCGACGCTCGTCGGCTGTCCAACCGAGTACGTTACCGCCGAAAGCGAGCGGTGCGATCTCGAGTGCCGATCGTCCGAGTGGTCGGCGGGCTGGGGCATTTGCAGTCATGGTCGGAGTCACCTCAGGGGTTTATCGAGTCGCAGCCAGCGACTCAGATGTACATCGAGCGGGTTGTCCTGCCATCCCGTCACGTTCGGGCGGACGAGATTACGCGCGACTTCTTCGATCAAAGGCACGACGGGTTGGTCCCGATTCAGCAGCGCTTCGGCCTTCTGCAGTCCGCGGGCGCGTTGTTGCGGGTCCGCTTGCTGCAACGCCAGATCGAGAGTCGTCTCGAATTCGCGGCTTGAGTATCGGCCAGAGTTGTAGGTTGAGGCCGCACGGAATCGCTCGAGGAAGGGTTCCACGGCGGGCGGTTCCTGTGCGCCGGTCAGTGCGATGTCGAAGTTGCCTTGGCGAAGATCGCTGATCATCGCGGAGATTTCGCTGCGCTCGATCCGCACCGGGATACCGAGCGCCGTCCACATCGCCGCGACCGCCACACACATTTGCTCGCCGTTGCCGCTCGGCACACGAAACACGAGCGGTGCGCTGCCCGCGCGGGGATAACCCGCAGCGGCAAGCAGGGCACGTGCCTCGGCATTGCGTGCCGCCTGCGTGCCGCGTCGCAGTGGGTCGGATTCGGGCGGAAGATCCAAGGGCAGACCTGCGGGCAGAACGCGTGTCGAGGGGCGTTCGCCGCTGGCGAGTACGCGGCGGACCAGCAAGTCGCGATCGACGGCGAGTGCCAAGGCGCGGCGGACCCGCGCATCGCGCAGCGGCCCGCGCGCGACGTTGAGTCTGAGATAGCGCACGCTGTGCAGGGGAACGCTGCGCACGATGGCGGCGCCGAGTTCCTGCGTCAGTGCCTGGGTTTGGGCTCCGGGGTAGCCCGGCCACCCATTGATAGCCAGTTCCCCGGCGCGAACCCGCATCACGAGTGACGGTGTGTCGTTCGACGGCACGTACTCGATTCGATCGATGGCGATGCGGGGCGCGTCGTGATGATGCGGATTACGCTCGAGCAGCACACTGCCCCGCGCGCGTCTCGACAGCAGCCGGTAGGCCCCATTGCCGACGTGGATACCCGGTTTGGCCCAATCGCGACCTACGCGTTCGATGACGTGCCGCGGCAGCGGGAAACCCTCTTCGCCTGCCAGCAGCGTCGGCAACCAGGGCACTGGATGTTCGAGCGTGAGTTGCAGCGTGCGCGCATCGAGGGCGCGTGCGCCGAGTGCCGAGACCGGTGCCTCGCCGCGGTGGATGCGTTCGGCGTTGCGCAAGGCATACAGCCTCGTGGCGCGTGCGGCCGGCCGACGGGCATCGAGCGAATGCTGCCAGCCCCATACAAAATCATCGGCTCGCAGCGGCGTACCGTCCGACCAGCGCAGATTAGGGCGAAGGCGAAACGTATAGACGAGGCCATCGGCCGACGCGGTCCAAGACAGCGCAGCACCCGGAATGGTGGCGCCGGCCGCATCGAAGGTCGTCAAACCCTCGAACAGATCGCGGATCATGGTCTGCGCGCTCGCCACTCCGGACTCGCGCGGCACCAGCGTGTCCGGTTCGCCGAAAATGCCGCGACTCAAGGTGGTCGGGGTCTTGCCTGCCGGCGTCTGTGCGAGGGCTGCACTCGGTAGTGCGGCCGTCGGCAACACTGCCGCGCACAGGCTGGCGATCCAGAGTCGATACAGCAGTCGCATCGGTGGGAATATACTCCCTCGCATGCGCTACACGATTCGCACGGACTTCGAGCGACCATCGGCTGAACTGATCGCGCGCGTCGCGAGTACCCACGTCGGTGTGACCGGCGTGCATGCGGGTCCGCGTCAGGTGATGCATGCGGCCATCAAGCCGCTCGATCCGTCGTGGCGCATCTGCGGCCCGGCGTTCACGGTCAGGCCCGAGGATCCGGCAGACCTGCTGGTTGGCGAGGTGGCCGGCAAGTACGCACGGCCTGGTGATGTCATCGTGGTCGATGGTGCCGCCCGAATCGACACGGCGTGCTGGGGTTTCGGCATGTCTACCGCAGCGCGCGAGGCTGGCTGCGCCGGCGTCGTGCTCGATGGACTGTGTATGAACGCAGCGCTGCTGGTTCGCGAACGCGTCCAGTTGCCGATTTTTGCGCGCGGCTGCGTGGCCCGTGCGGGCGTGGCCGAGGGGCCAGGCTGGCTGAATACACCGGTGATTTGCGGCGGCGTGATCGTCCATCCGGGTGACATCATCCTCGGTGATCTCGAGGGCGTGGTGGTTGTGCCGCGGGCTGATGCCGAACGCATCGTTGCCGCGTCCGGCGGGTATCAGGGGCGGGCGGCCGCCGAGGCAGCCGCGGGCCAGGCGTACTACGAACGACGTCGCAGTGAAGACAAGCTGCGCGCCTTGGCCGAGGTGGAATTTCTTTGAGTAATTCCTCGCCCGATGCTGAGTACGACTACGTCATCGTGGGTGCAGGGTCCGCCGGGTGCGTGCTGGCCAACCGACTGAGCGAGAGCGGTGAGACCAGCGTGCTGCTGCTCGAGGCGGGGGGGCGCGACATCAATCCGCTCATCCACATGCCCGCGGGACTGGCGCGGCTGGTCGGCAATCCGCGCATTAATTGGGACTATTACACCGAGCCCGAGCCGCATCTGGATCAGCGTCGTCTGTACTGGCCGCGCGGTCGCGTGCTGGGCGGCAGCAGTTCGATCAATGCGATGTGCTACATCCGTGGTGAGGCGCGTGATTTTGACGAGTGGGCGCGGCAAGGACTGCAGGGTTGGCAGTTCCGCGATGTGCTGCCGTACTTTGTGCGCTCCGAGGCGCAGGCCCGAGGTCCGAGTCAGCATCACGGCAGCAGCGGGCCCTTAAGTGTCGAAGATCTGCGCTATCGCAATCCGCTGAGCCAGGTGTTCGTCGATGCGGCCGTCGAGCGCGGCGGTGTTCGCAACGAGGATTTCAACGGCCCCGTTCAGGAAGGTTTCGGCTTCTATCAGGCGACGCTGCGCGATGCTCATCGCTGCAGCACGGCGGTCGGCTATCTGCGGCCCGCACTGACTCGATCAAATCTGACCGTGCGCACCCACGCCATGACCCGCCGCATCGTGCTCGAGGGCGAGCGCGCCGTGGCTGTCGAGTACCGTCATCGTGGCCAGTTGCTGCGTGCGCGAGCACGACGCGAGGTCTTGCTGTCGGGCGGCGCCATCGGTTCACCGCAGATTTTGCAGTGCTCGGGCATCGGCCCCGCGTCGATGCTGGAGGCGGTGGGTGTGACCGTGCGAGTGCCGCTGTCGGGCGTGGGGCGCAACCTGCAGGATCACCTCGATTACTGCACGCTGTACAAAAGCCGCGAGCCCGTTACCTACGATCTGAATCTGCTGCAGGAGGCGTGGGCGGGTCTGCGTTTTCTCGTCACCGGCTCGGGGCCCGGGGCCTCCAACGTTGCCGAGTCGGGCGGCTTCATGCGCTCGCGCCTGGCTAAAGACGAGCGGCCCGACCTGCAGTTTCATTTCGTTCCCGCGCAACTCGACGACCACGGTCGCAACAAGCTGCCGGGGCATGGTTTCACGCTGCACGTCTGCAACCTGCGACCCCAGAGTCGCGGACACATCGAACTGCGTTCGCCAGACTCTACGGTGCCGCCGCGGATCTTCGCGAACTACCTTAGCGATCCCGATGACCTGCCGCGACTCATCGAGGGCGTGCGTATCTCGCGAGACATCCTCGCCGCTCGCGCCTTTGATCGTTACCGCGGCGACGAAGTGTTCCCGGGTGCGCGGTGCACCTCGGATGCCGACCTCGCCGCGGCGATCCGCGCGAAGGCAGAGTCGATCTATCACCCGGTCGGGACCTGTCGCATGGGTTCGGATGAGGACGCCGTGGTGGATGCGGCGTTGCGAGTTCGCGGTATCCAGGGTCTGCGCGTCGTCGATGCGTCGGTGATGCCGCAACTCATCGGTGGCAATACCAACGCCACCACCATCATGATCGCGGAGAAGGCCGCAGATCTCATTCAGGCCGAGGCTCGATGACATGAGTTCGCTGTATCCGCACCTGCTGTCCCCGCTCGATCTCGGGTTTACGAAGCTGCCCAACCGGGTGCTGATGGGCTCCATGCACACGGGACTCGAGGACAAGAGCGAACTGTTTCCGCGACTTGCCGCCTACTTTGCGGAGCGGGCGCGGGGTGGTGTGGGGCTGATGGTCACCGGCGGCTTCGCGCCGAATGTTGAAGGCTGGCTCGCGCCGTTTGCCTCGCGACTTGCCACGCATCGTGCCGCGGCTCGACACCGCCTGATCACCGATTCCGTGCACCGCGAAGGCGGCCGGATCGCGCTGCAGATCCTGCACGCGGGTCGCTATGGCTACCACCCGTTGAGTGTTGCGCCGTCGCGAATCAAATCGCCGATTACGCCGTTCACGCCGCGAGAGCTGAGTGCGGCGGGCGTGGAGCGGCAGATTCGGGCGTTCGTGCGCTGCGCGAGGCTTGCGCGTGAGGCAGGCTATGACGGCGTCGAGGTCATGGGGTCCGAAGGCTACTTCATCAATGAATTCCTGCTGACCCATACCAATCGGCGCACTGACCGCTGGGGCGGTGAATTCGCTGCGCGCATGCAGTTGCCGGTCGAGATCGTCACGCGCATGCGCGAGGCGGTCGGTCGGGACTTCATCATCATCTACCGACTCTCGCTGCTCGATCTGATACCCGACGGCCAGGATTGGACCGAGGTGGTCACGCTCGCCAAAGCTGTGGAATCCGCCGGTGCCACCCTGATCAACTCCGGCATTGGCTGGCACGAGGCGCGTGTACCGACGATCGCCACGTCAGTGCCGCGCGGTGCCTTTGCCTGGCTGACGCGCAAGCTGCGGAGCGAGCTGCGGATTCCGGTGTGCACCAGTAATCGAATCAACACACCTGAACTCGCCGAGTCGATTCTCGCCGCAGGCGACGCCGATGTCGTCTCGATGGCACGACCCCTGTTGGCCGATCCGCACTTCGTCGCCAAAGCGGCGAGTGGACGGGCGTCGAGCATCAATACCTGCATCGCGTGCAATCAGGCCTGTCTCGATCACACCTTCTCGAAGACACTCGCCTCCTGTCTGGTGAATCCGCTTGCGTGTCATGAAACCGAGATCGTGGTGCGTCCTGCGAGCCAGCGCAAACGCATCGCCGTGGTGGGTGCCGGCCCTGCGGGGCTTGCCGCGGCCACTGTACTGGCCGAGCGCGGACACGCCGTGCGCTTGTTCGATGCCGCGGACAGCATCGGCGGTCAGTTCAATCTTGCGCGGCGGATACCCGGCAAGGAGGAGTTCAGCGAAACGCTGCGCTACTTCGCCGAGCGGCTGCGCGAGACCGGCGTCGAGATGTCCCTGTCGACACCCGTGACCGCCTCGTTGCTGCAGCAGGGCGGTTACGACGACGTGGTGCTCGCGACGGGCGTCAACGCCCGTGATCCGAGAATCCCGGGGCAGCAGCATCCGTCGGTCATGACCTACATTGAGGCGATCAGTGGCGAGCGCACCGTGGGTCCACGCGTGGCGATTATCGGCGCAGGGGGCATTGGCTTCGACGTCGCGACATTCCTGACCCAGACAGGATCCTCGAGCAGTCTCGATCGTGAAGCGTGGATGCGCGAGTGGGGGGTCACGGATCCGGCCGTGGCACGCGGCGGTGTCAGCCCGGCGGGTCCACAGCCGGAACCGCCCGCACGCAGCGTCTACCTCTTGCAGCGCAAGGTGTCCAAGCCCGGTGCCGGTCTCGGCAAGACAACAGGCTGGATCCACCGCAGCGTACTGAAGATGCGTCGCGTGCAGATGCTCTCGGGTGTGGCGTACGTGGGCATCGACGATGCGGGACTGCACATCCGTCAGGGCGACGCGTCGCGCACCCTGGAGGTCGACAGTATCGTGCTGTGTGCCGGACAGGAGCCGCGCTGCGACCTGTTCGAGCCATTGCATGCGGCGGGCCTTCGCGTGCACAAGGTGGGCGGTGCCGACGTCGCTACCGAACTCGATGCCAAGCGTGCCATTCGGCAGGCTACGCTACTTGCCGTGAAACTCTAGAACACAGGAGCGCATGATGACTTCGCTGACACGACGGACGGCCCTGCAAGGGGCAATGGGACTCGGCGTCACTGCGGCGCTGACGTCAACGACTCACGCAGCGACGAATTCGCCGACGAGGTCGGCGCAGCCTGATTTCAACGATCCACTCACCATCCTGCGTACTCACGTCAAGCTTGTGGGAAGCCTCGGCAAGGAGGTGGTGCACTCGTTCATGCGCCTCAATATCTATGCGGATCTCGGTGAAGGAAACTTCGTGCCGCTCTTCACGATGAACAATATCCTCGTCGACTACTGGGAGCCGAAGGAAGACAACCAGCACGAGATGCGCAAATACGAGGTGGGTTTCTACACCCGCCACGACAGCTACGAGCCTCTCGAGTATTTTGATAACCCGATCACCGGCCAGCGTATGGGGATTCACCATTTCAAGCTTGGGCCCGTGCCGCGGATGTACACCCCGCAAGGCGTGATCGCGATGGGTTACACGCCCAAGTTGCTACCGATCGAAACCATTGGTGATCGTGTGTATCTGGCGACCGAGTCCATCGAGAACCGACCTGACATCATTCGACCGGGCAAGATCAGCTACACCAACTCGTTCATGACCATGTCCGCGCCGCTCGCCGAAGTGGCCGACCCGAAGTGTCTGTCGGCGTCGACCAGCTTGCAGTTGCAGAACAAAAATCGCTGGGCACCGTGGATGGGGATGGAGGAGCGGCCGGGCGGTACGGTCGCGCGTGGGTTCGGCACCAAGATCCGCAACCTTGAAGCCTTGCCGCAACCCGTCAAGGACGGCATCCGCAAATATGTCCCCGAGATTCTCGATACGGCCAACTGGCACGACTTCGTATTCGAGGATACCGAGTACCTGAAACAGCAGGGCCGGTGAGCGCCGCCCCCGAGCAACCGTTTGCGCTGCTCTCGCCCGATGTCGTGCTCGAGGCGGCCGAGCGCGTGGGTATCGTCTGCGACGGACGTCTGTTCGCGCTCAACTCGTATGAGAATCGCGTCTACCAGTTGGGCTCGGAGTCACACGGCACATTGGTGCTGAAGTTCTATCGACCTGCGCGCTGGAGCGATGCGCAGATTCTCGAGGAGCACGAATTCACGCGCGAGTTGGCGGCGGCGCAATTGCCGGTCGCGGAGCCGCTGGTGTTCGATGGCAGTACGTTGCAATCCCACGCAGCTCTGCGATACGCCATATTCCCGAAGCTTGATGCGCGCGCTGCCGAGATCGACGTGCGCGGTTCGCTCGAGCTCATTGGGCGCACCCTCGGACGTATCCATGCCATCGGTGCTCTGCGCCCGTTTCGATACCGTCCGACGCTCAGCAGCGAGCGGCTCGGCTGGCGCGCCAGAGACGAGCTGCTGGCCTCGGCGTTCATGAATTCCTCGACCCTCGACGATGCAGTGATCGACAAGTACGCGGAGGTTTCTGCGGCGCTGCTCGAGCAAGTGGATCTGCACCTCGAGGGCTACGGACCGACATCGCGCCTGCGGCTGCATGGCGATTGTCATCTCGGCAATATTCTGTGGAACTCACAGGGGCCCGTGTTCGTCGATCTCGACGACTGCATGACGGGGCCGCGCATTCAGGACCTGTGGATGTTTCTCTCGGGCTCCGAGGACGATCGGCAGGGGCAGTGGCGGGAGCTCGCCGCGGGCTATCGTCAGTTTTCGCACATCGAGGAGAGTGAGCTCGAGCTCGTCGAGTCGCTGCGCTCGCTTCGCATGTTGCATCATTCGTCATGGATTGCCGCGCGTTGGGACGATCCGGCGTTTCCCCGCGCGTTCCCCTGGTTCGCGTCGCCGCGTTTCTGGCAAGAGCATTTGAGTGATCTGTGGCAGCAGCATGCGCTGCTGGTCGCTGGTTGAAGGAGTGGGTCATGACATACCGTAGCCGCCTATCCGTTCTAATCCTCCTCGTCGCGATGCTGTGCGGCGCTCGAATCGCAAGCGCCGCCGACGATGCGGCGCGACCCGTCGAGGCGCTCGATTTGTACCGACTCGAGCAACCGCTCGATCCGCAGTTGTCGCCCGATGGGCGCACCGTGGCAGTGTTGCGCCAGCTGCGCGACATCCAGACCGATCGCGTACGTACCGAATTGTGGCTAGTCGCGGCAGAGAGCGGAGAGCGGCGTTTGCTCGTGGGCGCGGACCGCTCGCCGAGCGCAGCACGCTGGTCGCCCGACGGCCAATCGATCGCCTTCATCGGCAAGGAAGGCTCGAATGCCCAATTGCTGCGGGTGTCGCCGGCGGACGGTCGCGTGCAGGTCCTCTCCTCGCTTCGTCAACCGCCGCGGAGTTTTTCGTGGTCACCGGATGGGCGACGCATCGCCTACGTAGCACTGGTGGAGCGCAAAGCCAAGGAATTCTTTGCCTTGCCTGCCAAGCCCGAGGGCGCGCAGTGGGCGAATTTGCCGCGCATCGTGCGTGATTACCCCTACCGCGCGGATGGCGAGGGGTGGTTGGTGCCCGGCGACATGCAGCTATTCGTGCTCGAGCTCGGCAGCGGACAGCAGCGTCAAGTGACGAGCGGTCCGGGTGATTGGGGCGCGCGGGACGAAGCGCCTGCTTGGCTGCCCGATGGTCAGGCGATCCTGGTGTCGGCAGACACGGACCCCACCGCGCGGAGGCGCGCCAATCAGGGCGATCTGTGGCGGGTGCCGCTAGGCGAGGGCGAGCCGGCACAACGACTGACTGAGGACGAGGGCTTCGAGACGAGTCCGGCCGTCAGTCCCGATGGACGTTCGGTCGCCTACGTCGGCTGGCGTAAGCGCGCCAACTCCTTCCAACGCACCGATGTGTTCGTCCTCTCGCTCGATGGCGCGCAGCGAGCGCGCAATCTCACCGCGTCGCTCGACCGCAATGCGACATCGCCGCGCTGGCGCGAGGATGGCACAGGGATCCATTTCCTGTATCAGGACGAGGGCGTCAATCGCGTGGGGTTGGCGACGCTCGATGGTGAGGTGCGAAAGGTCGTGCCGCAGGTCGGCAACACACGCTTGCTCCTGCCCTCCTCGAGCGGCGGCACGTATTCGACGGCGGTCGGGCGTTTTGTTTATCCCAGCGTGGAGGCGGACCGACCGGCGACGTTGGCACTGTGGAGTGAATCGCGACAGATCATTCTGTGGGATATGAACGCCGAATGGCGTGCCGGCAAGCGGATCGGTCGACTCGAAGAAATCCGCATCCCGTCCAAAGCCGACCGGCGCAGCATTCACGGTTGGATCCTCTATCCGCCGGACTTCGACCCAAGCCGTCGCTACCCGTTGGCCCTCGATATCCACGGTGGGCCCCACCTCGATTACGGGCCGATGTTCTCGATCACCCATCACCTCTACGCTGCGGCAGGGTATGTGGTGCTGTTCGTGAATCCGCGCGGCTCGATCGGTTACGGCGAGGAATTCGCCACGCTCATCCACCTGGCCTATCCCGGGCGTGACCACGACGATCTGATGAGTGCGGTCGACAGCGTGCTCGCGCGAGGCTTCATCGATCCGCGGCGTCTCTACATCGGCGGCGGCTCGGGCGGTGGCGTGCTGTCGAGCTGGGCCATCGGCAAGACCGATCGGTTCGCCGCAGCGTCAGTCAAGCGACCTGTGATCAACTGGGCTTCGACGACGTTGACCACGGATATCGGGGCGGTGATGGGGCAGTACTGGTTCGAGCGCATGCCCTGGGAGCAGCCCGAGAAGTACTGGGCTCGCTCGCCGTTGTCGCTGGTCGGCAAAGTAACGACGCCCACGCTCATCATCACGGGCGAGGAAGATTGGCGCACGCCGATGAGTGATTCCGAGCAGTATTTTCAGGCGCTGCAGTTACGCGGTATCGACAGCGCCTTGATGCGCTTGCCGGAGGCGAGTCACGGGTTCGGCCGGCCGAGTCAGTGGTTGGCCGCGATTCTCGGCACCATCGGTTGGTATGACAGCCACACACGCTGAGGCGCGCGGCCTGCGCAGCTAGGCGGGCCTCGGCTCAGCGGGCAATGGTGCCGGCGGCAAGCCGGCCTGGGCTCGCTCGTGCATGCGCAGCAGCAAAGCCTCGAACTCGCGAGTGAACCGCTCGCTGTCGAACAGCGGCAATTCCATGCGGGTCTGCTCCAGATGGGTGCGAAGACCCTGCAGAATCTCGGGCTCGCTCGCTAGTGCGACGGCGAGATTGGCGTAGGCCTCGGCATCCTTGCAGGCGAGATCCGGCAAACCGCATGCAGTCACGAGGCTTGCGGCGACGCGTGAGGCAAAGGTTTCACCAGGTACCGTCAGCACTGGCACGCCGCACCAGAGCGCTTCGCTGGCTGTGGTGTGCGCGTTGCAGGGCCAGGTGTCGAGAAACAGGTCGGCGGCACGCAGTCGAGCTAGATGCCGGACGGGTGGAGCCTTCGGTGCAAAAATCACACGATCGGCTGCTACGCCCCGGGCATCGAACTCGCGCCGCAGGTTCACCAGGACGTGGCGGTCCCAGGCGAGGATCCACAGCACCGTGTTCGGCGCGGCCTGCAGAATTGCCGTCCAGACGTCGAGCATGAACGGCGACATCTTGTAGGTCTGATTGAAGCAGCACAACACGATCGCATCCTCGGGCAGACCAAGTTCACTGCGTGGCGTGGGATCGGGCAGCGGTCGATGCCGGTCGTTCGGCTGGTAGCTGAGCGGCAGTTGTGCGATCTGCTCGGAATAGCTTGGCGCATGCTCGAGCGGCAGCACGATCGGATCGCCGATCATGTAGTCGATGAAGTGTGCGCCCGTGGACGCGGGGTAGCCGAGCCAGGCCGCCTGTACGGCAGCGGGCCGATAAGCCAGCAACTCGAAGCGACTGTCGCGCGTGTGTCCCTTGAGGTCGATGACGATGTCGAGCTCGTCGCTACGCATTCGCTCGGCGACGGCGAGGTTGCTCATGTCATTGACGTCGACGAAGTGCTCGCAGGCGGCGCGGACCCGCTGCTGCAGCGCGGAGCCGTCTGCGATGCTGTGCGAGTACAAAAAAATCTCAAAGCGCGTGCTGTCGCGCCGTTCGAGAAACTCCACGAGTAGCTGCGAGGTCGCGTGCTGACTGAAGTCCGCCGAGAGGTAGCCGACGCGAATGCGTCCCGATCGTCGTGCCGCACCAATGGCGGGCGGCGGTAAAGGCTTCATGTCGCGAGTGATGCTACGGCTGCGCAGTTCGCCGATACGACGCTGCTGGGCCGGCGTCGTCTCGAGTGCGATCAGTGCAAACGGGGAGAGCAGGCTACCGTTGGAGTCGTCGGCCGTATCGAGCGCGGCCAGCAAAGCCGCCGTGTCCTGCTCGAGGTTGCTCCACTCGCAGGCGTTACGGCTGTCATACAGCACCAGAGACAGCGCAGCCGTTCGGACGCGACCCTGATCAAGAGCGATCGCGGTGCGAAAGCATTCCGTGGACTCACCCGACATGCCGAGGTCACGAAATGCCAGTCCCAGTCGATGGTGGACGATGGCACTGTCGATGCGTTGCTCCAGGGCCTTCATCAGTGCATCGACGGCCTCGTGGTTACGGCGTGCAAGCCACAATACGTTGCCATACTCGGCCCAGAAGTCATGGTCGCGTGGCGTGGCTGGATCCAGCGCCCCATACACTTGCACGGCCTGTGCGTAGCGACCGGCGCTCGTGTGAATGTCCGCCAGCAGTCGGCAGGCGAGCGCGTTACTTTTGTCGAGTGCGAAGGCCCGTTCGGCGGCGATCAGCGCGGCGGCGCTATTGCTCGAGTGAACCTGCGCATGAGCCAAGAACAACCAGCTTTGCGAGTCTTCCGGGTCAAGCGCCAGTGCGCGTTCAAACGCGGCGATGGCCGCCGGCCATTTGCGATTCGCCGAGGCACGCTGTCCCGCCTCCCGCTGTTGCAGGGCCTTTTGCTTCAGGGCGGCGGATTTCATGGGCGGGACTTTGCATGACTCGCCCGCGAAGTTCAAACCGGATCGTCAGCGATACAGCAGGTAGGGTGCCCGCAGGCGGCGCCAAGCGGCTTCCTGCGCACCCCAGCTGTCGACGATTCGCTGCGGTGATTCGCCGTCGCGCAGTCGAGAGACGACATCACGCCCGAAGAGACCTGCGACTCGATCCAGTTCAAATTTTGCACCGTACAGGTGGTCGAGCGCGCTGGCGAGCTCGAGCCCCAGACGCACGACCGGCAAGCGCTCGCGATCGGTCAACACGATCGACACGCCGCCGCAGCGCTCACCCTGATGACGACTCGAGGTCGGGGTGAAAGCCACGGGATAAAAACGCACGCCGGGTATGTCGCGCGCGTTGAGCTCGGCAGCGAGACGAACGCCATCGATCCACGGCGCGCCGATCACTTGAAACGGCGTATCGGTGCCGCGACCCACCGATACGTTCGAACCCTCGATCGTGGCGACACCCGGGTAGAGCAGGGCGCTTTGCAGGCTGCGCAGGTTGGGCGATGGAGCGATCCAGGGCAGGCCCGTCTGGTCGAACCACGCATCGCGTTGCCAGTGTCGGACGCCGATCACCGTGAGATTCGCGCCGATGCCGCCTTCGGCATTGAAGACACGCGCCAGTTCACCCAGCGTCATGCCGTGACGGATGGGCATTGGGAAGTAGGCGGTGAAGCTGAGTTCGCTACGGTCCAAGGTCGGACCTTCGATCGCCGTACCGCCAAGCGGATTGGGGCGATCGAGCACGACAACCTCGATGCGTGCCCGGGCAGCCTCTTCCAGCACATAAGCCACGGTCGTCGCGTAGGTATAGAACCGCGCGCCGACATCCTGCAGGTCCACCACCAAGGTGTCGATGCCGCGCAGCATCGCAGCCGTCGGACGTCGCGTATCCCCGTACAGGGAATGCACCGGCAAACCGCGGCGCGCGTCCACACCCGATGGGACCGCCGCATCGA
>Ga0068877_10002442_pt1 | contig 14997 bp, 16 predicted proteins | sample NOAtaG_FD_66437 | JGI IMG/M metagenome (GOLD analysis project Ga0068877, IMG submission 66437) | Freshwater lake microbial communities from Lake Erie, under a cyanobacterial bloom - NOAA_Erie_Diel6S_1000h metaG | ecosystem: Environmental > Aquatic > Freshwater > Lake | place: USA: Ohio, Lake... | reverse complement strand
TCGTTGGTCGGATCGAGCGCAAGGGCTTGGTCGAGGAGTTGAAGGGCTCGTTTGCGGTCGCCGAGCGTTTCGCTCACGAGCGCACTGCCTCGTATGGCTTGGATCTCTTTGGGTTCAATTCTTAGAGCTTCATCGAAGTCTGCCCCGGCGCGATCGTTTTGGCCGAGCATCAGAAAGTGGTATCCACGGACTACAAAGGGAATGGCGTGTTCGGAGTCGACTTCGAGAATTGCCGAGAGTTCCGCGACTGCTTCATCGATCCTACCGAGTTTCGAATAGGTTTGGGAGAGTCGGTAGCGTGCAGAGAGGTTGTTCGAGTCGAGTTCGACGGCCCGCACGAGCAGTTCGAGGGCTTCGTCGTAATCTTGGCTGAGGAATTTCGCGTATCCGTAATCGCTCAGAAGTGCGGTGTTCTCGATACCTTGATCGAGCAGGAATTGCGAGTCGGCGATGGCTCCATCGGTATCCCCATTCTCGATCCGTATTTCAATGCGTTGTTGTCGAGCGACCGCCAAATCGGGTTGGTTTTCGATGACCCAATCGATGTCTTCGAGGGCTAACGAGAGTTTTCCGGATTCCTTGTAAGCATCAGCGCGGAGGCCATTGAGGATCGGATGGGCGCCGAGTTGCTCGATGCACCGCGTGAGGTAATCGATCGATTTCTCGATCCCTTCGAGTCGATGGATGATGTAAGCCTTGAGTTGGATAGCTCGAAGATTGGGTCCTTCGTTTTCGATAAAGGTATTGATGTCCTTGAGGGCCCGTTGGTTGTGTCCCTCGAGCATCAGGAGTTTGGCCCTGAGCAGGAGGGAGTTTCCGTGGAGGGGGTTTACGGCAAGAGCCGCGTCGAGTTCGCGGATCGCACCGGAGGTGTCTTCGACCTCCTGAGCAACACTGGCGGCGACGAAGTGAAATTCCTCGGACTTTGGACCCTCGGGTGCCTTATCGATCGTTTTTTGGGCTTCGAGGGGAAATCCCATCGAGTGTTGAAGATGGGCTAGGAACCCATACCAGTCGGTACCGGCATCGGGGAGTTTGATCAGCGATTGGCAAACGCTTGCAGCTTTTTCAAGCATCCCATTGCGTTGGAGGAACCTCGCATAGCCGAATAGCAACTCGCGGTCCTGAGGAGATTTCTGCAGCAAGTTTTCCCATCGCACTTGGGCTTGTTCGTACTTACCGGAGGCGGCCATTAGGTCGGGGATCCCCACGTCTAACCGTCGGTTTTCTTCAACCGCTTTCTGCCAATGTTCGAGGTCCTCGACCTGAATCTGGTTTTCCGGCCGAGCCATCATCTCGGTTGCAAACTCGAGATCCTCGAGCGAGGAATCTAGGTCCTTGGGATCATCGAGAAGCTCGCTTGATTCAACTTCTTTTTGCAGTTCTTGTGCCGGGCGCATCGCGCGGACATAGCGTTGATAGTCCGGATGAGCATCCGGAAGGGTCAATTCGCGGAATTGGCTGGTACCTTCGAGGTTGCAACTTCGGTACATGAGGATGATCGGGGCTCGGACAGGAAATTCCGGCATCGACTGCAATGCCTTCTCGAGGGCACGGTCGGTTTGGAGCGGCAGGTCGCCCGGTCCGAGCGGTTTTGCAGCGACCTGAGCAAGCGGGAGAACTTGCGTTTGGATGATCCGTTTTCGGCCAGGAAAAAACTGAATCAGTGCTTGGCATGCGATCGGTGCGTCTTCGAACTGTCGGAGCTTTTGATGGAAGGCCGAGTCGATGTATTGGAATACCGCATGGCAAATCGCCAACGATCCGTCCTCTTCGTTGAGTCCATGCATATCGGATAGGACGTACCCGCGATCAAAAGCGATCAGGCTCGATTGGAAGAGGTTTTTCTCCGCATCGGTGCTCCAGGGTTCGAGTTGCGGCGTGCTGTGCCAGAACAATCGACCTTTGGGATAAGCCTGGAGAAATTTACTAAAAAAGGGACTTTTGGCGACCAGTGCGCGGGTAAGTTCTTCGCGAACCTTCGCGTCTTGGGGCTTGCTGCGAAAGTGTCTTTGAAGGAACCAAACTCCGACAAGCGATGCCAGTAGAAACCAAACCAGGGGCAAAGGGGCTTGGAGTCTGTAGGCCAACAGGGCCAGTGCGGCAAGCACCATGCCAGCGGCGAAAAAGTAGATCGGGCGATCTTGATGTGCCGCGACGATTGGCGCCAGTCGGCTGCAGGGCTCGCAAAGGGACAGCGGAAACGAACAAGCGAAATGTTCATCGAGAAAAACGACCGTAGCGATCTTTACCGGCCGTCTTTTCTCGCATTGGCAGCAGTGATTCGAGTGCTTGAGGCGATCCAATAGCTCGACCGATTCGTTGTAGATCGAATTGGCATGCAATAGCTCCTCGGTCACCACGCTCACGGGTGGGAAACCGCTGGAGATCTCGGAAGGGGAGTTGTATAGAAACTGCATGGATTCGATAAGTCCGGGCGTTGGTGATTTAAACTTCAGTCGATGCTTCGTTTTGCTTCGTTAACCATATACATCGTCCCGCATCCTGGACAGAAGAGGTACCACTCGTAGAAATACGTCTGCCCGGGCTTTCGGGCTTTGGGCTTGGGAGTTTTTTTAACCAGGTTCTCTGTACATTTTCGACAAGGTGCTCCTTCCGATGGTTCCACCGCAGGGCCTGGATTCAGGGGGATTGGCCTAGAAACCCGGGTTGCCAGTTGGGGGTTCAGGGAGCGACTGCTCGAAGGGTCCGAGAGGTATCCTTGGTCGTCGGCCAAGTCGTATTGTTGAATCGCTGCGACTGCCAATTCATCGCACCGTTCGTTTTCGGCGACTCCCGCGTGACCTTTGACCCAATGGAATCGGATCGAGTGCCGCGCCGAGGCCACGAGGTAGCGTTTCCATAGATCGACGTTCTTGACCGGCTGACCTGGGCTACGTTGCCAGCGGTTCTTTTGCCATCGCAGGACCGAACCGCGTTGGACCGTGTCGACTACATACTTCGAGTCGCTGTAGAGGTTGACCAAGCAGGGCTTCGAAAGAGCCTCGAGCGCGACGATCACCCCCATGAGTTCCATACGGTTGTTGGTCGTTAGACGAAATCCGCCAGATAGCTCTTTGCGATGCTTGCCAGCCATGAGCACGATTCCGTAGCCTCCAGGGCCGGGATTGGGCTCAGCGGCTCCGTCGGTGTAGATGGTTACCGATGACTTCTCGGCGGCAATCGGCTCGTCGGGCACGGAAAACTCCAGTTTCGGTTGGGAAAAGTTCCAGAAAAATCCCAGTTGGAAAAAAGCCTCTCAGGCTCGTAAGGTGTATTGTAGCGACAAAACAAAGGGGATCCTTCGTGAAAAAAAAAGGGCACGCTTTCGCGTGCCCTCGATCGTTTTGACCCGAGATTGGAGAACTCGGGAATGTCGCTTGGAATGATCCGGTCGAACCGGAAGGAACTAAGCCTTTGGAACGTCGCTGGCCGAAGGAACGGCCGGTGCTGCTGGAACGGCCGGTGCTGCTGGAACAGCGGGTGCTGCGGGAACAGCCGGTGCTGCGTCTGCGGCAGGTGCTGCTGGTGCTACCGTGGCAGGTGCTGCTGGAACCGGAGGTGCAACGGTCGAGCTTTCGACGGTTCCGGCGTTGACTGCTGTTCCGCAGTTGGTGCAAGGAGCCGATTCGACGATGACCGACGAGTCGGACATGACGGTTGTGCCGGCGCATCCGGTGCATCCAGAATCGACAGCAACGCTACCGCAACCGGTGTCGCAACCGGTGTTGCAAGCAGGAGCTGGAGCCGGTGCACATTGAGGAGCAACCGCGCCTGAGCACTTGGCTCCACGGCGGCCACCGATCTTGTTGAGCAATCCGCCACCGCTGCAGTCCTTGGCGACCGCGCCGCTGCAAGCTGCTTTCTTGGAATGCAAGCGAGCGAAAAGGCCGCTTCGACCGCCACTGCATCCATTGTCTCCACCGCAACCGGCCATCGCGACCGATCCAAATCCCGCTGCAACAAAAGCAACGGCCGACAAAACGACTAAACGAAACTGGCTCATAGGAACTTCCTCCCGAGAGAAAAAACTGGGTAAACCACTACCCCGGACTCGATTCTGACAAACCGCACTCCCACCCTAGGGACGCTGTTGAAGTTTGCCGATTGGGGGTTTTGCGTAAACTGTGCAAGTTCGAAGGGTACCAAACCACCGGCAGGTGTCAACGACCCTGGAATGTCATCTGGAAAGCGAGCCTGTGGCTCTTTGGGGACATTCCGAAACATGCAGACCGGACAAAAACCCAAAACTAGTTCCTTCCTGGTCTCAACAAAACCCCATGCATCTGCTAAATTCACGCAACAGATATCCATCTAACTCGCCTGCCATTTAGTCCGACAACGGAGATTATTAGCCGTGCTCATGCCGCTTGGGGTTCTTTCCCAGTACATTTTCGGTTCGCTCCTTTTTGTCCTCTCGTTCCTGATTATCGCCATCATTTTGCTTCAGCGGGGGCGTGGTGGTGGTTTAACAGGAGCCTTAGGTGGGCTCGGTGGCCAAAGTGCCTTCGGGGTCAAAGCTGGCGATATCTTCACCCGCATCACTGCGGTCTTGGTCTTGCTGTGGATCTTCTTCTCGGCACTGGCTGCACGCTGGTACAAAGAGGATGCTCTGGACATTCAAGCCGACACTTCTGCGACCACGAGCATGAGCACCGGTGGCGGGATGGGCGGAACTTCAGAGCTTCCAGCGATTCCGCCGGTGGTATCTCCTGAGACAGCACCGGCAACTCCAGCACCGGCAACTCCAGCACCGGCAACGGAACCTGCAGCCGTGCCCACTGAGCCAGCCGTGCCCACTGAGCCAGCCGTGCCACCTGCGGCCTCTGAAACTCCGAACCCACCTCCTTCATCGAAGTAACGTTGGCCTTGTGGGGCCTGACCAACTGCGCTTTGCGGTCGTAGGTTTTGGCTTGTCCGATTGGTTACATCCAATGGCCATAAGGTTAATTCATCAGGTCAGCATCACTGGGTTTGCAGAGTATGACGGGTTTGCAGAGCATGACGGGCCATGGCAGGGCCCAGCAAATCGAAGAGGGCCTTTCGATCGAGGCGGAAGTCCGTTCGGTCAACAACCGCTTTTTGAAGGTGACTTTCAAGCTCCACGAGTCGTTGGCCTATCTGGAAAATCAGATCGAGGGTCTTGTCCGCGAGAAAGTTCGCCGCGGTTCTGTGCATGTGACGCTGCGTCTCTCCGGCGGCTCAGCGGCGATGGCGAACAAGGTTTCCGAATCGACGCTCAAGTCGTATCTGGATCAAGTCAAAAGCGGCGTTGGCCGAGACGGCTATCAGATCGTTGTTGAACTCGGATCGGCACTTCAACTTCCAGGTGTTTTGCTACCGAACCCCGGACCTGAGCCCGAGAAGCTCACGGCTTTGGCGCTTTCGACGATTGGCCAAGCCCTCGACGATCTGAACCGCATGCGGCAGATCGAGGGTCAACAGATGGGCAAGGAGCTTACCGAGTCGGCTGCGACGGTACGAGTCATCAGCGACCAGATCGAGGCTCGTGCCCCGAATGTGCTGATCGATTATCGCAAACGATTGGAGTCCCGAGTCCGATCGGCTCTTGCGGAAATGCTTCCGACGGTGGGCGAAATCGATGTGCTGCGGGAGGTCGTCCAATTCTCTGATCGCTGCGACATCCGCGAGGAAATTGTTCGCTTGCACAGCCACCTTGAGCAGTTTCACAGTGCGGTGAGCGATAAGGAGTCCCAGGGCCGCCGCTTGGATTTTTTGATTCAGGAGATCGGCCGCGAGACCAACACGATCGGAGCCAAGGCCAACGATGCGACCATTGCTCACGGGGTCGTATCGATCAAAACGACGATCGAACAGATGCGGGAGTTGGTTCAAAATGTCGAATGACCCCGGCAAGCTGATCATCATCTCGGGCCCATCGGGATCCGGAAAATCGACCATTGTCTCAAAGCTTCTCGAGAGTTGTCCGTTGCCGCTGGTTGTGAGTGTTTCGGCCACGACTCGACCACCTCGGCCTGGGGAAGTCCATGGGCAGCACTACTGGTTTCTGGGTCCTGAGGAGTTTCAGGCCAAGCGGTCCAGGGGTGAATTTCTCGAGTGCAAAGAGGTTTTCGGGCGAGGATTTTGGTACGGAACGCTCAAAGAGGCCGTTTCGTCTGGTCTTTCTGCCGGAAAATGGGTAATCTTGGAGATCGACGTCCAAGGGGCCTTGGCCGTTCTGGACTATGATCCTGAGGTAATTACGATTTTTATCGACCCAGGATCGATGGACCAATTGGAGCAGCGACTCAGGGATCGGGGAACCGATTCTCAAGACGCCATCCAACGTCGCTTACAGGTTGCCAGAGAGGAAATGGGGCTCAAGCACCACTACCGCCACAGCGTCATCAACGATCGAGTCGATGATGCGGTCGCTCAGGTCTGCCGTTTGCTATGCCAGTACGATTCTCGAATCGGCAAGCAACCATAAAGGCCTGAATCCAACAACCATTTGCCAGAGTCAAACTTAACTACCCACGAGGCGTACCGATGCTCGACGAGCTTAAAGAAGAAGCGATTGTCAACAAAGTCGGGGGGCGATTCAAGCTCTCGACTCTTATCCAAAAGCGTTTGGTACAGATCAACCGAGGGGGCCGTCCGCTAGTCGACATGCACTCGGATGACAAAATGGAAATTGTCATCCAGGAAATTTTGCAAGACAAGATTTATCTGACGCAGACCGGCGAATTGAAGATTTACGGCGAGACGACCGAGCAAGGAGACCTGCTGGATCTGGACGCTGGAGATCTGTAAAGGTCGCCAAGCGGTTCCACCCGAGCAGCCATCATGGCCAGTATCGACCGGATCAAAGACCGGATTGTTGTCGGAGTCTCTGGTGGCATAGCGGCATATAAGTCTGCTGTGCTCGTGAGTCGATTGGTCCAATTTGGCCATTGCGTCTCGGTTGTCATGACCCCCAAAGCCACGGAGTTTGTCGGAGCGGCGACCTTCGCCGCACTGACCGGATCTGGGCCCGTTGTGGATCCATTTGACTCCCGATTCCCGCTTGGGCCACACATCGAGTTGGCTCAGGACTGCAAGCTTCTGGTCATCGCTCCGGCGACCGCAAGGATGATCGCTTCGTGCGCGTTGGGATTGGCCAACGATTTGCTTTCGACTTTGTATCTCAACGTCGAGTGTCCTGTGTTGTTTGCACCGGCGATGAGCGCACCGATGTGGGGCAAGCCCGCCGTGCAAAGAAACATTCAGCAGTTGAAATCCGATGGCGTTCATCTGGTTGGACCTGAGTCGGGTTGGCTTTCTTGTCGCCGCATAGGATTCGGTCGGATGAGCGAGCCCGAGTCGATTCTCGAAGCATGCAAGCCTTGGTTGGAGTAAGGGCACTGTGGCGCACATCGTCATTACATCCGGTCCGACGCGGCAGTATCTCGATCCGGTGCGTTATCTGACCAACGCGTCGAGCGGCAGGATGGGGACTGCACTGGCTCAAGCCGCGTTGGATCTAGGTCATGAGGTCACGGTTGTTTCCGGACCGGTAAACGTCGAGTATCCGACGAAGGCCAAGGTGTCCTGGGTTACGACCACTCAAGAGATGCTCGAAGAGGCCCGCATCGCTTTTTCCAATGCGGACGGATTGATCGGAGCTGCTGCTCCTTGCGATTACATGCCAGAGCATGTCGAGACGAGCAAACTACAGAAGAACGGAAACGATTTGACGCTTCATTTGAAAGAAACGCCTGACATCGTAGCGACACTCGCGGCCAACAAGCTTTCCAAGCAGTGGGTCGTCGCATTCGCACTGGAGACCCAAGACATTCGATTCCGAGCCATTGTCAAGCTTAGCCGCAAAGCCTGCGACATGATCGTATCGAACAGTGCCCAGGCCATGAATTCGCAAGACAACAACGTCGAGGTGATCTTGCGCGGCGGAACGATTTTGGATCAGCTCCATGGTCCGAAGTCGCTCGTTGCAGCCGGAATCCTCAGGCTTATCGATAAACACTTGATCGCACCTACCGTCCATTCGTGAGCCACCTTGCCATGCTCGGATCGATGCACCAGGATTACCCGAATTTACCACCACTCGAAACCCCTTTGGACATTCTTGTTGTGGCTCCGCATCCAGACGATGCCGAGTTAGGGATGGGCGGTACGATCGCCAAGCTGCTTGAGCGGAACGTGCGAATTGGGATTCTCGATTTGACCACCGGTGAGCCGACCCCCCATGGCACGGAAGAAAAACGCCGAGCGGAAACCAAGTCGGCAACGGAGATTCTGCGAGTCACTTGGCGTTACAACTTAGGGCTTGCGAATCGGTTCCTCGAACCGACGCTTGAGAATCGGGCGAAGATTGCCGGTTTGTTTCGTTTGACTCGCCCTCGTTGGATTTTTGCACCTTATTGGCTCGATGCGCATCCGGATCATCTTGCAGCGACCGAGTTGGTCGAGGCGGCTAGGTTCTGGAGCAAACTGACCAAATGCGATTTGCCGGGGAAGCCGTTTCATCCTTCGCGTATTTATTACTACTACTGCATCCATTTGAAGCATATCCCTCAACCGGCCTGGATCATGGACATCAGTTCGCATTGGCAAGTCAAAGCCGATGCGATCATGGCTTATCGCAGCCAGTTCTACGAAGGCAAAGAGCATCTTGATCCACCTGTGATCGAGCTCTTGCGTGAGCAGGCTGCGACTTGGGGAATGTCCATCGGAGTTCGCTACGGAGAAGCGTTCGCATCGAAAGAACCCTTGGGACTAAGCGACCTGGCGCATTTGATTTAGGATTATTGAATCTAGGCTAGTTGGACCTCATCGAGAGTCTGGGACCTGAATGAACACAAACCGTCGGCGTTGGATGCAGCTTGCCGCTCTTGGTGCACCTGGAGTGTTGGTCGGTGGCTGTTGGCAGCGTTCCCACGATGCGACCTATGGAGACAAAGGGTCGAGTCCATCGGAGGCTTTGCCGGTTGTGGCCACGACCGGGATGATCGCCGACATGGTCCGGAGTATCGGAGGTGACGCGGTGCAACTGACGCAGTTGATCCCGGCCGGTGTTGACCCTCATTTGTACAAGCCGATCCGTGACGATGTCGTCGCGATCGTTCACTCGAAAATCGTCTTCTACAATGGTCTTAAGCTTGAGGGACGGATGTCCGATGTGCTCGGTGCTGGCTCGAAGTCGCAGCGGGTGCATGTAGCCCTTTCCGACGCGCTCGATCCATCGAGTCTCATTGGGGAGGCCTCGAGCCAGGAGGTCGACCCTCACATTTGGATGGACGTTTCGATGTGGAGCAAAACGATCGGGTCCATCCGAGACACCCTCGGGGGATTTCTCGTGCACCATCGAGAGCGGTTGGAACGGGCCGCAGGGGAGTTGATCGAGCAACTCGAGGCGCTCGATCGCTATGGGAAAGAGGCCATCGGAAGGATTCCCAAGCCGCAGCGGATTTTGATTTCTTCGCACGATGCTTTCCAGTACTTTGGGCGGCGCTATGGGTTGAGGGTCGAGGGGGTCCAAGGGATCTCGACGGCTTCGGAGGCGGGGCTTCAGCGGATCCCGGAGTTGATCGAATTGATCGGCGCGAATTCGGTACCTGCGGTCTTTAAGGAATCGAGCGTAGCGGGCAAGATGATCGATGCGGTGATCGAGGGTGCTGCAAGCCGCCGGATCGAGCTGCGTGTCGGTAAAGAACTTTACTCCGATGCGCTCGGTCCTGTCGGCTCGGGAGCCGAGACTTACATCGGCATGATGAAGCACAATTTCGACGCGGTCGCCGAGGCTCTCTCGGGTGGCTGATAAACGCGATCAGGCATGTATTTATCGTAGTGCGCTCAGCTTCCATTTCGACCATGGGGGAATCGACGATCGCTAGGGCTAGATCGTATACTTTTACTTGGTATGCAATACAATCACTTCGTGCAATTCCGGGTCCACACCGGGCGGTTCTGGCCTAGATATTTTTTAGGTCACGACTTCCGTGGATGACTCGTGCGATTTCAATGCCATCATTGAGCCGACGGAAGAAAATGACGTATCGGCCGAATGTGAAAGATCGACAGTCTTGAATGCTGAATTCTGCTCGTACTTCGCCTACATCCGGATGCGGAGGGCGAGACTCGAATCATGATGGTCGATTCAAGTCCGCGTGGAGACGCTCGAATACGCCGTCCACATCAGCGCCCAGCCCCCGGTCGAGCTCATCGAACCCTTTTTCGACTTCATCTTTTAGCGTTTCGCTCGCCCTAAGCATTCTGAGGCCTTCAGCAATGACATCCTCTTCGGATAGAAACCGACGAGAGTCAACAAGGCGTTTCACGAACGGTGCAAAATCGCTTGGTATTTGGACTGTCATTTTGTGCGTTCTCCGATTTAGGGACACTCAAATTGTACACTTGTCCGGCATGCATTGCCACGCAAAGGGCCGGAACATCGGGTGAGGATGCCCTTTTCCGGGCACCCTCCCCACACCACCACGGCATGCTGGTCCGCACCGGGCCGTTCAATGAGGATGACCAAGCTCAACCCTGCGTACTCGATGGCTGTTTGAACTGCGGCGATGCCGATCGGCATCGACCAAATCGCAGCAGTTCAGTGCTCTTAGACTCTTTTCGCCCACAAATTTCGCTGAAGGCCTAAAGCCTAACGCCTAAAGCCTACGTTCGTATTCGGTGATTTTCGACTCGTGTTCCAAGGTCAATCCGATATCGTCCAGGCCGTGGAGCAAGCAATAGCGGCGGAAGGGTTCGACTTGGAAATAGGCCGAGAATCCGTGTCCGTCAAAAACCCGATTCTGTTCCAGATCGACCGTTAGGCGATAAGGTGCGTGGGTTTCGAAGCGGCCGAAGAGGTCCTCGACGAGCTCTTCGGACAAGGCGATTGGCAGGACTCCGTTTTTGAAGCAGTTGTTGTAGAAGATATCGGCAAACGAGGGGGCGATGACGGCTCGGATTCCGAAGTCTTCGATGGCCCAGACGGCGTGTTCACGCGAGGAGCCGCTACCGAAGTTTCTCCGGGCCAGCAGGATCGAGGCATGTGCGTTGCGAGGGAGATTCAGTTCGAAGTTCGGGTTGGGTTGTCCATTTTCGAGGAATCGCCAGTCGAAGAAGAGGAATTGGCCGAAGCCTGATCGCTCGATCCGTTTGAGAAATTGTTTGGGGATGATTTGGTCGGTATCGACATTGGCGCGGTCCATGGCGGCCGCCACGCCGTTGAGTTTGGTGAATGGTTTCATGGTCTTGAAGATTTGGTGAGTGTTTTGTTGGATCGATCAGCGGTATTGCCAATCGCGAATATCGATAAATTTGCCGGCGATTGCGGCCGCTGCGGCCATCGCCGGGGAGACCAAGTGGGTGCGTCCCCCTTTGCCTTGTCGGCCCTCGAAGTTTCGGTTGGAGGTCGATGCGCAGCGTTGCCCAGGATCGAGCCGATCTGGGTTCATGGCCAAGCACATGCTGCAACCGGCTTGGCGCCAATCGAAGCCCGCTTCTTTGAAAACCCGATCGAGGCCCTCTTTCTCCGCTTGCTGTTTGACCAGTCCGCTGCCGGGCACGACCATCGCATCGACTTGCCCGGAGACTCGGTAGCCTTGGACGACTTTCGCCGCCGCGCGGAGGTCTTCGATACGGGCGTTAGTGCACGATCCGATAAAGACGCGTTGGATAGGGGTGTTGGTAAGTTTTTCGCCGGCTTTGAGGCCCATGTAGTCCAGGGCGCTGGCCGTCGACTTGCGCTCGGTTTCGTCTTGGAAGTCCTCTGGGGATGGGACTGGTGTATTGACGGAGATGACTTGGCCGGGATTGGTTCCCCAGGTGATCTGTGGCTCGATGTCTTGGCCTCGGAACAGATCGACGCGGTCGTACTTGGCCCCAGGATCGGAGGGTAGATTTTTCCAGAGTTCGACGGCGCGATCGAACTCTTGAGGAGCAAAGGGGCGGCCACGGAGGTAGTCGAAGGTCGATTGGTCAGGGGCGATCATACCGGCGCGGGCTCCGGCCTCGATCGACATGTTGCAGACGGTCATGCGTTCTTCCATGGAGAGGTTTCGAATCACCTCCCCTGTGTACTCCAACACATACCCGTTTCCACCCGAGGTGGTCAGCTTGCCTATCAGGTAAAGAATCAGATCTTTGGCCGTGACTCCGGGAGCCAATTGGCCGTCGACTCTCAGTTCGTAGGTTTTGGGGAGATACTGCAGAAGCGTTTGGGTCGCCAGGACGTGTTCGACTTCGCTGGTTCCGATTCCGAAGGCCAGAGCGCCGAAGGCGCCGTGGGTTGCCGTGTGGGAATCACCGCAGACGATGGTCATTCCCGGTTGGGTGTACCCGAGTTCTGGACCGATGATATGGACGATTCCTTGGTGGGGATCGTTGAGGTCATAGAGTCGGATTCCGAACTCTTTGCAGTTGTTCCGCAGCGTATCGACTTGCTGTCGCGAGATCATATCGGCGATGGGCAAGGATCGATCGGAGGTTGGGACATTGTGGTCAGGGGTGGCGATGGTCCGTTGGGGGCGGCGCACTTGGCGTCCGGCGAGCCGAAGACCTTCAAAAGCCTGAGCGCTGGTCACCTCGTGCACCAGGTGCAGATCGATGTAAAGGATGGCTTGTTTTCCAGTTTCGTGATGGACCACGTGCTGGTCCCAGATTTTCTGGAACATGGTCCTGGGACTGGATGGGGTCGGGGGTCTTTCGCTCATGGAATCCGTTGGGGGAAAGGGAGGCAAGCGGTGTTGGCCAGCAAAAGGTTACTCTTATGAGTTTTAGCGGTTTTTTGTCAAGCGTCTGGCGGGGAAACTTCATGCGAATTATATGCTCCCCTGATCTTTTGAAGTAGCCTCAGGTATAGTAACTTACGTACCCGCGTAGCGCGACGCTTTTTGACCTGTGAAATTAAAGGAAGTGATTGACTTATGTCCGATGCCGACGCTCTTCACAATCGATGCCGTTCCTTGGAGAATGCATTTTTTTCTGATCTGGATCAAAAGCTCATCCGTGAGCTTCAAGAGAAGCTTACGGCTGAGGAAGCCGTATCGAAATTGCGAGCCGAATCGGGGATCCAGGACGAAGCGACTTTGAAGGCCTTGCAAGGGCTTGGGATCACCCCCGAGGCCCTGAGCGCTTTTCGGATTCTCCCGCTTGTCGCAGTGGCTTGGGCCGACGGCCAAGCCGATCCCATGGAGTTGACGGCCGTCCGCATGATCGCCCAAAAACATCTTGCGGCCGATTCGGAGGCATCGAAGCTTTTGGAGCGTTGGCTCAAAGAGGGTCCAACCCAAGAGATGATCTCCACGTGGGAGTCGTGCGCCGGGGCGGTGTTCTCTTCCATCGGCTCGAAGCAAAGCCAGGATCTCAAAGCCCAATTGATCGAGGAGGTCAACGACGTGGCCAAGGCCAGCGGAGGGGTGTTGGGGTTTGGTGCGACGGCGAAATCCGAAAGCGATACCATCGCGCGCATCAAACGGGCATTGGGTCTTTAGTCCTAAACCCGACCTGCTTTTCCTTAGGCTCTTTAGCACCCTTGGTCCATGCAATCTGCTTCGCACATGACATCCGATCCGAAACACCGTTGTGAATCGCCCAAGGTGGTTTGGCACACCGGTTCGGTGGATCTTGCGCAGCGAGCCGAGTTGATGGGTCAAACCGGATGTGTCGTTTGGTTCACAGGTTTGAGTGGGTCGGGCAAGTCGACGATTGCCAATGTGCTCGATGGGATGTTGCATGCCCGGGGCCGTCCGAGTTTTCTGCTCGACGGTGACAACATTCGCCATGGCCTGTGCGCAGGTCCATCGATGCTTGAATCTCAGTACGATTCAAGTTTTGCCCAGCGATTCGGTTTAGGTTTTTCTCCGCAAGACCGCCAGGAGAACCTTCGCCGCGTCGGTGCAGTGACTTGTTTGATGGCTTCGGCGGGATTGATCTGCTTGACGGCCTTCGTGAGCCCTTACCGCAAGGACCGCGATGGGGTCCGAAGCGTGGTCGAATCGCAAAAAGGATTGCGGTTTTTTGAAGTCTTTGTCGACACGCCGATGGACATCTGCGAGCAGCGCGACCCCAAGGGTCTCTACCGCCAGGCCCGGGAGGGTAAGATCCCGTTTTTCACCGGGATCACCGATCCGTATGAGCCACCTCAGAGTCCAGACCTGGTGCTCGCAGCAGGGGAATTGACCCCTGAGCGACATGCCCAGAGCGTGCTTGAGTATTTGGCTCTCGAAGGCATCTTTCCTGGTGGTTCTGCGAAAGTCCAAGGGGAGGATTCATGAACGCATCTGCCAGTTACCGTTATGTCGTGCGTTGTGGATTGAATCGAGCGATTTTTTCGATGCAGTCGAAGACTCAGCAGAATCGAGGAGATCAGGTCATCGCGCGGTCGAATCGAGGATTCGAGCTCGGAGAGGTCCTTTGCGAGATCACCGATCAGAATCAATCCTCGACTGAAAATCTTCCGAGCGGATCGATCCAGCGAGCGGCCAGCCCAACGGACTTGGCCACATCGGCCCAATGGAAGAAACAAGCGATCCAGGAAGCTGCCGAGAGCCAGTCGATCGTCGATAGCTTGGGGCTCGCCATGCAGATCGTCGAGATCGAGAGGATCATCGGTGGTGAATTGATCACGGTTTTCTTCACCGCCGCCGATCGCATCGATTTCAGGGAACTGGTCAAAAAGCTTGCCAGCAAATTTCAGGCAAGGATCGAGATGCGTCAGATCGGTGCTCGGGATGAGGCGAAGCTATTGGGTGGCTATGGCGATTGCGGCCGACCCTTGTGTTGTTCGGGGCATTTGCTCGAGATGCCGCCGGTCTCGATGCGGATGGCCAAGCTACAGAAGGCCACGCTCGATCCGAACAAACTCTCCGGGCGATGCGGTAGACTCAAGTGTTGCCTTCGCTATGAGAATGACCACTACGAGGAGTTGGCAGCCAAGCTCCCCCCGCCTGGCAGTGAGATTCTGACGCGAGAGGGAAAAGCGCGGGTGCTCAATGTCGAGTTGCTCGCCCAGCAGATGCTCGTCGCGACCGA
>Ga0068877_10002437_pt1 | contig 15008 bp, 10 predicted proteins | sample NOAtaG_FD_66437 | JGI IMG/M metagenome (GOLD analysis project Ga0068877, IMG submission 66437) | Freshwater lake microbial communities from Lake Erie, under a cyanobacterial bloom - NOAA_Erie_Diel6S_1000h metaG | ecosystem: Environmental > Aquatic > Freshwater > Lake | place: USA: Ohio, Lake... | reverse complement strand
TCCACCCACCCCCTCTCCACCCACCCCCTGGCCGTCCACGTCCCCCGGGCTCGACGGACCTCGCGATGCCGCCCAACATCCTGCTGATCATGGCCGACCAGTTGGCCGCGCCCGCGCTTCCCGCCTATGGGCATCGCGTGGTGCGCGCGCCGCACCTCGACGCGCTGGCCGCCCGCTCGGCGGTCTTCGAGGCCGCCTACTGCAATTTCCCGATCTGCGCGCCGTCGCGATTCTCGATGCTGGCCGGTCGCCTGCCCTCGGCGATCGAGTCCTGGGACAACGCCTGCGAGTTCCCCGCGTCGGTGCCCACCATGGCGCACTACCTGCGCGCCTCGGGCTATCGCACGACGCTGGTGGGCAAGATGCATTTCATCGGGCCCGATCCCCTCCACGGATTCAACGAGCGGCTGACGACCGACATCTACCCGGCGGACTACGCGTGGACGCCCGACTGGTCGCGCAGTCCGGACGACAAGCCGACGGGCATCAGCATGCGCGGCATCGTCGAGGCCGGTCCGTGCGCGCGCAGCCTGCAGATCGACTACGACGAGGAGGTGGCCCACCAGTCGGTGCAGAAGCTGTGGGACCTCGCGCGCGCGCCGAATCGCGAGCCGTTCTTCATGGTGGCGTCGTTTACCCACCCGCACTCGCCGTTCACCATTGGACAGCGCTGGTGGGACCAGTACCGCCACGAGGACATCGACATGCCCTCGGTGCCCGAGATCGCCTACGAGGCGCTCGACGGCCACAGCCGCTGGCTCTACCACGCGCACGGTCGCGACCTGCACCGGGTGACGCCCGAGCACGTGCGTCGCGCGAGGCACGCCTACTACGGGATGATCAGCTACGTCGACGACAGGATCGGCCAGTTGCTCGCCGTGCTCGAGCAGTCCGGCCTCGATCGCGACACCGTGGTGGTGTTCACCGGCGACCACGGCGAGATGATGGGCGAGCGCGGCATGTGGTTCAAGCAGACCTTCTACGAGTGGTCGGCCCGGGTGCCGCTGATGGTGTGCTGGCCGGGCACGGTGCAGCCGCGCCGGCTGGGCGAGGTGGTGTCGCTCGTGGACCTGCTCCCCACCCTGCTGGGTATCGCCGACCCGGCAGGTGCGGTGGTCCCGGTCGATCCGCTCGACGGCCGCAGCCTGCTGCCGCTGTTGCGCGGCGAGGTGGCCGAGGGCGAGGGGCTTGCGATCTCCGAGTACACCGCCGAGGGCGTGTGCGCACCCTCGCGCATGGTGCGCCGGGGGCGCTGGAAGTACGTGTACACCGAGGGCCTGCCGCCCCTGCTCTTCGACGTGCAGGCCGATCCGGGGGAACTCGCCAATCGCGCGGGCGATCCCGCGATCGCGGGCGTGCAGGACGCGCTGCACCGGCGCCTGCTGCAGGGTTGGGATCCGCACGACATCGCGCGCCGCGTGGTCGAGAGCCAGCGCCGTCGCCTGTTCCTCAAGTCGGTGTGCGAGCGCGAGGACTATCCGGCGTGGACCTGGACGCCGCCGGTGGACGCGCGGCGACAGTATGTCCGGGCGGGCGGGGGAGCGGGTCCGACCAATGCCAAGGCGCTGGCACGCTTTCCCTACGTCCCGCCCACGCCCCCGGATCGCGAGCGGCCCGCGGGCGAGGCGGTCGTGCAGCCGCCCGATCCCGCGAGGCACGAGAGACGCTGATCCGCACGGGCAGGGCGCCCGCCCGGGGAGAGCTGGCGCTTCGCGCCGCCCGCGCGTCGGGGCAGTATCGCAGCCGCCCCGTCCGGCGGCCCCGGGGCCAGGTCGCCCGCCTCCATCGGCGCGATGGCGGTCGGTCGGCAGACAGCCCGCGGGCGTGCGATCATTGCGCCCCGCGACCGGCCCCGTCGGGTCGCCGGGCTCGCGCTGGCGTCGGTTCCATCGACGGGAACCGGCGACCCCATGAAACCTGCTGCGTCGGGCACCGGATGACGATCCGCGGATGCGCCCGAGGAGACTGCCGAATGAAGCTGCTCGTCCTTCCCGGCGACGGGATCGGCCCCGAGATCACCGAGGCGACGCTGGCCGTCCTGCAGGCGGTCGATCGTCGGCTGGCCGTGGGGCTTTCCTACGAGCATGACCGGATCGGGTTCCCCGCGCTGGAGCAGGACGGCAGCACGTTTCCCGACCGCGTGCGCGAGAAGGTCGCGCACTGCGAGGGCGTGATCCTCGGGCCGGTGTCGCACCTCGACTACCCCCCGCGCGAGCAGGGCGGGATCAATCCCTCCGGCGAGTTCCGGGTCAAGTGGGACCTGTACGCGAACATCCGCCCGGCCAAGAGCCGGCTCGGTGTCTCGCGGGTGGGCGTGCCGATGGACCTGATCATCGTGCGCCAGTGCACCGAGGGCTTCTATGCCGACCGCAACATGTACATGGGCGTCGGCGAGTTCATGCCGACGCCCGACATCGCGCTGGCCGTGCGCAAGGTGACCGCGGAGGCGGCGCGCAAGATCGCGATCGTGTCCTTCGACCTCGCCCGCGCGCGCCGCCGCAAGGTGACCGTGGTGCACAAGCAGAACGTCATGAAGATGAGCGACGGCCTGTGGCTGCGCGAGGCCCGGGCCGTGGCGAAGGACTATCCCGACGTCGAGGTCGACGAGAAGATCGTCGACGCGACGGCGGCGCTGCTCGTGCGCGACCCCTCGAAGTTCGACGTGCTGATGTGCGAGAACATGTTCGGCGACATCCTGTCGGACGAGGCGGGAGAGCTCTCCGGCAGCCTCGGGCTTGCCGGTTCGACCAACCAGGGCGACCACTTCTGCGTGGCCCAGGCCCAGCATGGCTCGGCGCCGGACATCGCGGGGCGCGGGCTGGCCAATCCGACCTCGCTGATCCTCTCCGCCGGCATGCTGCTCGACTGGCATGGCAGGCGCGCGGGGTCCGCGCGCCACGTCGAGGCGGCGGCCCTGATCGAGCGGGCGATCGATGCCGTGCTGGCCGATCCCGCGCACCGCACCGGCGATCTCGGCGGCCCGCTGGGTACGCGCGAGTTCACCGCCGAAGTGGTCCGCGCGGTATCGGCACCCTGAGACGCCCCATCCGCCCACGACCCGCCCCCGAGACGAGACGGCTGCCATGGCACTGCGCATCGGACTCATCCACGCGACTCCGCTTGCAATCGAGCCGGTGAACCGCGCCCTGGCTGCACGGTTGCCCGGCGCGCAGGCCATGAACGTCCTCGACGACTCGCTGGCGGTCGACCGTGCTGCCCCGGGCGGACTGGACATCGACTTCACCCCGCGTTTTCGCGCGCTGACCGACTACTGCCTCGCGCAGCGCGTCGACGGCATCGTCTACACCTGCTCGGCTTTCGGCGAGGCCATCGAGCGGGTACGGGCCGGTGCGCGCGTGCCGATGCTCAAGCCGAACGAGGCGATGGTCGAGGAGGCGCTGGCCTGCGGCCAGCCGATCGTGGTGCTGGCGACCTTTGCGCCCAGCATCCCGTCGATCGAAGTCGACTTCCGCGAGGCGGTGGGCGGCGATGGGCGGATGCCGGAGCTGATCGGCGCGCACGTGCCCGATGCGCAGCGGCTGCTCGCCGAGGGCGATGGCGAGGCCCACGATCGCCTGATCGCCGAGGTCGCTGCCCGCCATCGCGGACGCGGTCGCCTGATGCTCTCGCAGTTCTCGATGGCGCGGGCGGCCGCGCAGGTCGAGCAGGCGACGGGCGAGCGCCCGCTGTCCAGCCCGGAGAGCGCGGTCGCGCGCCTGGCGAGCCTGCTGGGCGCCTGAGTCGACCGACCGCTCGCCGGCCGGCAGGCGAGCACCCGCCCGCCGGGCACAACCGGGCGGCGGTCGAGACGCGCGGTCGCCGTGCCGACCGCGGGGGTGTTTGTCGGCGGCGCGTTCGATCGGAAACGCGGTGTCTGGGGATAGACTCGCGCCGCCGGCTGGCCCTGGGATCCGGTCCGGGGCGCGTCCTCCCGGCCCGGTGCTCGACCGTCGAGCCCATGGCGCCGCTCGCGCGCACGACGGCAGTCCCGTCCTTCCCTTCATCCGCGTGGAGTTCTCGATGATCGATGCGTCCCGACGTCAAGCCCTGACCGCCCTGGCGGCGATCGGTGCGAGCGGCCTCGCACCGGCGGCAATCGCCGACACCTACCCGAGCAAGCCGGTCCGGGTGATCGTGCCTTTCCCGCCGGGCGGTGGAACCGACACGGTCACCCGCATCGTCGCGCCGGCGCTGGGCGAGGTGCTCGGTACCCAGATCCTGGTCGACAACCGGGGCGGGGCCCAGGGCATCTCCGGCACCCAGCTGGCCGCCCGCGCCAACGGCGACGGGTACACGCTGGTGATCGCCGAGATCGGCGCGACGGCGGTGGCCCCGGCGATGCAGGACAAGCTGCCGTTCGATGTCGCGCGCGACTTCGTGCCGATCGGCATGCTGATCCAGCAGCCCTACCTGATGAGCATCCATCCCTCGGTGCCGGCCCAGAACCTCGCCGAGTTCATCAAGCTCGCGCAGGCGAATCCCGGCAAGTTCAACTTCGGCTCGGGCAACGCGACCGCGCACGTGGCACAGGAGGTGTTCTTCGCCACGGCCGGACTCAAGCTCGCGCACATCCCGTATCGGGGCTCCGGCCCGTCCATGGCGGCGCTGCTCGCCAACGAGGTGCAGGTGATCTTCTCCGGTCCGGGCGCCGCGCTCGGGCAGATCAAGGCCGGCAAGATCCGCCCGCTGGCGGTGACCACCGCCCGCCGATCCTCGGAGGTGCCGGAGGTCCCGTCGCTGTCGGAACTCGGGTTCAAGGGCTTCGAGATCATCGGCTGGTACGGCCTGATGGCTCCGGCGGGCACCCCGCGGCCGGTGGTGCAGAAGGTCTCCGCCGCGCTCGAACGCATTCTTTCGGGCGGCCCGACGGCGCAGGCGCTGCGCACACGGGGCTACGAGCCGGTGGTGATGGGGCCGGAGGCGTTCGGCAAGTTCATGCGCGCGGAGACGGCGCGCTGGGCGAAGGCGGTGCGGCAGTACAATGTGAAGTCGTCGGACTGAGAAACCGTGGCGGGCGCCGGACCCGTGCCCGCATTGCCTCAACGGGACCTCGAGCCCGGCCCCGGGGCGTGCCGATGGGCGCGAACCCCGGCCTAGGACGGGAGCGCGCGTGGGTTACGTCTGGCTGCTGGCGCTGGTGGTCACGGTGGTGCAGGGTGGCCAGATGGGCAGCCGCGTGGCCTCCACGCTCTACGCGCTCGACATGGGTGCGGGCAAGCTGACCGTCGGCCTGCTGATCGCCTCCTATTCGGTGTTCCCGCTGATCCTCGCGGTCCATGCCGGCCGCATCGCCGACCGGGTCGGCACGCGGGGCCCGGCGGTCTGGGGGTGCCTGTCGATGGCCGTGGGCCTGGCGGTGCCGGCGATCGGCTCGTCGATCGGCGCGCTGTTCCTCTCCGCAGGGCTGATCGGGCTCGGTTTCGCCTTCTTCAACGTCTCGACCCAGAGCCTCGCGGGCCACCTCGGTCCGCGATCCCAGCGCACCCGCAACTTCTCGACGCTGGCGCTGGGCTACTCGGCCTCCGGCCTGCTCGGACCGGTGGCGGCTGGCTACCTGATCGAGGGCCGGGGGTATGCGTTCGCGTTCGGTGCCCTGTCCGCCGCGCTGCTGCTGCCGGTGGTGGTACTGGCCGCGACCCGTGCCCTGGGCGCACCTGGAACCGGCCGCGTGGCGGGGGGAGGCGGCGGCGCGTTCGACCTGCTGCGAAACGGGGAACTGCGCCGGGTGCTGATCGCCGGGGCCCTGATCGCGACCGGGTGGGACCTGTTCAATTTCTACGTCCCGGTGCACGGCCATGCGATCCAGCTCTCGCCGGTGGAAATCGGGAAGGTACTGGGCGCGTTCGCGGTCGGCACGTTCGCCGTGCGGGTGTTCCTCGGGCGGCTCACCACCCGCTACCGCATTCGTCCGGTGCTGGTGGTGGCGATGATCGGGGCTGCGCTGCTGTTCCTCGTCTACCCGTGGGTCGATCACTACCCGGCCCTGCTGGCGGTGTCGTTCCTGTGCGGGATGACGCTGGGCGTCGGGCAGCCGCTGATGCAGACGATGGCGTTCAACCGCTCGCCGGAGGGGCGCGCGGGCGAGGTCACCGGGCTGCGGCTGGCGATCAACAACCTCAACCACGTCGCGGTGCCGCTGGCTGCCGGCGCACTGGGCAGCGTCATGGGCGCGGCGCCGGTGTTCGCGCTCACTGCCGCCTTCCTGGTGGCGAGCGCATGGCTCGCGCGCCGCGCCTGAGTCGGGACGGGCTGGCGGGTCGAGCGACGGGAGTCCGATCGGCTACTGCGCGTCGCGCAATCGATCCAGCGCCGCGGCGAGCCGCTTCTTGGCGGCTTCGACCTGCTCTTCGAGTTGTCGCACCCTCTCGAAGTACTGCTCGGTGGGGCGGCTGCGCACCCCGGCGATGCCCTGGCGATCGCCGGGCTGGTCGGGTTCCTGTCCGCGCTCCAGCGCGCGCTGGGCGTTCGCGAGGTCGCGCTCCGCGGCGGCGACGGCCTCCTGGGCCTTCTGGCGCTGGGCGTCGCGGGCCAGTTGTCGCTGCCTGAACTCCTCCGACTGCCGGGCGGTCTCGGCGCGCTTGGCATCGGCCGCCGAGGCGCCGCCCGCAGGCGCCGGCGCGCGCTCGACGGTCACCTTGGGCGAGACGTCGACCTTCTCGACGCTGACCGCGCCGGGGACGGGTTCCTGCGAGTAGATGACCCGGCCGGACGAATCGACCGACTTGAAGATGGCCTGGGCCGGGCTGGTCGTGGGCAGCGCGAGAAGGGGGGCGGCCAGCACGCAGGCGAACAGGACGGCTGCGCGTGGGCGGGGCTGGGCGGCGGGCTCGGGAAGGGTCATCGTCGGACTCCGGCCAGTGGACGGCGAGGCGGGATGGGGGGCTCGGGAAACGCGCGGGCATTCGGCGGCGGCCAGCCGGACGGATGCGATCGGAGGGGGCGCCGGATGCGGCCGGACGTTCCCCGACGAAGTCTGCGGCCGAAGCCGCCCGTTTTCAATCGTGCGCGCCGTGGCGCGCACGACGCTCGGCCGGCGGTCGCGCGCGACCGTAGAATAGGCCGGCGGGTACCGGCCGGGGTATTCCGCCGAGTGTCCCGCGTGCCCGCCCGCCCCTGCCCCTGCGCCTTCGCCCTCCATGCCGTCTCCCTCCTTCGTCCACCTTCGCCTGCACAGCGAGTACTCGATCAGCGACGGCCTCGGCCAGCCCGACGCGCTGCTCGAGCGTGCGCGCGAGCTGGGCATGCCGGCGCTCGCGCTCACCGACGCCGGCAACCTGTTCGGGCTGGTCAAGTTCTATCGGGCGGCGATCGGCCTGGGGATCAAGCCGATCGCCGGGGCCGATGTCTGGCTGACCCCCGAGGGCGAGCGTGATCGCCCGGGCCGGTTGCTGCTTCTGTGCCAGAGCCCCGCCGGCTACCGGCGCCTGTGCGAACTGCTGACCCGGGCCTATCGCGAGAACCAGCACCGGGGACATCCCGAGATCCGTCGCGAGTGGCTCGACGCCGAGGGCGGCGAAGGCCTGCTCGGGTTGAGTGGCGCGCGGCACGGGGAGATCGGCCTCGCGCTGGCCGCCGGCAAGCGTGCCCAGGCGCGGCGTCTCGCCCGTGAATGGGCGGCACGCCTGCCTCAGCGCTTCTACCTCGAGGTCCAGCGCGCGGGGCATCCCGAGGACGAGGCGCAGGTGCGGGCCGTGGTACCGCTCGCGGCAGAGCTGGGCCTGCCGCTGGTGGCCACCCATCCGGTACAGTTCCTGCGACCCGAGGATTTCCGAGCCCACGAAGCCCGCGTGTGCATTGCCGCCGGCTATTCGCTGGGCGACCCGCGCCGGCCGCGGGACTACACGCCGGAGCAGTACCTGCGCCCGGTCGCCGAGATGGAGGAACTGTTCGCCGACCTGCCCTCGGCGCTGGCGAACTCGGTGCAGATCGCCCGACGCTGCAACCTCGAGCTCACGCTCGGTCGCACCCACCTGCCGCTGTTCCCGACGCCCGAGGGTCAGTCGCTCGAGAGCTTTCTCGAGCAGCAGGCCGCCCTCGGGCTCGACGCACGACTCGAGGCGCTCTACCCCGACACCGCCGAGCGCGAGGCCGCCGCTCCCCGCTACCGCGAGCGGCTCTCCTTCGAGATCGCCACCATCGTCAAGATGGGCTTCCCGGGCTACTTCCTGATCGTGGCGGACTTCATCAACTGGGCGAAGAACAACGGGGTTCCCGTCGGACCGGGGCGCGGATCCGGCGCCGGGTCGCTGGTGGCCTACTCGCTGGGCATCACCGACCTCGACCCGCTGCGCTACAACCTGCTGTTCGAGCGGTTCCTGAACCCCGAACGGGTGTCGATGCCCGACTTCGACATCGACTTCTGCCAGGACGGACGCGACCGGGTGATCGCCTACGTGCGCGAGAAGTACGGCGCGCAGAGCGTCTCGCAGATCGCCACCTTCGGCACGATGGCCGCGCGGGCGGTGGTGCGCGACACCGGCCGCGTGCTCGACCTGCCGTTCTCCTTCTGCGACCAGATCGCCAAGCTCGTGCCCTTCCAGCCGGGCAAGCTGGTCACGCTGCGCCGGCGCGAGGGCGAGCCCGAACCGAACGTGATCTACGCGCGCGAGGTCGAGCCGCAGATCGAGGCCCGCGAACGCGCCGAGGAGGAAGTGGCCGAACTGCTCGCGCTGGGCGAGAGCCTCGAGGGCGTGGTGCGCAACGTCGGGATGCACGCCGGAGGGGTACTGATCGCCCCGGGCAAGCTCACCGATTTCTGCCCGCTCTACATGGCCGAGGGCACCGAGGCCGCGGTCAGCCAGTTCGACAAGGACGACGTCGAGGCGGTGGGCCTGGTCAAGTTCGACTTCCTCGGGCTGACCACGCTCACCATCCTCGACTGGACGCTGCGCTACATCGGCGAGCTCGACCCCTCCGCGCGGATCAGCCTGGAATCGCTGCCGCTCGACGACGTCGCCACCTACCAGCTGTTCACCCGCGCCAACACCACGGCGGTGTTCCAGTTCGAATCGCGCGGCATGCGCGACCTGCTCAAGCTCGCGCGCCCGGACCGTTTCGAGGACCTGATCGCGCTCGTCGCGCTCTATCGCCCGGGGCCGATGGACCTGATCCCCGAATTCTGCGACCGCAAGCACGGGCGCCACGCGGTCGATTACCCGGATCCGCGCGTCGAGGAGGTGCTGGCCGAGACCTACGGGATCATGGTCTACCAGGAGCAGGTGATGCAGATGGCGCAGCGCGTCGGGGGCTATTCCCTCGGCGGCGCGGACCTGCTGCGCCGGGCGATGGGCAAGAAGAAGCCCGAGGAGATGGCCCAGCACCGCGAGGTGTTCTCGGAGGGGGCCATGGCCTCGGGCATCGATCGCCAGAAGGCGAACGAGATGTTCGACCTGATGGAGCGGTTCGCCGGCTACGGCTTCAACAAGTCGCACGCGGCCGCCTATGCGCTGGTGGCCTACCAGACCGCGTGGTTCAAGGCCCACCACGCGGCCGCCTTCCTCGCCGCCAACCTCTCGGCGGTGATGGACGACGCGGACAAGGTTCGCGCGCTCTGCGACGACGCGCGCGCGAACGGCCTGGCGGTCCAGCCTCCCGACATCAACGCCGGGCAGTACCGCTTCGTCCCGATCGACCGCGCGACGCTGCACTTCGGCCTGGGGGCGGTGAAGGGCACCGGGTCCTCGGCGATCGAGGCGATCGTGGCGGCGCGCGCGGCGGGCGGGCCGTTCCGCGACCTGTTCGACTTCTGCGTGCGCGTGGACAAGCGCGCGGTGAACCGCAGGGTGATCGAGGCCCTGGTACGCGCGGGGGCCTTCGACGGCATCGACCCGAACCGCGCGCGGCAACTGGCCTGGGTGGGCATCGCGCTGGCCGCCGCCGAACAGCGCGAGCGCAACGCGCAGCAGGTGTCGCTGTTCGGCGAGGCCGAGTCCGACGCACGCCCGGCCGTGACACTGCCCGAGCCCGCGCCCTGGGACGCACGGATACAGTTGCGCGAGGAGAAGGCCGCGCTCGGGTTCTACTTCTCCGGCCATCCGTACTCCGCCTGGCGCTCGGAGTTCGGGCGTTTCGTGCGCAGCACGCTGGAGCGTCTCGCCCCGGCGGCTGGAGGCTCGGAATTCGCGCCCGCCACGCAACTGATCGGCGGGGTGGTCGAGTCGGTGCGTACGCTGAAGACGCAGGGTTCCTCGCGGCTGGTCGTGGTGGTGCTCTCCGACGGCACCGCGGCGGTGGAGGTGACGATGTACGGCGAACTCTACGACCAGCATCGTGCGCAGGTCGTCGAGGACGCCGTCCTCGTGCTCGAGGTGAAGGTGCGCGACATCCGCCGCGGTGACGGCGAGGGCGAGTCGATCCGGCGCATCTCGGTGGAGAAGGTCTACGACGTCACGGCGGCGCGCAACCGGTTCGCCCGCGGCCTGCGGCTGCACTGCAACGGCCAGCTCTCGGGGACGCCTGCGCAGCAGAACGTGCGCCGGCTGCAGGCGCTGCTCTCGCCGTGGCGCAACGGACCCTGTCCGGTACAGGTGGTGGTGGACAACGGGCGCGCCACCGCACCGGTCACGCTCGGCGAGGCGTGGAACGTCAACCTCGACGAGGCACTGGTCGCCGGGCTCGCCGAATGGCTGCAGCCCGATTGCGTGGAGATCGTCTACTGATGGCGGCGATCCGCCGGATCGACGCCGGGATGCTCGACGCCCTCGCCGGCGAGGCGAGGGCGCGGCCGCGGCTGCGCTGCAACCTCAACTTCCACGCGAGCTACGAACACCCCGGGCACCGCCTGCTCAATGCCATCGAGCCGCAGTCCTACATCCCGCCGCACTGCCACCTCGACCCGACGAAGGACGAGACCCTGATCGCGCTTCGCGGGCGGATCGGGCTCCTCGTGTTCGATGACCGTGGCGAGGTGATCGCCCGCGAGGTGCTCCAGCCCGGGGGACCGGTCCAGGGGGTGGACATCCCCTCGGGCGTCATCCACTCGCTGGTGGCGCTGGAACCCGCCAGCGTGGTGTTCGAGGCCAAGGCAGGACCGTTTCTCCCGCGCACGCCCGGCGAACTCGCCGCCTTCGCGCCGGCCGAGGGCGATCCGACCGCCTGCGCCTATCTCGAGTGGATGCGCGCGCAGTTCGCGTGACCCGCGCCGCGCGCCGCGGCTGGCTCGCGGCCAGCGCCGGCGTGGTCGCTGCGGGGTTGGCTCCCGCCGGGGTGGCGGCTGCCTTGCAGGCGCGAACCCGCTCGCGGCGGCTGGACAGTCCCTACGGCCCGCTGGCCCCGGTGGCCGATCGCACGACCGGGCTGGAACTGCTCAGGCTGCCGCAGGGGTTCACCTACGAGAGCCACGGCTGGTCCGGCGATCCGATGGGCGATGGCGCGTCGACGCCCCCGAACCACGACGGGATGGCGGTGGTCGCGATGCGCGACACGCCGGGCGGACGCGAACTCGTGCTGGTTCGCAACCACGAGCGGGCGCTCGTGACCGATCCGCTGGTCGTGCGCGGCATGGCGTACGACGAGGCGGCCGATGCGCGCGGACGGGTGCCCGGCGGAGGCACCACCACCCTGTTCTGGCGCGAGGGCCGCTGGGAGGGCGCTCGGGCCAGCCTCGCGGGGACCCTGGTCAACTGCGCGGGCGGACCGACGCCCTGGGGCAGCTGGCTCAGTTGCGAGGAGACGCTGGAGGACCGATCGAACCTCGTCGACCCGCTCGGTCGGCCCGGGCGGCGCCACGGCTACGTGTTCGAGGTCGCGCCTCTCGAGGCCGCGCGATCGCCCCGCCCGCTCGCTGGCCTGGGACGCTTTCGCCACGAGGCGGCCGCGGTCGATCCCAGCAGCGGGGCGCTCTACCTGACCGAGGACACGCCGGGCTTTTCGGGCTTCTACAGGTTCCTGCCCGAGCGCCCCGGCCCGACGGGTCTGTCCGGTCCCGGGCGCCTGCAGATCGCGCGCCTGGCCGGGCGGGGCGGGCTCGAGCGCCTGCTCGCACCCGAACCCGGCGACCGGCACGGGCTCGACTGGCTGGACGTCGAGCGCCCCGATGCGGATCCGGCCCGCCTGCCTGCCGGTGCGCTGCCCGGGCAGTCGCAGCCGCTGTGGGTGGCCGGCTGCACGCTGGAGGGCGTGCGGCGAGGGGCAGCGCGGATGAGTCGCGGCGAGGGGCTGTGGGAGGCCGACGGGCGCCTGTACGTCGTCGACACCGCTGCCGGACTCGGTCCGGACGGGCTTCCGGGGCGGGGGCTGGGCGCGGTCTGGGAACTCGATCTCGCGCAGCAGACCCTGCACTGCATCTTCGCCACGCCGCCGGGGACGCCGGGCGTGGGCAACCACGTCGACAACCTCACCGTGAGTCCGCGCGGAGGGATCGTCGCCTTCGAGGATGGCGGCACCCATCGCGGGGAGGACCGGGAGGTGGGTACCCGCATCCTCGGCATCGTGCCGGGTGCCGGCAGCTACGCGCTCGCGGAGAACCACCTTACTGCCGCCGTCCTCGCCGCGGCCCGCGCGCAGGGCAAGCAGGTCTCCGCCGCTGCCGTCTCCCGCGGGGCGCTGGACGCCGAGTTCTGCGGCGGCTGCTTCTCTCCGGATGGCAGGGTGCTGTTCGTGAACCTGTACAGCCCGGGCATCACGCTGGCGATCAGCGGCCCGTGGCCTGCCGGCCCGATCTGACCGGCGTCGCGCTCCAGGCCGGTCGCGCGCGGCCTGCCCGCCGGGCGCAATCGCGATCGCAGCCGGGGTCGAGGTGCCCGGCCGATGCCGTCGCGGGCGCCGCGACCGGCGGGATCAGCGCAGCGTGGCCGCGCGCTCGCGTGCGCTCGCCAGCGACGTGCACAGGTTGTCGCGACCGAGCGTGTCGGCGAATCCGGCGCGATCGAACAGCGAGAGCGGCTGCTCGTTCGCGCCGGCGACCAGCAGGTGCTTGCCGGCGCGTGCCAGCCGGCGCTGCAGCGTCGCCAGGGTCTCGAGCCCCGTGGTGTCGATGTTGATGAGCTTGCCCAGGTCGAGCACCACCACGCGGCAGGGGTCGGCTGGCTCGGCCAGCGCCAGCAGCGGCTCGAGCTTGTTGGCCGCGCCGAAGAACAGCGAGCCGAATACCTCGTACGAGCGTACGCGAGGCGCGTCCTGCGAGGCGACCTCGCGCACCGCGGTCAGGCCCGACACGCGGGTGATGAAGAAGATCCCGGCGAGGACCAGGCCGACCTCGACCGCCACCGTGAGATCGAACACCACGGTGAGCACGAAGGTCACGAGCAGCACCGCCTGGTAGTTGAACCGGTAGCGGCGCAGTTCCCGCAGTTCGCCCCACTCGGCCATGTTCCAGGCCACGACCAGCAGGATGGCCGAGAGCACGGTGAGGGGCACGTGCCTCGCCACCGGTGCCGCGACCATGAGGATGGCCAGCAGCGTCAGCGCATGCACGATGCCGGCGATCGGCGAGCGGCCCCCCATGCGCACGTTGGTGCTGGTGCGGGCGATGGCCCCGGTCGCGCAGAATCCGCCGAACAGCGGCGCGGCGATGTTCGCGAGACCCTGTGCGACCAGTTCCTGGTTGGGGTCGTGGCGATCGTCGATCATCGAATCGGCCACCGTGGCCGAGAGCAGCGACTCGATCGCCCCGAGCAGCGCGATCGTGAAGGCGGGCGCGACCAGCGGACCCAGCCCGCTCCAGCTGATCTCCGGCCAGCTGAAGGCGGGCAGTCCCGTCGGGATGCCGCCGAAGCGGGTGCCGATCGTCTCCACGTCGAGGGCCAGCAGCCAGGCGGCGAACGTGCCGACCACCAGGGCCACGACCGGACTGGGCAGCGCCTTCCATCGCCGGGGCCAGAGCGCGATCAGCAGCACGCAGGCGCCTCCCAGTGCGATGCTTTGGGCATTGGCCGAGGGCAGGGCGTTCCACAGGGTCGCGAGTCGCGCGAAGAACTCGGAGGGCAACTGCTCGATCGACAGGCCGAGGAACTCCTTGACCTGCGAGAGCAGGATCAGCACGGCGATGCCCTTGGTGAAGCCGCTCACCACCGATACCGGGATGAAGCGTATCCAGCTGCCCAGTCCGAGCAGCCCCATGGCGAGCAGCATCACGCCCGCCATCAGCGTGCACACCAGGAGGTTGGCCACGCCATGCTCGAGCACGATCGCGTAGACGATCACGATGAAGGCGCCGGTCGGCCCGCCGATCTGGACGCGCGAGCCGCCCAGCGCCGAGATGATCAGGCCGGCGACCACCGCCGTGAAGATGCCCGCCTCGGGCGGGAGCCCGCTGGCAATCGCGAAGGCCATCGCCAGCGGCAGCGCGAGCACGCCGACGGTGATGCCTGCGGTCAGGTCGGTGGCGAAGCGCCGGGCGTCGTAATCGCGCAGGCTGTCGAGCAGGCGCGGACGGAACGAATACCCGCTCCTCATCGCGGGTCCCCTTCCGCGCGAGGCGGACGGCTCGACGCGCGGGCCAGGTCGCACCGGACGGCTGCGGGGGGGGCGCGTACCGGCATCGGGCTCAGCGCCCCGGCGCCCGATCCGGGCCGATCGCGTGCACTCGGGCCTACTTGACCTTCATGCCGGGCTGCGCGCCGGCATCGGGTGACAGCAGGAAGATGCCCGGGCCCTCGCCGCTGGCGGCGAGCACCATGCCCTCGGACATGCCGAACTTCATCTTGCGCGGGGCGAGGTTGGCGACCATCACGGTGAGTCGACCGACGAGCGACTCGGGCGCGTAGGCCGACTTGATGCCTGCGAACACGGTTCGCTGCTCTGCGCCCAGGTCGAGCACCAGGCGCACGAGCCGGTCGGCACCCTCGACCGCGTGGGCCTCGGCGATCCGCGCGATGCGAAGGTCGATGCGCGCGAAATCCTCGATCCCGATCACCGTCGGCGCGGCCGGTTGCACGGCGCCGGCGGGGGCAGGGTTCGCGGCGGCGGCGGGTGCGGACGCGCCGCCTGCCGGCGTGGCCGGCGCGCTCTTCAGGGTGTCCTTGTTGGCGTTCACGAGGGCCTCGATCTGACGGGGGTCGATCCGCTGC
>Ga0068877_10002434_pt1 | contig 15010 bp, 10 predicted proteins | sample NOAtaG_FD_66437 | JGI IMG/M metagenome (GOLD analysis project Ga0068877, IMG submission 66437) | Freshwater lake microbial communities from Lake Erie, under a cyanobacterial bloom - NOAA_Erie_Diel6S_1000h metaG | ecosystem: Environmental > Aquatic > Freshwater > Lake | place: USA: Ohio, Lake... | reverse complement strand
GTCACCACTTCGACCATCGTGGCCGACTCGAATTGGCGAAACAGGACTTGGGAGTTATGGAACCGTCGTTTCCATCGCTTTCGCAAGGGCTTCGCGGATCTTCAGTGGCGTATCTTCGCCAGCCCCTACAAACACATTTCTTACGACCCCAGCACGGTCGATGATTACGGTATAGGGAATAGAGTCGGCTCCATAGGTCTTGGATGCGACACTGTTTTTATCCATGGCAACCGAGGACACGATATCAAGCGCTGCAGCGTTCGCTCGCACAATCTGCTGTGGTTCGTCTACATTGATCGCAACCAAAACGACGTCCTCTTCAAACTCACCCGTCAATCGAACGATTTCTGGCAAGCTCTTCATACATGGGCCACACCAACTCGCCCAAAAATCCAATACCGCGACTTTACCTCGTAGCTGCCCAAGCTCGAGTGTCGAACCATCTAGTCGCTCCACTGAAATGGGTGGAGCCGGTTTCCCCACTAGCGAATTTGCGGCTTGGCCCGAATCATTCTGTTCCTCGTCCACAAACTTTGGATCGATCGCATGTCTCAGTTTCCACTTGGCAAAGCGACTGGTTTTCGCCGTCGCGGCAATCTCTTCTCCAAAGACAATACGAATGCAATCCTCTAGCGGTACTTTGGCATTTCCCAATTGTGGATGTGTGCCCTCGATGGCAGCTGACCGTATCGCAGAAGGAACAAGACTGATTCTCGTTCCCAATCCCAATAGAACTTGAAAAGTCAATGGACCATGGGGTGCGGCTGGACTACTCTCCCCAGACGCATTTTGAATTGGCTCTTTCGACTTGTCTAAGGAAGGAGCAGGATCGAGCCATATCACTTCCGCGATGTTCTTCATCCATAGTCTTCGCTCTTCCCCGCGAACTTCTAGCAAAAGAGTATCGGTGTCCATTTCTAACAATCGACCGCGAACCGCATCTCCTTCGCGTGACACGATGAGGTGAGTCGGAGGGTTGGTGCGTTGTGCTCGCGGGACCATAAGCAATCGCTCCAATGTTTCTTTGGCAATCGCATCCGCTCCTGAGTAAACCAAATTGCGAACGCCCTTGACCAAGTTCGCATCGATCTTGGCATTACCAAAATATGTAGACCCCAGCGACATAACTCCATCTCGCAACGATTCAATATTCGCAGGTACACTGTCGCCGCTCACGAGATACAACGATGGCTCGCCAGGCTCGAGAATTCTGCCATAGGACTCGACTCGATTCTGAGATGGCCGCAATCTAGCGGTTGCAGGCCTATCTTCAGTGTTTGCAATAAAGTCAATCGTCCCGCTCGCATCAGATCGGAACGCAACGGGTTGTTCAATACTATTGGCTTTCCATCGTATGGTGGAGGTAACAGCGGCCTCTCCATCGACTTTGGGGGACTCTGCCAATGAACCATGCGAAAATGCATCGAAAGTCGTCAGACGCAATCTTCGTTCATTGCTTTCTACGGATGCTTCGGACTTAGGTGCAATTCGTTGATATTGAATAGAAACAATGCGATCCAACTCGCAGGGAATCGAATCTGCGACTGGAGACCCCAGGATTCGAATCACATTACCAACCTGTTGCAATGATTTTCCCGAAAACCTCTCCCCCTGTTCCAATTCTACGAAACAAAATTCGCTCGCATTCGCATCACGCAACGGCCACTTCGCTCCTGTTGGACGATCCGAGGGTTCGCTTTCCGAGAATTCCATTCGCTCCACATCAGCAATAGCGATTCTGCCGAGCGAACTCGCCGATCCAGCAAGCGAAAACGTTCGATCCGAAGAGCGAAAATCGCTCGGCGTACCGGTGTAATCCTCACTGTTCCGCAGCATAATTTTGGGCTGAGCCGTCTCTTTTGTTGCGTCAACATCTTTCGATACATCCTTCACCGAATAGATAGAACGAGTCACACGAAGCTCACGAAGGACCAATCCACCTTGCGCATTGTTGGTCAGCTTTAGTAACTGCTTCCCGCCACTCCGAAGTTTCTCTTTCCCACGAATCTCTCCGATAGTGTCTCCATTGCGCTGCAATGCAAATCGCCCTCGAATGTAGTCCGACAACACTCGTAGCCGGATCGACTCCAATCCCTCGAATGGAACGATAGCCGTCGCGATATCCGCGTGTTCGTTCTCCTCAAATAGTAGCGTCACTGAAAGCGAGTTGCGATGTTCGATTTTTCGGACGTGAAGCTCTAGTTTCCGCGGCGAGCCAAGTGTGATAACCCAATTGGGACTCGAATGTGTCCATGCGACATCGATATCCATCGCGCTCACATCTGGAACATAGATTTCTTGGGCCACCGAGGTTCCCGCGGTCTCCGTTGTGATAGAACCCACTTTAGGATACCAGCATCTATCGTTCTCGCCTTGAGAGGGTGGATGAGTTTGCTGCCATTGCTTTGGTGAAAGAGATCCCGCCTCTTTTTCATCACCCTCCACAATGCGCAGAATCGTTCGAATCGACCCTATCGCGATCGACTGTTCACCAAATCTTTCAGAACGAAACTGAACTACATCACTGTTCAACGAGTCAATCGTACCGGTGCAGCAATCCCCTGACCTAAACTCGAGCACAAACAACTCGCGATTGGCTTTTCCAATTTCTCTGGCACTCTTTCGATCAAAGGTAATGGACTCTACTTTGTTCCAATTCGCTAGCAACGGCTCTCGAAATGTCGGGCAGGACCAATGAAAAAATGGGGAGGGATTCTCTAAGCCGTTCTTCGACTTATCGGTTTGGTCGGGTTCGCCTCCAGAAAAAAACTCCCCTTTGAACACGTCTCCATCACTGAGACGCAGTGTACCCACTCGGGACGCATTCGGTTCCGTGGCTACACCAACCTGATAGCCAGACCATACCGCGCAAAGAACTAACGCGAGAAACGCAGATCGAATGTTGGCTGTACTTCTATCGTTCATAAATTGGCAAGAATCGAAAGTTGAGTGCAAGTGATAGAAGAGACATCGAGGTTGCAACACTCGGACCAAAGCTACCGTCAAAATGACCGTCCGCCTTTTGCGTTTGTTTGAGTTCTTTGATCAAGACCTTGTTCCACTTTTCCCAAGCTTCAAAGTCGGCTTGAAAAAGTGCCTGGGCCTTGTAGTACGCAGTGTACTCTCCATAGTGATCTCCGATTTTGATGGCGTCCTTTGCTTTGAGGAAAGTCTCGCAAGCCTTGAACTCTTTCAGGTCTTTACGTCCAGCGATGGCATACACGAGCGTCGCTATCGAGATTCGAGCTTGTGACTCATCGTACCCACCCAATCCTCCCGCATAGGCCACTTGTCCACTCTTGGACGTCATGCTCGTGAAGTAGGAAATGGCGCGATCAATGTTTTTATCGGGTACTTCGATTCCCGCGTTTCGAGCGGCCAGGAGCGAGACGAGAATCGCCCCCGAAACCGAAGTATCCGCATCGCTGGAGTTCGGAGCGTATCGCCATCCACCAGTACTGTTTTTGTCCTGGCTCGTGATCGACGTTCGCACTGCTAACTCGAGCGATTCCCCTATCGAACGCCTTTGTGTCTCGGGCACTTTCGAATCAGTCCAGAAATTTCGCTCGTCTACCGCACCGTAAGCTTCGGCTAAGGCTAGCGTCGCAAAGCCATGGTGATACATACTCCCACCTAGATAACCAGTCCTCGGGTCTTGGTCTCGAATCAACGCTTGCAATCCTCGTTTGATCGGCTGCTGATGAATACCGTAATTCGGATCTTCGCCGTAAGCCAGAAATGCCATCAGGCATAGCCCGGTAGCACCTGGGCCTGGATTGTTGGCCGATTGCCATTCTCCGTTTTCAGACTGGTTTGCAATCATCCACTCCAGTCCCTTCTCGTACATTTCGCGAACTTCTCTCGAAACCGCTTGTCCCTGAATCGTCCCTTCTCTCCATGGCGGAGTTGTCTGAGCAACCGCAGGACTGACGGCGCAATAAATCATCAGTAACCATGCCACGAATTTGCAACATCGCGATCCTATTGCAAACGTGGATTCGACGATCTTAAGGACTGGTGTTTGCATCAATCAACATTCTTTCTATAAACCAAATGGATCATCGCCGGGAACGGGGGGAAGTCGTTCACCCATAGCATTAAGGCTGGACAACTGCGTCTCTGTCATTAGCGATTTTCTTTCCGTATCGGAAAGTTTTCCTATCGCGTTCTTGATGTCCGATAAAGTCAAAACAGAGTTGTTTTCAGGGCGAAACAAAAAATCGGAAAAGGCCCTTCGCTGAGCTAGATGCATTCCAAGTTTACGTTGTGTGAGCAAAATCAACCGCATCTTTTTTGCTTCGGCTTCTCGAGCCAGAATGCGCTTTTGGTCATCTTCTAGCTTTGCGTTCTGCTCCGCTGTCAAGCTTGATTTCAGCACTTTCCTCCACAGGCTTGACGCATCGTTTGCCTGTTCTCGTTGAATTGTATGGATACTCTTCCAAGCTTCGTTGTAGACAGCGTTCTTTTTGGCCCCAGGGGTAGAATCCTGGATCTCACTCAATAGCGAAGCTACTTTTGACTCGGTTCTCGCGATATCTATCTCGATCGATTGGTCTATTTTGTTCTTTTGTTCATCCGACAATTTGCAAACGTTGTCGATGCGATCGATGTATCGCTGAATGGTATCTCTTCTCATCCGTCGAAAAGCCTGCCGCGATCCACCGAGAGAACCGTAAAGCATGTCCTCCATCTCACCGCGACTCAGCTTGCCGTGAATGTTATTTCCAAACGGATCGTCCGCTGGCGCTGGACGTGGCTGCGCAAAAACCTGACTCTCAAAACCACGCAACAGGAGCAGCATTCCTAGAACGATCGTCCCACAAATAAAGCGTTGAGTGCTCGAAGTCATCATGCTTTCCTATCTCTCTAGGACTGGAGGTTTTGGTTTATCATCCTCCAGATCAAGCTTGACTTGGGTGCTGCTTTCGATGTCTCCGATACGAAATGGAGTATTCAAATCGAGCGATGGATACTCTTGGCTGACTGCAGCAATGCGAGACTGAGGTACACGAATCGCCAAAGCGTTGCGTTGAGCAGACGTAAGAATCGTATCTAACCACGAAGGGTTGACCTCTGGAAACAACGACTCATTGTCAAACGTTGCTTCGATCGATCGGAACCATCGATCCTTCCACTTTGCCTCCAAAACCTCTTGCACCTTGTCCATTTGGTCTGCAGACAATTGAAGCTTTTGCTGCAACCAAATCAACATCTTGGAAATCAAGGCCCGTCGACGATAAGTCATCCGATCGGCAAGCTCTGCATCGTATAGCGAAGCCTGCTCTTTCGTTAGCAATTCACTTACCCACGTCTGCATGGTTCGTTCGACCAAACCGTCCAGATCGACCGTACCATAGACATGCGGTGCGAATCGCTTCGCAACTTCTCGCCGAGATTTAATTAGCCATTGTTCTTCTACAGTATTTACTAACTGCTGACTCCGAACCGCGTCGGGTTCACAAACTGTATAGATGACGTTGAGCTCATTCTGGAAAAGACCACGAACTTGCCGATACACCGCATCCTTTGGGTTCAATGCGGGTTGCCCGAGCACTACCTTTGGGGTCGCACGGATTGCATCTTGTTGCGCAAACGCTCTGTGAGTCGCGCACTCGCCAATCCACGTTGAGAATACAGAAAGTACGAGACGAAATGATTTCATTGTCTTAGATTCTTGCGATCTATTCTCTGAAAATACTCATCTAGTCCGTAACGGAACTCTTCAGGCAAACTCGCACCACTGGTTCCTGTCTGCTGCGAAACTCCGTGATCCTGTCGCTGTTCTTGTTGGTTCACTCCTGGACCGATCATCGCAATGGCCGCTTCGTCTGTAGTTCCGCCACCCCCGCCACCAGGATCCGATCCTCCCCCACCACTCGACTTCTTCGGATTGACTCGCTTCGATTTGAGCAACAACTCTATCGCTTCTGTCTCAGCAGCGATTGCTTTCGTGCTCGTGTCCGGACTATCCAAAATAGTCGCAGCATCCAGCATCACCGCGCTCACCTCTCCCATCAAACCAATCTCTTTCTCAAACTCGGCTTCGGAATCTGGTAGCTCCATGATTTTCTTCTTCACCGCGACGATCCGCTCTTGAAGACTAATCTGTGTATTGGCTAACTCATCTACCTTGTCCATGTATTCTTCGTTGGATGAAGCGGCTTTTGATTGCTCGGCCACTCGAGTGCGATCACGCAAATTCATTTCCTCTTCGAGAACTTGCATCACTTCCAGCACAATCGACGGTGGCAAGGAACTCTTGCTTTTCGAACCTTTGCATTCCCCTTTACCAGCGGGGTCGACGATATCTTCGGCCCATCGATCGAGGGTGTCGGACCAAAATTCGGCTTCCGCAATCGCAAGTCCCTGATGCTCAACGATGGTGTCAGATAGCCGCCTCAATCCGCCAACGACGTCTTCTTTCTTGATCTCCGCCAATACACTTTCAAACTTTTCCGATGGTCGTCGATCATGAAACCCCTGCATGTCATCGACGATCAGTGAAACAAAATCGACAGCCTTGGTCTCGCGACCGCTAAGATCTTTGACTCGAGCAAGCTGCTCCGATTTCATGCGTTGCGACGAAATCCCAAACGCATCGCTGAGCTCGCTACCCGTGGAGTCCGCAATCTCCCCTTGCTCTCGTGAAGCCGCCTTCAATCGCTTGACTAAAGTACTTCCCTCTAGATTGCCCATCAACTCGTTCAGCTCATCGGCGACCTTTTGGAACTCCGCTAACAACTCTTCTTGCTTGTTGACCGCTTGTTCCACTTCATTCTGCTCTTCTTCTTCCCCCTGTTCAGCATCTTCGCCTTTACCCGCAGTACCCATCAAGGTTGTAGATGGCAGTCGCAATGCAGCAGGGCCCGACTTCTTCGGCTTGCTATTCGATGCGAGCTGGTTCGGATCCTGGGGTTGTTGCGAAGACTCTTGATCTACCACGCTCGGGGCTGATGCGTTGGCCGATGGTGGCTGTGGTTCGGACTCTCCATTCGCAGCGAGTGCCTCGCTGGGTTGAATCTTTCCTGCGGTGGGCGAGGACTTCGAATCTTTGGCAGGTCCATTGGGTGAACTTTTGGCCAATTGCTTCGACGCTGCCGCTTGCTTCAGCAAATCTGCGACCGAAGGCATACGATTGGAAGCGATGTCCTTTAATATCTTTTGCATCTCTGCCCACTTCTCGAGATGCCCTACGCCAATCTCCGGATTGCGAGCTGCTTGGCGAAGCAACTCTTCCCCCTTGGCGGTCAAGTTGTTCAATCTGCGACCATTGGAGAGCTCCGCCGATGCTTGTTGTTCGATGCGAGTGCGAGTTTCTTCTTGGTTCAATTCTTCGACGCTCAAATCGCGAATCTGTTTGTTGGCCGCCAGTAGCTGAAGCTCGCGATCGCGTACTTCGAGAGACTCGCGCTGCCATTTCGTAATCTGGTCGAGCATCCACACCGCATGGTCATTGGGGTTCAACACGTAAAGCAAATGCGGCGAAGAATAAATGCGACCGCGTTCGGGAAGATAATCTTCGGCAAATAATCTCACTTCGACTGGTCGCGATGGGATCTTCATCGCAGTGGCTTGAAACGTGGCAATCGCATCGAGCGACTGCGATGTCGGAGATCCCTTGGCCAGCATGAACTCACCCTTCTCGTCCGGTATCGAGGGAGAGGATTCAATGGTCTTCCATTCCAGTCCAACATGACGTATTCCGAAGTCATCCAGCGATCGCACCGTGAACTGAATTTGTTCTGTCTCCAAAACAACTCTTGCCTTTGGCAATCCATCACCAAAGACCGCAGGCTGCTCATCCTCGATCGATTGAATCATCAATGGAAACGGAGCCTTGGCCTGAAGCCCATCTGTATCACGCCATTCCAACTCGATGCGAGTCGGCTCGCTCACTTCAAAACTCGGCAATACAAAGGAGCCTTCTTTGACAGGCAACGATTTACCGCTAGCAGTCGCGGATGCGATCTCTTTTGTGGTTTTCGATTGAAACTGAAGCGATGCACCGCGAACAATCGTTAAAGCTCCACCTCGGATATCTTTGGCAAATGTCTCTGGAATCTGAAGATATGCAGGCAACTGAATGGTCGCCGAGAGCGATTCGAGCTCAGGTCGCATCGAGGGAACAACCTCCATCGATGGTGAAGCGTCACCTACTGCAAAGTTCAATGATGTCGATTGAAGCTGTGCCGGGATTTCGAAATCATAAATCCCTTCTTGAAGCCCAACTTCGATATCAGGAAGTCTGCCGACCTGAGCCCGCGCATTCGTAGGTGTCCATTGCGTGCCCGCAGCCAAACGAAGTGAAACGTTAAAGTCTTCACCGTAGGGAACGACCAACTTGTTCGGCAAGCTCTCCAAGCTTGTAAATGTGAACCGTTCGATAGATGCCAAGGGGAGCAGAAATCGTTGCCAAGCATTCAGTGTCGCTTGCGGAAATACAACGGCAAGACCTCCAGTCATCGCAAGCCCAGCTATTGCCGCCGAACACCATCCTCGATGCTTCGATGCAGGTAGCGACTGTAATAGATTTCGTTTTGAAGTGTCTTTGGCGACCTGCTCCAATGCCGCTTGGCACAGAACCGGCGAGCGATGCTGCTCTTGGGCGTTCGCTGACAACTCCAACGCACCGAGCAACGAGTCTCCGACCGCGGGCAACTTTTTGCTAAGCAGTCTTGCGACCGACTCTAACGTCCGGAGCTTCAGAACCCATCGCCTCCAAGCAAACGGAAGCATGGCCACACCGACCATCGAAGCGATCCACACGAGAGCACGGAACCAAGGTGTCGAATCGAGGAATCGATCGATGACAAACACGACAGCAAATCCCACAAGAACTGCCGTGGTAGCGATTCCTATTGCTTCAGCAATCTTTCTGGTTCGCACGACCGATCGGTACTCCCGTATCTGGGTCGTTAGCGATTCAGGGACCTGAAGTTGCGATTTCGTTTCCATCCAGCACCTGTATTGTTCCAAAAGCCATTCGTTGTTGGGTTCCAGTATAGACGTTGCATTCGGGGAAATTGAGCTGTACTTGTGCCAAATTTTCAGCGAAAAAAGAACTCTCGGCTTCCCTGGCGTTATAGTGGGAAGTGGCTGGCGAGGCGTTTTCCATGGGTACCGCTCCGAGGTAAGGGATATGGCACGACAAGTTCGTTGGATTTTGCGGGCATTTTGCTCATTTGCATTGACCTCCGGGGGAACCGCAATGATCGGCAACGTAGCCGAGCAGGCCGCCGCATCGGACAATGTCCTGCAAAAAGCCTCCACCTGGAATTGGCCGGAAAATTCGGCCATTATCGCCCGACTGAACACATTCTTGGATTCGCTCCCGCCAGGAAAAGAAGTTTCCGACGCCAAACTGAAATCGTCTGAACTATCCGCTATCCGAGGCGTCGGCCTCCTCGAAGGCATCATTCGACTCTCTGCCGAGGGAGACACCTCGATTCGCAAAATGTCGGATCTTCTCAGCACAGAAGTCTCCGCCGAGACCATGCCCGACATCGAATCGGCACTCAGCTCTGTACTAGCCAACGGTGGAATTCCCGATTGGCTCAAATCGGATTGCCAACTTTGGGTGAGCCGCTGCTTGGTACAAAACGCGTTGTATGACGAAGCACTCAACAAACTACAGTTACTGTCGATCGAGACCGTATCCGACCCGTCAACCTATTTGTTTAACTTGGCTGTCTGCCAGCATCACTTGCTCCAACGCGATGAATGCGTTCTGTCGCTGGGAAAACTTCTCGAGCGTGAGATCGACTTACCAACCCGTTACGCGATCACCGCTCGACTTATGGAAGCGGACATCAAACCACTCAAGGAAGATTCGCTCGATGAGATCTCTCGATTGATGAACGATGTCGAACGACGATTAGCCCTTGGTCGAACCGGCAAAATGGTGCGTGACAAACAACAGGCGATCATCGATAAACTTGACAAGAGCATCGACCAAATCGAACAACAAATGCAACAGCAGCAACAGCAACAAAAACAAAAGAAGCAACAACAACAAAAACAGAATCAGGACCAAAGCAAGCCTCAAGATCAAGTACCAACCGAAGAGGTAAAAGGTCCAGGCGAGATCGATTCGAAAGATATCGGCAACTCTGCTAGTTGGGGAAATTTGCCTCCCGCCCAACGCCAAGAAGCCCTACAGAACATGACCAAAGATCTACCGAGCCATTATCGTGAAGTTATCGAGGCCTACTTCAAACGGCTGTCCACTACGAACAAGTAGATGTGCCTAAGTTAGGCAAAAGACAATCCGACAATCTGACTGTTTCAATTCGCTGACTATCTTGCAGACTGAATCTTACTTGAGAGATTCAGCGGATCCGGGAAACTCACCGGAACTGACGCTCTCACGATACTGCCGGACAGCATTGAGGGCTTCCGTTCTCAAATCGGCAAACTTGCGAACGAACTTCGGAACGTATCCACTGTTCCAACCCAACATGTCGTTTGTCACCAAGACTTGACCATCACAACCAGCACCCGCGCCAATACCAATGGTCGGCACCTGAATCGCATCGGTAACTTTTTTGGCCAACTCTTCAGGAACGCATTCGATCAACACGGCAAAGGCTCCCGCCTTTTCTGCCGCCAATGCATCTGTCATCAGTTGATCATTATCTCGTTGCACACGATAACCGCCGAGCGCATGAACGCTTTGAGGTCGCAGACCGATATGAGCAATCGTTGGAATTCCTGCATCCACCAACGCTCGAATGCTATCCGATTGCAGATGGCCACCTTCCATTTTGACCGCATGACATTGCGTCTTCTTCATGATCTCGGCTGCCGTTGTCACGGTGTGGACCACGCCGAGTTGCCCGACAGGGAAAGGCAAATCGACAATCACCATCGCACGTTTGGTCGCCCGAGAAACCATCTCACCATGATAGATCATCTCCTCGACAGTCACCGGAACTGTCGTCGTTTTCCCTTGCACTACCATCCCCAAAGAATCCCCGACGAGGATGCAATCAATGAGTGCTTCATCGAGAAGCTGGGCCGTTGGAAAGTCATAAGCCGTCAGCATGGAGATGCGATGTCCCTTGCGCTTCATGGTGGCGAGAGTCTTTACTGTAACTCTGGAGATGGATGACTCCATACGAATTACTTGACCCCTTTATTGCGATAGCGTTGATCGACGACGACAAACTCGAAACCCTTGCCCGACTTGGCTGGCTTGACTTCAAAGACCGTCTTTGCAACATCCGTTACACGGAACTGAGGATTACGTTTCTCCGTGTAGTAGCGAGCCTCGGCTTGGGCGAGAAGATCTTCGGTCTCTTTCGGGAAGAACTTCATGATCGATCGACTGGAGATGTCGATACCGGCCCCCTGCAAGAACTGTTTGTCATATTGTTTTAGCACTCCATCCGCGACGCTCAAGAAGAACAAACGCTTGTCCGCTTTCGCTGGCCCCGAGCGCTTCGTCGGATTGCTCGAGAGTCCAGCCAAGTAATCGACTACCGGAATAGTACCACCATAAACGCCTAACTCAATTTTAAAGAAGTCGAGTTGCGCACCGTAGCCACGTTTGTCGCGAGATTGAAATTTGATGTCCCATCGTTCTGGGCGCGGAACGATATCATCCCCGTCTCCTTCCGGTCCTGGTGGGCGACTATCGCCTCGACCGTTTTTCGAGCTTTCCAAGGCATCGAGGCTTTCCATGACCGTGGAGATGTTATTGATCGCCTCGGAGACGAGTTGAAGTGTTTGCTCCATTGCTGGTTCTTTGAGCTGCTCTACTTCGTCGGCTGCTGGCGGGTCAAAATCACGTTCGAATCCTGGCGCGTTGTCTCCCCGGCCGGCAATGCGTTCTGGCTCCAACGCAATCACTTCGACTGTGGACGTGCCTGACCGTAGGAAGAACAACAGCCCAAGCATCAACACGGCCAACCCGACGAGAATCAATAAGCTGGACAACAAACTCGATACTTGATCGACTTTGTTGACGCGCATCGAGGATTCGTCGACGTCAAACACACTTTTTTTTCCTGAGCTTTTGGTGGATGCCATAAACGTTTGCTGTAGCCTTAATCCACGAATACGTAATCGGGCCGTACGGTCAAATACCACTTGCGCCATTGTAACACGGCGGTGACGCGTGCTCCTTCCCCAATCTTGCCATCTCGTGGCAAATGATAGGTGTCGAGCTGACGTGAGATCAATCTCAACGATGCTTCCGCGAAACGGGGCACTTGGGAATCAGGATCGGACAAAGCATAGATCAACGCAGGAACGTAATCGAGATCATCGCCCCGCCCCAAAATTTTGGCTGCAAATCGACGTGCCTTCGGATCCTGAGAGTTGAGCAGTCGCGAGAACCGGTTGAGCTGGTCTTTTCGAACCTTCGGATCTTTTGGCAAGGACATTTGCTCTGGGATCAGTGAATCTTCGCCGTCGGTCTTTCCGTCGGCCTCCAACATCTTGAGAGCATCATCGATATTCGTGGTTGCTGTTTTGTTCATCAGTTTGCCGTTCTTCACGACGACGGAACTCGGGTCGTCAGGTAGTCCCTGCCCTCCGAAGAGTACGTCATCATGAATTTCCCCGATGGCCTTTTGAGTGTTGCGAATCAAGAATAAGACGGCAAAGCTTGTGCAAACATCAGGGCTGAGGGGACTGTCGCTATCTTTACCGCTGGAACCCCATGATCCATCGGCTGCTTGATTGGATATGAAGAGCTCGACCGCTTCGTTATACCAATCAGGACTCTTCGATCGTTTCCCTTTGGTGATCTCCAAAAATGACTCGTAACGCTCTTTTCCGTACATATAGTAGTAATGCCATGTCGAGCGAGTATATGGTCGTGCACTGAAGTAGTTCTCTGCTTTCTTGATCGTCGCATCCAATTGTGCGCGATCCATAGCAGGTTTCTTTTTCTTTTCGTCTGCCACGACACGTTGAAAAGCAATCGGCACGATTCCTTCCTCTTCTTGATTTTCAGCCCATTTGCTTCGATAGAGACCGAGCGCATCGCCAGCGATAAGGAACCCCGAAAATCCTGCTGCGGCGAGTGAGTGCGTTGCAGTACCTGCCGTATCCGGTGACTGGTACGGCCAGCCACCATCGTTGAGTTGAGCTGACATCAAGAACGTAATGCATCGCTTTAGGGAGTCTTGAGGGACATCGATATCTGCTTGGGTGAGGGTCCAAAAAAACAACATCACGTATTGAATTTGGGAGATATCCCCTTGTCCCGCAGCTCGATGGGCGTTTTCGCTCATGTATCCGAAGCCACCGTTGGGACGTTGGGCATCCACGAGTGTATCGCGAATCGCCTTGATGTCATTGGCGTATTCCACAGGATTGACCGATGCGAGGAGCATGCCGGCAAGAGGAAGCGAATACATCGAGTCATGTTCCCAATGGAATCCGCGAGCCGCTTTATCTGCCATTCCCCGTGCGATATTGATCCCTGCTTTAACGCGAGGATGATCGGGAGATGAATTGACGTCCGCTTTGTAGATAGCCAGAGCGGCGAGGATTCCCTCCCCACCGCTTGAGGTTTGGGCCGAGGACAAGTAAGCGACCCCTTTGCGAACCATTTCCATCACGACAGGATGGGATGGATCGTATTTTTCTGCGGCTTCGGTCGGAATAGAGCAAAGAAAAATTCCTAGGGATGCAGCATACCGTAAAAACCGAGGAAATGTCGAAAGGGCACTGCGCATGAAAAATCCCTGGCTTTTGAACATTTTTGTAGAAACAGAGGGCCGAAACGCACAGCATAAGGGTACCCAGTAGGGTGGATGTTGACAAACGCGGCAGGCAGAATTGACAAATAGCCCAATTACCAATACATTCCAAGGAACGGTTAGGTAGCTCAGTAGGTAGAGCAACGGACTGAAAATCCGTGTGTCGCCGGTTCGATCCCGGCCCTGACCACTCTCTTTTTCGTCAGCCATCTGCTGACAAACGTTGCAAATCACTGGTGATTCGTTGGTTTCGCATCTACCTAACCCTGCCCCTCCTTTGGGGTGAGAAATGCCTTCCGTTGCCTCCAAAAGACATCCGCCGCGATGAGTTTGTGCAAACTGTAGTGCAAACGTTTTGGCATCGTCGGTCGTTTCCAGTACTCTGCTCCCCTCGTCCAGATCGCATCCTTGTGAGTTCTCTTGGACCAATTTGTTGGGTGACTCTTGATCACTCGAAGCGGAATCTCCCTCTTTCCCAGAGTCAACAGCCATTGGCTGCGACGGTGGGCTGGGCAAGGTGGAAACCGCCTGTGACTGTTCGCTTTGATCCACGTGCGTGTATACATCGAACGTCAATCGAATGTCGCTATGTCGAGCCAGCGTTTGAGCCAGCTTCGGAGAAACACCACTTTTGCCAAGATTGGTGATGAAGGTGTGTCGATTTGCATGAAAGTCAGCAAAAACATTGTCATTGCTTTCGTACGCTAGAAAATCAGTCGCTTGCCGCTTTGCTCTTTCGTTTTCGTCCTTTGAGTCGCTTACCCACTCATTTCTTGCTGCCTCCAGATCCTTGGCCATCATCTTGGATGTACGACGAACATAGCCATTGGAACTTGTTAATGCAAAAACAGGATCTCCAGGCGCTTTAGGATTTTGTTCAAGCCAGGACCGAACCAATGCCGCGACAGATACGTGAAGAGGAATAACGTCTCGACGGCGTCGTTTACTGTAAGCTGCACTCACTGTGATAGTTGGTTCATTCCCATTCAACTGAAGTTGGGATACCGTCAAAGACGCAAGCTCACTTCGACGGAATCCTGTCCAGGCAGCAACAACATACAATAGTGCTCGCTCAGGTCCGCTCATACCTTGAATCGGGCTACCCTTTCGAGCAGCTTCCACAAGGCACGAGAACTCATCAGCGGAAATTGCCCGCCTTCGTCGACGTACATCCCCCTCGGAGCATCTTAGGGACACACCTTTTTTGTGTTTCGCGACTTGACGAAGGGCATTTAGAATTTTCTAATTCTGCGATCTGAATTGATGGCGTTTGGTCCCTACTGGGGAGTTTGAATCAT
>Ga0068877_10002432_pt1 | contig 15017 bp, 12 predicted proteins | sample NOAtaG_FD_66437 | JGI IMG/M metagenome (GOLD analysis project Ga0068877, IMG submission 66437) | Freshwater lake microbial communities from Lake Erie, under a cyanobacterial bloom - NOAA_Erie_Diel6S_1000h metaG | ecosystem: Environmental > Aquatic > Freshwater > Lake | place: USA: Ohio, Lake... | reverse complement strand
GCGCCGGAGGGGGCATGGGTTTCCTGCTCGGAGAGCGGTCGGTGCGTGACGCGATCATCGTTTCACCGCCAGAGCCCGCGCTCCGCGCCCGGCCGCCAGCACACATGCCCTCCCCGTCGCCGCGCTGCCGCGCGGCGCCACCCCTCCCATCCGCGCTGCGCGCGGACGGGAGGGGAGCTGGTGCGGGGCATCCGCGCTTGCGCGGCGCGGAATTCGGCTAAGCTGCGCGGGCAATCCGGGGAGGACGGGACATGGGATATTTCGTCGGCGAATACGCGATCGCGCCGGCCGCGCTCGAGGACGAGGAGAAGCTGCTCGCGGGGCTCGCGGCCATGAGCGACGTGCGCGGCCTCGAGGTGCCCTTCACGGGCGCGCTCCACCGCAGCGACGAGACATGGCTGTTCGCGCGACTGCGCCGCGACTGGGACCATGTCGTCACGCTGATCCCCGGCACCATGGGCACGCTGCAGAAGGACAAGGCCTTCGGCCTCGCCTCCGCCGACGAGTCCGGCCGCCAGGCGGCGCTGGCCATGGCGCGCGAGGCCCGCGCCGCCGTCGCGCGGCTCAACGAGGCCTCCGGCCGCGCCGCCGTGGTCGCGGTCGAGGTGCAGTCCGCGCCCAGCCGCGGCCCCGCCGGCGGCACCGGCACGGCCGACGCCTTCGCCCGCTCGCTCGCCGAGCTTGCCGCGTGGGACTGGTTCGGGGCGCGCATCGTGGTCGAGCATTGCGACGAGCACCGGCCCGGCCACCCGCAGCACAAGGGCTTCCTGTCGCTCGCCGACGAGCTCGCGGCGATCGCGCGCGCCAACGGCGCAGCGCGGCGGCCGCTCGGCGTCAACGTCAACTGGGGTCGCTCGGTGCTCGAGACGCACGACGCGGGCCGCGCGGTCGAGCATGTCGAGGCCGCGGCGCGCGCGGGCGCGCTGTCGGGCATCATGTTCTCCGGCGCCTCGGGCGCCGACACGCCCTATGGCGCGTGGCAGGACACGCACATGCCGCATGCGCCGGCGGCCGGGCTTCGCCACGGCGCCGCGGGCTCGCTGATGACGGAGGCGGAGATCCGCCGCACCCTCGCCGCGGCGAGGGGCGTCGCGCTCGACTTCCTCGGCGCCAAGATCGCCATCCGCCCGCCGGAGGCGGGCGTGGAGGCGCGGCTCGGCATGGTCGGCGACCTGCTCGCCATCCTCGCGCGCGCGGGATGAGGCGCGCCCGCCACGATCGAGATTGACACCGCGGGGCCGAAGCGGCCCCATGGAGGGGATGCCGCGCGGCGCCGGACGGGCGCCGCGGCGGCGGGTGCATGAAGGGGAGGAACGCATGAACTTCGTCACTGGCCGGCGCGCGCCGGTCGCCGCCGCCCTGCTCGGCGCGGCCGCTCTGCTCGCGTCGTCGAGCCTCGGCGCCGCCTGGGCGCAGGGCCGCTACAAGGAGGCGCCGCAGCTCGCCGAGGACGTGAAGGCCGGGCGCCTTCCCGCCGTCGACAAGCGCCTGCCGGAGAACCCGCTGGTCGTGCCGGTGGTCGAGCGCACGGGCCAGTATGGCGGCGTCTGGCGCCGCGCCTTCCTCGGGCCGGCCGACGCGAACAACTACGTGCGCGTGGTGTTCGACTCGCTGTTCCGGCACTCGCCCGACGGCGGCAAGATCGAGCCGAAGATCGCGGCCGGCGCCGAATCCTCGGCGGACTTCAAGACCTGGACGATCAGGCTGCGCAAGGGCGCGCGCTGGTCGGATGGCGCGCCCTTCGGCGCGGACGACATCCTGTTCTGGTACAAGGACGTCCTGCTCAACAAGGACCTGACGCCGTCGCTTCCCGGCTGGATGCGCAACAAGGACGGCTCGCCCGCGCTCGTCGAGAAGGTCGACGACGCGACGGTGCGCTTCGTCTTCGCCGAGCCGGCGACGCTGTTCCTGACCGCGCTGGTCGCGGCCGATGGCGGCGACCGCACCTACGCGGCCTTCCTGCCGGCCCACTACCTGAAGAAGTTCCACCCCGCCTACACGGCGAAGGAGGAGGTCGACAAGGCCGCGCAGGCCGCGGGCTTCAAGACCTGGGCCGAGCTCTTCGCCGCGCGCAACGCGCCGCCGGAGAACCCGGAGCGCCCGACCATGGCGGCGTGGGTCCCGACCAGCCGCGTCAGCGACCCCGTCCTGACGCTGAAGCGCAACCCGTACTACGTGGGCGTCGATCCGGACGGCAACCAGCTGCCCTACATGGACGAGGTGCGCTTCACCTACTTCGCGGACGTGCAGGCGCTGAACCTCGCGGCGATCGCGGGCCAGTTCGACATGCAGGAACGCCACATCCAGATGACGAACTACCCCGTCTTCAAGGACGAGGAGAAGAAGGGCAGGTACCGCATCCTGACCTGGTCGACCTTCGGCGGCGCCGACGCGGCCATCACCTTCAACCAGACCTACCGGGCCGACCCGGAGATGGCGAAGCTGATGGCGACGAAGGACTTCCGCGTCGCGCTGTCCCACGCCATCAACCGCGACCAGATCAAGGAGTCGGCGTTCCTCGGCCTCGGCGAGGCGCGCCAGCCCGTGCCGGCGCCCTGGCACCCGTACTTCCCGGGCGACGAGCACGCGAAGAAGTACCTGGCCCACGACGTCGCGCTCGCGAACCGCATGCTCGACCGGCTCGGCCTCGACAAGAAGGACGCCCAGGGCATCCGCCTGCTGCCGAACGGCAAGCCGGCGACGATCGAGATCGCCATCGTGCCGGCGTTCGGCGCATGGCCCGATGTCGGCCAGCTCGTCGCCAAGGACTGGGAGAGGGTCGGCATCAAGACCATCGTCCAGATCCGCGAGCGCGCGCTGCACTTCAAGATGCGCGACGCGAACGAGCTGATGGCCGAGATCTGGAACCAGGACACGACCGGGTTCCCGTTCACGGGCAACACCAAGTTCGACATCCGCATCCCGGCGATCCAGATCGGCAATTTCGGCCCGCTGCACGGCCAGTGGTACCGCTCGAACGGCCGCGAGGGCGCCGAGCCGACGGCCGAGATCAAGAAGCTCGTCGAGCTGATCGACACCGCGAAGACCGTCGGCACGGAGCAGCAGGTCAAGGTCGCCCAGGAGATCTTCAGGATCTGGGCCGACCAGGTCTACGAGGTCGGCATCGTCGGCCTCACGCCCATGATCCAGGGCGTGGTGGTGCTCAACAGCCGGATGCGCAACGTGCCCGCGCAGCTCGGCAACGACTGGCCGCTGCGCACGCCGGGCAACGCGCGCCCGGAGCAGTTCTTCTACCAGCGCTGAACGGAAGGCCGGGGACGCGCGCCAGCGAGCGGCGCGCGTCCCCGGTGCCCGTCCCCGGCCAGACAGCCCCACGCCCGCGCCCGCACGCATGATCCGCTTCGTACTCCAGCGCCTGCTGCTGCTTCCGCTGCTGCTCGTCGTCTTCTCGATCCTCGTCTTCGTGATCGTGGAGGCGCCGCCGGGCGACTTCCTGACGTCCTACATCGCGACGCTCGCCTCGTCCGGCTCCTCGATCGGCGCCGAGCATGTCGAGGCGCTGCGCCGCCAGTACGGCCTCGACCAGCCGATCTGGGTCCAGTACCTGAAATGGGTCGGCAACCTGCTGCAGGGCGACCTCGGCCTGTCGCTCGAGTACCAGCGCCCGAACTCCGAGCTGATCGGCGAGCAGCTGTTCCTGACCGTCGTGCTGGCGCTGTTCTCCTTCGTGCTCACCTGGATCATCGCCGTGCCTGCGGGCATCTACTCCGCCATCCGCCAGCGCTCGGTCGTCGACTACATCCTCACCGTCGTGAACTACATCGGCGTCGCGACGCCGAACTTCATGCTCGCCCTCGTGCTGATGTGGGTGGCCTTCGCGTATTTCGGCATCAGCGTGACCGGGCTCTTCTCGCCCGAGTACCAGGGCGCGGAGTGGAGCCTCGCGAAGTTCCTCGACCTGCTGGCGCATGCCTGGCTGCCGTCGCTGGTGCTCGGCATCGCGGGCACCGCGCGGCTCACGCGCGTGATGCGCGCCAACCTGCTCGACGAGCTCAACAAGCCCTACGTGGTCACCGCCCGCGCGAAGGGCCTGTCCGAATGGACGCTGGTGCTGCGCTATCCCGTGCGCCTGGCCTTCAACCCCCTGGTCAGCACGATCGGCTGGTACCTGCCGCAGCTCTTCTCGGGCAGCCTCATCGTCGCGACGGTGATGAACCTGCCCAACATCGGGCCCCTGCTGCTGCGCGCGCTGGTCAACCAGGACATGTACCTCGCGGGCAGCATCCTGCTGATCTACTGCATGCTGACGATCGTGGGCACGCTGCTCTCCGACATCCTGCTCGCCTGGCTCGACCCCCGCATCAGGATGGATGGCTGACATGGCCGGTGCAGCCGCCGAGATGTCCGCCGCGGAGGAGAGGATCTCCGTCGCCTCCAACTGGACCCTGGTCTGGTGGCGGTTCCGCAAGCACAAGCTCGCGCTCGCGAGCGCCGCGGTCCTCGCCGTGCTCTACGCGATCGTCCTCTGCCCCGACTTCTTCAGCACCCAGGATCCGGAGCGCACCGACGCGCGCCAGGCCTTCATCCCGATCCAGTCGATCCACTTCCTCGACGACGGCAAGTGGGCCCCCTGGGTCCCCGCCGCGGTGGGCAAGCGCAACCCGGTCACGCTGCGCATGGAGTGGGGGACCGATCCCGCCCGCAAGATCCGCATCGGCTTCTTCGTCGACGGCCCGGAATACCGCTTCCTCGGCCTCGTCCGCGCGAAGGTGCGGCTGGTCGGGCCGCTCGACCCGGAGCAGCGCATATTCCTGCTGGGCTCGGACCGCATGGGGCGCGACCAGTGGTCGCGCATCATGCACGGCACGCAGACCTCGATGACGATCGGGCTCGTGGCGGTGACGCTCAGCGTCGTGCTCGGCATCGTGCTCGGCGGCATCTCCGGCTATTTCGGCGGATGGATCGACCAGGTGATCCAGCGCCTGATCGAGATCCTGCAATCCGTGCCCACGATCCCGATCTGGCTCGCGCTCAGCGCGGCGCTGCCGCGCGACTGGACACCGACGCAGGTCTTCTTCGCGATCACGGTGATCCTGTCGCTCATCGGCTGGACGACGCTCGGCCGCGAGGTGCGCGGCCGGTTCCTCGCGCTGCGCGAGGAGGACTTCGTGCTGGCGGCGGAGCTCGCGGGCTGCAGCCGCTGGCGCATCATCGTGCGGCACATGGTGCCGACCTTCCTCAGCCACATCATCGCGACGAGCTCGCTCGCCATCCCGGTGATGATCATCAACGAGACGTCGCTCTCCTTCCTCGGCCTCGGCATCAGGCCGCCCGCCATCAGCTGGGGCGTGCTGCTGCAGGAGGCGCAGAACATCCAGACGCTGGCGCTGGCGCCGTGGCTGCTGCTGCCCGGCCTGCTCGTGATCGTGGCGGTGCTCGCCTTCAACCTCGTCGGGGACGGCCTGCGCGACGCCTCCGACCCGTATTCGAAGTGAGGCGCGGGTGACCGGCGGACCGCTGCTCTCCGTGCGCGGCCTCAAGGTCGTCTTCGGCCTGGACGAGGGCAGCGTGCGCGCCGTCGACGGCGTCAGCTTCGACGTGATGCCGGGCCAGGTCGTCGGCATCGTCGGCGAGAGCGGCTGCGGCAAGAGCGTGACGACGAAGGCGATGCTGCAGCTCGTCGACTCGCCCGGCCGCATCGCCGCCGGCGAGATGCTCTTCCGCCGCGCCGGGGGCGATGCGGTCGACCTCGCGCGGCTGGACCCGCGCGGCCGCGAGATCCGCGAGATCCGCGGCGCGGAGATCGCGCTGATCCCGCAGGAGCCGATGGCCTCGTTCAGCCCCGTCCACACGGTGGGCGAGCAGATCGTCGAGGCGATCCGCCTGCACGCGCGGCAATGGCGGCCTGAGGGCGGCGCGGTAAGCCGTGCCGACGCGCGCGCCATCGTGGTCGACCTGTTCCGCGACGTCGGCATCTCGATGCCCGAGCAGCGGCTCGATTCCTATTCCTGGCAGCTCTCCGGCGGGTTGCGCCAGCGCGCGATGATCGCGATGGCGCTGTCCTGCAAGCCTCGCCTGCTGATCGCCGACGAGCCGACGACCGCGATCGACGTCACGACGCAGGCGCAGGTGCTGGCGCTGCTGCGCGACCTGCAGAAGCGCCACGGCACCGCGATCGTCTTCATCACCCACGACCTCGGCGTCATCGCGCAGATGGCGAGCCACGTCGTGGTCATGTATCTCGGCCGCGTGATGGAGGAGGGGCCCGTCGACGCGATCTTCCACGCCCCGCGCCATCCCTACACGCGCGCGCTGCTGCGCTCGATGCCGGGCATGCGCGGGGAGACGCGCGTCGCGCTGCCGACGATCTCCGGCACGCTGCCGCATCCCTTCAACCGGCCCGCGGGCTGCCCCTTCCATCCGCGCTGCGAGGAGGCGATCGCCGGGCGCTGCCAGGCGCGCGTGCCGGTCCTCAGGCCGGTGGGAGGCGGGCAGTCCGCGAGCTGCTTCCTCCACCACGACGAGGCGGAGGCGACATGAGCGGGCCCGATGGCGCGCAGCCCCTGCTGCGCGTGCGCAACCTGCGCAAGTTCTTCCCCATCGTGAAGGGCGTGTTCAGCCGCACGGTCGGCCACGTGCGCGCGGTCGACGACGTCGGCTTCGACGTTCACGAGGGCGAGACGCTGGGCCTCGTCGGCGAGAGCGGCTGCGGCAAGACGACGACCTCGCGCTGCATCCTGCGTGCCATGGCGCCGACCTCCGGGGAGATGCTCTACCGGCGGCGCGACGGCTCGACGGTCGACCTCGCGCCGCTCTCGCGCCGCGAGCTGCGGCCGTTGCGCGCCGAGATCCAGATGATCTTCCAGGACCCGTTCGGGTCCCTCAACCCGCGCATGACGCTGTTCGACAACGTGGGCGAGCCGCTGCTCGTCAACGGCATGTCGAACCGCGGCGAGCGCATGGACCGCGTCGCGGAGCTGCTCCGGCTGGTGGGGCTGCGCCCGGAGTTCATGCACCGCTTCCCGCACGCCTTCAGCGGCGGCCAGCGCCAGCGCATCGGCATCGCGCGGGCGCTGTCGACCAATCCGCGCCTCGTCGTCGCCGACGAGCCGGTCTCCGCGCTCGACGTCTCGGTGCAGGCGCAGGTGCTGAACCTCCTGCTCGAGCTGCAGCAGCGCCTGCGGCTCACCTTCCTGTTCGTGGCGCACGACCTGTCGGTCGTCCGCCACATCTCGGACCGCGTCGCGGTCATGTATGTCGGCCAGATCGTCGAGCTCGCGCCGACGAAGTCGATCTTCGAGCGGCCGCTCCATCCCTACACCGCCGCGCTGCTCAAGGCCGTGCCCGTCGCCGACCCGCGCGTGCCGGCCGGCGACGTGCTGCTCAAGGGCGAGGTGCCCAGCCCGGCGAGCCCGCCCGCGGGCTGCTACTTCAACCCGCGCTGCCCCTTCGCCGACGAGCGCTGCCGGCGCGAGGCGCCTGTCCTGCGCGAGCTCGCCACCGGCCATTCCGTGCGCTGCCACCACGCCGAGCGTCTCCAGCTCGCGGTGCCGCAGGAGCGAATCGACCCGGCTGGCCGATCCGGCTAGCGTGGGGAACTTGCGCTGCGCGCGGGGGCGCGCAGCTCGACACGAAGGGGGAAGACGATGTCGCACCTGACGATGACGCGCCGTGGCGCGCTCCTGCTTGCCATGGCGCTTGCCGCGGCTTGGCCGTCGACGCCTGCCGCCGCGCAGGCGCCGCAGCGCGGCGGCACGCTGACCGTCGCGGTCGATCTCGAGCCCGCGAGCCTCGACCCCGCCTTCTCGAACGCGTCCACCGACAGGCGCGTGTACAACCTCTTCGCGGAGAACCTGCTCCAGCAGGACGACACGGGCGCGTTCCGCCCGATGCTCGCGGAGGGCTGGGACTACGCGCCGGACCGCAGGTCGGTCACCTTCCGCCTGCGCAAGGGCGTGCGGTTCCACGACGGCACGGAGTTCGACGCCGCCGCCGTGAAGTTCAACCTCGAGCGCGTGGCGGACCCCGCCAACAACGCGCGGGCCCGGCAATACCTGCTCGACCTCGCCTCGGTCGACGTGGTCGACAACCATACGGCGCGGGTGAACCTGAAGCAGCCCAGCGGCGGGTTCCTCGCCGTGCTCGCGCTCGAGGCGGGCTCGATGCTCTCGCCGGCGGCGATCCGCTCGATGGGCCCCGAGTTCGCGCGCAGGCCGGTCGGCACGGGGCCCTTCAAGGTCATGTCCTGGACCAGCGGCCGCGTCGAGGCCGAGCGCTTCGACGGCTACTGGCGCGACGGCGCCGACGGGCGGAAGCTGCCCTACCTCGACAAGGTGGTCGTCCGCGTCATCGCCAACACCGCGGTGAAGCTGGTCGAGCTGAAGGCCGGCGGCGTCCAGGTCGGCGACGCGATCCAGGTCAAGGACTTCGACCAGGTCGAGCGCGATCCCGCGCTCATGCTCTCGGACACGATCCAGGGCATCCAGCAGTACATGGCCTTCAACGTCACGAAGCCGCCCTTCGACAACATCGACCTGCGCCGCGCCGTCGCGCTCGCGATCAACCGGCCGGCGATCGAGCGCGTCATCTCGCGCGGCCAGGGCGTCGTGAGCCAGGGCCTCAAGCCGCCCTCGTCGCTCGCCTACGACAAGTCGATCCGGGGCCATGGCCACGACGTCGCCGCCGCCAGGGCCGCGTACCAGAAGTCCGGCCACAAGGGCCCGATCACGCTGGTGGTGATCCAGCGCGACCCGGACACGCAGATCGCCCAGCTCCTGCAGGCGATGCTGAAGGAGGCCGGCATCGAGCTGAAGATCGAGGTCCTCGAGCGCCAGGCCTGGCTCGACAAGGTGCTCGGCCGCACCTTCCAGGTCGGCATCCTGCGCGCGAGCATCCCGCGCCCCGACCCCGACCTGACCTTCTCGAACTTCTACGGCAAGGGCGCGCGCCAGAACTACTCCGGCTTCCTCGACGACCGCATCGACGCGCTCCTCGAGACGTCGCGCCGCGAGAGCGACATCGAGGTCCGGCGCAAGGCCTACGCGGAGATCCAGCAGGTCCTGCTCGACAACTACGCGGAGACCTATTTCTTCTTCCGCCCGAACAAGGAGGTGCTGCGCCGCGAGGTGCAGGGCTTCGCGCGCGAGTTCGCCGGGACTTGGATCTACGCCGAGACCTGGCTGAAGCGCTGAAGACCCATCCCGGAGGAGCGACCATGAGCGAGATCCTGCGCGAACCCGTCCGCGACGCCACCGCCTGGCGCGGGGACGACCTCGGGGACGACCCGTCCTGGCGGGTGGCGATCGGCGAGCGCGAGCGCGAGGCGATGCTCGCGGGGCTCAAGGCCGTGCAGGCCAAGGGCCTGTGGTTCCACCAGATGGAGGCGGCTGACTTCCCGCTCGACGATTCGCTGCGCGCGCTGGTCGCGCGCATCAGGCACGACGTGAGGGACGGCCGCGGCTTCGTGCTGCTCGAGGGCTTCCCGCTGCGCAACCTCTCGATCGACGAGATTCGCCTCGTCTACTGGGGCCTGTCGCTCCATCTCGGGACCTGCGTCAGCCAGGACGGCCGCGCCGCCCTCGTCGCGGACGTCTGGGACCGCGGCCAGAAGAAGACGCCGCTGACCCGCGCCTATGGCAGCAAGCGCGAGTCGAAGCTGCACGTGGACCTCGCCGACGTCGTCGGCCTCCTCTGCGTGCGACAGGCCAAGGGCGGCGCGCCGACCACGCTCGCGAGCTCGACGACGGTCTACAACGCCTTCCTCGAGAAGCATCCCGAGCTCGTGCCGATGCTCTACGAGGGCTTCCACTGGGACCGGTTCAGCGAGCACGCGGCCTGGGAGAAGCCCATGTCGGTCGCGAAGATCCCGGTGTTCAGCTACGCCGGCGGCCAGCTGAGCTGCCGGTACAACCGCAGCTGGATCTCCGGCGCCTTCGCGCGCATGGAGAAGACGATGAGCAACGCCGAGCAGGTGCTGTTCGACTTCTTCGACCAGGCGGCGGAGGAGAACAGGCTCGAGATCGACCTCCAGCCGGGGCAGCTCTACTTCGCGAGCAACTACACCGTGCTCCACGGCCGCGCGGCCTACGAGGAGGAGACGGAGGATTTCGGGGAGAAGCGCCATCTCCTCCGGATCTGGCTCAACATGCCGGGCTTCCGCGCCTTCGCCGACGAGGCGACGGTCCGCTATGGCCTCTCGAGCCATGGCAACATCGGCTGGACCGGCGCGGAGCTGCTCGCGCGCAAGCATCTCGAGCCGGGCCACAGGCGCAGCTTCGTGGCCGGCGCCGCGTGAGCGCAGCCGCCTTGCCGCTGCTCGCGGTCGAGGACCTGTCCGTCGCCTTCGCCGCCGGCGGCGGTGAATCGACGGCCGTCGATGGCGTCGGGTTCTCGATCGGCGAGGGCGAGGTGATGGCCCTCGTCGGCGAGTCCGGCTGCGGCAAGTCGGTGACCAGCCTCGCGATCATGGGGCTCCTGCCCCGCCCCGCGGCGCGGATCGCGCGCGGCAAGATCCTGTTCCGCGACCGGGATGGCGAGCGGCACGACCTCGCCGCCCTGCCGGAGCGCCGGATGCGCGCGATGCGCGGCAATTCCCTGGCGATGATCTTCCAGGAGCCGATGACGAGCCTGAACCCGCTCGAGCCCATCGGCGACCAGGTGGCCGAGCCTCTGGTCACGCATCGCGCGATGGGCTGGCAGGCGGCGCGGCGCGAGGCGGCGGACCTGCTCGCGCAGGTCGGCCTGCCCGATCCCGGCAAGAAGCTCGACGCCTACCCGCACGAGCTCTCGGGCGGGATGCGACAGCGCGCGATGATCGCCATGGCGCTCGCCTGCCGTCCCCGGCTGCTCATCGCGGACGAGCCGACGACCGCGCTCGACGTCACCGTCCAGGCCCAGATCCTCGACCTCGTGCGCCAGCTGCGCGCCGCGCACGGCATGGCCGTCCTCTTCATCACCCACGACCTCGGCGTCGTGGCGGAGATCGCGGACCGCGTCACCGTCATGTACGCGGGCCAGGTCGTGGAGACCGGCACCGTCCGCGACGTCCTCAAGCGCCCCCGCCACCCCTATGCCCGCGCGCTGATCGCGGCCCTGCCGCGCATCGATCGCCGCGGCGGGCAGCTCCCCGCGATCCCCGGCCTCGTCCCCGACCTGCGCAGCACGCCGCCGGGCTGCCGCTTCCACCCCCGTTGCGCCTCCGCCGTCGAGGGCCTGTGCGACATGCGCGCGCCGGCGCTCGAGCCGGTCGCGCCCGGCGTCGACGTGCGCTGCCTGCGCCGCGCCGAGCTCGAGGCGTCGCCCGCATGAGCGCGCCGGCGGCCCCGCTGCTCGAGGTGGATGGCCTGCGCAAGTGGTTCCCCGTGCGCGAGGGCATCGTCGTGCCGCGGACGGTCGGCCACGTGCGCGCCGTCGAGGACGTCTCCTTCTCGATCGGCCGCGGCGAGGTCCTGGCGCTGGTCGGCGAGTCGGGCTCGGGCAAGAGCACGACCGGCCGGCTGGTGCTGCGCCTCCTCGAGCCGACCGCGGGGCGCGTGCGCTTCGACGGCGTCGACCTGCTCGGCCTGGGCGCGCGCGAGATGCGCGCCTTCCGCCGGCGCATGCAGATCGTCTTCCAGGACCCGTTCTCCTCGCTGAACCCGCACCTGCGCGTCGCCGACATGCTCGAGGAGGCGATGGTCATCCACGGCCTCGAGCCGGATGGCGCGGCGCGGCGCGCGCGCGTCGAGGAGCTGCTCGCCACCGTCGGCCTGCGGCCCGAGTACGGGCGCCGCTTCCCGCACGAGTTCTCCGGCGGCCAGCGCCAGCGCCTCGCCATCGCGCGCGCGCTGGCGGTGCGGCCGGAGTTCATCGTCGCCGACGAGCCGGTCTCCGCGCTCGACGTCTCGATCCAGGCGCAGATCGTGAACCTGCTCGACGACCTGCAGAGGCGCTTCGGCATCGCGCTGCTCTTCATCGCGCACGACCTCGCCGTGGTGCGGCACGTCGCGACGCGCGTCGCGGTCATGTATCTCGGCCGGATCGTCGAGATCGGCGACGCCGAGCGCGTCTTCGCCAGTCCCTCGCATCCCTACACGCGGGCGCTGATCTCCGCGATCCCGGTGCCCGACCCCGATGCGCGTCGCGAGCGGATCCTGCTGGGCGGCGAGATACCGAGCCCCATGGCGCCGCCCTCCGGCTGCGTCTTCCGCACGCGCTGCCCGCACGCGACGGAGGCCTGCGCGCGCGAGGTGCCGGCGCTGGAGGCGCGCGCGCCCGGCCACATGTCGGCCTGCCTGAGGGCCGCGGAACTCGCCTGAGTCGCGCGATCAGTCCTGCAGGCGCGAGTCCATCGCGTCGCGCAGGCCGTCGCCGAGGAAGTTGAGCGCCAGCGCGCTCAGGAAGATCGCGAGGCCGGGGAAGACGCTCATCCACCAGGCGTCCCAGTACTGCATGCCCGTCGCCAGCATGCCGCCCCAGGTCGGCGTCGGCGGCTGCGCGCCGAGGCCGAGGAAGGACAGCGAGGATTCGGTGATCAGCGCCGTCGAGGCGCGCAGCGAGGCGTAGACGACCACGTTGCCGACCACGCTCGGCAGGATGTGGCGCAGCATGATGCGCAGGTCCGAGGCCCCGAGCGCGCGCGCGGCCTGCACGAACTCGAGTTCCCGGATCGACAGCACCTGGCCGCGCACGAGCCGCGCGAAGCCCGGCACGTTGACGATCGCGATGGCGATCATCGCGTTGACGAGGTCGGGCCCGAGGACCGCGACGATGGCAAGCGCCAGGACGAGGATCGGGAAGGCGAGGAGCCCGTCCATGACGCGCATCACCACGTCGTCGACCACGCCGCCGAAATAGCCGGAGGCGAGGCCGATCAGCGACCCGGCGACGAAGGCGAGCGCGATCGCGAGGAAGACGACCTGGACCGAGACCTGCGCGCCCTCGATGATGCGCGAGAGGATGTCGCGGCCGAGCTCGTCGGTGCCAAGCCAGTATTTCGCGTGCGGCGCGGCGAGGATGGCCTCGTAGTCGATGCCCGCCGGATCGTGCGGCATGACCCAGGGCGCGAAGGCGGCGCAGAAGGCGACGAGCGCCGAGACGAGGAGGCCGATGCGCCCGAGCCGGTGCGCCATGAGCCTGCGCGCCGTGCGCGCGAAGGCGCCCTCGGAAGGCGCGATGGCGGCGATCGCCGGGGTGCTCACAGCTTGATCCTCCGGTCGAGGGCCGCGTAGCAGAGGTCGGTCGCGAGGTTGACGGCGAGGACCCCGGCGACGATCACGAGGATCGCGCCCTGCACGGCCGCGAAGTCGCGCTCGAAGATCCCCTCGACGACCATGCGGCCGAGGCCGGGCATGCCGAACACGGTCTCGGTCACGACGGCGCCGCCGACCAGCGCGCCGGTCTGCAGGCCGATCACGGTGATCACGGGGATCAGCGCGTTGCGCAGCGCGTGGCGCAGCACGACGCGCGCCTCCGACACGCCCTTGGCGCGCGCGGTGCGGATGAAGTCCTGCGACAGGACCTGCAGCATCGCGGTGCGCGTCTGGCGCATCACCAGGGCCGACATGGCCGCGCCGACGGTCAGCGTCGGCAGGATCATGAGCTTGAGGTTCCCGACCGGGTCCTGCAGCAGCGGCACGTAGCCGGAGGGCGGAAGCCAGCGCAGCACGAGCGAGAAGAGGATGATGAGCAGCATCCCGGTCCAGAAATAGGGCAGGGCGACGCCGCTCATCGCGACCGCGGAGCACAGCATGTCGATCCAGGAGTTGCGGCGCAGCGCGGCGAGGATGCCGAGCGGCACGCCGACGACCACCGCCAGCACGATCGCGCCGAGCGTCAGCTGCAGCGTCACGGGCATGCGCGCGGCCAGCATCTCGGACACGGCCTCCTGCGTGCGCAGCGAGCGCCCGAGGTCGCCGGCCAGCGCCTGGCCGAGCCAGGTGGCGTACTGGACGAGCACCGGGCGGTCGAGGCCCATCTTCTCGCGCAGCGCGAGGCGCTCGGCCTGGCTCGCCTGCTCGCCGAGGATCGCGAGCGTCGGATCCCCGGGCAGCAGCAGCGTGATCGAGAAGACCACGACGCTGACGACGAACAGCACGGGCACGAGGTGCACGAGCCGCTTCAGCACGTAACGATGCATCGATCCCCGTCTCCCCCGCCGCCAGCGTAGATGACCGCCTTCGCGCTTGTCACGGCCCGCCGCGATGCCATCTTCCCGCCGCGCTTCCCCCTCCGAGGCTTCGTCCCATGCGTCCTGCCCTCGCCATCGCCGCGGCCCTCGCCCTGGTGCTCTCCTGCGCGCCCGCCGTCGCGCCGGCCGCGGAGGAGGCGCTGCGCGGGCATGGCGGGCCGGTGCGCGCGCTTTCGGTCGCCGGGGACGGCGCCATCGCGATCTCCGGCAGCTTCGACAGCCGCGCGATCCTCTGGTCGCTCGAGCGCGGCGAGGCGATCGCGGTGCTGCGCCTGCACGACAGCGCCGTGAACGCCGCCATCGCGCTGCCGGGCGGGCGCTTCGCCACGGGCGGCCAGGACGGACGCGTCGCGCTCTGGCGCGCGGGTTCCGACAGGCCGGTGCGCGTGATGGGCCCGGGCGGCGAAGGCCACGACGCGCCCGTGGCGGCGCTCGCGGCGTCGCCGGACGGCACGCTCGTCGCCTCCGCGGGCTGGGACCGCGTCGTGCGGATCTGGAGGCTGGACGCGCCCGGGGCACCGCCCGTCGTGCTCGAGGGCCACGAGGACAACGTCAACGCCGTCGCCTTCCTGCCGGGCGGCGAGATCATCGCTTCCGCGGGGCAGGATGGCGCGCTGCGGCTCTGGCCGCTCGCGGGCGGGCCCGCGGAGGTGGTGCGCTTCCCCGCGCCGCTCACGACGCTCGCCGTCGCGCCGGATGGCGCGATCGCGCTCGGCGGCGGCGACGGCGTGCTGCGCATCCTCGACCGCGACGGGCGGATGCGCGCCGAGGTCGAGGCGCAGCCGACGCCGGTGATCGCGCTCGCGATCTCGCCCGACGGAAGCAGCATCGCCGCGGGCGGGCTGCGTGGCGCGGTCGTGCTCGTCGACCGCGCGCGCGCGCGCATCGA
>Ga0068877_10002431_pt1 | contig 15020 bp, 23 predicted proteins | sample NOAtaG_FD_66437 | JGI IMG/M metagenome (GOLD analysis project Ga0068877, IMG submission 66437) | Freshwater lake microbial communities from Lake Erie, under a cyanobacterial bloom - NOAA_Erie_Diel6S_1000h metaG | ecosystem: Environmental > Aquatic > Freshwater > Lake | place: USA: Ohio, Lake... | reverse complement strand
AACACAGCTGAATTAGTCAGCGGGTTAGAAGAAATCAAAAAGCACTAACCGTGAACGACATAACTTGCACCGAATGCAACACAAACCACGTGCCTGCAAAACGTGTGGCTATTGGATATACAGTGTGCCTTGACTGCGGTGAAGCGCTAGCAAAACAAATAAAGCACCCTGTACTTCCGTTGCATAAAAGCAACTATATGGTGCCTGCCAACCGGCAGGAAATAATTGGCTTTAACAACAAAGGTGGGCTAATACGATGAGCTCCTGGAACATTCGACTTGTCCATGTACTTGATACATACCTTGATGGTGAAGACTCTTATTATGAATTTCGTGAAGTATTCTATGACGACGACGGCACGCCGACTGGTCATAGCCGCCTTCACACCCAGTGTAATAACCCCGAAGAAGCTCAGAAGCTTATTGAAAATCTGCAGTACGCCATAAAGCGACCACTGCTATGTGAATCAGATTTTGTATACGAGAACGATGATGACGAATGGACGCATGGTTCTTGGGAAGAGGACTAAGTACTACGGTTGGGATTACAAACGAAACCGTGAACTTAGAATGACCGGTAAGGAGTGGCATCAATATGCAAAACTGGAAACGTTTTCACACCAACGAGGTAGTGACGCCGTCACCGGAAACTCTTGCGAGATCTGGCTTGACGGGACTGATCTCAACCACAAAAAACACAAATAGATCCTGGTTACAGCGAATACTCAAACCATTCTCTGTAGTACGAGACTACGACTGGCGCCATGTGCCAGCACCAAACTGGCGTTCAAAACGAAACGGTATCCACTACTGGTAACAAAACATGTTTTTCTTATCCGGACTACTTGCTGCTTTAGCAATGATCTTTTTATTACTTAAACTAAACCTTAAACGCATCGCAAAATACGACATTTTCCTAGACGTTGTGCTCACATTCTTTTTCATTTGGATCTTTGCCGGCACATTTGCTGGCATGATGGCCGGACTCTGGGCCGGCGCACTTATATCCATTTTCTTGTGGTGGGCTAAACGTAACATCCCACAAGAAGAACTGCGGTGGGTTAAAACCAAGCGTTTCCCTTACCGGAAACTAGCTTGGGTACAAGTCATTAAAACAAAAAACTGAACGTGTGGTCTCTGGGTGCGGCCTACGTACCCCCACTCCATCGCAAAAGCGTAGGAGCACTCAGGGACCACGCTTATCTATTCACTAACACAAGGAACTAATCCAATGGGAACTGCCCGTTCTATTCGTCCGACCCAACTCAAAACCGAACTTCGTGCCAACGCTTTCGCTAGTATCCCGACAATGATCTGGGGACCGCCTGGTCTCGGTAAGTCCCAAATTGTTTACCAGTTTGCTGAGGGTTTGAACGCAAAGGTGTTCGAACTCCGTGCCAACTTGTTCGACCCAGTCGACATCCGTGGCGGTCTGAAAGTTGTTGAGCAGGCCGACGGTACTTACCGCACTCGTTACGGCGTGCCAGAAGACTACCCCGATACTAACTACAGCGGCACAGTTGTCCTACTCATTGACGAACTGCCCAACGCACCGAAAGCAACGCAGAACGCTCTTCTGCAGCTGACGCTTGACCGTAAGATCGGCACTTATTCACTGCCAGAAAACACCATCATCGTAGCCGCAGGCAACCGGTCGCAAGACCGAGCCGCTGTTTACGAGATGCCAACCCCGGTCAAGAACCGCTTTGCGCACTACCTGCTCGAGGCAAACATCGACGACTGGGCTGCCTGGGCTCTGACGCACAACATCGACGACAGCATCATTTCGTTCCTGCGTTACCGCCCAGCCTTGCTTCACAACATGGACCCGAACGATTACTCGTTTCCGACGCCTCGTACCTGGGAGATGGTCAACCGCAAACTGCCACACATGGATGACTTTTTCTATGGCGTCTCTTCGTTGATCGGTGATGGTCCGGCAGGAGAATACTTGGCGCATCGTGCCATCCGTAAAGACCTGCCCGACATTGACGACCTGCTTAAGAATCCGTCGGTGACTAAGGTCCCGAACGATCCGTCTACCTTGTATGCCATCACTGGTGCCTTGGCCACTCGGTCAGACTCAAACACCTTTGAGAACATCATGAAGTACGCACGGCGCATGCCGAAGGAATTTCAGGTTGTACTTATCCGTGACTGTCTGGCTAAAGACCGTACCTTGACTGGCCACAAAGCATTCAAGGAATGGACCACTAACAACATCGACGTAGTCGTCTAAGGAGTATCACATGGCTTCCGTCAGAATGACTCAAGACTTGCGAGACAACATCTTCAACAATGCAATGGCAGCGTTCAACGCAGCCAAGCCCAAGCCAAAGCCGACAGCTTGGCTTACCGATCGCGTCAAAGACGCAATTGAAAATTCACCGCCTTACTTGACGCTAAAACGATCTGCTGAGCTTAAAAATACCAACCAGTTTGACTCTTTCGGTGGGCTAAAAGAAAACGCAGATCGAAAGCAAGTCTCCGAAATCAGACTTGTTTTCCGCTCAAACGAGCTCTCTCCTAACGACGTTAAGCAGATAGACTTTGAGTTTGTACCTCACATGACTATCTATTCGCAGAGTTACTGGGGCGTGCCAGTTATGTATTTTTCAGAACTTGCACCCCAGTCTAAAGTAGACCTCATGCAGCCACTTTTAGCTTTTGCTGCTGAAGTCCAAGAGTATGCTACACAGCACAAAACTTATGTAGAAAAAATTCAAGGGCTGCTTGTTAACTGCACAACAATAAAGCAGTTCCTCTTAGCCTGGCCAGGAGGAGAGTCATTCGTCCCTCATCATGCAAAATCTCGCATGTACACACGGGTGTCTCGTGCAGAAAAAGCCAAACAGATTGTAGAAACCGTGCAGTTTGACGACGTGTTTGTAAACGAAGTCGTTCTCACTGCAAAACTTGTAGGAGCTTAACATGTCAGCCGAAAGCGCACTGATAAAGGCCCGTTCTCAGTTAATCATGGATCAACCGTTTTACGGTACTTTGTCTTTGCGCCTTCGGCTGCTTGTCTCCGAAGACATAAAGACGGCTGCTACCGACGGTACCAGTTTGATCTACAACCCGGAATTTATTCTAAAGCAAGATGCAATGCAGTTGCGTGGGCTTATTGCTCACGAAGTTCAACACTGTGTATTTAACCATCACACCCGCAGACAGGAACGAGACCCAGAGCTCTGGAACATTGCCTGTGATTATGCAATCAACAACTACCTTATTAAGTGTGATTTCATCCTGCCTAAAAATGCTTTGGTAGATCCTGCCTACGACGGTATGTCAGCAGAGCAGATCTATTCAAAGCTTCAAAGCATGCCCAAAAAGCCAAAGCCCTGCCCTTGGGGCATGGTCCTTGACTCCAAATCCTCGGGCATTAACGCACAGTCACCAGCTGAAAGCGAAGCGCAATGGCAGATCGCCGTAGGCGAAGCCATCGCTGTCGCAAAAGCGCGAGGCAAGCTACCAGGCGGAATGGAACAATTCGTCGAGAACATCCTTGCACCAAAGGTAGACTGGCGGTCTATCCTCTGGCCGTGGTTCACCGAACTGACTAAAGACGACTACAGCTGGCGGAAGCCTAACCGCGCATATATCTCAGAAGACGAATACTTGCCTTCAATGCATGACGAAGGCTGCGGCAAGATAGCTGTCGTTTTCGATACTAGCGGCTCCGTACCCGACGAAGCAGGCGAACAGTTTTTCGCCGAAGTAGACGCAGTCATTGACCAAACCCGTCCGTCTTCGGTAGTCTTCATCCAGGCCGATGCGGCTGTTCGTTCAGAACAAGAGCTCGACCACAACACTAAACTAGCAAACACGGAAAAGGTATTCAAAGGCCGCGGAGGAACCGCGTTTACTCCAGCATTTGAACTGATCCGTGAAAAGCACAACGACGTGCAAGCCATCGTGTATTTGACAGACCTTGAAAGTAGCCCGGAAGATTTCGACCAAGCAGAAAAAGCAGCCACCGCTCCTGTTCTGTGGGTCTCGATTGTACCGCGCAACACTGCTCCGTTCGGTACTACGGCTTACATGACCATCTAGCCTTGCGAGTAATTCAATGCTTCTCACCCTGGACTTCGAAACGTATTACGACACCAATGTCACGCTTACAAAGCTGACCACAATGGAATACGTAAAGCACCCACAGTTTAAAGTGTGGGGCGTAGGCCTAAAGGTAAACGACGAACCCGCCGAGTGGTTTAGCGCTGACGAAACCGAAGAAGCGCTCAACGCTATCGACTGGGACAACGTGACACTCCTGTGCCACAACACGTTATTTGACGGTTACATCTTAGCCCAGTACTACAAACTCAAGCCTAAGTACTACCTAGACACCGCCGCAATGGCGCGAGGTATGTTCCCTGGTATGCCTGCGTCTTTGAAAGAAACCAGTATTAGACTGTTTCCAAACGACGCGTCTATGCGTAAAGGTGAAGATCTAGTAAAAGCTAAAGGCCACGTAGATCTGCCCCCGGACATCGAAGCAGACATTTCTAAGTACTGTATCCAAGACGTAGAACTTACATACGCCGTATATCAGAAAATGGCAGAACAGTATCCAGCTAAAGAACTGGATCTCATTGACCTTACAGTACGTATGTTCTGTCAACCCACGCTTAAAATTGACCGTGAACGACTGACCAAGTACCACGAACATGAGGTCAAGCGTGCTCAAGAACTGATTGAGGCTAGTGGCACCACACGAGAAGTACTTGCTAGCTCCTCCAAGTTCACTGCTTATTTGGATTCGTTAGGCATCGTAGCGCCCACAAAGCGCAGCTTAGCAACTGGAAAGATGATCCCGGCATTTGGTAAAAATGACGCCGGATGGCGCCAACTCTGCGCTGCTTATCCTAACTACAACCACCTTTGGGAAGCACGAACGGCTGCCAAATCAAGAATCAGCGAAACACGCTCGCGTCGGTTTCTTGACGCTGCGCACGATGACGACACCATTAGCGTACCGCTCAAGTACTACGCAGCTCACACAGGCCGCTTTGGGGGCACCGAAAAAATTAACCTCCAGAACCTGCCTCGTGGCAGTGAGCTCCGGCAATGTTTAGTTGCACCCGAAGGATACCTGATCTACGTAGCAGATTTGTCAAACATCGAAGCCCGCATGCTCGCGTGGCTTGCAGAACAAACAGATCTTCTAGAACAGTTTAGAAGGGGTGATGATATATACAGTAACTTCGCCTCGAAAATCTACAACAAACCGATCGACAAGAAAAACTATCCGACTGAACGCTTTGTAGGCAAAACCGCAATTCTTGGCCTCGGATACGGAATGGGGCACAACAAATTCAAGCTTACGCTTGAGTCTGGAGCAGCCGGTCCTACTATGCAGATCTCCGAAAAGGAAGCTTTAACAGTTGTACAAACATACAGGTCTACCTACTCACAGATCCCACTTCTCTGGACCCGGCTAGAGAACCTGCTAAAGCAGACACTTTACAGAGAGAACTACGGCGCACAGTACAAAGGAGTACTGACCGTAGCTGAAAGAGCCCTTGTTTTACCCAACAACATGTCGCTCAAGTACCACAACCTTGAGCCGTCTCTCGAAGGTTTAACGTACCAAACCCGAGGATACGTCCAAGAGATGACGTACGGAGGGCGTATTACAGAAAACGTAGTACAGGCTTTGTCAAGAATTATTATTACAAACAGCCTACTGAGGCTGAACGACAAGCTGGACAACGGGCGTATTGCACTGACCGTTCACGACGAAATCGTAATAGTTGCATCTGACCAAGATCCCGATGCTACAATGAAGTTGATCATCGAGGATCTATGCACACCCCCGCCTTGGGCACCAGATCTACCGCTGGCAGCCGAAGGTGGGTACGATAGGAAGTACAGCAAATAAAATGTCGCGCTTGGTGTTGACAAGACGGTTAGGTCAGTCAGTCGTAATCCATCGCGACAACGAAATCATTGCTACCATAAAACTATCACGCTTAGACCGTAACAGCGTACGTCTAACGTTTGTCGCTGACCCACAGGTCAACATCGACAGACAAGAAGTATTTGACAAAGACAACCCTGGCTTGGAATCTTCTACAAGCCAGGATTGATTTCTTTCGGAGTAGCTATGAAGGTTACCTTTCTTGAGGCCACGAACGGCCTCTCGCTCAGTAAGCATTACTTTTCAAACGGCGAAACACAGCCGTACCCGTACGTAAAAGACGTAACTTCACATGAATACTCAATCAATGCTTCCCAACCGGGAATAGTGCAACTTGAAGCCCTGATCCGGCAGCACTCATCGCAAGGACACTGCATGCTTAAAGGCCCAGTAAAACGGCCTTTAGTAAACGAAAGCCGTGCCCAGAAGAGCGACAGGCTAGCACTAAGCGGACTGCTTGTATTGGACTTTGACGCCCTGGTACTACCACGGCGCATTGTCCGGTCGAATAAACTCACGGGCAACGATGTACAGCTAATTGCTGAACAGATCATTGCTGATTTGCCATCGCAACTGCACGACGTCAGCTACATTGCACAAGCATCAGCCAGTCTTGGCATGAAGGGTGAACGCATTTCGCTTCACATCTTCATGTTTTTGACTGTCCCCATGCCGCCAAAGTCAATCAAGCTTTGGCTGCAAAACTTGAATTACACAACTGACCTTTTTAAAACGCAGCTTACGCTTAGTGCAAACGGTCAGTCCTTAAAGTACCCGCTTGATGTGTCAGTAGCAGACAACAGCAAACTGATTTTCATCTCGCCACCTTCGTTCGAAGATCCGACTCAAAACCCGTTTGTTTCGGATCAAGACCGAATTGTACGAGTAGACCGTGCAAACGCGTCGTTTGACCTGGCTGCTATGATGGGCGCTTTGAACCCAGAAATTACTTTCCAGCTGGGACAAGGTCTAAAGGATGAATTGCGCCAGAACGGCGGAATCAAGAAAAAAGCAGCTAAGCTGCAAACCCTTACGATCGACTACCAGGCACAAGAAGTACTTCTTAACCCAGACAAGATGTCGATCAGTATTGCCGACACTACAGCTATGCCCTGGATTCGCTGCAACATAAACGGCGGAGATAGTGGCGGCTACTACTTCAACATCGAACGTCCTACGTACATGTTTAATTTCAAAGACGAACCCATCTTTGAAATCGAAAAAGCCGACAAAGAGTTCTACAAGAGCATCTTTGAAACCTTCAAGTCCCACCTAGAAAAGGTAGGCAAGACAACGTACCCAATCGTACTCCGTGACTACTACACAGACATCTACTACAACGGAGTATATGACCCTAACCTCAACCAGTTTACGGAAGAGTTCCCGCTAGTACCTACTAGCAAGAACAGTATCGAAAGCTTTATGCTCAGCCACGGTCGCCCAGCGCCTGACTTTGTTCGAGATGCTAGAGTTGTGTTCAACCCTACGCTCGACAGCGAAGCTATCGACCTCGAGAACGTCCCGTACTTTGTAAACATGTACCGCAAGACAAAGTACATGATGCAGCCGAAGATCCCAGCTAGGCCATTAGACTATGGCCACGCAAAACTGATCGCCAATACTTGCCCACGAATCTATACCCTCATCCACCATGTATTGGGCAACGGCGACCCTGAGTTCGAACACTTTATTAACTGGCTGGCTTACATCTTCCAGACCAGACAAAAAGCTAAGACTGCCTGGGTATTCGGCGGTGTACCAGGCACCGGTAAAGGCCTGCTCTATAGCAAAGTGCTTCGCCCGTTGTTCGGACCAGAGCACGTACCAATGCGAGCCCTACAGAACATCGAAGAGCATTTCAACCTTTACATGCGCAACGCTATCTTCCTAATTGTCGACGAGTTCCACATGGCTTCGTCTTCAATTGGGGCTATGAAGATTGCCGATAAGCTTAAGAATCAAATCACCGAAGAGACTGTAACCATCCGCGCTATGCGGACCAACCAGTTGGAAATTCCTAACTACACAAACTTCATATTCCTTACAAACCGTAACGACGCTGTAAAGATCGAAGACGGCGATCGTCGATACAACATTCCTCCAAGACAAGAACGCAGACTTGAGCACGCGCATCCTGAGTTGCTTAAAGAACTCGACGAACTAACAGATGAGCTTGATCTGTTTGCTGGCTACCTGCACACCTTTAAGGTAGATCTACGGATGGTACAGACCTGCATTGATAACACCGCCAAGGATCAAATGCGGCACGTATCAATGACGATTCTTGAAGAGTTTGCTGAAGCGCTTAAGCGTGGAGACTTGTTGTTTTTTAGCGACATACTGGATATCAATACAGCTAATGCGCAAAACATCAACGAGGTATCCACGGCACAGCGGATTGTAAAAAGCTGGATCGCTTCGGCAAAACTCGATTACACAGTCATTCCCCTGGAGCACCTACGGACTGTTTTCCACGTACAAACAGAGCAAAACCCGCGGTATTCCCAGCGAGAATTCACCAAGCAAATGAGCAAGTTTGGCATCGCTCCGGTACGTAAACGTATGGCAGGGGCTGGCCGAGATACCAATGCCATACTTGGGGTAGTAGTAACCTGGAAGCAAAAGAACGACGAGCTCGAGCTGCAGCGCTTAATCAATTCGTACTTCGACGCAACGGATGAGCGACAGTTGTTGCAAAATACAAACGTAGGCTATACTTCCAAGACTAGTTCTAACTGAGTATGCCGCTTGAAACAACTTACGCAGACGTCCAGGCCGGATTCTGATGACGCTTTTCACAAGCCCACAAAGCTCGGCCCCGTATCTACTTGGTCCTATTCGGCCCTAAAAACGTTTGAAGAATGTCCATATAGGATATACATCCAACGAGTCAAAAAGATCCCAGAGCCGCCTAGCCCGGCTGCGGATCGTGGAACAGCAATCCACAAGCTAGCCGAAGACTTTGTAAAAGGTACACTAGCAACCTTCCCGAAAGAACTGGAAAAGTTTGAAGACGACTTTCACCAGTTAAAGCACCTTTTCAACGAAGCCAAAGTCGAAGTAGAAGGTGAGTGGGGGTTCAGCATTGACTGGGAACCCGTCGGTTGGATGGTGCCGCAAACCTGGGCACGCATCAAACTAGACGCAATTGTCCACGAAGATGAAACAAGCGCCAGAGTTATTGACTACAAAACTGGCAAGAAATTCGGTAACGAGATACCTCACGCCCAACAGTGCTTGCTGTATGCGATAGGTACCTTTTTTAGGTACCCAAACTTACAGCTTGCACAAACTGAACTCTGGTATATAGACAAAGGCGAACGTACTGTACGTACATTCACCAGATCAGAAGCAATGCAATTTGCTCCTGGCTACCACACACGCGGAGTACGTATGACTACGTGTGAAGACTTTGCTCCCACTCCTAGCAAAGACTCATGTAAGTGGTGCCCATACGGCAAGGGCGAACACCCAGAATGCCGTTGGGGCGTGAAGTAAACACTAAAACCCCTCCTCAGTGAGGGGTTTTTTACGTGGGCATGTCTAGCCCACGTAGCCAAGGAGAACTTATGACAGTTTTCATGAGGCTGCTTGCAGCCCTTGAATTACTTTTATTTCTCAAAAAGTTACGAGAAGAAAATGAAGCAAACACTGCTAACCAATACAAAGTTCCCAAAAAGCGTTCGACCACCAAACAAAAGAATGCTAAAACCAGGAAGCAGTAATAAGAAACTTGGGGCCCGCGTTCGCAAAGGAATGTGGCGCGGGTTCCCAATTTTTAGCTTAACCCTAGAAGAACGCGCCACTTGCCCAGCGCATTGTGAGCAGTGGGACAACTGCTATGGCAACAACATGCCGTTCGCTCATCGCTTTAACCACAACAGTATTTGGTTCGAAACCGAACTGGCAAGTGAACTTGCACAACTGTCAATGGAACACGAACAAGGGTTCGTTGTTAGATTGCACGTACTTGGAGATTTTTACTCCGAAGAATACGTTAAGTTTTGGTTTGATTGCTTAGTCAACTTCCCACAACTTAACGTGTTTGGGTACACACACCATCGGCACACAGATCCAATTGGCAGACGCATACAAAACCTAAACATAGCGTTTCCAACCAGGTGGAGAGTACGTTTTTCGGACGATCCGACCACAGAATTCAGAGCAGAAGTTGTTGCTTCCATGCAACAAGCCAAAGGGATTGTATGCCCAGAACAACAAGGTAAAGCCAACTCTTGCGCAGAATGCGCTTACTGTTGGCATAGCGAAAAACCTATCTACTTCCTTGAACATTGAAATAGTTCCGGCTACTATCTACTACCAACTGAGATATGCCTAATGCTTAAACCTTTTGATCATCAAGTAAAAACAACAGACTTCCTACTTTCTACTCCTCGAGCGCTTGTAACGTCAGATCCTGGCACGGGTAAAACCCGAAGCGTCATCGACGCTTTCGCCAAGCGCAAAGAAGGCAGGATGCTTGTTTTAGCTCCGCTGTCTATCTTGTCCGCTTCATGGGCAGACGACATCAAAAAGTTTCAGCCCAAACTGAAACACGTTGTTGCTTACTCTCGCAACAGACAGCAAGCTTTCCTGAGCGACGCAGATGTTGTTATTACAAACCACGACGCAGTAAAGTGGTTGCTTAAAAACGAACGCTTGTTGCATAGGTTTTCAACCATTTGCATTGACGAGTTTACAGCGTTCAAAAACAAAGACAGCCAGCGAAGCAAAGCGATTGCAAAGCTGATCACCAAGTTCAAGTACCGTATCGCAATGTCTGGTACGCCAAACAGCAATACTATCCTGGACATTTGGCACCCGACTTTGCTCATTGATGACGGTGAACGATTAGGCAAACGCTTTTATGGATTCCGATCAGCGGTATGCACCTCACGCTTCAATGGCTTTGCTAACGAATGGGTAGACAAGCCCGAAGCGCAGATGATGGTGGCTGCTTCGATCAAAGACATCAACATCCGTTTCCGACTTGAAGACTGTATCGATATGCCAGAACAGTCTGTACATACAATGTGTGTACAACTGACCCCAGCAATCATGGACCAGTACCAACTACTTGCTCAAGATTCAGTTCTCTATACCGGCGAAACCACAATCAACGCCATCAATGCAGGCGCCAGGGTAAAGAAACTCTTGCAACTTTGCACCGGAACCGTTTACACGGAAGACGGCAAAGCAGCAGGTATCCACGAAGAGCGATATGAGCTTGTCATGCAGCTGGTAAGCGAGCGTAAACACTCGCTAGTAGCGTTCAACTGGAAACATGAACGCGAACACCTTACTAAGCTAGCAGACGAGATGAAGATAGAGTACGGCGTAATCGACGGCGACACACCCGCTAACAAGCGTAAAGATATCGTTGACCGTATGCAGGCCGGGCAATTGCAAGTTGTATTTGCTCATCCACAATCAGCAGGCCACGGACTGACTTTGACTACGGCCACCACTATAATCTGGGCTTCGCCGACGTATAACGCAGAGCACTACCAGCAGTTTAACCGGCGCATCTACCGCGCCGGCCAAAAGCAAAAAACAGAAATCATACACATCGCTGCCCAAGATACATGGGAGCCAGACGTGTATACCAAGCTCGAAGGCAAACTCGAGCGTATGGACGAATTACTTTCCATCCTAAACAAACTCACACCTATGAGGGAAACTAAGTGACTGACGCCAACATCAACGAGCTAATTGAGAAGCGCGCCGAAATCAAGCGCGAAACCGAGCTCCTCAATACTCGCCTTAAAGATTTGAAAACAGCCCAGGACGAAATTGACCTGGCGCTCTTAAAGAAAATGGATGCTGAGGGCTTATCCAGGACTGCTAATGGAGAGTACTCGGTATCGATTAACGAAGACACGGTTCCAGAAGTAGTCGACTGGGACGCCCTGTATGGCCACGTAATGGAGACCCGTGACTTCAGTCTGATCCAACGGAGAGTAAGTTCGACGGCTTACAAAGAGCTGTTGAAACTCGGGGAAGGAGTCCCCGGCCTTTCACCCAGGACAATCCGTAAGATCAATTTTCGTTCACTCTAAACAAAGGTAATTAAATCGATATGTCTACTGCTATTGCTATTGTGTCAGCCGACGTCCCTGCTCACGTACTCGAAGGTACGGGCCTGGGCAACGAGAACGTTGGCCAGAACGTCACTGTCCCGCGAGTCAAGCTTCTGCAAAAGATGTCTGACGAAGTCGACAAGTACAACCCAAAGTACATTCAGGGCGCAGAGCCTGGTCATTTCCTCAACTCTCTGACCGGCCACAATTACGGTGAAGAGTTGTTCGTGATCAATCTCTTGTTCCGAAATGAGTTTGTTGTTTGGCGCAACCGCGACTCTGGCGGTGGCATCCTTGGTTCTTTTGGCTCGCTTGCTGAGGCCCAAGAAGCAATCAAAGGCCAGCCTAAGCCAGAAGATTTCACGATCACCGATACCCACTCACACGTTCTTCTTGTCAAGAACCCCGAAACAGGTGAACTGGATAAGACTCCAGTAATCATGGACTTCTCGAGCTCCAAGATGCGCATTTCGCGTAACTGGAATTCAATGATCGGGCTCAAGGGCGGCAATCGTTTTGCTGGTCTCTGGAAGCTTAAGTCAGTTTCCGTGACTAATAAGACTGGCGCTCAGTTCATGAACCTCGAAGCTGAATGGGTTGGTTGGGCAACCAAGGAAGATTACGACTACGCAAAGACCGTGTATGACAAGCACGCTCGGTAATTAAACGAGTAGTCAACAACTGTCATGAATGAACACGGTTTCATACGAGCCGTTCATAACTATCTTCCATCGGAAGTTTTCCGATGGAAGATACATGACACTTTTGCTGGAGGGGTACCGGACGTTTTTTACGCCGGCCCCTCTGGCACTTTGTTTGTAGAGTACAAATACGTTAAGACGTTTCCTAAACGCTTAACTAGCCCTATCAAAACAAGTCTTTCCGCCCAACAGATCCACTGGTTAGACACCATGTGTAGTTACAACCAGCCAACAGCCGTTGTAATCGGGTGCGAAAAGCAAGCAGTAATACTGCAGAACGGATCCTGGAACTCGGTCTTGTCTAAAGAAGAGTTCCTAAAACAAGCTATAAGTTTCAAGGATGTATCCTTTTGGATACACAAACAGGTATTTAACCCAAATGGATAGTCACCAACAAGCCCTCCTAGATAAAGCAAAACTAGCTGTCCTCCGAGAAGCAATAGACCGAGCAGACAACTTAGCTGGAGTCCAATCCCAACTAATTGCTACTCAGGAACAACTGATAAAGGACCTCTATTCACGGATAGCTAGCCTTGAGAGTTTAGTCGCAGAACTAAAAACGGCGCTTCATCATGGCTAAAGGGTCCAGATACAACCCTCGGTTATCGTTAGAGCAGTACATCTTGCTCTTGACCAGGAAAAAAACAGCGCATGCATTGCGCAAACGCATACGTTACAAAGACTTAACAGACGCCTGGAACGTAAGGCAATCTGTTATTGGGTCAGCCTTATCTAGAGGAATTAAACAGTATGACAACCTCATCCGAAAACAAGCACGACTATATGAATCTTTACGATCGTGAAAGCCCTGTCGGAGCCTGGCAACGTGAGCTTGATTACAAACTCGACACCGTTGGCAAGCTGTGGACTGAAATCTACGACTTACGTCAGCGAATTAAACATTACATAGACGACATTGCCAAACTTGAAGCAGAGATTGCCGAGTTGCGCCATTCGGCGCACGACGCTTGGATGAGGGAGCCATAATGCCAGTCGGAGGAATGCCGCCGCCAACGTTGCGGCAATTGCTGTTCGTGTTGCTGTTGCTGGCTGGTGTAATTGGAGTGCCGGTTGGCTTGATCATTTGGCTGGCCGTGACGGTCATGGAGTGGCTGCAATGAAACTCTACGACGTACCGCGAGACTCGCGCATAGAACTATCGGACGGTACTCAACTAAATTTCAAACGCCTTGATGGCATGTACTCACTATGCCTGACCGACGACAACGAGCCAGTGCATGTGGCTGCGTGGACTGAAGTGGCAGTCATGAAAAAGAAGGAACAGAAATGAATCTTGTTCAAGTGCCGCAGTACCTTAGTCACAAAGTCAGTTTGGTATGCGTTAGTTGTACAAAAATGACGCCCGAGTCCAACTGCTTCGCAGATCTGGACGGTAAGCCTTTCAAGGATTACTACTGCGTATCCTGCGCTCAGAATAGTAACGCTGCATTACAGGAACAGTATAAATGACAACCTTACGCGAAGCCGCACAGCAGGCACTGGAGGCGTTGGAGTATTACCGAAGCGGCGAGGACTACCAACCAACCCCAGCAAGTGGAGCCATCACCGCCCTCCGCACTGCCCTCACCGTCCCGAAGCAGGAGCCTGTGGCGTGGATGGTTTACACGCTCGATGGCAAGTCAGTCTGCGTGACCGACAACCCTGCCGATTTTACCGATCAAAATAGAGCATTGCCACTTTACACCGCCGCGCTGGAGCAACCGCGATGACACGCGAAGAACTAGACGCGCTATGGTTTCAAGCGATGCGCCAGTCTATCGAGGCCGGTGAGGATTTTATCCGTTACCACTTCGCCGCCCTCGTTGCCGAGCGAGAACGGGAAACGTGTGCGATTGCTGGCGGTGCCGCAGCCATGGCGGGACTCGACCATTTGCAAGTAGCCGCCGCGATTCGGGCGAGGGGTGAGACATGAACAGAGATGACATCATCCGACTGGCGAAAGAGGCTGGGTTCGTGATTGATGAGAAGGCCAGACAACATCAACCGAACTGCATCTTTCACACGCACCATATGATTGATGAAGGACTGACACGTTTCGCCGCCCTAGTTGCCGCAGCCGAGCAGGAGGCGTGTGCAAAGGTGTGTGAGGAAAATGGAGACAAATGGGCAGACGGTAGTGACGAATGGCGTAACGGTCAGGCAACGGCTTCTTATTACTGCGCCATCGCGATTCGGGCGAGGGGTGAGGCATGAAACCTGACACTTACAAGTTGATTCAGATGTGCGTCGAGGCCGGTGTGACGCGGGGGCTGCGTCGGGCATACAAACACGACGATGCGCCGACAAAAGAGCAGAT
>Ga0068877_10002430_pt1 | contig 15022 bp, 13 predicted proteins | sample NOAtaG_FD_66437 | JGI IMG/M metagenome (GOLD analysis project Ga0068877, IMG submission 66437) | Freshwater lake microbial communities from Lake Erie, under a cyanobacterial bloom - NOAA_Erie_Diel6S_1000h metaG | ecosystem: Environmental > Aquatic > Freshwater > Lake | place: USA: Ohio, Lake... | reverse complement strand
GCTGAAGAACTGGCTGCGACGTTTCAACGGCGTGGCCTCGTCCTATCTGAAGCATTACCTCGGCTGGTTCCGCACCCTCGACCTCTCCCGAGCCCCGGCGCTCACCCCGCCGGCGATGCTCGCGCGGGCCGTCGGGGTCTGAGGGAATCAACACTCAACGCGAATAGCGCCCAATCTTGTCCCATTCACCACACGATATCGTAGCTCATGTGCTTTATCCTGCAGACCAACCCTCGAATAAATCCGGGCCAAATTGTTTATTGAGCCCAGGGTGTCTGGGTGCGCCGCTCCCAGCGATGCCTGACGAATATCAAGCGCTCTAATCTGTGTAGACTGAGCCTCATCGTATTGAGCCAAATCCGTAAGAATTGATGACAAGTTATTGAGAATCGTGCCTGTTTCCGGATGGTTAGCGCCAAGGATCCTCTCGTAAATCGAGAGCGAGCGCCTTTGCATCCTCAGCGCGGTCTCAAATTGGGCGAGGTCTCGATAGGTTTGCGCAATATTGTTGTAGGCGCGGGCTGTATCAATGGCATCAGTACCTAGCGATTCTTCATAGATCTCTAGCGCGCGCGCTTCCGCTCGCAGCGCCTTATCGGCGCCGTCCAGCTCCTTGTATGTATGTGCAATATTTATTAAGGCGTGTGCGATATGCGGGTGAATGCGCGGGAGTTGATCCTCTCTAATTCGAAGAACTCTGAGTTGCAGTTGCAATGCCTCTTCATACTCTCCGAGATTCCAGTGTATTGCCGCTAAGTCATTAATGTATGTTGCGGTACCCAAGCGAGTCGCCCCAAGTCGAACCTCCCGCATGTCTAGTGCTCGCCTTTGGAAGTTCAGTGCCTGCCGATAACTTCCAAGTAGCAAATGATTAAGGGCTATTGAATTCAGTGTGATCTCGATTTCCTCGTGTGTATCGGGAAGACTCTTCTTGTATACATCGAGTGACCTTGAAAGGATCGCAAGCGCTTCGCCATAAAGGCCTCGAGTAGTCAACAGCCGCGCCCTAAGGGCCTGTAGAAAGGCGACTTCAATATTTCCGGCGCTGTAATTGAAGAAGGCCCCATTCTCGAAGCTCCTGAGTCTTGATTCGGCTTCTTCTATCTTCCCGCTTTGATTAAGCTGGAAAACATCAGACCGCAACGACGCTAGTTCGGACGAAATCGAGCCGTCGCCTTGAACCTCATCCGCGATACCCGACAGTGGTGCAAACAGAAGCACAATCGCGAAAAAGTAGACGCGACTTTTCCAAATGCTCAGCCTGTCAGGAGTCGCTGGGTTCAGTATCAAGTTCGACATGGTTCTGCTTGGTGCCTGATAGGCGTGAGACCCGAGAGCGTGCCTTTGGTGGCAAACAGTCAAGATGACGGTACATCAAGCGCAGTTCGCTCTGCGTGACTGACCCGGAAGCGCTGTGGACTCAACCCGGTTGCCTTGATTCGCTGTGGGACTTGATCGAAAGGGCGCTCGTGCTATGCCGTCAGCACCCTGCGATAAACAAGCTCGGGAAACCGTTGATTGATCCACCCCCTAAACGTCGACATCCGAGCGCATACGCTTGCACTGGGAAGAGCTGCCCGGATCTTGGAGCATGAATCATTCAAGGTGTTCGCATGTGGATTCACAACTATCCATACAGACTCGCCCACCTGAAGGTCCTTTCCCACTCGGTTAAGTGCCGTTAGGAGGAACCGGTCGACGGCGCACTCGAACGACATGCCCACTACGATAAAGAGATGGCTATAGACCAGCTGCTGGAATGCGATATTGCTCTCAGGCGATGGAGTACGTGCTGTTCGCGGGTCCGATTCAAGCAAGAGCTTACTGCGGAAGGGATTTCCAAATGGTGGCTGTGCCGTCCCGTTATGGTGATAGACATGAGACGACGCAAACTACCTCGGCTTGAGAGTTCCAGCCGCGAAGCGTGCGCTGATTTCGGTTTGGAGCAAGTGGTCCCAGTTGGTAGTGTGGAATCGATGCCTCCAACCCGGTAGGGTCCTTGCAGCGAGGGCGTCCAGGAGACATTCGAGATCCCCCGTATCGATCTGCGGACCTTCCATTTCCCGCCGGATCGCTTGCCTGATCAGCTGGGCTTGGTGTTCCCGCGAAAAGTCCCTCCATTCCGCAGGCACTGTCCAGTTTAGACCGCATCCCATAGACAGACCTCTGCCGAAGAACCACTCGACGTCTCGGATCATGGTGTCTGCCTTGGTGTCCTCTGAAAGCAGTGTGGCGGGCTCGAGGGGATCGTTGTCAGCACGGCATGAGCTAAGTGAGAAGATTTGCGCGGCATTGACCGATGACAGCAAGGCCGCCAGCAACTCCACACGACCATCGACGTCGTCCTAGTCCGAACGTCAGGCCTGACCTTTCCAAACTCCAAGCGTATCTGGTGCGGGACGGCGACTGCCGCCGCCCACCAGCTAGGAGAGATACGCCGTGAACCTCAAGAGGGTGATTTTCTGGAGGCCGCCTGTCGCCTCCGATTCGAAGCAGGCTTCCCGTCACGACGCGCCTATGGCGCCCCCAAACCCCGCCGAGCCGCAGACCGCATTCCGGGAGACGGAGCTCGGCCACATGGCCCAGGTGATTCCACTCCCTGCTGGGACAGCCTTGTCGAACCCTCAAGGCACGCCGCCTGGCGAACGATTCGCCGACAGCCCGCCGCCACAGGCCCGGATCCAGGGCCTGTTGAACACCCCAGAGCTCGAAGCCTTCTTCAAGACCAACCAGTTCGGCTTCGGCCGCCACCACGGCACCCGCTATCGGTCCCTGGAGGCCTTGGACCGGGGCCTGGATGCCGTCGTCGCCGAGTTCCAGCACATCGTGGCCGGTCTGGCCGAGCGGCGCCAGGCCAAGGTCGACCGCCTGCAGCTCGTCAGCCAGGAGGTGGCCACCCTCAGCGACGCTATGGCCGGTCAGGTGAATCTCGCTCTGGCGCAAACCCAGCGGGAGCTGGCCGCGTTGCGTGAGCAGGCGCAACTGGCCGAGCAGCGCAAGGGCTGGGTGCTGGATGCCCTGAACCGGTATCGCCTCGGCTTCGACCGGGGGGTGCGCGACGCGCTCGACTTCGAGCTGCTCGGCTCCTGAAGCAGGCATGGGAGGCCACTCGTCATGACCATCTCAAGCTACCTCTGCCATGCCGCGGGCGAGCAACCCGAGCGGGTGAAGCGCCTGCACCCGGCTTCGCAGCAGCGGGTCAAGGCTTTCGGAATCGCCATTCACATCCCTGTCCTGCTGTGGGTGGTGACGGGTTACCTCATCTCCTCGCGGGTGTTCCATCTGGAACGGGAGGTGTCCCTTGCCGTGGCGGGCTTCTGCGCCTTGCTGATCTACCTGATCGAGCGGCTCGTGCTGGCGGCCCCCAAGGCGTGGTTCGTGAACCTCGGGCGGATGCTGATCGGGGTCGTGGTGGCCATGCTCGGGGCATCGGCGGTGGACCTCGTCGTCTTCGACCGGGAGGTGACTCTGCAGCTCCGTGCGGCGGGTGAGCAAAGGATCGCGGAGCAGTACGACGCCGCCATCCGCGCCCAGCGCGATGAAGCTGGGCAACGCAAGGCAGACTGGCTGGGAGCGCAGCAGGCCGCCGCCTGCGAGGCCGATGGCACCTGCGGCAGCCGGGTTCGCAGCGTGGGACCGGTGTACCAGGAGCAGGCGCGCCAGGCCGCAAGGCTGCGCCACGACTACGAGGCCGCGCTGGGCCGGGTCGAGCAGCTCGAGGGCGAGCGCGCTCGTGCAATCGCTCAGTGGCAGACCTCGCCGCGAGCCCTGGAGGAGGCAGGTCTGCTGTCCCGCCTGGAGGCCCTGCACGACTACACCATGGACAACAGGGCCGCCCTCGTCGCGTGGGTCCTGTTTTTCCTGCTGGTGCTGTGCCTGGAGCTGATGGTGGTGTTGGTGAAGCTCGTCTTCGGCGAGACGGTGGATGACCACCTGGACCAGGTTCGCGAGCAGGTCGCGCGCCACCGCGCCATGTCCTACCTCGAGGGAGTCACCTCGCCCTATGCGGGTGTGCGCAACCTGATCGAGCGTTCCGCATGAGCGGGGAGTGTGAATCCATCCAGGTCATCCCTTGAGCCATGAGTGGCCGACCATGACCTGATAACCCGTCCGCAGCCCAACACCTCAAGGAGACGACGATGACCGCCCAGTTCGCCGAGGAACTGCTCTACGAGGGTGAGCAGACGAGCATGTGCTCCACGCCGCTGGCCGACTACTTCGCGGCCGGTGGTCGCAAGCCCGAGTTCCGGCGCGAGAGCACCGCGCTGTGGCGCGGCTACGTGGGCAGCTGGGAGGTCGTGGGCGGGCGGCTGTACCTCGTCGGGCTGCGCGGCACGCTGCTCGATGGCACGGAGGCCCACCTCGAATCGGTGTTCCCGGGCCAGCATGAGCGTGTGTTCGCCGACTGGTTCAGCGGCACCGTGCGCATCCCGGAGGGTCGGCAGGTGAAGTACGTGCACATGGGCTTTCTCAGCACCTGGGAGCGCGACCTGCTGGTCGAGTTCGAGCACGGCGTCGTGCGCAGCACGCGGGTGCAGCACAACGACGTGGCTGAGGGCGACGCCCTGTGACGGCTGACTCGGCCAGGCATCTACGTCGAGCCTGCCGGTGGCTCGTCCTGCTGCTGGCCCCGGCGCTGGGCCAGGCCGCAGCGCAGCCCCGGCCCGACGGCGCCACCGTCGAGCGCCAGGTGGTGTCGCTCGAGGTGCGCCGCAGCGGCCACTACACCGAGACGGTCGAGCGAACCGTGCGTATCGACTCGGCGGCCGGCATCGGGGCCCACGCGGAGTCGTGGCTGGGCTTCAGCGAGGACCGCTCGAAGCTGGAGGTGCTCGAGGCCTGGGTCGAGACGCCCTCGGGCGAGCGCAGGGCCGTGCCATCAAGCCGCATCCTGCTGCGCGAGGGGGCCCAGGACGATCGGGTGAACCTGCTGGGCCGCGTGCGGTCGCGGGTGGTCGTGTTCCCGCGCGTGGAGGTGGGCAGCCGTCTGCACCTGCACTGGCGGGCCGAGCACGCGCCGGTGTTCCCGGGCCACTTCGTGTGGCAGCGCCATGCGGCGGCCACCGGGGTGCCCGGGCAGTGGGTGGTGCGCTTGTCGCACGAGCCGGGCCTGCCCCTGCGGGTGCACCGCCCCGGGCTGGCCGGCGGCGAGCTGGCGGCCGACGCGAGGGGCTGGCGTCGCCATGAGTACCGCCTTTCCGGCGCCGAGCCAGCGCCCGGGCAGGATCAGCGCCGTGCCCCGCCTGCCGATGCCCAAGCGCCCGTGCTGGCGCTCAGCACTTTTGCGTCGTGGGCCGAGCTGGCGCACCGCTATCGCGACTACGCCGCGCCGATGGCGACGGTGACGCCCGCCATCCGCGCCCAGGCGCAAGAGCTCACGCGCGGCGCCCGCAACACCCCCGAGCGCGTGCGCCGCCTGCACGACTGGGTGCGGCACCACATCCGCTACGTCGCCCTGACCAGCGAGCGGGGCGGTTGGTCGCCGTTCCCGGCCGACCAGGTGCTGCACAGTCGCGACGGGGACTGCAAGGACCAGTCGGTGCTGCTGCAGGCCCTGCTGGCTGCGGTGGGCATCGACGCCGAGACCGTGCTGATCGACGGCGAGCGGCTCGACCTGCCGCCCCTGCCGAATCACTTCGTCTTCAGCCACGCGATGGTGTACGTGCCCGCGATCGGGCAGTACCTGGACCCCGCCAACCGTGAGCCCATGGGCGTGCTGGTGCGCGACTACGTGAACAAGCCCGCGCTGCACACCGGCTCCGGCCGCATCGGTCGCACCCCCGCCTCGAGCCCGAAGCGCGACGGATCGCTGGCGAACATCAAGATGGCCATGCGCCCGGACGGCTCGGTCCTCGGCTCGAGCTTCAGCCGGGTGAGCGGCCACGAACGGTGGAACCTGCGCCACGACCTGGCAGAGCATGCGGAGTCGGGTGGGTTCGTGGGGCGCGTGCTGGCCACCCACGGGGAGTGGGGCTCCGGTACGGCCGACGTCGTGTCGGGCCCGGAGGACCTTGCGCTGGAGGTGGAGATGCTCTTCAACCTCGAGCCGCTGGCGAACTTGACCGGCCCCACGCTGCTGCGCCTGCCGCGCGGGGCGTCGGCGAGCCTGCTGCGGCGCTACACAAGGGCTCTGGACCCGGGCACGCAGCCCTGCCACGGCGAGCGGCATATCGAGGTGATCAGCCTGGGGCTGCCGCCGGGCCGCACGATCGAGGGCCCGCTGCCGCCGGCCGTGAACTTCACGCGCGGCGTCTTCGCGTACCACTCGAGCTACGAGGTGGTGCGCGACAACGGACCGACCCGACTGGACGTGGTGCGCGAGCTCTACGTGCACTGCACCGCGCGCCGCCTCAGCGACGAGGATCGTGCGCACCGCGAGGCGCTGCGCGCCCTGCTGGCCAGGGACCTGTGGGCGCAGGTGACGGTACGCTGAAGCTCGTAACTCCCACCTTGAAAGAGTCGATGGTCAACCTGTTCCTCGGTAGAGCCCTCGGTCGAGCCCTGTTCTGCGGCGCGCTGGCCACGATGCTGGCGAGCCACGCGTCGGCCACGACCCTGCGCGTGGCCACCTGGAACCTCGGCTGGCACGTCTCCCAGGCCGAGCTTGCGCCCTGGATGGCCCAGTGCGGCAAGAGCTTTGCCAGGAACGCCCAGTCTGGGGTGTGGGAGGTGGTGCCTGCACAGGCGCCCGGGGCGCGCGTGGGCTGGGCCATCGACGAGAGCCGCCCCACGCTGGAAGGCGTGGACCTGGCGGTGATGCCGCCCTGCGGCGTGTACCGCTCGCCGGGGCGCGAGAGCATTGCCGTCACGCCGGCCGCGTGGGCCAAGCGCAACGAGCAGATCGCCAAGCTGCTGCGCGACGAGGTGCGGGCCGATGTGATCGCCTTCCAGGAGGTGTCGGGCGTGGCAGCCGTCCGCGAGGCGCTCGGGCCTGCGGCGGCCGACTACGAGGTGTGCTCCTTCAGCGCCTACAAGGTGCAGCGACTGGCCTTCGCGTGGCGCAAGTCGCTCGGGGCTTCCGTCGGGCCGTGCCAGGACATCCGGGAACTGTCCCTGCTGCACCTACCCCCGAAAGACCAGGTGAGGCCCGGCCTGGCGCTCACGCTGCAACTTGCCGGCAGGAAGATCCGGTTCCTGACCGTCCACCTCAAGTCGGGCTGCGTCTCGCCGCTGAACCGCGGGCGGCTGGACGGCAGCACCGGGCCTGAAGACCCATGCCCGGTGCTGCAGCAGCAGGTCGGCCCGCTGGAGGCAGCGGTCGAGGATCTCTCCAAGGGCGTGGACCACCTCGTCGTCCTGGGGGACTTCAACCGTAACCTCGGGCACGAGGCCGCCCGGGTGAAGGGCGCGGAGCCCGTCCGCAGCGATGGCGGCACAGACCTGGCCAGGGCACGGCCGGCCGGCGTGCTGACGCGCAACCTGCTGATGGAGCTCAACGACGGGCGACCGGCTTCGTCCCGGCTGGCCCTGGTGCCGCCGACCTGCTCGGGATCGCCGGAGGTGTCTGCCGCCTGCGACGCGGCCAAGCTGCGACTCCTGAACCAAGACGAGCGACGGACGCTGACCGACGGGGCGGGCCTGGGCTGCCGCAACCCGATCGGCCTGGATCACATCCTGGTGTCGGAGGGGCTGGCGAAGAGCGCCACCGCGACGAAGCTGCCGCTGGGCAACCTGGGGCGCGCTCTGCCGCCCAAGCCGCCGCAGAACCCCGAGCCCTTGCTGGCCGTGTCGGATCACTGCCCCTTGGTTGCGGAAGTTGACCTGTAGGCGCCAAGGTAGGCACCCACTGAGCCAGCACGCTGCCAGCATCGGCCCCAATACACCATCGCAACTGGGAGAGGACTTCAGCATGACCCATTCCAACGACCTCGCGACCTTGCTCCGCGCCCTGGCCTTCTCGGCCGACAAGCACCGCAACCAGCGCCGCAAGGATGCCGACGCTTCGCCCTACATCAACCACCCGATCGCTCTTGCCAACGTCCTGGCCAACGAGGGCGCAGTCGTCGACGTGGTGCCGCTGGCCGCGGCGATCCTGCACGACACCGTCGAGGACACGAACACGACGCGGGCCGAGTTGGTCGGGCACTTCGGCGAAGAGATCGCGTCGGTCGTCATGGAGGTGACCGACGACAAGTCGCTGCTCAAGGCAGAGCGCAAGGCCGCGCAGGTCGAGCACGCGCCGAGCTTGAGCCGGGCGGCCAAGCTGGTCAAGCTGGCGGACAAGATATCGAACCTGCGCGACATCCTGGCCAGCCCGCCGGCCGACTGGCCGAACCAGCGGAAACTGCAGTACTTCGAATGGGCCGGCCGGGTGGTCGATGGGCTTCGAGGCGTCCACCCGGCGCTCGAGGCCGAGTTCGACCGGATCGCAGCGACGGGACGGTCCCGCTTCTCAGAATCGGAGCCCTGACGCATGAGCCCCGCGGAGTTCCAACTGTTCCTGAGAGAACGGCTGCAGACGGACACGGCCAGCCTGATCGAATCGGCGCGACGCCGGTACCTCGAAGCGGCGGCCTTGCTCGAGATCAGGTCGCCATCCGTGGAGCGCCTGGAGGATCCGGCCTGGATGGAAGGGGTTCGGCCCTGGATGGCCTTCCGCGCGGTCGAGACCTTCCAGGCGCGGTACGCCGAGAACCTGTACACGCCTCAGATCGGCCTGTGGGACAGCGTCGATGAAGGCCAAGACGTGCGGTGGGTGAAGTACCTGCACCACGAGCTCAAGCCTGCCGTGCTGCAGCGCCCGGAGTTCGTGCGAACGCTCCTGCGCTGTGTCGGGCTGATACCGGGCGCATCAGCGGCAGACTCAGAGGTCGCACTGTCCCTGTTCGCCAAGGAATTTGCGATGCCAGGGATCCAGGAAGCATCGATGGTGTAGCGCGCATCGAATCGAAGATCGCGGCTACGCCAGCGAGGTCCGACACATCCGGGAGTGAGCGACGCGGATTGCGGCGGCGATCGAACTGGGTCCGCAGCCTGTGCCGCACAATTAGAGGCCCCTCTGATCGGCAGGAAGGGATCTCGCAGCAACTGAAGATGCTTGTTCCCCACGCCGCCAAATCCATGTCTCTGATCAAGTCCAAGAAGCGCGTCGTCGACCACGGCGAAGTGTTCACGCCGCCGTGGATGGTCGAAGCCATGCTTGACCTGGTCAAAGACGAGACCCAGCGCATCGACTCCAGGTTCTTGGAACCGGCGTGCGGCAGCGGCAATTTCATGGTTGCCATCCTGCAGCGCAAACTGGCGGCAGTCGAACTGAAGTACGGCAAGTCTGCCTTCGACCGGCAGCACTTTGCCCTGTATGCACTCATGTCCATCTACGGGATCGAGCTGCTGATCGACAACGTGCAGGAGTGCCGCGCGAACATGCTGGAGACCCTCGCTGAGTACTTGGGCATGACGGCTGACAGCGAGCTGCATCGCGCGGCCGAGTACGTGCTCGCGGCCAACGTCGTCCATGGCGATGCACTGAGCATGAAGACGCACTCGGGTGCGCCCATCACGTTCGCCGAGTGGGGCTACCTGGGCAAAGGGAAATACCAGCGGCGCGACTTCCAGCTCGACACGTTGACAGGGGCCTCGGCATTCAGTGCTCAAGACTCGTTGTTCGCCAGCGTTGGGCGTCACGAAATCTTCGTGCCGAGCAAGGTCTATCCGCCGATGACCGTGCGAACGATGGCAGGGGATAGTGCACCGGGAGGATCAGAAGTCTCATGAGCGCTCAAGCCAGCTTTTCTCTTCGGGGCCGGAACCCCGATGTGTTGACGTGCATCGCCAACCTTTCGAACGACGAGGTCTTCACGCCGCCGGAGCTCGCGAATCGCATGCTCGACATGCTTGCTGATGCATGGGCAGCCGATCATGGCGGGGAGAGTATTTGGTCCAACAAGGAGGTTAGGTTCCTTGATCCATGCACTAAATCGGGGGTGTTTCTTCGCGAGATCACAAAGCGGTTGACTGCTGGATTGGAGAATGACATTCCCGACCTGCGGGAGCGTGTAAACCATATCCTGACACAGCAGGTATTTGGGATCGGAATAACTTCACTGACCGCCCTTCTTGCCAGACGCAGCCTTTACTGCTCTAGGCATGCAACTGGGAAACACTCGATTGGCTCTACGTTCTCGCGTGATGAGGGCAATATCTGGTTTGAGCGGATGGCACACACCTGGAGCAATGGGAAGTGCACTTTCTGCGGAGGGGCTCGCGCAACTTTGGACCGAGCGAAAGGTCTAGAAACGTACGCATATCCGTTTATCCATCAAACAGATGCGAGGGTTTGGCTTAGGTCGGTTTTTGGAGAGCACATGCAATTCGACGTTGTGATTGGAAATCCGCCGTACCAGCTGAGTGACGGAGGGGGCGGAGGTGGTGCATCTGCCACCCCGATCTACAACCTGTTTGTCGAAGCCGCACTGTCGCTCGAACCCAGGTACGCCGTCATGATCACGCCCTCTCGTTGGTTTTCGGGAGGCAAAGGTCTAGACGACTTCCGGGACCGAATGCTGAGCGATGACCGATTCATGGAGCTCGTCGATTTTCCTCAGCTCTATGACGTGTTCCCAGGGGTGAAGATTCGAGGTGGTATCTCGTACTGGCTCTGGGGCCGCGAGCACCACGGCGCATGCAAAATCACTACGGTGATGGGGAACGAAGTTATCGGCGCGCCGTCAGTCCGTCGCCTGAACGAGTACGACGTCTTTGTCAGGCGCAATGAGGCCGTGCGCATCTTGAACAAGGTGACGTCGTTCCGGGTTGATGGGAAGCCGGAAGCCAACCTGGGCGATCAGGTGTCAGCAAGAAAGCCATTTGGTCTGACCAATCAAAGAGGAAAACCCACGAAGAGTGGTTTGAAGGACCCCGTGCTTCTCTACGGTAACCAGCAGACTTCATATATCAGTCGGTCCTTGGTTACGAGCAACGTTGCTTGGGTCGATAGGTGGAAGGTGTTGCTGGTCAAGGCGCATGGCACGAGCGGGAAGGAAGACACCACCATTCTGGGAGTGCCGGTGGTTGCGGCCCCGGGCACCGCTTGCACCGAAACTTATCTGGCAATCGGCCTTTGCGATTCGAAGGAAGAGGCAGAAAACCTGGCGGCGTACATGCGCACTCGGTTTGTGCGATTCCTGGTCTCGCTCAGGAAGCTTACGCAGAACATTACCCGCAGCTCCTACAGGTTCGTTCCGGCGCTTCCGATGAATCAGCTCTGGACTGATGCCGATCTATACCATCGCTATGGGATCTCGGATTCTGAAGTCGACTTCATTGAGTCGCTGATCGCCGAACGACCGTCCGACGATCAAGAAGGCTCCGGCGAGGCGGAAGATGATTAAGCCGGTTGACGAGATCCTGCTGGCCAAGCCGGCTGCACGGCCACGCATCTACGCGTACTCGATCGCAGACGCTGCTCACAGTGGTCAATTGAAGATCGGCCAGACCACCCGCGACGTATCCAAACGGGTCGCGGAGCAGTTGAAGACTGCAGCGATCGCGAACTACAAGATTGAGCTCGACGAGCCCGCAGAGCGTGACGACGGCAGCATCTTTTCGGACCATGAGGTCCGCGCCGCGCTTGTCAGGAAGGGATTCCAGAACCACACGCTGGAGTGGGTGCGCTGCACGGTTGAGGACGTCAAGACTGTTCTCACCGAGCTGCGCACAGGCGAGCGGCTGACTGGGACTCGCCATGAATCGTTCGGCATGCGCGCCGAGCAGGCCGAAGCGGTAGAGAAGACCTCGACCTATTTCAAGTCGATCTGGGCCGAGAACCCTGGAGCCGCGCCGCGGTTCCTGTGGAACGCCAAGATGCGCTTCGGCAAGACCTTCACCACGTACCAGTTGGCCAAGAAGCTCGGTGCTCGACGCGTCCTCGTGGTCACGTTCAAGCCGGCCGTGGAGGATGCGTGGCAGACTGACCTCGAAGGTCACGTCGACTTCGAGGGCTGGCAGTACATGTCCCGCAACACCGGCGGGGACCCAACGCAGATCGACAAGACTCGACCGGCTGTGTACTTCGGTTCGTTCCAGGACCTCTTGGGGCGTGACGAGGCGGGCAACATCAAGGCCCGCAACGAGTGGCTGCACACCGTCAACTGGGACTTGGTGGTGTTCGACGAGTACCACTTCGGCGCTTGGCGGGACACGGCCAAGGAGCTGTTCGAGGGCGAGGATGACACGATCGCCAAGAAGGAGGCCAAGCTCGAGTACACCGGCGAGCTGGACGGCGTGAACGAGGAGCTCGGCGTTCTCTCGGACAAGGAGGCCGATTTCCTGCCGATCACGACGCGCGCCTACCTCTACCTCTCCGGCACGCCCTTTCGAGCCCTGGCTACCGGCGAGTTCATCGAAGAGCAGATCTTCAACTGGACCTACACCGACGAGCAGCGTGCCAAGGAGGCTTTCGCCAAGAACCATCCGGGCAAGCGCAATCCCTACGGTGCGCTTCCGCAGATGCGTCTCCTGACGTACCAGATGCCCGATGAGCTGCTGGCCGTGGCCAGTGGCGGCGAGTTCGATGAGTTCGACCTCAACGCGTTCTTCGAGGCGACCGGTACAGACGCCGCGGCCGAGTTCAAGCACAAGAGCGATGTCCAGAAGTGGCTCGACATCATCCGGGGCGGTCATCTCGCCCACGCAGCGGAGTTGCTGAAGGTGGGCACGAGGCCACCGTTCCCCTACTCTGACGCCCGGCTGCTGCCGTACCTCCAGCACTCGTTCTGGTACCTCCCAAGTGTGGCGGCCTGCCACGCGATGGCGAACCTGCTGGCTGAGAAGCACAACGTCTTCTGGCACGACTACGACGTGGTCGTGGCCGCGGGTGCCTCCGCAGGGATAGGCCTCGATGCACTGCCACCTGTGCGAGAGGCCATCGGTGGCGGGTTCGATACCAAGACGATCACGCTGTCGTGCGGCAAGCTCACCACGGGTGTGACGGTGCCGCAGTGGTCTTCGATCCTGATGCTGCGGAATTTGAAGTCGCCGGAGAGCTACTTCCAAGCGGCCTTCCGGGTGCAGTCGCCTTGGTCCATCAAGAACCCCAACGGCGACAACCCCAACGAGGAGGAAGTCCTCAAGCCGGTGTGCTTCGTGTTCGACTTCGCACCGACGCGCGCACTGCGGCAGGTCTCGGAGTATGGAATCGGTCTGTCGCCGAACGAGAGCAACCCCGAGAACGCAGTCAAGGACCTCGTGTCGTTTCTGCCGGTGCTGGCCTATGACGGCGCCAACATGACGCAGATCGACGCCGGCGGCATTCTCGACATCGCCATGGCGGGCACGTCGGCGACGCTCCTGGCGCGTAAGTGGGAGAGCGCCCTGCTGGTGAACGTGGACAACAATACGTTGCGCCGCATCCTCGACGATCCCGATGCCATGAAGGCGGTGGAGAGCATCGAGGGCTGGCGGTCACTCGGCGACAACATCATCGAGACCATCATCAACAAGAGCGAGAAGGTCAAGGAGCTCAAGAACAAGGCCAAGGAGGGTGGGCTGACCGCGAAAGAGAAGAAGGAGCTCTCTGCCGAGGAGAAGGAGTACAAGTCCAAGCGGAAGCTCGTGCAGGAGAAGCTGATCAAGTTCGCGACGCGGATCCCGGCCTTCATGTACCTGACCGACTTCCGAGAGAACACCCTTCAGGACGTCATCACCAAGCTCGAGCCTGACCTGTTCCGCACGGTCACCGGCCTGACAGTGAAGGACTTCCACCTGTTGGTTCGCCTGAAGGTGTTCAACACCGAGCACATGAACCAGGCGGTGTTCGCGTTCCGTCGATACGAGGATGCGTCCCTGCGCTACACGGGCATTGAGAGTCACCAGGGTCTGACGCACTACGGTCTCTACGACACGGTGGTGGCCAAGGAGGCGGCGTAGCCGCAGCCGCCGGCGTGCCTGCTACGTTGCCTTTAGAGAATTCAGGAATGGGTGATCTCAACATAGAGAAGCGCGAGGCCGACGCCATCAAGGCCGTCGACATGCAGGCACTGGCTCAGTGCATCGATCGTTGCATCGAGCTCGAGCAGGGGGCACCTCTGCGAGAACTTCCGCTACACAGCTGCGGCCTCTACATCTCCAACAAGGTCCGGTCCTTCGAGCGCGCGCTCGGCAACCACGCCAAGGCCAAGGCCGCGAAGAAGCGCGCTGAAACCGAGTACGACGTCCGCAAGGCAGGACGGGATCTGGAGTTTGCGGTGCAACAGATGCGGCACCGCGTCGAGACCGAGGAGAAGGAGGGGCAGCTCTTCTTCGTCGACGACCATGTTCACCCGCCGACGCTCATCAGCGACCACATTCGCGTGCCGATCAGCTATCGGTGGCGCGAGCGTGTGGAAGACGACTGGCAGTACGGCAACGTCACCTTCGTACACGAGGTGGTCGTCAGGCCCGATTACTCGGCGCCTGAGCCGAAGCGCAAGCCCAGCGCCGCGCAGCAAGCGCGCGAGCGAGAAGAGCGACGGTTTCGGGAGATGGAGCACTTAAGAAGTCTGGCGCTGCAGGCCGTTCGCGATCACTTTCGCGGGGGTGGCGCCGGATCAGCAATTCCGAACGAGGTCAAGGCCAAGACGGGCGAGGACGGCGGACTCAACAACTTCAGTGTGAAGTTCTGAGGTCGGTTCGGTCGCCGCGCCAATGCCTGCAGACCTCCTCATCGCAAACAGGACAGTCTTCGAGTTGCTCACTGACCGACAAATCGCCGAGGCCATCGGGCGCCACATTTAGCTCACCCGCGCGGGGCGTGGGCTGTCTGCCGACGACCTGGCTGTTGCGGCAGGTGTAACCCCCGGAGAGCTGCGCGAGCTTGAGGCGGGCCGCGGCAGCTTTGCCGTCTTCGTGAGCATCGCTCGCGCGGTCGACCTGGCGCATGACGTGTGGACGGCCACGCGACTGAAGGCCAGGACGCTTGACGAGCTTGAGCGCATCGAGGCCGCGAGGGCTGAGCCCCCCTGAACTGCCGTCGCTGGCGAGGGGTGGTTTCGACCTCGTGCACGTCGGCTCCGTCATAGGATGACGTCATCGAATGTGATGACAC
>Ga0068877_10002427_pt1 | contig 15034 bp, 12 predicted proteins | sample NOAtaG_FD_66437 | JGI IMG/M metagenome (GOLD analysis project Ga0068877, IMG submission 66437) | Freshwater lake microbial communities from Lake Erie, under a cyanobacterial bloom - NOAA_Erie_Diel6S_1000h metaG | ecosystem: Environmental > Aquatic > Freshwater > Lake | place: USA: Ohio, Lake... | reverse complement strand
AATGTTGTTCGGCTTGTACCAACCACTTGAGCATCTTGGTGGACACACCTGTCCGTATAACCATTCCATTACCTGTAATGCTTTTTTGATAGCCGACTCCAAGTACAATACGATGTGCAAATCGGAATGGCACCACAATATTTCCTTGAAGTTGATCCGATTGATAAGTCAATAGTAATTCCGGTAATATATCCCATCGCGCACTAATATCTTTTTTGGTGCCGGTCATAAAGCGATAACCGGCTGTATTCGCATTGGTGTTAATTGCGTCATTCACGCTGAAGCCGAAATACGTTCCGTTCAAGTCGGTTACAAATAGTCCGAAATCCGAAGCCAGAGCATTTGTGGAAATTGCAGGTGTTGCCGATTCGCTCCCGTTAATACGTAAATGGCTGTATCGAAGGCGCACACCGGCACTGCTCATCCAGTTACCGACTCTGAATTTTCCTGCATAACGAACGCCTGCACCTGTAAATCGGTGTTGTTCCGATTCACTTCCGGAATAGGAAATGTCCCAAGCTCCTCGAATGAAATCGTTATTGTCATTGCCAATTCCAACTTGCCACGCATTGCCTAAAGGTTCATTGTAGCGGTGCGCTACGGCTAGGAAGGGCGATCCCGGACAATACGGACACAAAGCCGCAGGATTGTTGAAGGAACGTTGATTGAGTGTCATGGCAAAGTTTGGCTCGAATTGGCCGAAAGCGGTAAATGTCAATAAGGACAGACAAGTTGAAAGTATCGTTCTCATGGTGCTGATTTTGGAGATATAACACCAATCGAAAAAAAGGATACAAGCAACTCGCCGCGCTTACTTACCTTTGTTGATACATGAGAGAGATGATGCTCTTCGTTTTGATCCTGCTGTTCGGTTGTTCCGAACCGGATCCCGCTGTGCCGACTATTGAACGCCCGGGTGATTTGATCGAAGAGGCAAAAATGGTAGAAGTGATGGCTGATGTGCACATGCTGGAAGCGGCAATCAGTGCGACAACACCGCCTCCTCGTTCACGTGGACCTATGCTTGCGCCGGGTCAGGATGCTGTTCACAATAATCCGGTTGATGGTTATGAAAATCGCAAGCCGCTTCCGTACTACGATATTTTTATCAAGCACAAAGTGAGTCGCGAACAATACGAAAAAAGTATGCAATACTATTCTTCAGATCCTGCGGCATTCGCCCTGCTTTACGATAAGGTGATTGCAGAGTTAACCAAACGATACGAAGAGTTAAAAAATAAGCAAGCTGCGAAACCTGCAGTATCCAATTAAGCGCATTACAATAAAAACGGACAGCCATAGAGACTGTCCGTTTTTGTTATATATGGTGGGATGTGATTACTGTCCGAAGTGGATTTGCATCGAGTACAACGTGTCGCTGATAACCGGTGCGTTTTCTACGTAGTATTGATCAAGTTTTTGAGTAATCAACTCTTTTTGTTTTTCGTTGGAAGCATCAATACTTACGATGTTGACACGTCCTTGATCATTGATCGAGAAGGTCACAACTGCAATTCCTGCGCCCACTTCTTTGCGTTCTTTTGCACTAAACGTTAAGCAAGTGTTGATTTTTTTCATCAATTCCTTGTTGCCGTCGCGATCGGTTGAAGCTGTGGAAACTGTTGCGATTCCTAATAAAAGAGCCAGTGTTAAAGCTAATGTTTTCATAGTTTTGGGATGTTGTTGTTGCATTTTGATCATAAGACGGCATGGTCTCATGGAATGTTACAACACCCTATAAAAAAACTACAAGAAAATCTGAAACCCTTTATTGGTGGTAGAATGCGGCGGCCTCCGGAATGTAGTCGATGGCGCGTCGATACTTAAAGTCTGTTAAAGCGCGTGTAATTGAACTGCCATCAAATCGATTTATTTCGTGAGCAGCGTGTGCCGTTTCTTTAGTTATACGGGGCGTACGATTGGTAAGCATGCTCCATAATTTTTCCAATCGCCAACCAATACCTAAAAGGAAAGGAGAGGCATAAGTGGAAGTTGTTTTGCGGTTCCATGTTTTTAGAATGGAATCAAATACTTCCCGATACGTTAAATTGTCACTCACCAGAATAAATCGTTTGCCGCTGATATGCTCGTTTGTTAAACGAACTGCCGCAGTAGTTACATCACGTACATCAACATATCCTGTAATACCATTGGTAAACCAAGTGCTGCTCTTTTGCAATGCGTCAAACAGTTGCAGACTTCCTTGTTTGCTCCTTCCGCAACCTACAATAAAACCCGGGTTTAATATGACCGCATCAAGTCCTTCTTCCATACCGCGCCATACTTCGCGCTCGGCGGTATACTTACTAATCGCGTACACGGAATGGGAAGGATCTTTTTTCCAATGCAATTCTTCCGTTACTAATGAGCCGTCTGTAGTTTTGCCCAAAGCAGCGATGGAACTGATGTAACAAAGTTTCTTGATGCCAAGGTCGAGACACAGATTCACGATATTGGCCGTTCCTTCCGCGTTTACACGGAAAAGTTCTTTTTCCTTGGACGATTCAAAAGAAATCAATGCAGCGGCATGGTACACGGTCGTTACGTTCTGCATAGCATCTTCCAGCGCTCCAAGGTCCAGCAAGTCGCCATCAACCCAATCTATTTGCTGCAATAATGCAGTCGCGTTGTGGTGAGCAAAAATCGATTCAATAAGTTGCAGATTAGATGATCTTCTTTTCAGCGCACGCACACGCTCGCCCGACTGCAAAAGCTGTAAAGCCAAGTGCGAACCAACCAACCCCGTAGCGCCTGTTATAAGGATCATGAGGTAAAGATACGCTGCACGAATTAATCCGTACGTGTGTTTCGGTCTGCCGATGTATCTTTGCCCCGATTTTCGCTGATTACCGCAAGAAATTAAACTACATAAAATGAAAAACTTTATTGAAGAATTGCGCTGGCGCCGCATGTTGCAGGATGTAATGCCCGGAACCGAAGAATTATTGATGAAAGAACAGGTTCGCGGCTATATAGGTTTTGATCCGACTGCAGATTCATTGGGTGTAGGAAATCTTGTGCAGATCATGACGTTATTGCATTTTCAGCAATGCGGACATCAACCGATAGCGTTGGTGGGTGGTGCAACGGGAATGGTGGGCGATCCTTCCGGGAAATCAGCAGAGCGAAATTTATTGTCGGAAGACACTTTGCAGCATAATTTGAATTGTCAGCGCAAACAGTTGGAAAAGTTTCTCGATTTCAATTGCGGTAGTAATGCAGCGATGATCGTGAATAACTACGATTGGTTTAAGGGCTTGTCTTTTCTCGATTTTATTCGTGATACAGGAAAGCATATCACCGTCAACTACATGATGGCGAAAGATTCGGTAAAGAAACGTTTGACGGGCGAAGAACGCGAGGGTATGTCGTTTACGGAGTTTACGTATCAATTAATTCAGGGCTACGACTTCTATCATCTATGGAATAATAACGGTGTGAAATTGCAAATGGGAGGTTCTGATCAGTGGGGAAATATCACCACAGGAACGGAATTAATTCGTCGTAAAGCAGGAGGAGAAGCCTGGGCATTAACAACGCCGTTAATTAAAAAAGCAGACGGCACCAAATTCGGTAAAACCGAAGGCGGCAATATCTGGTTGGATGCGAAGCGCACCACACCGTATGAGTTTTATCAATTTTGGATGAATGCCGCAGATGAAGATGCCGGAAATTTCATTCGCATATTTACATTAAAGACGCGAGAAGAAATTGAAGCGATTGAGTCGGAACATTTGGCTGCTCCGCATTTACGCGGTTTGCAGCGCGCTCTTGCCGAAGACATCACCACTCGTGTGCACAGTGCCGACGATTTAAAAATGGCGCAAGCTGCAACAGAAGTGTTGTTTGGAAAAGGTACTATTGAACAATTGGCTCGTTTTAATGACGAGCAATTTGTGGGAATATTTGTGGGTGCCGGTGTTGCAGTGGCAGAAGTAGCAGAAAGTGAATTGGCGCAGGGAGTTGGTGTTCTTGATTTGATTGCTGAGAAATCAGGATTGGTGGCCTCCAAGGGCGAAGGACGCAAGTTGATTCAAGGGAATGGCTTGTCCATTAACAAAAACAAAATCACCGATGCGAATCTTTCAATTACGAAAGATCAACTCATTAACGGTAAATACTTGTTGTTACAAAAAGGCAAGAAAGACTACTGTTTGGTGAAGATGGTGTGATTATGAATTAATCAGGTAATCAGCACTTCATACGGTAATTTGAATTCATCGTGCAATGCTTTGATGACACGAAGAGATAAACTACGTTTTCTATTTAGAAATTCGGAGACATTTCCTTTGCTGCCAAAATAGGTTACTAAATCTTTGGGTTTTAAACCTTCTTCTTCCATCAAGTACTTCACGGCCTCAACAGGATCCGGTGCCGCTATAGGATAATGTATTTCTTCCCATGCGGCAGCGAGTGTACCTAAAACGTCCAGTTCATCAAAGTCTGCAGTTCCCGGTTTCGGATTGGATAAAATCAATTCCTCAATCCGTTGCATGGTCCTTTTGTAGTCTCGTTTGTTGCGAATAGGCTTAATCATACTGCTGTATACTGAATATTTGAGAAGAGTGCCAATCAAATTTATTGCAATTTGAATTCAGTATAACAAACCGTAAAACTTATTGCACGAAAAAAAAGTTCTCATTTCGAGAACTTTTTTTGTGATTAACTATTTCGGATCCAATCCGTATTTCTTCAAATATATTTCGTTCAACTCTTGTTGCTCGTTTCTTAAATCGAGGCGCCTTCCTTCAATAAACGCCCAGGTTACTTTATTAGTGGACATATCTAACGCATCACCTTCAGAAATAAACAAGGTGGCGTCTTTGCCGGCCTCCAAAGTTCCGGTGCGATCAGCAATACCAAGAATGAGCGCAGTGTTGCCTGTAAGTGCAGCAATAGCTTGTTCTTTCGGCAATCCATAAGCAACAGCAGTACCCGCAAGGAACGGCAAATTACGGGTGTGCGCTGCTTCCTGATCGCCTTCGTTTTGGAAACAGAACAATACGCCTGCATCGTGAAGTTGTGCCGCAGTTTTAAACGGTTGGTCCAAATCATCACCTGATCTCACCGGTAAAGAATGCACGCGGGTCAACATCACCGAAACATTTTTCGTTTTCAAAAACTCAGCGCATTTCCAGCTGTCGGTGCCGCCTACAATAACAACGTGTTTAACGCCAAACTTCTGGGCGAACGCTACACTTTCTGTTATGTCCTTCACCGCATCGGCATGAATATATAAGCGCTGTGTACCGTTAAACACGCCACGCATGGCTTCAAAACGAAGGTTACGCTCGCTCGGATTTTCCAGATAGGCTTTCGCTTCTGCGAAAAACTGTTGCAATTCCTGCTTTTGTGCTTCGTAATTCTTACTCTTCTCGTATACAATTCCATTATCACTCCACTGTCTGCTATAAACAGATGGCCAGTTGATGTGAATGCCGTCATCTTTGCGCTGTGTCGCATCGGTCCAATTCCATCCGTCCAATTGCATCACAGATGATGTTCCCGAAATGCGTCCTCCGCGTGGTGTAACCTGCGCAAGCAGAACTCCATTAGTTCGGACGGTTGGAATAATTCGTGATTCGGCATTGTATGCAATCTGCGAACGCACATGAGGGTTGTATCCGCCAACTTCATACCAGTCATTACTGGCGCGAATAGCTTCGATTTCAGTTAATCCGAGTGTAGAGTTCGGAGCAATAAAGCCGGGATACACATGTTTGCCTGAAATATTAATTGTGGTATCCCAAGCACTCATGTCAATGCGCATGGTTCGAGCATCGCCAACTAATGTGATCTTTCCGTCTTTAAATCCTACAACAGAATTTTCAATCACTTGTCCGTTGCCAACATGTGCAATGCCGTTCATCAGCAAAATACTTTTTTTCTGCTTCGGAGCGGGGATAGGTTGTTGCGCCCCAACGTGCAACGCAATACCTGTACAAAGTAAAAGGAATGTTGTTTTCATGTTCGTGGGTCGCTTATTGTTCGTTGATAAAATCATTTAAGTAATCTTCATTAACGTGCATATCTTCGCAGTGCCACATCTTTGGTGTACGTGCGCGTGGGCGTTGTAACGGACCTCCATCGTTTTTTTCTTTGATCATCAGTTGCGTTAAACGTGCGCGATCGCTGCGCATTTTTTCACGTAACAACACGTCTTCTTTGGCATCGTATAGTATTTGCCCGTCCACCATGGTCATTTCAACTTTTGCATAAACCGACAACGGGTTGTCGCTCCATAACACGAGATCAGCATCTTTATTTACTGCAATGCTGCCCATGTTTTTGTCGAGGTGCAACAACTTCGCAGGATTCAAGCTTACAAGAGTTAACGCTTCTGTTGCAGAAAGTCCGCCATACTTCATGCTCTTCGCAGCTTCCTGATTCAAGCGACGGGCCATTTCTGCATCATCAGAATTGATGGCTGTTACAATTCCCATGCGATGCAACAACGCCGGATTGTAAGGAATGGCATCTTTCACTTCATACTTATACGCCCACCAATCGGCGAAGGAAGAACCTCCTGCTCCGTGAGCTTTCATTTTGTCGGCAACTTTGTACCCTTCCAAAATGTGCGTGAACGTATTCACTTTGAATTTCATGCTATCCGCTACAGACATTAACATGGCAATCTCGGACTGTATGTAAGAGTGACACGTGATGAACCGCTTTTGATTCAGAATTTCGGACAACGCGTCCAATTCCAAATCACGTTTTGGTGCAGGACGTTTTGCTTTTTCAACCGCAGGCAATTTGTTGTAAGCGTCCATTGCCAATTGATATTCGCGGGCACGAATGAAATGATCGTAATATACTTGCTCTACTCCCATTCGTGTTTGCGGGAAACGAATCGTATGATCATCGCCCCAGTTGGCTTGCTTCACGTTCTCTCCCAGTGCAAATTTGATGAAACCATCAGCGCCTTGAATTTTCATCTCTTCCGCATTCGCTCCCCAACGCAATTTGATCAATCCGCTTTGTCCTCCAATCGGATTTGCTGAGCCGTGCAACAATTGCGACGCTACAACACCACCAGCAAGCTGACGATAAATGTTTACGTCATCCGGATTGATGACATCACCAATACGCACTTCCGCGGTTGATGCTTGTGAACCTTCATTTACACCGCCGGAAATAGCAATGTGTGAGTGTTCATCAATCAATCCGACAGTCAGATGTTTTCCTGTTGCATCAATCTCGCGAGCAAATAACTCTTTCGCCGGAATAATTCCTTTCGCAACACGAACAATACGTCCTTCAACGACAAGCACATCTGTGTTTGGAAGTACACTGTCTTTTTCGTTCGTCCAAACTGTTGCGTTTTTAATTAAAACAGCTTTATAACGGTTTTTAACGCGAGTGAAAAAATTGGGATCAGCTTTCGTTCTGCCATAAGCCGAGAAAGGATAGATCACATCATCCAATGTTGGATATACAGTTGTTGCAGTATCCGGTTTTTCTTCTTTCGGAGTGAACGGGCCGGAATTCGTAGCCATCCAATCCACCCATTTTCCATCCGGCAATTGCGCTTTACCCGACATGAACTTTGATGTGGCATCAACAGCGCCGCTTAACAACACGGTTCCGTTGTGTTCCTTCGATTGGAAACTAATGGAGATGTTGACACCATCTTGCTTCACGCTCACTTTGTCTTTATCATGATTAGCGCTGCTGAAAACGCCTTTTAATTTATATACATCACCTTCAATGTTTAAAACGCGTGCAGCAGAACCGACAATATTTAAGTTGTAAGTTCCGCGCACATCCAGCGCATTCATATCGCGCACTACATAACGCGTTCCCTGAATCCAATTGTCGTAAATAACCGTTTGCTCTTGAAAAATATTGCCGGAAGTAATCAGGAAATTCGCAAGCATTCCTTTTTTCAATGCGCCAACCTGATCTTGAACTCCCAGCATTTGTGCAGGAGTTGTGGTTAATGCCCGTAATGCTTCTTTTTCGCTTAAACCATAAGCGATGGCTTTACGAAGATTGCCCCAGAAATCTTTTTTGTCGCCTAAGTCTGAAGCGGTCAGTGCAAACGCGATGCGATATTTTTCAAACGCACCCGGATTTAACGGTGCTAATTCCCAATGCTTCATGTCGGCATAGTCCAACAACTCGGCATCATACGGATCACTGATATCAAACGCTGCAGGGAAGTTCAACGGGAGAATAAATTTTCCGTTCGTCGCACGCATTTCATCCATGCGCTGATATTCGGTACCACTTCCTTTAAATATATATTGTGTGCTGAATTCATCGCCTACTTTATCTGCACGCAAAACATTCCATTTGTTAGATGTTTCGAAAATCTGTGGCAACATGCGGTTGGCATTAAATGCTTCCAACGTTGCGTTGTATTCCGCGCGATTTTTACTCATGCGATACCAGTCCGCATCGTAATAGGTTTGACGCAACAATGCAATAGCGCCCATCAACGATGATGGATATTCCTGACGCGATGAACCTTTATTAAAAGAATAACAAGATGCAGCACGATCTTTTACCACCGATAAATTTTCTCCGCCCTCTGTATGCAAGGTCACCACAGCGCTTGTTCCACGTGCAATGCCATCAGGATGATGAATCATCAAAACACCATATCCAATGCCGCGGTATTGTTCAGCAGATTTCTCATCGTGCTGAAATAATTGATGGGCCTGATTTTCGGGATTCAAGGCATCATTCCAACCGCGTGTTCCGGGTTGTGCACGCTCGTATTTCGGACCCGGTGTCCACGGATGACGTTTTACTTCCGGCATTCCGTATGATGTGAACGGATCAATAAACGAAGGATAAATCCATTTTCCTGTCATGTCCATCACTACGGCTCCTTTCGGAATTGCGACATTCGCCGCCACGTCGATAATGCGTCCGTCCTGAATCAGTAATGTTCCTTTCTCAATAACATTATCAGCATCTATCTGAATCTTGGCATTGGTTAACGCATAAATGGTGTGTCGCGGATCAGCAGCGCCATTTCGGGGAAACGTCACCAACTGACCGAAAACATTCAGTGTAGTTGCAATAAGTGCCGCAACTGCCCAACTTTTCTTCATCATAACTGTTGTTTTAAGGTTAACAAATTTATCCTTTTTTAAATGCGAAAGTCCCGAATCGTGATGAACGGTCGTAAAGCCGTGTTTTTCTGTACTTTTGCCCTGTAAAAACGTCTCGCTATGTACACTATCTTAAGTCACGCGCATTCCGGTTTGCGCTATGCAGTATTGTTCTTCCTGATTGCGGCTGTCGCTAAAGCATTCTCAGGTTGGATGGGTAAAAAATCCTATTTGCCCGGTGACCGCAAAATGGCCACTTTTTCGGTGATATTTTCTCACGTTCAATTGTTACTCGGACTAGCATTGTATTTCTCCGAAGCTTGGTACAGCCGTGTGGCAACTGATCCTGCACAAGAATCCATGATCCGCTTTTTTAAGATGGAACACCTCGCAGGAATGATCATTGCAATTGTATTGATCACTATTGGTAGTGCTCGTGCTAAGCGTCAAAATTCGGACGAGAAAAAGCACAAGACTATCGCCATCTTCTTCGGTATCGGTTTATTGCTGATTCTGGCAATGATTCCTTGGCCGTTCCTCGCTAAATTCTCGCACTTAGGATGGTTTTAAGAATAGTAGCAATTACCGCAGGTTTCGCATTATTATTGTCTTGCGGAGGTAAAACGGAATCCGATAAAACGATTTCCGGTGCAGAGTTGTACCAATCCAATTGTGCTTCATGTCATGGCGGTGAGGGAAAACTGCAGGCTGCCGGTGCGAAAGATTTATCGATTTCGATGATGAGTGATGAAGAATGTAATCTGATCATTCGCAATGGACGTGGTGGTATGCGCGCATTTGGTAACGAATTGAGCGAGGCGGAAATTAAAGCTGTCGTTGAACACGTGAAGACTTTGCGGAAGCAGTGATTGATCATCAGAGTAATGTAAAGAAGGGCCAGAAGGCGATCATGGTGGGCGTTATCGATAAACGTCAGGATGATCGTATGGTAACCGAATACCTGGAAGAACTCGCATTACTGGCTACTACTGCGGATTTGATTCCGGTGAAATCATTTGTACAGAAACTGGATCATCCCGATCCTAAGTTTTATATCGGCTCCGGAAAGGCGAAAGAAATTAAGCAATACATCGAAGATCAAAAGATTGATGTGGTATTGTTTGATGATGAACTTTCTCCATCGCAGCAACGAAATCTGGAAAAAGAGTTCGGACGAAAAGTGATTGATAGAAATTTATTGATCCTCGACATCTTCGCATCTCGCGCTCGGACCGCTCATGCTAAAACGCAAGTGGAATTGGCGCGTTATCAATACCTCTTGCCTCGCTTAACGGGGATGTGGACACACTTGGAACGTCAACGGGGTGGAACAGGAACGCGTGGCGGTTCGGGTGAGAAAGAAATTGAAACGGATCGTCGTATTGTTCGCAATCGAATTGCCTTGTTGAAAGAGCAATTGAAAGAAATTGACAAACAAATGACCACGCAACGCAAGAGCAGAGGAGAGCTGGTGCGCGTGGCTTTGGTGGGTTACACGAACGTGGGCAAATCCACAATCATGAACCTGGTGAGCAAGTCGAACGTGTTTGCTGAGAATAAATTATTTGCAACGCTAGATACTACAGTTCGTAAAGTGGTAGTGGGCAATTTACCGTTTCTCTTATCGGATACGGTAGGATTTATTCGCAAGTTGCCTCACCAGTTGGTCGAGTCGTTTAAATCAACTTTGGATGAAACGCGCGAAGCCGATATTCTGTTGCATGTAGTAGATATTTCGCATCCGAATTTTGAAGATCATTTGCGCGTGGTACAGCAAACCCTTACAGAGATTGGCGCCGGCGACAAGCGGACGATTTTGGTGTTTAATAAAATTGATGCGTATCGCGATCGTGTGGTGGAAACGAATAATCTCGATCCGAATTTGCCGCAGGTACTAACGCTCGCCGATTTGAAAAAAAGCTGGATGAGTAAGTTGAATGATCCGTGCATCTTCATTTCCGCAACGGATAAGGAAAACATCGACGCGTTCCGTCAGTTGTTATTCGACGAAGTGTATGCCATTCACGCCACTCGTTTCCCTTACGAGCAATACGAATACTTCAGTCGGGAATCGTAAAACAGCGCAGCTTTCGTAGTTGCTTTTACCGGTGTTTTCTTGCGATTACGATTCGATTCTCCGTAGATCACTTTAATCAGGTGTTCATCTCTACCGTAAATGTCATTCCATACAAACACCACATTGCCGGTGTCGACATCACAAGTATAGTAGCGCACATGAATCGGCAGCGGCTTACGCAATGCGATGCGTCGTTGTGTGTCGCGTTGTGTCCATAAATCAAACGTGTCTTTCGGAATGCGAATACTATCATCACGAATTAAGAAATGCGCCAGATCCATGTATTTTTCCAAACGCATACAACCGTGACTGTAGGCTCGTGTTTCGCGTTTGAAATAAGAAGGTGCGTTCGTGTCGTGCATATACACGCCATGTTTGTTGTGGAATTCAAATTTCATCACACCAAGTGCGTTGTCATCACCAATTTTTTGACGAAAGCGGTATGGTAAATTTCCTTTACCGTATTTCTTCCACGGAATAACATTCGGATCAACCACTTTTCCATTACGATCCAGCACTTCGTAACGATGTTTGCGCAAATATGCCGTATCACGTTTCACTAATGGAAGTATTTCCTTCCAAGCTATGCTGTACGGCACATTCCAATACGGATACAACACAATTTCATACATCTTGCTATCCAACTGCGGCGTTTGTGTTTTTACTGCACCACATACAATCCTCGATTCCATCACCAGAGTATCTTCTTCATACACGCGCATGTTAAACGCCGGAAGATTGACCAACAAATACCGCTTTGCAAATTCAGGACGCTCCAACCGCCAACGTTCCATGTTAATGGCCATTTGCTGCACGTAAGAATTGATGGTCATTTTGAGAGCGATGAGCGTATTACGTCCCATTTTTCCGTCTTGCTCTAAACGTCGCGCCTTTTGGAAGGATTTTAACGCTTTCGCCAGTTTAATAGAATCTTTTTCCGTGGATAAACTGTCGTAATGACCTGTGATGAGCAAACGTTTTTTTACCGCATCCAAAAAACGCATCGTGTCTTTAGTGTCGGGTAATTCTTCCCAAACAACACCTTCGTTCGCTTTGCGGTATTCATTCATGTGTCGCTTTACGGCGTGGTATTCCCGGTGTTTAGGTTCCAGAGTATTAATAATCGCGCTTACGGATTCTTGTCGCTGTACTTTTTGTAATAAGGAAACAGCTATAGAATCTAACCGTTGTGGTTTCCACGAGCGGTGTTCCGAAGAGTCCGTCATCACACGACCCGCTGATACGTGCACACAAAACGTGAAAAATGCATTCGTCAGTAATAAGTCGGTTTGCGCCAGGTTGGTCACGTTGTAAGACTCCGATGCTGAATCGTAAGCGTGGTTATAAAGACTGTCAATGATGTACAAGTGATAATCTTCCGGAATCAATCCGTAATCTTCTGCACGATTGATTAACGCATAAATAGAATCGCCGATGGCATTGAATTTCCCTTTATCGCTCCACGCATGTTTGAATGTTGCAGATTGATAAAAACTCCTCAACCATTTGGTGGCGTGCAGCGTATCACCTTGAAGAACGAGGGTTTTGGCGGTATCGTATGATTTGATTTTCTCCGAAATATATTCGTCGATAGCCACATTAATTTTCTCCGGATCTTCTTCTACAATAGGCTTTTCAACGGCTGTATCGCCGGCATCTGATCCACACGACAAAAGCCACGGGAGTACGAGAATAAGAAGAAGAAATCGGTTCATGTGGTTTGCTCAGGGGCAAAGGTAGGGGAAATGGGAGAATGTTTCAAGAAGAAATAGTTTGTGTTTCTAGTCGAAGTTAATTTAATTGATAAATAAAATATTATATTGCAGTAATAATTAAAATTGAAAACCATGAAAAGTTTATTTTCGGTACTACTTATTCTCTTGGTTGGAAATATAGAAGTACTGTCGCAAAGTGCGGTAGATAACTATAATCCGGACGTAAATAACCCGGTAGTTTTTGCTAATCCTCCGGGCAACGGTTATCACGGGGAATTCCAGACTTTCATTACTAATACGAACTGGTATTCTTTTTATATCGACGCATCAACTAAGTACTTTGTCAGCTACAAAATAGAGTTGGTTTCTTTCCCTTTTACACCAAACGCTAATCTTAGTAATGGCTTCGGAAATGACTGTTCTTCTTCGGCTTGTTTGCGTGTTTTTGAAACATATCCATTAGTGGGGCCAATCAGTTTGCATTTAAAGATCGATTGATGACTGGTGCGTGCGGTACGGTTGGAGAGGATCACACGCAATGTGCTACATTGATGTCTCTTTTGATAAATGGGAATGCACCTGTATCTAGCCGAACCATGATTCCTCACTCTATTTTAAAACATACGTTTTATGTGCATGGTGGAGATAATATTAGCGCGCCGGTAATACAAGAGTTTTCATTTGTTGTTGATTTAACACGCGGGATGATGAGTATGTACCCGTTTCGTAATGACAATATGCCGACAGCTACCTCTGAACATGATGTTACGGTAGTGCCATATTTTGTTTATCCCGATCCGCAGTTCTATTTGCAAACGCCGATTCAGCAGGCAAATGCACTGGCAACAATAAATTACTTTCCTCTATACTATACGCCAGGCGGTACATACGCTAATAATAATCTTACTCCTGAATCTGTAATTAGTCCTTCGTCGCAAGCTGCCGGACAGGCAAATTCACCTACAGATTATGTTCAACCTCCACCATATTCATTATTAAGTTTTGTAGTTGGTAATTTATATGCTACAAACTACGCCGGATATGATTCACAAGCAAATGCGATGGGCGGAATAGATCACGATTATCGAATATTAGAGCCTTGCAATTTGACATGGATCAACCCTAGTGAGCGGGTTATTTATAACCCAACGAAAGTCACGATTGATATAGCAGATCTGTCAACACCGCAAGTTTTCCCGACGGGATACACCTTCAAGACGGCACCGGCAGTTTACCCGCAAGAAACCGATTTGTTAGCACTTGATCCGTATGGTATGTTCGGAGACCCGAGAAAAATACCTGTTTTTGGTAGTGCGTTATATTTGTCAGACAACCCAATAACAGCGTGTGAGGATGATAAATCTATCTACTATGTAAAGTCCGGTTCCAAGTTGCTAATCCAACCGTGTGTCACTATTTATGATGCGACGTTCTATGTTGAAGAGGGCGCAATTCTGGAATATACACCTGGAGCAACTTACGGGAATTTTACGATTGATCCTTCCAGTCCAGGACAGATAATAACTAACAATGTTACTACGAGATTCCCTTGTCAATTTGATTGTACCAACCCAACCAAGCCGGATTTTTATAATCGGGCATCGATTACAGTAAATACTAACACCACGTGGACTACAGCCAACTTAGCTACTTTGTTCCCGGCACAGGGTCCTTATTCTGCCGTTACGGGCAACACTATTCGTGTTCGGGATCAGATTTATGTTGCACCCAATTGTACGTTGACTATTGATGCCGGAGTGAATGTGCACATGGGGCCGCGAGGAACGATACTTGTTGCAAAAGGAGGACGCCTATTGGTAAATGGAACAGCCGGAAATAAAGTAGTTATAACGGCTGCATGTACCCATGAGTGGGAAGGTATTACGGTGCTAGGTGATCGTTTTTTAAATCAATACAGTTTGGCAACAACACCACAAGGGTATGCTAATTTTAAGTATTGCGAAATTTCGCGCGCTCGAACAGCAGTAACCTCCGGTTATATCAATGATATTAATCAAAATGGAGGTGTTGTTATCGCGTCTAATTGCACATTTCTAAACAATATTCGAGACGTCCAAATATTATCATTCCACAATCCCGGAATAGATCCTAATAATGCTTGTTCGTTCGTTAACTGTACATTCAGAACAGATCAGTTACCTTGGGGCGCAGAGTTT
>Ga0068877_10002426_pt1 | contig 15043 bp, 12 predicted proteins | sample NOAtaG_FD_66437 | JGI IMG/M metagenome (GOLD analysis project Ga0068877, IMG submission 66437) | Freshwater lake microbial communities from Lake Erie, under a cyanobacterial bloom - NOAA_Erie_Diel6S_1000h metaG | ecosystem: Environmental > Aquatic > Freshwater > Lake | place: USA: Ohio, Lake... | reverse complement strand
CACCGACCGGACGCGGGCGTCAATGTCGAGGAATGGTTCGGGCGATTTATTGCCGAGGCTGTCCACGATCCAGATCAATCCGCGTTGTTCGACGATAAACAGCCGGTTATCGCCGCAGTGCGCAATATCTACGGGCCGCACGAAGCCGGCGGCGAAGTCTTGCAGCTGGATTTTAGGCTGCGCCGACAGGGCGGCGGAGAGGATCAGAAGGATAGGCAGGAACAGGTAGCGCGTTTGGGTAATCATAGACAGAGCGGATAATAATAAACGATTATTATAACTACTGAGCCGGCAATCTGCCGGCGAGTTGCATAATTTCCTCCAAAAATTGCCGGTGGTTGGCCAGCCGGGGCACCTTATTTTGGTTGCCGAATTTGCCCCTCGATTTCATCCAGGTCAGGAAAGTGCCTTGCGGCACACAGTGCAGTCGGAGCGGTTCCAGCGCCATATTTTTGAAGCGTTTGGCTTCATAGTCGGAATTGATGCGTTGGAGCGCCTGGTCGAGCGCGCTGCGGAAGCCGGGCAGGTCGGCCGGCGCCTTTTCAAATTCCACAATCCATTCATGGCCGCCCTTGCTGTTGGGGCCGGCAAAAAACACCGGCCCTGCGGTATATTCTGCGACTACTGCGTGGTACTGCCGACAGGTTTCTGCCAGCGCCTTGTCTGTGTCGCCAACCATTACCTCTTCGCCGAATACATTAATAAACTGCTTAGTGCGACCGCTGATGCGGAAGCAGTGCGGATTTTTTCTGGTAAACACCACCGTATCGCCGGGCTGGTATCGCCACAGGCCGTTATTGGAGGAAATCAGCAGCGCGTAGTTTCTGCCGATTTCCACATCGGCCAGCGCAACGGTTTTAGGATGGTCGGTGTTCCAGCCTTCTGCCGGGATAAATTCGAAAAAAATGCCGTTGTCTGCGAACAGCAGCAGGTCGCTGACTTGCAGTTCGCATTGCGCGCCGAAATACCCCTCTGAGGCGTTGTAAATTTCCTGGTAGGCAAACTGATCGCCGGGGATCAGTTCCCGGAATGTTTGTCGGTACGGCTCGAACCCGACGCCGCCGTGCATATAGGCCTGCAGATGCGGCCAGACTTCCAGCATATTGGATTTGCCGGTTTTTTCGAGAATCAGTCGAAAAAGGACGATTAGCCAGGTAGGCACGCCGCCGAACATGACGATGTCATCCCGCTGGGCCGTAAGTTCGGCTACCCGCTGAATTTTGGTTTCAAAATCCGGCAGCAAGGCCGTTTCAAAATCCGGCGTGTAAAATATCCGGCCGATGCCGGGCATGTGATACGTCATGACGGCGCTGATATCGCCGAAACGCGTTTTGGGGTATTCGGGGAGCGATTGGTAGCTGCCGGCCAGCACGAGATTTTTTCGCCGGAAAATCTCCATATCGGGTTTATTGTGGTAGAGCAGGGCTACCGAATCCCAGGTACCTGTGATATGGGTATTGAACAGATTGGCGTAGGGAACCGGAATAAACTTGCTTTTATCGCTGGTTGTGCCGCTGCTTTTGCTGAACCACGTAGTTTGTCCGGGCCAAAGCACATCGCGTTCGCCGCGCATCATCCGGAGGATATCGCCTTTCACGGCATCGTAGTCGCTGACCGGCACTTTCGCGGCAAAATCCTCAAAATTCCGGATATGGGCAAAATCATACCGTTTGCCCACCTCCGTGTGCCGGGCGGTGGCAAGCAGTTTTCGAAGCCAGCGTTCCTGCGCATCGGCGGGATCCCGCATATACGCTTGTATCCGCTGGAGGCGCAGTTTGAGATACTGCTTCATCACTTCGTTGATCAGCCGTTTCATGTGCAGGCGCGCGCGTTAGAGCAATTTCAGTAGCGAAGATATGAAAAAAGTTCTATTTCAAGTCTTTTTAAGTACTGCCAGCGAGAATATCGCTGCACGCCAATATCTTTGGAGATTCAATGCAACAATATGACAGCAATTCACATTCGTCCGGCTACGGAACAGGACATACCGGCCATGCACGCTTTGATGTTCGAACTGGCGGTATATGAGCAATCGCCAGAGTCCGTTGAAGCAACGGTAGAAGAATACCGGCAAGATTTCGACAAGGGTCTTTTCGAGGGATTGATCGCCGAAACGGAGGGTCGGGTGGTCGGCATGGCCCTGTATTTTATGGCCTATTCTTCGTGGAAGGGAAAAATGTTGTACCTCGACGATCTGGTGGTGACGGAAGCGTATCGCCGGCGCGGGATTGGTCAGTTGTTGTTGGAGGCTTTTTTGGCGGAAGCGCGCCGGCGCGGTTGCCGCTTGGCGAAATGGCAGGTCTTAGACTGGAACCAGCCGGCGGTGGATTTTTACAAAAAAAACCAGGCCGTGATTGAGACAGACTGGTGGAACGTGAAAATATTTACCGGAGATTAGCGCGTGTCGGATTGATCTTTTCAATCCGACACGCACAGGCTCCGAATTATTCCGCGTCAAAAGCGGCAAAATCGAACAGCAACGAGAAACGCAGCGTATTATCGAGCGGATTGCGTTGATTGGTCGTGGGCACCAGGTAAGAGAAATTGATGCCGAAGATGTTGTACTTCAGTCCGAGGCCGACGCTAAAATACTTGCGATTGCCTTTGGAGTAGTGCTCGTAGAAATAGCCTGCACGGAGCGCAAATTGATCGTCATACCAGTATTCTGCGCCAAGGCCCGTCGTAATTTCCTTCAATTCTTCGCTGAATCCGCCGGGGGCGTCGCTAAAAGAGCGGAACACGCCGCCGATGGGCGAGAGTTGCCGGTAATCCGGGATTCCATCGGCGTCTTCGTCAATATCCGGGCGCGGGGTGGGTACCAGCAGCTTGTTGAAATCGGAAGTAATCGTCAGTGAGTTATACTCGTCGAGGTTGAATTTCCAGGCGAGTCCGAGTCCCAGGTTTGTCGGGATAAAATCGCGGTTAATCGAGTTCGTATAGGTAATTTTGGACCCCAGGTTGCTGACCGCTGCGCCGATAGTCAATTCCGAGTCGTTTTTCGTCACCTTGATGGGCGTTTTATACGTAACGGACAGGTCTGCGCCGCCGGCGATCCCCGGTTTGATTTCCGTACCTTCCACGCGTTGACCAGTTGCCAGGTTGGAGTAAATGAATTTTGCGCCGACGGCGGCGGAGAATTTGTCCGTCAGTTTGCGGCTATAGGCGCCTGCAAATTCAAATTCGTTCGGGCGGCCCTGGCCCAGCGACTGGCCGTTTTCGTCGGTGAATTCGATATCGCCGAGGGAAAAATAGCGCAGCCCGAAACCCAGTGTCTGGAATTCATCCAGCTTGGTATAGCCGGAGAGGTAGGCCAGATAAACGTCCTGCAAGCCCAGTGCACGCATCCACGGGGTGTAGGTAGCCGATACGGACACATTTTTATTGGCGAACGCGAGGGCGGAGGGGTTGTAGTGCATTTTGTTGGGGTCGGCTGCGGTGGCAATACCCACATCGCCCATCGCGCCGCCGCGGGCGTCGGGTACGATGCGCAGGAACGGCACGGCGGACGTGACTGCATTCGCGCAGCGCTCGCCGGTGATGGGGTTGTATCCATCTACACATTTCGGCTCAAAATTCTGGGCCTGTATTGCGAAATTTCCCAGAAAGATCAGCGCGATCAGCAGCGACGGTGCAAGTTGTTTTTTCATAATAAGGATCAAAATGATTTATGTAGCAAGATCAATTGTCAACACAGCAAAAAGCGTGCAAAAGTAGGCATTTTTGGGGAATTATTCGCGGCCAGTCGGGGATTTTCTACCTTTAGAAAATCCCCGACCGACCGGAGGCCTTTTATTTTAGAATAACCAGTTTTTCAAAATCGCTTTCTGCCGATACCGCGCTGCCGGACACATCCGTCCCGCGCACTTTCACGCGATAGAGGTACACGCCGCGGGCGAGCAGATCGCCGTATTCGTCGCGACCGTCCCAGGAAATATCCGTCACCCGATACCCGTCTGCCGGGGCGGAATGGAAAATAGACTTTACAAGTTTGCCGCTGACGGAGAAAATACTGATCTGCACGTCCAGCATTTGTCCGGCGAGGTTATGTTCAAACTGAAACCGGGTATTCGTGGTAAAAGGATTGGGATAGTTCAGGACGTGTGCGAGCGCGGCCTTGGCATCCTCCGTCACGAAAAATTCGGTGTACCCTTCCCCGGAATTATTGGCGACATCCCAGCCTTTGGCGTACAGCGTGTGTTTGCCGGGCGTGAGGTTGCGCAGGGGATAGACGGCTTGGCCGCCGCGGAAATTATCCTGTTCGCTTTCGTAGAAATCGTTGAGGATAATCGCTTCCAGTTGGTTGCCGTCGAGCACGGCGACCAGGTCGTGCCCCAGGCTGACGCCGGTGACATTCATGCCGTTGTCGTCGGCGCACTTCACCAGAATTTTGGGGTTATTATCCGTGATACCGCCCGACACAAAGGCGTCGGTGTTTAGGAAGGCCTGTACCAGCGGCGGCTGGTTATCTTGCACGGCATTGCTGCCGGCGTTGCCGCCGACGATGATCGTTTCGTCTGCTCCGGCAGCGTCTATGGGCGTGCCGTTTTCGGCGTAGTAGCTGATTTTTCCATTTCCGAAGGCGTAATTGATATCGCGCGGCACGACGAAATTGATCGTAAAGGCGCCATTGCGCACCGTGGCGCTGCCTTTAAACAAGATATTCCGCTGGAGGCCGAAGCTGCGCACGGGGCTGCCGGGATCTTGTCCGAGGGTGCGCAATTCTTGTTTTTTATCAAATAGGGCGACGGTCACTTTGCCGTTGTAATCGGTAAGGACATTGCCCTGGAGGTCTGTGACCACGCCTTCGAGTTCGACCGGCATCAGGGCCTTGAGGGTGTCCGGGGCGCCGCTGCCCACAGGGCGGCCATTGATTTTGGCGGTAGCCACGCGGTGCTCCGGCAGTGCGAGGAACATGGCGGGGTCGCCCAGCAGGGTAAAACGGCGCGCATTGTCTTCGGTCCCACCGGTGAGGGTATTTTTAGCATCTTTGAGGATATCGCCGATCGTGCGATAGCGACCGTTGACGCGTTGGAAGATGACGCTTTGCACGGCGTCGGTCAGCTTGTTGTTGCCATCAATATAGACGGCGCGAACGGTGGTGAACAGTCCGACTGCGCCCGAATTGGCTTTCAGCAGCGCTTGTTCGCCGCCGGTCAGGGTTTTATAGTCGTCGTATCCGCCGAAAGAGCAAGTCGCGGTGATAATCAGCGGGTAGCGGTTCGGGTTATCCCACTGCGCGATGTCGTTATTGTCAATGACGCGTTCCTGCGCCCAGCCGCGCGGGCCGCCATGGCCGATGTATTGGGCGATCAGGGCGCCTTTGAAAATCGCGGAATTGATGGCGGCTTTCGCATCCGGGAAGCGATCGCCTGCGGTAGTGGCTACTTGTTGGAAGGCATCGAAATAGACCTTGTCCAGATTGAACCATTTTTCGGTATTTTCCGCTGCATTTGCGAGTTTTTCGGCTTGGTTAATGTGCGCGTTGGAGTCTTCGTCGTCACTGATATACAGCAGGCGCAGGCGCCAATCGCCCAGTGTTGCCGCTGATTTGTCATAGTCAATTATTTTCCGCACGATCGCGTCGGCCTCCTGTGCCGTGCGGGCGGTCAGGCGCCCCACGGCGATATCCAGCGCGCCGTCCAGCGCGCCGCTCTCCCCATCGCTGAGCAGGCCAAAATAGTCGTCGGAAGGAAACGCATAGATCGGGTGGAAGGACTCCAGGGTTTCGAACACCGGTACAAAGTCCTTATTATCTATGCTTTGCGTATTGTTTTTGGGGTCAAATGAGCCATCGCCGAACAGGAGCAGATATTCGAACGTCTCCGGGCTCCGTTGGTAGAGCATGCGCGCGAAATCCCGGATAGCCGTCGGGTCTTTTGCACCGGAGGAGAACTCGTTATAGAGTTGCCCGATCGGCACAGTGGCCACCGCCATGCCGCTGTAAGCCCGGCGGTGTGCAGCGAGTTCCTGTACGGCCGCTTCAAATTCGGGGTGGTACACAATCGCGAGATGGAGATTATCCAGTCCGTGCAAATTTTGATTCTGAATAGCGCCCAGGATTTTTTCGGGTTTGGGGAAACTGGCGTTCGGGTAGAACGCGATAAAGGTGCGCAGGGTATCCGCGGGCGCGCCAAATTCGACCGTGCCGGCGCCTGTGTAGGCTTGTTTGCGGGCGGCGTTTGTTTGCGTGACGTCCCAGATTTCCAGGTTGGCATTTGCGCTGCTGATTCGGTACCGTGCGGCAGGTTTGCCGAGGCTTTGGAGGTCGCGAAAAATTAATCCGGTGTTATTCATCACGAGTTGGCGGCGGACATTGACCTCGATGTAATCCAGCCATCCCTCACTTGCCTGGGCCGTTTGCGGATATTCCAGCAGGATATTGACCTGGTCGCCGTCGGGATTAAACGCGCCGGACAGGATTGCCCCGGCGGCGAAGCTGGCCTCGCTGTTGCTGACGGAGACGGCGTTGATATTTCGGGTGAGCACGGCGCCGTCCACGGTCAGGCGGACGCTGCTGCTGCCGGCGCTGCGGCCGGCGAATTCTGCGCGCACGCGCGCCGGCGTACCGGCGACCGCATTGGGGAAGGTCATTTCATACGTTCGCTGGCGCGTTTGGAGGAAATAGTCGCCGAACCAGCGTTTGCCGGAGCCCTGCGCGGAAGTGGCAAAATCGAGTAGATTCACCTTGTCTTCTTCTATGCGTTGCACATCGTCGAACTGTTCCGTCAGGTAGGCGGCGTCCACGCTTTCCTGCATTTGCACGCGCGCGCCGGGGCCGTCGCCGATTTTCAGGAAATACCAGGCATAATCGTCGTACAGATGCGGGCGGATCGTGAGGGGTGGGTCGGTTTGGCTGGGTCGGTAGCTGACGGGTTTGGGGCCGACCGCGTAGAAAAGGATATAATCGCCCGGATTAAATTTTCCGTCTGCTTCTCCGGAGACGAAGATCGCATTTTCCAGCAGATCGTCCGGGCGGGCGTCGTTTGTGCGTTCCGGGAGCATGGCGCCGCCGTTTCCATAGAGGCGGATGGTACGGGGGTCAATATTGTCCAGGTTTGCGATACCGAGTTCAGATTTCAGGAAATTGTACTCGAGTTTGTACATCCCGTTTTGGGCTACGCCGAATTGATACAACGCGCCGGTTTGGAGCACCGAGTTATAGGTATTCGGGCCGCCGCGATCGGCTGCCGGCGCCGGTGTTGGCGTGGCGTTGATCCGCAGGGTGAAGGCGGTTAGTTTTTCGAATGCGGCGCCATTTTTTCGGACAGGGAAAAATTTCACCCGCGCGAAGAAGCGATCGCGTTCCTGTTCCAGGGTAATTTGCACGGTGATCTCGCCTGCGATGGCGTCCGCATCTGTTTGAGTGCTTTTGGGCAGCGGATCAAAGCGCGTGTTGAGGAGTTCGGCGGAAAGCGCCGCGCGTCCTTCGAGGGGGAATCGCTCGTTGAACAAGGGCAACGTGGGCGCCACGTCACTGCGGCTGCAGCCTTCGAAGCGCCAGACTTCGAGCCGCTCGCCGCCCGCCGTTTCGATCCAATCAGCGCCCGCAGCCCAGTTTAGGGTGCGCTCCACCTCGCGGGTGGTTTGGGCTTGAAGAGCGCCTGCGAGGCAGGCAAACAGAAAAAAAATCAGAATCCTCATGTCCATATCCTTGTATGCGTTGTTTTGGCGCGCTTTAAACCGGCCGGGTTGCCCGGAAAGCGCTTTTTTACCTTTGCAAAAACAAAGGTCGGGAGATTGCGATTTATATTTTGATAAAAAAGCTGTGTTTTTGTCTATATTAGCGTTTGGCGCTTTGGCCTGACCGCCCTACTTTCGCCGGCAAAATTGCCCGACCATATTATTAGCAATGAACGATACCCGTATTCTTATTGTAGGCGCCGGCGGACAAATTGGCGCCGTGCTGACCAAAGCGCTGCGCCAGGCTTATGGCACAGACAACGTGGTGGCAACCGATCTACGCCCCTTGCCGGAGCAGGAGGGCCCGACCGCCGTCCTCAATGCGCTTGATTTACAGGCGATGGACGAGCTCGCCGGGGCGTACCGCATCACCCAAATTTATCATTTAGCCGCTATCCTTTCGGCCACAGGCGAAAAAGACCCGATGTGGGCCTGGAACACCAACATGGCGTCGCTGTTCAATGTGCTGGAAACCGCCCGAAAGCGGCAGCTCGACAAAGTGTATTTCCCCTCCTCTATCGCCGCTTTCGGCCGGGAAGCCGCGCCGGAAAACACCCCGCAGTACGAGGCGCTGATCCCGGAAACCGTGTACGGCATCTCGAAGGTGGCCGGCGAGCTGTGGGGCAATTACTACTACCGTCGCTATGGCCTCGACGTGCGCTCCCTGCGCTATCCCGGGATTATCGGTTATCAAAGCCTGCCCGGCGGCGGCACGACCGATTACGCGGTGGATATTTATCACTATGCCGTTCAAAATAAGCCTTTTACCTGTTTCCTCAAACCCGATACGCGGCTGCCAATGTTGTATATGGACGATGCCATCCGCGCCACCCTCGAACTGATGGAGGCGCCGGCCGACCGGCTCACGGTACGGACCAGCTATAACCTCGCCGGCATGAGCTTCACACCCGCAGAAATCGCGGAAAGCATCCGCAAAGTAATTCCCGATTTCCAAATCGCCTACGCGCCCGATTTTCGCCAGGCGATCGCCGACTCCTGGCCCGGCTCTATTGATGACAGCCAGGCCCGGGCCGACTGGGGCTGGAAACCTGCATTCGACCTGGACGAAATGACGCGCGATATGATAAAAAACCTGTAGGAATTGGGGATTGCGGATTGGGGATTGCGGATTTATAACGAGGACAGGTTATTCCCTCCCCAATCCCAAATCCGCAATCCCCAATCCGCAATCCGCAATCCGAATTCCCCAATCCACAATCGCCTATGCTACTTCGTCCAACCGCAGAATCCGCTTACGCCCACGAGCTCGCCGCCCTCGCTGCCGCCGACAATCGTCCCCGACCGGATGGCTGGCGCTTATCGCCTTGGGCCGTGGTGACCTACCTGATGGGTGGAGAGGCCGGGCAAACGCCCATCGAGCCCAAGTACTTCGGCAGTCGCCGCCTGCTGGAGATCGCCGTGGCTACCCTGGCCACCGACCGCGCCCTGCTGCTGCTGGGTGTGCCCGGCACGGCCAAAACCTGGGTCAGCGAACACCTCGCCGCCGCGATCAGCGGCGACAGCACCCTGCTGGTACAGGGCACCGCCGGCCTCAACGAAGAAGCGCTGCGCTACGGATGGAACTACGCCCGCCTCATCGCGGAGGGGCCTTCGGAACAGGCGCTGACCCCCAGCCCGGTCATGGAGGCCATGCGGCGGGGCAGTATCGTCCGCCTTGAGGAACTTACCCGAATTCCCGCCGATGTGCAGGATGCGCTCATCACAATCCTTTCAGAAAAAACGCTGCCGATTCCAGAACTCAACCACGCGGTGCAGGCCGTCCGCGGCTTTAACCTGATCGCCACCGCAAATGATCGCGACAAAGGCGTCAATGAACTCTCGGCAGCCCTACGCCGCCGCTTCAATACGGTCGTGCTGCCCCTGCCGGCAAGCCTGGAAGAAGAAATCCGCATCGTGGAGAACCGCGTGGCCGCCCTCGGCAAAACACTGGAACTGCCGCCGGAAGCCGCCCCGCTCGAGGAAATCCGCCGACTGGTCACGATATTCCGCGAACTGCGCAGCGGCAAGACGGAGGACGGCAGGGAAAAAATCAAGTCGCCCAGCGCTACGCTCAGCACCGCCGAAGCCATCTCGGTCATTCATCAAAGCCAGGCGCTGGCAGTTCATTTCGGCAATGGCGTCCTGCAAGCCCGCGACCTGGCAGCCTCGCTCACCGGCGCCATCGTCAAAGACGCCGGCACAGACGCCGGTATCTGGACAGAATACTTGGAAACCATCGCGCGCAAACGCAAAGACTGGCAGGATCTCTACCGCGCTTGCAAAGACTTGGAAAAATAACCCGCGCGCCAATCCACCGACCCGAAAATACCCGGCTTACGCGGAGCCCGCGCTAAAAAAACCGTACCTTCCACGCAGATTCAATCCGCAACGGGAACTATTTCCATACCTTTGATCGTTTGGGGAGAACGATGCAGGCGCTAAGAGCATGTCTAAAATTATATTTCTCGCTAATATGAAAGTCTTTTTCAGCCATACTTCGTTCCTTTTTTCACCGTAATTAGTCCCATTACGCCTGCAAAAAGCGCCTTGTCTGGCTAAAAAATCTTTTTCATATTAGCAGAGAATACAATTTTAGACACGCTCTAAACACTTTTTAAAAATGCCAACAGGTACTGTCATAAAATCAACCGGCAGCTGGTATAACGTCCGGATGGATGAATCCGGCCGTATCCTGCAATGCCGCATCATCGGCAAGTTTCGCCTTGATAATATCCCCCTCACCAACCCGGTGGCGGTGGGCGACAAAGTGGAGGTAGAGCCGGAGCAAGAGGAAGACCACGGAGTTATTAAAAAAATTCTCGACCGCCGCAACTATGTGGCCCGGCAATCGCCGCGCCGCAAACACGACCTGCACCTCCTCGCCGCCAATATTGACCAGGCCGTGGTGATCGTCACCGTCGCCCACCCCACGCTGAAGCCAGGCTTTATTGACCGCTTCCTGCTGATGACGGAAAAACACGAAATACCGGTCACGATTGTATTTAATAAAGCGGACTTATACGACGAAGAAGATTTGGCCGTCTATTTGCAAATGAAGGCGGTCTATACGAAAATTGGATACCAGGTACTGCTGACGTCCGTGCCGGAAAACGGCGGTATTGAAAATTTCCGCCGCCTGCTCGAGGGCAAAACTACCCTCATCAGCGGACAATCGGGCGTGGGCAAAAGCAGCCTGGTCAACGCCATCCAACCGCAACTGGAATTGCGCACAGGCGAAATCAGCGACTACTCCGGCAAAGGACAGCACACCACGACCTTCGCCGAAATGTTCGAGCTCGATTTTGGCGGCTATCTGATTGATACGCCCGGAATAAAAACGCTATCATTTAATAATATAGACCCCCAAAACGTGGCGCACAGCTTCCGCGAACTTTTTGCCTTGTCCGACCATTGCCGATTCGGCGGCGCCTGCCTGCACCGCAATGAACCCGGCTGTGCCGTCAAAGCCGCCCTCGTGAAAGGAGAGATCAGCGAATTGCGCTACCTGAATTATCTGGGTATTCTCGACGAACTGGAGGATCAGAATTACTGGGAGCGGCGAAAGGCGTTTTGAGCAAAATGCCCCGGGCGCGACACGCGCGCGTATCGGTGTAAACGCCTCACGGGCGCCGCTCCAGCACCCCGGCGCCAAACAACGCGAAATCGTATTTCACCGGATCATCCGGGTCGAAGGCGCGCAATGCCTCGGTGAGTTCCAGCACCGCTTTCCAGTCGCATTGCGGCCGCTCCAGCAGGCCCAATCGGCGCGCCACCCGCTCCACATGCACATCCAGCGGAATCAGCAGCTGCGCGGGGCGGATCGTTTTCCAGAGGCCGAAATCCACGCCGCGGTCGTCGGAGCGCACCATCCAGCGCAAAAACATGTTCAACCGTTTGCAGGAAGCCCCGCGCTCGGGGGTGGCGATGTGCTTGCGGGTGCGCTCCGGCGCCCAGGGATGATCGAAAAAATCCCGGTGAAACCCAATCAGCGCCGCCTCGACCGTGTCGTCGTCAGCCGCCAAATGCCGGGCAAAGGCCGTCTCCAGGGAATCGTGCGCGCGGTAATACGCCTGAAAAAACGTCAAAAAATAAAGGCTGTCCGTAAATTGAAAGGTGCGGTGCTTGAAGTCTGCAAACCGCGCGCGATCGGCCTCCGAATGGTTCAAAATAAAATCGTAGGGCGCGCCGTCCATCAGGCGGATCAGGTTGTCCGCGCTTTTAATAATCGTGGCGCGCTGTCCCCAAGCCAGCATGGCCGTCCAAAACCCCATGATTTCCCGATCCTGCGGGCGCGAGAAGCGATGCGGAATGCCAATCGGATCATCCTGAATAAACGCAGGGCGGTTGTACAAATCTACGGCGGCGTCGAGGTAGGCGCGCAACCCGGCCTGATCAGCGAAATCTGCTTGCATAGTTTGCCGACATTAGGGTGCTTTGGGTTTCTTTTTCCCGCTGCTTTTGCGCTCGCCGCCGGCGTGTTCGTCCAGCCAATGCTCCAGGGCATACCGGGACAAAATGCACCCGGCTTTTTCCGCCAAATACAAATACTTCGCCTGCCGGAATTGCGTGAGCAGGCTCAGGCGGGCAAATTCGGACAAAGCGGCGTCTTCTATAGCAATACGGTAGGCTTCCTTGGCGGCGCGCTTGTGTTCCCGCGCACGCGCCAGCTGTTCGACCGCTTGCTCCAATTTTTCCAGCAAAGCGTAAAATTCTTCGTTGCCCTTAAACCGCTCCATCCAATGGGCCAAGTTTGCAATATCTTTCATAGTATTTTTGTGTAGCTGCTTGGTTGGCCCGCTACCCGGCCCCCAAGGCCCTGTTTTCCTGCACAGGCGATAATTCACCGCAAAAGTCAAAAACTTTACAATTATTTAATGTTAAGTTTTTGGAAAATAGCCAAAACCCTTTTCACGCAACCCAATTAGATCCAAATACCGCCTTGGAAAATCGGTTTGGAAAGCCGGCAAAAACGCCGCACCTTTGCGCTCCAAATACAGCGTGTTGGAAAGATCAACTCGCGCTAAACCACAATTTGAGCATGGTCGAAACAGCCATTCTCCTGCTCGAGGACGGTACCGTCTTCCACGGGAAAGCAGCCGGAAAAATCGGCACCACCAGCGGAGAAATCTGCTTCAATACCGGCATGACCGGCTATCAGGAAATTTTTACCGACCCCTCTTATTCCGGGCAGATACTCGTCGCCACCAATGTCCACATTGGCAATTATGGCATCAAAAACGACGAAGTAGAAAGCGAACACATCAAAATCGCCGGTTTTATCTGCCGAAATTTCAATGTGGAATACAGCCGCGCGCCGGCGGATAAGAGTATTCAGACGTATTTCGAAGAGGAAGGGATTGTGGCAATTTCTGACGTGGATACGCGGGCGCTCGTGCAACACATCCGCGTGCGCGGCGCCATGAACTGTATTATTTCCTCAGAAATAACGGATATCGGCGCCTTGATGCACCGGCTCCAGCAGACGCCGCCGATGGCCGGACTGGAACTGTCCAGCCTCGTCACCACAAAAATCCCGTACTATGTCGGCAACCCGGATGCGCCGCGCCGCATCGCAGTCATGGACTATGGGGTGAAAAAAAACATCCTGCGCTGCTTCGCTGAACGCAACTGCTATCTGAAAATCTTTCCGGCTAAAACCAGTTTCCAAGAGGTGAAAGCCTGGAATCCGGACGGCTACTTCCTCTCCAACGGCCCGGGCGATCCCGCTTCGATGAACTATGCCGTGGAGGTGGTTAAAAAAATGCTGGACGACGATAAGCCGCTGTTCGGCATCTGCCTGGGCCAGCAACTACTCGGCCTGGCGGTTGGAATCCCCACGTACAAACTGCACCACGGCCACCGCGGCATCAATCATCCGGTAAAAAACCTGCTGAGCGGAAAATCGGAAATCACCAGCCAGAACCACGGCTTTGGCCTGCTGGAATCGGCTATTTACGACGCACCCGGCCTGGTGGAAGCCACCCACCTCAACCTGAACGATCAAACGGTAGAGGGTATCCGACTCAAAAACAAACGCGCCTTCAGTGTGCAATACCACCCGGAGGCCGCGCCCGGTCCGCACGACGCGCGGTATCTGTTCGACCAGTTCGTGGGGATGCTGCACGATTGACCGCACTAAGCGCCGCCGACCAAGACGACGATTTCTCCTTTCACCTCTTTGGCCGAAAAATGCGCCTTGAGCTCCGCCAGTGATGCGGTTTTAATTTCCTCATGAAATTTACTGATCTCACGCGCCACGCAGGCCAGTCGCTCCGGGCCGCAATGCGCAATCAATTCGTCGAGGCACTTCAACAACCGGTAAGGTGATTCATATAATATAAAGGTGTGGGGCAGCATAGCCAGGTACTTTAGGCGCGTTTGCCGACCTTTTTTGTGCGGCAGGAATCCTTCGAAATGAAACGTATCGGAGGGCAGGCCGGAAGCGGCCAAGGCCGGCACAAAGGCCGTCGGGCCGGGAAGACATTCCACCCGGACGCCCCGCTGCACACAAGCCCGCACCAGCAAAAAGCCGGGATCGCTAATACCCGGCGTGCCCGCATCGGACACCAAGGCCATGACGGCGCCGGCCGCCAGTTCGTCGGCGACTTTTTCCACCACGGCGTGCTCGTTGAACGCATGAAAAGACCGGAGCGGCGTCGTAATGCCGAAGTGGTCGAACAGTCGGCGGCTGGTGCGCGTATCCTCGGCCAGCACAACCGACACTTCCTTTAGCACCCGCAGCGCGCGCAGGGTAATATCTTCCAGGTTGCCGATCGGCGTTGGGACGAGGTAGAGCATGAGGCGATCTGCCGGCTGTTTACTGCGCCGTCAATGTAAAATCGTACGTTTCTACAATCAGGTTGGCGAGCAATTTTTTGCAGGTCACTTCCACGACCTCGCGGGCGGCGGCCTCGGAATCGGCCTCGAGGGTCATGGCGACATGCCGACCGATGCGGATGTCGTTAACGCCTTGCACGTCGAGGTGGGCGAGGTTGTTCAAAACGGTTTTTCCCTGCGGATCCAGGAGTTCCTTGTGGGGCATGATGCGGATGTCTGCGATAAATTTCATGGCGGATGAATGGCTTGCTAAAACGCGCTTATTTCAGGTAAAAGATTTTTTATTCACGACGGAGTACCCGATATAGACGAGGATAATGAGGCAAAAAGCGAGTTCCTTGACCACCAGCAGCAGCATGAGGAACAGCGCCAACATAATAATCAGGGTTTCATTGCCGCGCAAACGAAATCCTTTGATCTTAAGTCCGGCCAATGGAATACCCGAAACCATGAGCCAGGACAACGCGCCGGTGATCGCATACAATAACCCACTGTTGTGCTGCAACCAATCGCCCAGGCCGAACCG
>Ga0068877_10002423_pt1 | contig 15047 bp, 9 predicted proteins | sample NOAtaG_FD_66437 | JGI IMG/M metagenome (GOLD analysis project Ga0068877, IMG submission 66437) | Freshwater lake microbial communities from Lake Erie, under a cyanobacterial bloom - NOAA_Erie_Diel6S_1000h metaG | ecosystem: Environmental > Aquatic > Freshwater > Lake | place: USA: Ohio, Lake... | reverse complement strand
GATGAAGCGGTGCGGGCGAAGGTGCCGCACGCGGTGATCACCGGCGGCGAGCCGATGATGTTCCCGCAGGTCACGCGCTTATCGCGGCTGCTGACCGAGGCGGGGCTGGTGGTGACGATCGAGACTGCGGGCACGGTGCACCAGCCGGTGATGTGCGGGTTGATGTCGATCAGCCCGAAGCTCGCCGGCAGCACCCCGAGTGTTGAGCAGGCAAAGGCGGGCGGGCAGGGCGAGGTGTGGGGCGGAGCATCAGGCCGGCACGCGCAGCGCCGACTGAACATACCTGTGCTGCAACAGCTCTTAAACGAGCACAAAGCACCCAAGCGCCAGCTCAAGTTTGTTGTCAGCAGCGAGGACGATCTTCGCGAGATCGACTCGATCCTGGCGCAGCTCCAGGGCTGGACGAACGCGGACGTGCTGCTGATGCCCGAGGGTGTTGGCGAGCCCGACAGCGCAACGAGCGACGATCGCCGCCGGGAGCGTGAGCGCAAGCAGATGGTCGCGCAAGCCTGCATCGACCGAGGCTGGCGCTACTGCGCCCGCGTGCACATCGATATCTTCGGCAACAAACGCGGGACGTGAGCGAAAGCTCCGAGTGTGCATGAACGTCGTGCAACGATCGGCCGCACAAGGGCAAAACGTTCGCAAGCACGGCCTTCGCCACTCGGCCCTCGGCCCTGAACCCTCGGCCCTTTCGCGTATCACACCACGATGTTGACCATCTTGCCCGGCACGACGATTACCTTCTTGATCGGTTTGCCCTCGATGCTCGCGCGGACCTTTTCGTCCGCGAGGGCCGCGGCTTCGATCCCCTTCGCGTCGCACCCGACGGGGACCGTGATCCGGCTGCGGACCTTGCCCTGCACCGAGACGGGCATTTCAACTTCGTCGTCCACGACGAGCTTCTCATCGAACTGCGGGAAAGGCTCTTTGCTGATGCTCCCCGCGTTGCCCAACTTGCTCCACAGCTCCTCGCACATGTGCGGCGCCAGCGGCGCGAGCATAAGCGTCATCGCGCGGGCGACCTCAACCGGCGCGGGCGAGCCGCCGCCGGTGTGCTTTGTCAGCGTGTTGTTCAACTCGATGAGCTTGGCGATGGAGGTGTTGAACTGCAGCGCCTCCATATCCTGCCGAACGCCCTTGATGGTCTTGTGCAGGGCCTTGCGCAGCTCCATCGGCGCGGGCTGATCGCTGACGCGCAGCGCACCGGTCTGCTCATCAACGAGGTTCCGCCAGAAGCGCTGCAGGAAGCGGTACGAGCCGGGGATATCGCGGATGTTCCAGGGCTTGCTCGCCTCGAGCGGGCCCATCGACATCTCGTACAGCCGCAGCGTGTCGCACCCGTAATCCCGGCAGATATCGTCGGGCGCCATCGCGTTCTTCAGCGACTTGCCCATCTTGCCGTACTCGCGCACGACGGGCTTGCCCTCGAAGGTATACGGGCCTTGCGAGTCCTTGAACTCGTCGATGCAGTCCATGAAGTTGCGCCCGTCGGGGGTCTTCACGCTGAAGGCGTCGACGTAGATCCCGCGCTCGTCCTTGAAGGCGTACGACTGGATGTACCCCTGGTTGAACAGCCGGCTGAAGGGCTCGGGCGTGCTGACGTGCCCGAGGTCGAAGAGCACCTTGTGCCAGAACCGCGCATAAAGCAGGTGCAGAACCGCGTGCTCGACCCCGCCGACGTACAGATCAACGCCGCTCTTGCTCGCGGCCGACTTCTCCACGCCGCCGCTCATCCAGTACTTCTCAACCTGCGGCGAACAGAACTGCTCGCCGTTCTTCGGGTCCAGATACCGCAGGTAATACCAGCACGAACCGGCCCAGTTGGGCATCGTGTTCGTCTCGCGCTTGTAGCGCTGAGGCCCATGACCGATATCCAGCGTCGTCGTCGCCCATTCCTTCGCGCGGTCCAGCGGCGTCTTCACCGGCGCTTGCGGGTCCTCGCTCGACTCGGGCTGGAAGTTGTCCATGTGCGGCAGCGTCACGGGCAGCATGCTCTCCGGCATCGCGTGCGCCTCGCCCGATTCATCAAAGACGATCGGGAACGGCTCGCCCCAATACCGCTGCCGGCTGAAGAGCCAGTCGCGCAGCTTGTAGTTGATCGTCCCCTTGCCCAGCTTCGCCTGCTCCAGATACTCCGCCACGCGCACCTTCGCGGCAGCGGTCTCGAGCCCGTCGATCTTCAGCGAAGCCGAGGCGCTGTTGACCGAGAGCCCGCCGCCGCTGAAGGCCTCGCCCTGGCGCGCATAGAACCCGGCGCTGACGAACCGATCGCGGAACTCGTTGAAATCGTGGATCTGCAGATCGTCGAGGGTCTCCAGCCAGAACGACCGCACCACGCCGCGACGCTCGCCGATCGAGCCAGGGCTGGTCGTGTCCGCCGCCGTCACCACGCCGCCGGCCCGCGCCGGATCACGGCGCGAACGGATCATGTGCAGCATCTCCGCGTGCGAGCGCTGGTGCTGCCCCTCACCCGCCACCACACCCAGATAGTCCGCCAGCTCGTCGCGCCAATCGCTCGGCGGCGTCTCATTCTCAAACGCGTGCAGCGCATAGTGCGCCATCGCCGCCACCGGTCGCGGGTACACCACGTCGCGGATCGGCAGCTTGAAGGCCTTCGCAAACTCAAAGTCGCGCTCGTCGTGCGCCGGCACCGCCATGATCGCGCCGGTCCCATACCCCGACAGCACATAATCCGCGATAAACACCGGCACGCGCTGCCCGCTGACCGGGTTGAGCGCGTACGCGCCGATGAAGACGCCGGTCTTTTCCTTCCCCTCGCCGCGCTGCGCGTCGGTCTTCTTGCTGGCAAACGCGCGGTACGCCATGACCAGCTCGCGCGGGCTCGCGCCGGCGGCGAGCATCTCCGCTGATCCCGGGAAGATCGCCTTCTCGAAGGCGACGTTGCCGTATTTCTCGCCCACGAGGTGATCGACCATCTCGTGCTCGGGGCTGATGACCAGGTACGTCGCGCCGAACATCGTGTCCGGTCGCGTGGTGAAGACGCGGATCCGCCGCGTGTTGCACGCGAAGTCCGCCATCGCCCCTTCGCTGCGCCCGATCCAGTTCCGCTGCATGATCTTGACCTTCTCAGGCCAGTCCACCAGCTCCAAATCGTTCAGCAGCCGCTCCGCGTACGAGGTGATCCGCATCATCCACTGCTTCAGCGGGCGCTTGTAGACCGGGTAGTTCCCGCGCTCGCTGCGGCCGTCGGCCGTGACTTCCTCGTTCGCCAGAACCGTTCCCAGCATCGGGCACCAGTTCACCGGAACTTCCGCGAGATACGCCAAACGATGCTCGTCGATCACCCGCCGCTTGACCTGCTCGGGGAGGCTCTTCCACGGGCGGTTCTCGCCCGGCACCGTCCGCTCACCACGCTCAAACTGCTCGACAAGCTGCGCGATGGGTCGCGCCGCCCCGGCGCCGCCGAGGGCTTCCGCGTCGTACCAACTGTGGAAGATCTGCAGAAAGATCCACTGCGTCCAGCGATAGAAGTCTTCGTCGGTGGTGCTGACGCTGCGGGTGGGGTCGTGCCCCAGGCCCAATCGGCGGAGCTGCTGCCGCATGGTCGCGACGTTGCGGTTCACCGCCTCGCGCGGGTGGACGTTGTTCTGCACCGCGTACTGCTCCGCGGGCAAGCCGAAGGCATCGAAGCCCATCGCGTGCAGCACGTTGTGCCCGGTCATCCGCATGTACCGCGCGTAGATATCCGTGGCGATGTACCCCAGCGGGTGCCCAACGTGCAGCCCAGCCCCCGACGGGTACGGGAACATGTCGAGGATGAACTTCTTCGGGCGCAACGCATCAAACCCAGCCTGCCCCGGGTTGGGCGTCACAAACGTCCCCTCGCGGTCCCAGCGATCCTGCCAGGTGTTTTCGATCTGCTGCGCCAGCGCCGCGGTGTACCGAAACGGCGGCGTGTCACTCCCGCCGCCACCACTAACACCACCACCACCTGTCGCCGTGGCGTTCGGGGTGGTGCTTGAAGTCTCGTGATTGGCGTTGGAAGGCGTCTGTCCGGGGGTGGTCATGGCAAGGGCTTTCTGCGGTCAAAGATCGCGGCAAGTCTAGGTCGATCTTCTTCGCACCTCAGCACCCATCGAGCCCCCAACCGCGAATCGGATAACGTGCCGGAAGACCCCTCCTCGACGCTGACGCAAGGCACACTGACGCAGATTCCCGATCGCGCGCCGATGATGTTCAAGCCGCAGACGCCGACGCGCACGGTCGTTCTCGGGTTGGCCGCGCTGGCACTGATCTCCTTCGCGGTGCCGTTTGCGGTGGGGCTCTTTCCACGAAAACACCGAAGCCAATCGCCGACATTCACCGTGATGAAAGCCGTGGGCCACCACGAACAGCTCAACCAGCGCGGCATGATGCTCAGCATGCTCATCCCCGAGCGGCAATGGGACCCGCGTGCGTGGGTACGCGTCCTCCGCGGCCCGCAAAGATCGCCAACCGATCCGGGCACGCTCATCGCGCCGGAAGACGTCGCCCGCGTCGACACGGCCGTGAAGATCATGGCCCGCGACCGCTGGACCATCGTTCTGTGGTACTCAAGTAATCCTGAGCACCCATCGCCGCTGGTGCTCGTCCCGCTGGCGACGATGACAGACCCGCAGTCCACACAGGCGGAGCTTTTGCTGCCGTTCGTCGCAGGCAATCCGATAATCACGTTGCCGAGGCCGGACTGATCAAGCACTCAGCGCTGTCGGCTCTCCGCGGCTTGAAGTGGATCCAGTTGCTGGTCGTGAGGAACCAGCATGCATGCGGTGCGAAGATCCTCGTGGACTCTCACCCCACGGATCGTTCATGGACCAAGATACGAACCCACCACGCCCCGCACTTCTAAACGACCGCTCCCAGGTCTTCTTGTCTTTTCGCGCAGCCTTGATCGCGATTACCGCGACGGCGGCATTCTGCATTGTATTGGTGTGGGTTCTTGGCGTTTGGGGCCTGTGGCAGCCGCAGGATCGGGCAACGCATCACCGGGTGTTGCGCTGCGCGTTGGCAGTCAGGCACGGATCGCCACTTCCGCCAAACGCAGATTTCAGCCGAGCTCTGCCGGATATCTCGGCAGATCCCCGCGCCAAGCTCAAAGTCATGCACGGCCCGCAGCCGCTGCCAGGCAAACCCGGTGTATTCGTCGAGCCCGAACAACTCTCCTCATCCGAAACAGCCTTTCAGATCATGGCCCGCGACCGCTGGACAGTTGTTGCGTGGTACTCATCGTCTTCAGCCGAGTATCTGCCGATTGTTCTGATTCCACACGCACCGTTCGGTCAGGAAGTCTCCGATCGAGCGATGCTCCACGGCTCAGACTTCGGCATCTCGGGCGACTTTACCCTCCCCAACCCCGACTGAACGCACTCACTTCTTCTTCGCCGCCAGCTTCGCCGCCAGCCACTTCTTCGCCTCGCCGACGATGTAGAACGAGCCCGTCACGCACAGCACATCATCCCGCCCGACTGCACGCAGGCCCAGCTCCATCGCATCGCTGAGATCACGCGCAACCTGGAACATCTTGCCCCCCGAGACCTCGTGATACTTCCGCGCCAGCTCGCTGGGGCTCGTCGCTCGGCTGTTCCCCGAGGCCTTCGTAAAGATCACCTTGTCCGCCGCCGCCGCGAGCTGCCGCAGCATCCCGGGGATGTCCTTGTCCGCCGCACAACCAAAGACCACCACCAACGAGTCGTACGGCAGGTGCGCACTCATCGTCCGCATCAGCGCCTGCACCGATTCCGGGTTGTGCGCCACGTCCGCCAAAACCCTGGGCGAGCGCGTGACAAGCTCAAACCGCCCGGGCAGTTTGGTCTGGTCCAGACCCTTGCTGACCAGATCCGCGGGGCAGTTGAACCCGCGCTCGCTGAGCTTGTCGAGGATCGCCAACGCCAGGCCGCAGTTGTTCGCCTGGTGCTCACCCTTCAGCGGCACCGTCACATGGTCATAGTTGTTCCGCTCCGTCACCAGCGACGCGCGGACCAGCGGCCCCACGCCCGAGACAAACTCCGTCCGCGCGGTGAAGTCGATGTCCTGCCCCACCACGCTGAACGGCGCTCCGACCGTGCTCGCCTTGCTGCGGAGCACTTCGAGAACTTTCTTGTCCTGCTCGAAGGTCAACGCCGGGACGCCGGGCTTATAGATCCCGGCTTTCTGGGCCGCGATCTCTTCCAGCGTTTTGCCCAGAATGTCCATGTGGTCAAACCCGATCATCGTCACCGCGGCCACCTCGGGCGTGATGATGTTCGTGCAGTCCAAAAGCCCGCCCAGCCCAACTTCGATCACCGCGGCGTCGACCGCCTCTTCCGCGAAGTACAGCAGCGCCATCGCGGTGGTCAGCTCAAAGAACGTCGCCGGGCCGTGCTCCGCCTCCATCTCCTGCGCCACGCTCGCCACCCGCTTGGTGAGCCCCACGAACGCGCTCTCGCTGATGAGCGAGCGGTTGATGCGCAGGCGCTCGCGCACGTCGAGGATGTGCGGGCTGGTGTAGCAACCAACCGTGTAGCCGCAGGCCTCAAGGCAGGTGGCGACCATCTCGCAGGTGCTGCCCTTGCCCTTGGTCCCGGCGATGTGGACCATGCGCAGCGCGTTCTGCGGGTCGCCCAGCCGCTTGGCCAGTTCGTGCATGCGGTCGAGTCGGTACAGATCGCGCGTGGCGTTGGTGGGCTTGAGCCTTTCAAGATCGGTGCGAGCGAAGAGGTACTCGCAGGCCTCGCGGAAGCTCGCGATGCTCGAAGGATCGACCCCCGAGGACGGCAGTTTGCCCGCGCCGCCGCTCGATAACCGTGCCGCCGCCGCGCTCCCCGCAGACGTCGCGGTCGAAGCCGCGGCGGTGCCAGAGGCGGAGGCAACGCGGCCGTCGCCATCGCCCGCGGCATCCGATGCGAAGCGGGGTGGAACCTGCACGGGCTTGCGCTTGGACTTTCCAAGACCCGCAACCCCGCCGCCCGTACCCGGGGCGCTGCGTGCACCCTTCGCGCTCCCGTTTGCGCCAGCCTTCGCCATAGACACCGTCCCGTCTTCGGGCCTTCGGGCACCCGTGAAGCTGTCCTGTTGAACGCATCCGACCACGATCGCCACCGCAAGCTCTTGGGGCAAACCCTATGCGAGCATTTCGAGCATCTCTCGCACGCCAGCGGCGAGTTGGTCTCTGGTGTACCACGATCCGCCGAAAACGCAACCCCCCACCCGCCCATACCCCAGCAATCACGCCTTCGGTCAGGGCGTCCGATGTTTGCCTTACGGGTTCTTAGGGTGTCCTAGGGCCTTAAGAACCGAGGGTCTGTTTGAGGGGGCAGAACTACTCAGACGAACGTTTGGACTTCGATCGACCGACCAACCACGTCCACTCGCGGCTGCCCAGCGCCAGGGCCGCGATGGCGTAGATGACTCCCCCGACGCTCGCGCAGACCAAAAGGCGCGCCACGTGCTCACGCCAGCGGGCGTCCTCCGGTAAAGACCAGACGTACTGCACCAGACCCACGGCCAGGCCCATCACCGCGCACAACGCCAGAATCCGAACCACCGCGATGAACAGTTCATGGTTGAAAACAGACGGGAAGCCGTCGGCGTGCAGACGCGAACGCAGAATCCACGCCAGCACCACGGTTTGCAGCATGGCGCAGATGCTGGTGGACCAGGCCAGCCCGGCATCGCGCAAGAACCAGATCAGGGTGAGGTTGAGCACCAGGTTGATCCCCACGAACCACAGCGAGACGCGCAGGGCGGTGGTGGTATCACCCCTGGAATAGAACGCGCGGGTCAGCACGTGGTTGATCGAGTACGCCCAGACTCCGGGCGCGAAGCCCAGCAGGACGGCCGCCGCTCGGGTTTGCCCGTCGGGGGAGAACTTCGGCGTGATGGCGATGAGCGCATCGGAACGCACGAGAATCAGCCCGACCGTCGCGGGAAGAGCGATGAACAGGCTCAGGCGGATGGCCCGGCGCAGAACACTGACAAACTCGGGCTTGTCGTCCGCCGTCCGGCTGAGCAGCGGGAAGACGGCGCTCGCCACCGCGATTCCGAAGACCCCGAGCGGGAACTGGTACAACCGGCTGGCGAGGGCCATGATCCCCGCGGATTTCTCGTCAAGGGGATAGTCGTACCCGAAGATCGTCGGCCCGACCCAGAGCGGGTAGCTGGCGATGGCCACGTCCATGAAGGCGTTGAGCTGGAGCGTCCCCGTCCCCAGCAGCACGGGGAAGAACTTCTTCAGCATGCGGTTGGCGGTCGGTCTGACGGGGTCGGTGTCGCTGCGCCAGCGGGCGTGGGGTTTCAGGAGTCTTGAGAACCACCAACACTGGCTGAATCCGGAGAGCGTGGTGGCGGCGGCGATGGCGTATGCGGCCGTTTCGCCGGCGGTGGTGCCTGAGAGGACGAAGTAGAGCCCCGTGACGACGATGAAGGTGTTGAGGATCAGCGGGCCCGAGGCGGCGGCGGCGTACTTGCCGTGGACTTGCAGCATGCCGGAGAGGATCGCCGCGATGCAGATCATGGGCATGAACGGCAGCATCACGATGGTCAACAGGATCGTGGTCTGACGCTCCGGATCGCTCGGCAGCACGATCAGAAGGGCCGTGAGAAGGAGTATCGCCAGCGTGGTGATCAACCCCGTGGCGATGAAGAGCCAGCGCACCGTCAGGCTCGCGAGGCGGTCGGCCTGATCGGGCTCGTGCTTGACGCCCTGGGTGTACTCGGGGATGAACGCGGCGGAAAGCGCGCCCTCACCAAAGAGCCGACGGAAGAGGTTGGGGATGCTGAAGGCGGTGGCGAAGGCGGAGTTCAGGGCGGAGTCGCCGAACATGATGCCCACGAGCACATCACGGGCCAGCCCGCCGAAGCGTGAAGCCAGGGTGACCAAAGAGGTGGAGCGCACGGCGGAGCCGAGGCTCGACGAAGCCGAGGGGCTGGAAGCTGCGGCGGGCGGAGTCGCCTGCGACGGTGGTGAGGTTGGGTGTGGGTTTGGGTCGGCGTCCATGCGAGGAACCAGCGTAGCGTGGGCTCTTCATCGGATTTTTGGGGACAGGCTGGGGACGTTTTGGCGATTGCCGCGGTCGGTCCAGCGAGCAGGCGTACGCTGGTGAACGTGACCACCATCTCCTCCAACCCCAGTTCCAACAGCGGCGGCACCAGCGACTTCGAGCGCCGGTTCACCACGCGCCCGGGTGGCTTCGGTTCGCGCGGGGGCAAAGGCGGCGGTGGGGGTGGGGGGGATCGACAGCTTGAGCCGCTGGGCAAGATGTTCGACCGCACCCCGCCGGTGAGCCCGGAGGCGGAGAAGTGCCTGCTTGGTGCGATGATCCTCGATGGGCGGATCATCGCCGACGTCTTGAGCATCATCAAAGGGCCCGAGGCCTTCCATTCCTCGGCCCACGCGCTGATCTATCAGGCGATTGTCAGCATCTCCGACAAGCACAACGACATCGACCCCGTGCTGCTGGAGCAGCGCTTGGCCGACCGAGGCGTGCTGGAGGAAGTCGGCGGGCGGGCGTATTTGGGTGAGCTCGTCTCAGCCCCGCCCGGCACGGCGAACGCGGTGCACTGGGCGAAGATCGTCAGCGACAAGGCGCGGCTGCGCCGGCTGATCGATGCCGCGGGCGAGATTCTCTTCCAAACCTATCACCACGGGCAGGCGGAGGGTGACGAGGCGAAGCAGCTTGTGGGCTGGGCGGAGCAGAAGGTCTTCGAGATCGCGCGCGAGGAGCACTCGGCCGACATCGAGTCGATGCAGGTGATGATGCAGCGTGAGATCGACCTTCTCAACGCCATCGCCGACGGCCAGCTCCCCGCGCAGGGCGTCAAGACCGGCTTCGCGGACCTGGACAAGATGCTCGGCGGCTTGCAACCCGGGGAAATGATCATCCTCGCCGCCCGGCCGTCGATGGGCAAGACGGCGCTGGCGCTCAACCTTGCGGAGCAGATCGCCACGGGTAAGGACCTGCCGCGGAGCACGCACCTTTCACGTCAGCCCGCGCCGGTGGGGCTGTTCAGTTTGGAAATGGGCAAGAACGCGCTTGCGCAGCGCTGGCTGAGCGCCTGGTCGGGGGTCGAGAGCCAGCGGATCCGCGCCGGGACGCTGAGCAAGGGCATGACCCGGCACGGGTATGTCGAGGAGCTCGATGAGTACAAGAAGCTCGTCGATGCCGCGGGAGCGTTGGCGCTGGCGCCGCTGTATGTTGACGATACACCGGGGCTTTCGATCACGGGCCTGCGTGCGCGTGCGCGCCGAATGGTTGCGCAGTACGGTGTGCAGTGCATCATGATCGACTATTTGCAGCTACTCAGCTCGCCCACGCAGGCGCGCGAGAGCCGGCAGGTCGAGGTGAGCGCCATCAGCCGCGGCGTGAAGGAACTGGCCCGCGAGTTGAAGATCCCGGTGATCGCGCTCAGTCAGCTCAACCGTGGACCAGAAGGGCGCGAGGGCAACCGCCCGCGCATGAGCGACCTGCGCGAATCAGGGAGCCTTGAGCAGGATGCGGACGTGGTTCTGCTGCTGCACCGCGAGGAGTATTACCACAAGGGCGAGCCGGCTTGGGATATCAACAGCCCGCAGTTCGACGAGAACAACCGCGACAAGGTCGGACAGGCGGAGATCATCATCGCCAAGCAGCGTAACGGCCCCACCGGCGTGGTGGCCCTCTCGTGGGACGCCGGCACGACGCGGTTCAAGAACTTCGCACCCACCCACGCGGGCGACGACGCCTATGGCGGGTTCGGTCATGGCGGTGGTGGAGGCAGCGGTGGCGGTGGTGGTCATGCCGGCGGCGGACATGCGGCGCACGCGCCGACGGGTGGTCATGGTGGCGGTGGTGCGAGTGGGGTTGGAGGCGGGGGCATGGCGTACGGCGGGGATTTCGATGCCGTGGGCTTCGGCCCCATCGGCCCCGGGCCGCAGCAGGCACCCGCGCGTAGCGCGGGCTGGCACCCCGGCAAGCAGGCGGGGATTCCGGACAATCACCGCGACGGCGGCGGGCCCGATCGTTCTGCGCCGCCGCCCTCGGGCGGTGATGGCGGCGACGGCGCTGATGAGCAAGCACCGTTCTAACGAGTTCACGTCAGCTTTGCACCATCACATCGGCGCGGGCATGGGCATGATGGCCGGGCGCTCGCCCTCGTTCCCTCGTGGCGTGTTCTTGGGGAGCTTGGCGCGCTGCGACTCACTGAGGATGGTGTCGAGCTCTTTCATCGTCGCGTCGTCGATTTGCTTGCGCTTGGCGCGGAGTTCCTGCATCTCGCTCGAATCGCTGACGCTGCGCATGACCGCGACGCGGCGTTCGCGGGTGTTGCCATTGCCGGTTGGCCCGCCGGTGGTCTTCGTGTTTCTGACGTTCTCCTCTTCCTGCTTGACGATCTGGGCTTCGAGCTTGCTATTGAGGCCTGCGCTCTGATCGGCGAACTTCTGCCGCAGTGACGCGAGGGCCGAGCGCTGGTCTTTGGTCAGGTCGTCAAAGCCCTCGGCGGCGCTCAGCGCACGGTGGATCGCCCGCTCGCGGTGCACCGACGGGAAGATCGCGCGGTCGGCGGCGGCCTTGAATCGCGGTCCGGTGTCGCTCCCGAGCTCGTCGGTGAGGCGTTTGGCCCAGCGCTGGTTGATCTCGCGCAGACGTGCGCGGGCGCGGAGTTCGTCGAGCTCGAAGGCCGTGATCCCCTCCGGGTCGTTTTTCTCAAGCAGCGCGTCGATCTTCTCGCGCTTGCTCTGCATGAGTTCGTTGCGAGAAACAATCGCGGCGTCGAGCTCCTGCTCGTACTGCTCCAGCAGTTGAGCGAGGCCGGTCTGTTGCGCCTCGGGGAGCTTGAGTTGATCGACGAGTTTGATCAGGTCGACGCGCTCGCCCGCGACGCTGGAGAAGCTCATCCCCGGCGCGGGGCTTTCACGCCGACGGAGCCGCTCGATGCGGGGCCAGAGCGGTTCCTGCTCTTTGGTCAGCAGGCTTTTCAGGTCGGCGATGAACTGTTTCTCGGCCGCGTCGCGTTTGTCGCGGAGGGTTTGAAACGTGCCCGACAGGCGGCGCATGACCTCGGGGTCGAGGCCATCGCGCATCTCGGCCCGCGCCGCGTCGATGGCGGGCTTGGCCTCTTCGCGGGCTTTGCTCAAATCGGCGTCGAAGCCGGAGCGCAGCGTCTTTGCCGCTTCGAGTTGCTCGGGTGTGAAGTTGAGGATCTTCCCCCAGCGGATCAGATCGTTGTCACTGATACGCAAGGACGCCGACGCCGGGCTGAAGTTGGTCGGGTCGACGTCCTCGCCGTTGATGTTCATGCGGACGGTGGCGCCTTCGGGGAGGATCATCCCGCCGCCGTTGGGCGCGACGATGATGGGCAGGGCGAGTTCCTCGGTGGCGGGTTGCTGCGCGTGGGTGAGGCAGCCGCCGGCGAGGAAGACGAGGGCCGATGCAAGAACTCGCCGAGTGATTACAGTGCGGCCGGAGATGCGACAAGCGATTGTGGTCTTCGTGGTGAACATGCGGTCACTCCTCAGCGTGCCGGACGGTTGATCGGGCACGTCCGACACGCAGATGCGCGGGAAAGGCGAAACCGTCATCGACGAAACGAGAACGCCGCGACGGCTGGTCGCGGCGTTCGGGGATGGTGCGGTGTTCGCTCAGCGGCAGACCATTCAGTGGGCCGCCGATGAAGCGAGATACGCCTTCGCGCTCGGCTCGAACGGCGCGGGGTTGATCTCCAGGTGGGCACGCAGCTTGGAAAGGTCCGCGGTGGTGTCGACCTGCGCCATCGCGGGCATGCCTTCGTCGAAGGGCAGCAGGTTGCCCATCCCCAGCACCTTCGCCGCACGCGCGACATACACGTGCGGCGTGCCGGGCAGGCCCAGGATCGGCAGGTTCGCCGAGCCCGGGGTGTTATCGCTGAAGACCTTCAGCATGCGGTCAAAGGTCAGCTCCTGCGACCCAACCAGGTTGTAGATCTCATGAACCGTCTGCGGGCGGTTCAGGCAGCGGACGAACGCCTCCGCCACGTCCTGCACCGTCACCGGCGCGACGCGGGCCGGCTCGAACGAGACGCGCCCCAGCGGCACGCCGTCGTCGTGCTCGACCATCCGCGTGAAGAACGGCACGAACCAGAAGGGGCTCGTCTTGCCCTTCACCCAGCTCTGGATCAGGCCCGTGAGCTCGCCTTCAAGCCCGTGGATGATCCCCGGGCGGAAGATCGTCCAGTCCATCGCGCTGCGACGGACCAGCAGCTCCGCGGCGAACTTCGACCGCTGGTACTCCGCCTTGCCGTCGGGGTTCACACCCAGGGCGGACATGTGCACGAAGCGCTTGCAGCCCGCCTGTTCCGCGGCGTCGAGTATGACCTTCGTCGCGTCGATGTGCATGCGCTGGAAGGTCTGCCCGCCGAAGGGCCCTTCGTGCGTCTCGCGGAGGATCCCGATGAGGTGGATGCAGGCCTGGCAGCCGGTGAGCAAGGCCTTGGGGGCGGTGCCGTCGTGGACGTGCCCGGTCACGACGGTGAGCTTGGCATGGTGCCCGAGGACCGAGCGGGCCTTTTCTGCGTCACGGGCCAGGGCACGGACCTGAAACCCGGAGGCGAGCAAACGACGAACAATCTCGCGCCCGACAAAACCCGTCGCCCCGGTGACCGCGATGGTGCTGATCTGACTCATGGTCGTCGAGGGTAGGAGTGCAAAGCCCGTGGAGAGAACCCCGCCAACGACCCCGCCACGCGCAACCGATGGACCGTGACCGAGCAACAATCCGCCACATGACCCTGGCGTGTGAGAACCTGCGCTTCGCGTATTCCCGCGCTGGGCGGGCGGTGATCAACGACCTCAGCGTCCGCTTCGCCCCGGGGCGACTCACCGCCATCATCGGTGCCAACGGCTGCGGCAAGTCCACCCTCCTCCGCCTGCTGCTGGGCACCCTTCAACCCCTCTCCGGGCGAGTGACTCTGGACGGCGTCGACTTGAAGACCATCGCCCCAGCGCTCCGCGCCAGGCGGTTGGCGTATGTCGCCCAGCGCCCGGCGCTCAACGAGGCCTTCACCGCCCGACGGGTGGTGCAGCTCAGCCGATACGCGTTCTCATCGCCCATCGGCCCGGGACGAGACTCGGCCGCTTCTGACAACCACGCCGCGGTGCAAAGTGCCCTCAACCTCACCGACGCACAGGAACTTGCCGACCGTCCCTTTGGTGAGCTCTCGGCCGGTCAACAGCAGCGCGTCAGCCTCGCCCGGGCGCTGGCGCAGCTCCACCGTCCGACGCCCACGCAGTCCTCGGGCATTCTGCTGGCCGACGAACCCTGCTCGGCGATGGACCCGCGCCACGAACAGCACGCCATGCGTCTGGTGCGTTCGCTCTGCACCCCTTCACGCGAAAGCCACGATCACCCGCAGAGCACCGCCTCAACGACCGTTCTGGTTGTCCTGCACGACCTCTCGGTCGTTGCCCGATTCTGCGACGACGTGCTCATCATGAACCCGCTCGGCAACGTCATCACCCACGCACCCGTGCACGAGGCCCTTACCCCGGCGCATCTCCGCGAGGCCTTCCAAACCGGCTTCCGCATCGTCCGTGAATCGTCGACAACCCCGGGCGGCACCGACCCAAGTCGTATCCTCGCGGTCGTTCCTGACGATGAACTCCGCTGAACGCCCCAAGCCCCGCCGAGCGTACTATTTCACGAAGGTCCTGCCACCGATGGGCGGCGTACGCCCATCGGGAAGTGCAGCGGAAGGGATCGCATGGGCAACAACTGGCCTCAGTTCGCGATCATCATCTTCTTCCTGCTCTTTTCCGCGATTTCGTGGACGGTGCGGAAGTTGAAGGAACAGAACGAGGTCAAGCGCGCCCGCGAGATGACCGAGGCACGCGAGCGTGAGATCCTGCGTACGGGGCGCGATCCGAACGCCGAGCCCATGCCCGATCTGACCCCGCCTTCGCAGCAGGTCAGGCCCGAGCCGGTGCTTTCGCCGGGTGCGGACCGTCGCCAGCTCGCCGCGGAGCAGGCGCGGGCCGAGCTTCGCCGCCTGCGTCAGATGCGTTCCCCCGGCGCACCGATGCACGCGCCCGGCGTGGGCGGCGCCTCGCAGCAGCA
>Ga0068877_10002422_pt1 | contig 15049 bp, 8 predicted proteins | sample NOAtaG_FD_66437 | JGI IMG/M metagenome (GOLD analysis project Ga0068877, IMG submission 66437) | Freshwater lake microbial communities from Lake Erie, under a cyanobacterial bloom - NOAA_Erie_Diel6S_1000h metaG | ecosystem: Environmental > Aquatic > Freshwater > Lake | place: USA: Ohio, Lake... | reverse complement strand
CGTGAGTGTCCTGGTATCCCCAGCCTTCCAGTTTTTTGATAGCGGGTCCGTCGGCTACATCGTTTCCATCTTTATCCGGAATGAACAATAGATACGGTGCAGCTCCAACCCACAAACCGCCGAATCCAACTTCGATACCACTTACGAGATTGAGATTGTCCGCAAAGATCTTGTGCGAATCGAGTGTACCGTCACCGTTTGTATCTTCCAGAATGAGGACACGATCTTTTCCCACATCCCCATCGGCTCGCAGTGGATATTGATACGCTTCCGCGATCCACACACGCCCTCGATGGTCGATAGTCATTGCAACCGGTTGACGAACGACAGGTTCAGAGGCGATGACTTGAACGGAAAAACCATCTGGTAAAGTCATCGCACCAGCCACTTTGTCCGGTGGGAGCGATTTGTAAGTTAGCTTGTCAAGGCTAGGAAGTCTTTGGGCGGACGCGATCTTGGGCTCATCGGCATGGATTCGGAAGTCGTCAAAATTGATATGTCCCCACCCGTCTTTGTTGTTGTCAATCAAACGAATAAAGACATCAGAACCCACAGCGCGGTCCAATCGCAACACAGCTCGCTTCATCGCTTCGGCATCTTGGCCGAACGACCTTGCGATTACTTCGTTCGTTTTGAAATCGACGATCTCTACCCGAGTTTCGGGGCTGCTGCCTCCTCCTTGTAGAAACGATACCCATGGGTGTTGTAAGCGAAATGGTTTGCTCGAAAGAGAGCCGAAAGCGATATCGCCTGTAACTTCGAAAGAGCCGACCCAATACTCTCCTTGATGCCCGCTCGACATATCTTTGCGACGGGCAGAAACCACATCACCCTTCATCGGTTGATTGAAAAAGGCGGCGCCAGTTTGAGACCAATCACGCAAGTCGCCAGCTTCAAAGTCGACATTCATCGGGAGAGTTTCAGACCAGGCAGGTCGAAAGCCGCCCAAATCGTCTTTGATCTTTGCGAGTGCTGTCGCCAGCTTGGGTTCTTCGGGCTTAGCGGCAGACGACATGACTTGCTTCAGTACGTGAACACCTCGCTTGCTGACGGACAGGATGTCCAGTCGACGATCGTTGTTGATGTCCTTTGCAACGATCTGCGTGCCGACTCCCGAGTTGTCATCGACCATGTTGGGGATGAAGCGAAGTCCACCATTCGAGACCACCGGTTTGAACCACACGAGCAACGGCGGTTCGTTCTCGCCACGGTCGCTGCCGTTATGAGCCCAGAATCGTTTTCCCGCGACGATGTCGGGTTTGCCATCGTTGTCCATATCGGCGATATCAATCGCATGAAGCTGTGAGACGATGAGACCTGTCGGAGACGTTTCCACTTTATCCGTCATGATGTCGATTCTGTCCCAATCGTCGCCGGTGGGTGATTTCTTTTTGTAAGCAACCAAACCATAACCGTGAGCCGCAAGGGAAGTGACGACTTCCGTCTTTCCATCACCATCCAAATCGACAGCGTACATTTGAGCTCCACCAGGACCGGAAAACGCGAATCGATGCATCTTCCACGGAGTCACGGAACGGTCGATCGGTTGTTCCCACCAACCCTCTTTGCTCATGATATCGAGACGACCATCATCATTTACGTCGCCAACACCTAATCCGTGCGTGAAGCGTTGGTACTTGCCATTTTCGCTAATGGGAACATAGGACCACGGTTGTGTCGGATCCTTTGGTATCTCTGCGTATCCGAAGGTACCACTATTGCAGCAAACGATTTCAGGTTTGCCATCTCCGGTCAGGTCGGTAAACGTCGGGGATTCGTTATCCACCGAGCTGAGGATTGTGAATCGCTCCCAATTGCCAGAACGTGCTCGATCTTTACCGGGATTCTTGTACCAATGAGCCGCTTCGCCAGGGAAGCCGATGATGATGACGTCGTTGTTCTTGTCGCTGTCGATATCGTAATCGAACGCAAAAAAGAACTTGGAGTATCCGATAATGGAAACCGGTTTGGCATCCAACAACGGAACAGCACGATCAAACGTGGGGCCGAAGTAAAGATTGTAGCCTGCAACGACATCTGGATTGCCGTCCCCATCCAGGTCACAAATCGTTCCTCCTTCGCCAAAGAAAAGAGGTGAGAGCTTCGTGGACTCCCAACTCCAACTCGCGGGTTGTTGTGCACTACGAGCTCCTTGTCCATGGGAGTGGGTGGCTATGCTGTTCAACAACAAACAGGGCATTGAGATGCCCAGAACGATGGATCTTGCTAATTGCATGGGGAGAAAAAATCGACTCATATAGCATTCACCCAAGTTGTGAGGAGGAAAACAGGCCGGCGGGAACCGGTCGAAAACAGGTGTCGAGGCGGGGAGGCTATTATACCCTGGAATTCACAAGCCGTCTTTTCCTCGATCGGCCGTAGGAATTGCCCAGTCCGAAATGTCAAGTGTCGTTCGACAATCGTTGCATTGCTCTCAAGGGGGAAAATCTAGATTTCGAACGCAAGCATGTTCGGTTTTCTAGTTGATAATACTACTTCCGCTGGAAAAAAGGCTTCCAGGACTAGCCCAGTGGGTACACTTGAGGGTCGAGAAGATGGTACCGCGAACCGCGAGATGGCAGTACTAACGGAGAGCATTGCGGGCAGTTCGATATTCCAGCCACAGTGCGGAGGCCGATCTGCTGACATGCCATACACATGACATGCCATACACATGACATGCCATACACAATAGCTAAAAACTAATATTATGATCCAACGAGAAAGAACCTTGAAGTCACTTCCCGATATCCAATCCACCGGTGATCGACGCAAAGTCGCCATTAACAAAGTCGGCGTAAAGGGAGTTCGATACCCTATTTCGTTGCGAACTCCGGGCAACGGAGACGGCAACGGCCGAGTTCATACGGTTGCTTCGATCAACATGTATGTTTCCCTTCCTCACGACGAGAAAGGGACTCACATGTCCCGATTCCTCGAAGTTCTCAACGAACATCACGACGAACTGAGTTCTGACACTCTGAGCGATGTTTGCCGTGCCATGAAGGAGTCACTCAAGGCGAAAGAAGCACATCTGGAGTTGAGTTTTCCTTACTTTATCGACAAGAAAGCACCGGTAACGGGACGTGTAGGGAAACTAGATATCGACGTGACTTTCGAGATGGCAAGCAACGGAATCGATGACTTCGTCATGACAATCAAGGTGCCAGCCACTAGTCTTTGCCCCTGCTCCAAAGAGATCTCCGACTACGGTGCACACAATCAACGTTGCGAAATGACGGTTAAAGTGAGATTGGCTGACGGTGTTCATCTTTGGATCGAAGAATTGTTTGCCATGATTGAGAAATGCGCGTCGACACAGGTGTTTTCAGTGCTAAAGCGACCCGACGAAAAATGGGTGACCGAGCGGGCGTATGAGAATCCAAAGTTCGTTGAAGACATCGTTCGTGATATGGCCGTGGTTTTGAATGCAGACGATCGGATCACTTGGTACCAATGCTTCTCAGAAAACTTTGAGTCGATTCACAATCACAACGCTTATGCCTTCATCGAGCGAGACAAACGCATCAGCGAATAGAGGATTGTCGTTGACCGCTCCGCCAGTAAGTTGAGGATTTGACAGTTTCTAATAAATGCTTCACCACGTGTGACAGTAAGGAAAAGAAGAACGAAAAGGACGTTCGGAGCGGTCGATTACATCAACAAATAAAAGTGGAAGAAGTGGACCAGCGGAGCGGTTCACTACAGTTGAGTCAACTTGGCACACTTTTTGGTGTGCCACTTCTTCGCTGGGCTCGTTAATTTTCTGCCGTGCCCAACCGACATTCGTAACGCTAAGATGTTGGTGGTCGGTGTCCCCTATCATGCGAGAGCCGACTTAATATCTCGTATGCCTTGAACAAGAGCGAAAGAAAGACCGTCATGCATGTCGCGCAGTCTATGAGCCTCTCCGACGATCAATCGAATTCTGCGCGTGCCTCAGCAGGGCCACTCACCGCTGACGAACTTCAGCGAATGGATGGTTATTGGCGGGCACTCAACTATCTATCGGTCGGTCAAATCTACTTGATGGACAATCCACTCCTCAAGGAACCGCTTCGCCGTGAACATATCAAACCACGCTTGCTCGGGCATTGGGGAACTTCTCCGGGGCTCAACATGCTCTGCGTCCATCTCAATCGTGTCATCGCACGTGATGATCTCAATGTCATTTATGTGATTGGGCCGGGGCACGGTGGTCCTTCGTTGGTTGCACACGCCTATCTCGAAGGAACTTACAGCGAGGTTTATCCCAACATCAGTCAAGACGAAGAAGGGATGCAAAAGTTCTTCAAGCAGTTTAGCTTTCCAGGAGGCATTCCCAGTCACGTTGCTCCAGAAACGCCAGGAAGCATTCACGAAGGTGGAGAGCTCGGTTATGCCCTAAGTCATGCATACGGAGCCGCATTTGACAATCCCGACTTGATCGTGGCATGTATTGTTGGTGATGGCGAAGCAGAAACCGGCCCGTTAGCTACTGGTTGGCATGGCAACAAATTCCTCAATCCCGCTCGCGACGGTGCCGTTCTCCCGATCTTGCATCTCAACGGTTACAAGATCGCAAACCCTTGCTTCCTGGCTCGCATCCCCAAAGAAGAACTTGGGAAGTACTTTGAAGGGATGGGCTACAAACCTCTCTGGGTTGAAGGACACGAGCCGGAGTTGGTTCATCAACAACTCGCCTCGGCGATGGACATCGCAACAGCAGAGATCAAACGAATTTGGCATGAGGCGCGCACAAACGGAGTAACCGCAAGGCCCGCTTGGCCAATAATCGTCTTTCGAACTCCGAAAGGATGGACATGCCCTGCAGAAATCGATGGCAAAAAATGCGAAGACTATTGGCGCAGCCACCAAGTCCCGATGGGGGAGATGCAGAAAGAAGGTCACATTCGAATTCTTGAACAATGGATGAAAAGCTATCGACCTGAAGAGCTGTTCGATAATGGCGGGAGATTGAAGACCGAATTTGCATCTTTGGCTCCAAAGGGGCATCGTCGCATGAGCAGCAACCCGCACGCCAACGGTGGCGCCCTGTTGCGCGATCTGAAGATGCCTGACTACCGAGACTATGCGGTCGATGTCCTCAGTCCCGGTGCTGTCGATACCGAATCCGCACGCGTCATGGGTAAGTTTCTACGGGACGTGATGAAGAATAATTTAGATAGCAAGAACTTCCGAATCTTCAGCCCCGACGAAAACAATTCGAACCGGTGGCAAGACATCCTCGAGGTGACCAATCGTTGCTATATGGCGGAGATTTATCCAGAAGATGACCATCTTTCGCCTGATGGGCGGGTGATGGAAGTACTGAGCGAACACCAATGCCAGGGTTGGCTCGAAGGCTATCTGTTGACGGGAAGGCATGGATTCTTTTCTTGTTACGAAGCTTTCATACACATCATTGATTCCATGTTCAATCAACATGCCAAGTGGTTGAAGGTTTGCAATGAGATTCCTTGGCGACGCCCGATCGCCTCGCTCAATTACTTTTTAAGTTCCCATGTGTGGCGACAGGACCACAACGGGTTCAGCCATCAAGATCCTGGCTTTATCGATCATGTGATCAACAAGAAGTCAGAAATCGTACGTGTCTATTTGCCACCCGACGCGAATTGTCTGCTTACGGTCACTGATCACTGTTTGCGAAGCCGGAACTATGTGAATGTCGTGATAGCCGGGAAACAACCGGCACCTCAGTGGTTGACGATGGACCAGGCGATCAAGCATTGTGCTGCAGGAGTTGGGATTTGGGAGTTTGCGAGCAACGATCGGGGGCATGAACCGGACGTCGTGATGGCTTGCTGTGGCGATGTACCAACCTTGGAGACGTTAGCTGCCGTCGAATTGCTACGAACTCATCTCAAGGATTTGAAGATTCGGGTCGTCAATGTTGTCAATTTGATGAAATTGCAATCGGCAAGTGAGCATCCGCATGGCCTTTCCGATCGCGATTACGATGCGATCTTCACGAAGGACAAGCCGATCATTTTTGCATTCCATGGCTACCCAACGCTCATCCATCGCTTAACTTACCGTCGGACCAATCATCACAATCTGCATGTTCGGGGTTACAAGGAGGAAGGCACGACGACCACACCGTTTGATATGGTGGTATTGAACGATCTGGACCGGTTTCATTTGGCCCAGGACGTGATCGATCGATTGCCGCAGCTTGGAGCGAAAGCCGCCTATTTCAAGCAAGCGATCCAAGAAAAACTCGTGGATCACAAACAGTACATCGAAGAGCACGGCGACGACATGCCTGAAATTCGCGGTTGGAAATGGAACGCAGGTATGAATTCTGTGGTGTCGAAGACATCGACGGCTTCTGATAACGAGTGACATAAGCTCTTCCTGTTCGAGAGTCGGATGCTGGACGGTTCTCGATTTGTTTCGACGGAAAACCCCATTTTTCTCGCGATCGGTTGCGATGAGATTGCTGGTTATTCTGGCTAGGTATGGCTGTAACGATTATCTATTTTGCGAGGATCAAGCAAAGCGAAAGCTGCATTTTCCTTCCACGGCCAGTTTGCTTTCAATCCCTATTGTCCTAACATTTTTCACTCGTATTGGAGTAACTGTAGAACCTTTTGAGATAGGGCAAACGATGTTTGCAGAAGTAGAAGACGACCTCTTCAAGTTATCGGACTCGCTGGAAGCGTTTAACGAACTAGAAAAGTGCAATGACCGTGCGATTTTGGCGCAACGGTCTAGCGAGCGGGTTGAAATTCGTTCCAAGCTGATGTTTCGTCCAGCAAATCCTAGCCAGCGTCACACTTATGCTGTCGAAGCTGTGACTGCGGATATCTCGAATGGCGGTTGTATGGTCCTGGCATCGCGAGCCATTCTGCCGGGTGACATCTATCACGTCACCTTTCACGAGCAATTGGAGCGAGTCGGTCCATTACTTGCTCGATGTATGCGTTGTCGCATGGTCCAAGAAGACGCATTCGAAGTTGGACTTCGGTTTCTGCAAGATATTCCACTAAAAGATCTATTGCGATAAGCATGTCGACAGCAACTCAGCCCAGACCAAATACAACGCCTGGATCGAAGCCCACAGACGCAAAAGCGACGACGGTTGAATCCTTGGAGTCTTTGTCCAAAAAGACCAGCGAAGCTATCTGGAAAGTTTTTACCAGCAGCGACACTCGACAAGGATTCTTCAGTCAGATCATCAAGATCCTAGGCGAACACTTCAATTCCCCTTTTTCTGTCCTTGCGATCGAGTCCAGCGTCGGCGACCAACAATTGGTTCATTCCGCATCCGACGCGGCTACTCAAGCCTGGGGCAAGCGATGTACCGGATCACTATTGGATACACGCTATCGAAACCTGGCGAGTGCTAGGACGGTTTCGGTGGGTGGTTCCGAGCATGCCTTTGCGATCTTGAGTTGTCCCTTGGCTGTCGGATCCGAAGGTACGATTGGTGCGGTTTGTGTCGTCGTCGCAAACCAGGATCGCCACACGTACACAGCTCAATTGCAAGAATTGCAGGCGATTGTTGCACAAGCGGGGACAATGGCCGTCGAAGTCGGGCATTCGCCTCAGAAGACCGCATCTGCGAAAGCAGCGGATACTGCCGCAGCGTCGCGTGCTGCCGGGTATGGGTCGCTAACAGAGTTTGCTTTTGCTGTCAGTAATAACTTGAAGGCAAAACTCGGCTGCGAATCGGTCAGTTTTGGAATCGTTCGTAAGAACCGTGTCAAGCTCATTAGCATGTCGGGCACGAGCCAAGTGGATCCGAGCGCACTAGGGACGCAACAGCTTCAGCAAGTGATGGAAGAATGCGTTGATGCTGGTGATATCTGTTCGATTCAGTTTGCAAAGAATGGTCCCGAAGGAGTATCCACCGGTCATATTTTGCACAAACAATGGCACAGTGACTCCGCCAACGCCTCAGTCGCGTCGATTCCGCTTCAAGTGGATGACAAAATCGTTGCCATCTTGAGTCTTCGTCATACACCGGGGCAGAGCTTTACACCTGAACAACTTGAGAAAGTTCGCGAGCTTGCAACACCGCTCATTCCTGGAGCTATGTTGCTGGACCGAGCAGACAGAAAACTGGTCGATCACGCAAAATCGGCAGCGATCGAATGGATCATACAACAGCTCTCGCAAGATACTTGGGTTCGTAGGATTGGCCTGGGTGTTGCATTAGCATCACTCTGTCTCGTTATCCTCGGGAAACAGACGTATATGCTTACGCTGCCGTGCACCGTTGCACCGGCGGACGAACGCGAAATATCGGCACCGTTTGAAGGTGTGATTGAAGCTACTCTCGTACGTGCGGGAGATACCGTCGAAGAAGGCCAGTTGTTGGCTCGATTGGATACGCGACAATTGCGACTCGACTTGAACAAAGCTAATTCCGATTACCATGCCGCTTCGATAGAGTCTATTCAAGGTGCCTCCGAAGGGGATCTGCAAAAACTAGCAATCGGTAGAGCCAAAGCAGATGCTGCAAAAAGTCTTGCACAGAAGATCGAACGCAATCTGCAACTGGCAGAAGTTCGCGCTCCTTGCAAAGGGACGATTCTAACAGGCGATTTAGACAAACGCATCGGCGAGAGTGTTCCGATGGGTGAGTCACTTTTTCGCTTCGCGGCTGCGGACAAATGGAAGATCGTGATCGATTCACCCGAGTTTGCAACATCGCTGATCGATGTCGGGCAAACAGGGACTTTCGCTACCGTGGCGCGTCCACTTGTCCCCCTGAATGTCGAAGTTGACCATCTGCGAACCCATGCGGAAGTACGAGATGGAAAGAATGTATTTCTCTCGGAAGCCAAGGTCTTCGGAGAGGCTCCCGATTGGTTGCGGAGCGGAATGCAAGGCACCACTCGAATCGATGTAGGCCGACATCCGATCTATTGGGTTTGGCTCCATCGTGTGATTGATCAAGTACGTCTCAAGCTGTGGAAGATCTAAGGCGATGTCAGAACCTCAGGCCACACCAAGCGAGTTGGATGCAAAGCTCGGAGATGTACGTGCAAGCGTGCGTCCCAATCTTGAGATTTCACGCCATGTGTTTAATGGCAAACCGACCTATGTTGTTCGGGATCCTGTCACAGCACAGACGCACCGGTTCTCGGCGCAAGATTATCAATTGTTTATTTCGGTAGACCAAACGAGAACCTTGCGTGAATCTGTCGAGCAATTGATTCAAAAGAATCGAATCGGAGTCGAGCAGACGGATGATTTCTATCGCTTTGTAGTTCATTTGCATCAAATGGGATTGCTGACGCTACCCTTGTCTGACGGCACCACACTATACAATCGCTACAAACAGCGATTGGAAGCTCAGAAGAAGGGCAAGTTTCTCAAGCTGATGTTCATGAAAGTACCGCTTGCGAAGCCCGACACGTGGTTGGGAAATACCGTTCATTTTGTCGCCCCTCTCTTCACGAAAACGGCACTATGGATATGGCTTGCGTGCGTCATCGCATGCGGATTTGTACTACTCATACATTGGAGAGAGTTTGTCAACCCACTAGGAACCATGCTCACGTTGAGCAACGTTCCAATATTATGGACGTTGTTGGTCGGTCTCAAGACATTTCATGAGCTCGGTCACGCTTATGCATGCAAGCGTTTCGGTGGAACAGTTCCTGAAATGGGAGCCATGATCATGATGGGAACTCCCTGCGCGTATGTTGACGCATCGTCGTCATGGAGTTTTCCTAATCGTTGGCATCGCATGATCGTTGCACTTGCTGGGATGTACTTTGAATCCATGCTAGCGATGGTCGCGTTAGTGGTCTGGCTTTGTACCGATACCGGCCAACTTCATTCCGCTGCTCAATACGCAATCGTGCTTTCTACCGTCGTTACCATCGGTTTCAATGCGAATCCGCTCATGCGTTATGACGGATACTTTATTCTTTGCGATCTTGTGAATTTTCCGAATCTGCACCGTGATGCAAAAGCGGCGTCGAGTGGTTTTATCAAATGGGTCCTTTACGGCATTGTACCAAAGCTCATTTCCGAAAACCGTTCTGTCCAAACCGCAATGACGATGTTTGGATTGGCTTGCATGATCTATCAAGTCACAGTGGCGATCGGTATTGCCACATTACTTACTCTATCTGTGCCTGTCATTGGTCCAGTCATCGCATTTTTCGTCTCGGGAATGCCGGTTGTACGTACCATCAAGAAGTGGGTTCTGTACGTCGCGACTTCCAAGGAGTTGGAGGCCGTTCGATTTCGCGCTGTCAGCGTCGCAGGCGGATTGACACTGGCGATCTTCATAGGGATTTTTGCCATTCCTATATCTGGTAGTGTTCAATCGTTGGGAATCGTCCATCGCCAAGAAGAGCAATCCGTGCGAGCTTCTGTTAGCGGATTCCTGGTTCGTACAACGGCTGAGAATACGGAAACCGTTGATGCAAATCGAATTCTCTATCGTCTTGAGAACTCAGAACTGGAGACTCAACGATGTGAATTGCAATCGCTTTTTTATCAACTCAATATTCAATTGCAGTCGCAGTTGCATGTTCCTGGTAAGCAATCCGAGCAAACTCAACTACAGCTTGAAAACACTCGAAAGCAACTCGAACACATTGAGTCTCAGATTCAGCAACTAAACTTGTCCGCAAAAATAGCTGGGGAGTTTATCCCTTCGCCAGACTCACCCAAGATAGGCAAGTTTATCAGGCAAGGTGAGTCGCTCGGTTCTATCTGCCGTGGCCCGTGGATTGTGCATGCGATGTTGACTGCCGATCAATGGTCAAGTGTTGAGTCCGTGCGAGACAAACCCGTCCGCATAACACTTGTCGGAGATACCCAGCGCTTGCTAACCGGTCGAATTATCAGTGGAGACATTGCAGGTACAAAGAAGATCGATGAGCCAGCGTTGACTCATTCGGGTGGAGGTAACATCGCAGTATCTCAAGACAATGTCGCTGGAGAGAATTTCTTTGATGTTGTTATCCAGATCGATAATGATTCCTTAAAGGAGCTCCAAAGACCTATTAAGGTGGGTATGTCGTCGATGGTGGAATTGCAGGGTGAGCGAGAAACATTCGGTAACATTCTGCTGCGACGCGCTGCTCGGCTCGTCAATCAGATTCGACAGTCAAGCTCGTAGTCGATTCTGGCACCGAAATCGGTAAAGTAGGATCTCCCCATCCGCCTCCGAGAGTTCGATAGATTTTGACGAGTGCGAATAGAATATCTCCGCGGGCGGCAATCAGGTTGCCCTGGGCCACTGCGAGGCTTCGCTGTGCATCTAGTACTCGATCAAAAGTGATCAGGTTTTGTTCGTAGCGAGCAAGACTAATTTCTACAGAACGATTGGTCGCAGTCACCACTTTCTCGAGTTCAGTCGCTCGTTCACGTTGGCGATGATACTCCACCAAAGCGGATTCGACTTCTTGCACGCCGCGAAGCACGGCTGCTTCGTATCGAACGATACTTTGTTGATGACTAGCTTCTCTCGCTTCGATGTTTCGTTTTAATCGGCCGAAGTTGAGAATGTTCCAACGAAAGCTTGGTCCGACGTTGTGGGCAAGGCTATTGGATGTGTAGAGAACGCTCACATCGCGTGCTTCAACAGAAATGTTCCCGCGAATGGTCAACTGAGGAAGTCGGTCGGCGACGGCAACACCAATGCGCGCGTTGGCAGCCATGACATCGAAGTACGCTTTTCGAATGTCAGGTCTGCGCGTTAAAAGTTCTGCGGGCATTCCTGGCTGGACATTCTCCACGACGGTCATTGGCAGTTGACCAAATCCACTCTCCAATACAAAGTCACCGCCAGGTGTTTGCCCCAACAACACGGACAATCGATACAAAGCTACCTGAAGCTCTTGTTGAATTGGAGGGATAGAAGCAGTGGTCACTGCCACATTGGATTCCGCTTCCGATTGATCGAGTTGTCCGACGATTCCCGCTTCCTGACGGGATTGAACGATATGAAGGGTCTGACGTTGAAGCTGTAGGTTTTGATCGGCAATCACCCAACGCTGTTGAAGGACTCGAATTTGAATGTACGTTGTAGCCACGTCGGCCAACAATGTAACTCGAATATCGTTCAATGATTCGTGCTGAGCAAGCAATTCGGCATTGGCAGCCTCGACACCGCGGGCCAAGCGTCCCCAGAGATCGATTTCCCAGCTCGACTCGATTCCATTGGACAAATTCCAAAAGGCGCTTTGATTGTTCTGACTAATTACGGCGTTGTTGTTTTCACTGTTTCGCCGGTAGCTATTGTCGGTGGTTCCATTGAACTGCGGGAAATATTGCGATTTCGCGACTCCCAACAATGCCCTAGATTCTGCGATGCGAAAGAAAGCTTCGCGGATGGATAAGTTCTGTTGACTCGCATCGCTAATCAACATCTGCAAGATCGGATCATCGAAATAGGTCCACCAACGCGACGTTTGATCGTCCAATGAGGTTATTCCATCTTGCGATGATGATTGTTCAAAAACGGGACCGAGTGCAGGCGGAGGCGGACTAGTAAAGTCAGGACCGACTCTGCAACCAGATAGTCCGAAAGCAAGCGATGCAATCGCAACCCCGAAGTCTCGGCGCGACCAAGACGCAGGTTGTGGCTTTTCGAAGGATAACGCCTGGTGAAATCTCATTGGACGAAGTACCGGGCGTAGGTGTACGCCACTCCTTTGGAAATCAAAACATCCAACCCTTCTTCGGCACTCACAACCGGTTTCTTCCAATCCAAAGGTAACGGAACTACACCTTACCTAGCCCGCAACTCGAGACTATCCGCCAAACTCGCCGTTTTCGATTCATTTTCAGTCCAAAGTCGTGCAATTCTGCAGTTCTCTATCTCTGCCATAAGCTAGAAACACTGTCGGATACTGCGAGCGCATAAACTATCCAATCAGATTCTTTTGCCTATAGCCTCGCCGTCCGCATCCTATTTCCCACGAAAAAAGGTTGTAGAGCTTGAAAATCCTATCAATCGGCAATGTCACCGTAGTTTTGATTGCATTCACTGGTGCAGGGTTGGGGCTGTGGACTCGAAGTTCCATGTCCGCTACCGACGAAAGTGTAAAACGGCACTCCAATTCGGTTTCCCTTGTATCCACGCGATCCGCAGACGATCAGGAGCAACTGGTCCGAGACATTCCTCTTAGACAGTCGAACGGGCAGCGCGAATCTTCAGTGATTCAAGAATCCGTAGTATCACGAGAGAATGCAGGTTCCGTAGCTCCAGCAGAACTCCGCCTTCAACCGATCGACATGCTTCCGGGAATTGCACATCCGCTCCAAGTTGCCGAGATCTCAGCAGCTGCGGACGGTCCGCTTTGGAAACTGTTTGTTGTCGAAGGTGATGCTGTCGCTCCAGACACTGTGATGGGATTGATTGACAATCGAGTCGCTTTGGCATCTGTGATCGCAGCCCAATCGACTGCAGATCGGCAAGCGATGATGGATGCGGCCAAAGCCAAAGTGGCATTAGCGGATCAATTCTTAAATCGCATTCAACAAGCCGCCAGCAAAAAGGCAGCATCAGGCCTCGAAGTCGATGAAGCGGGCAGCCGATTGGCTGAAGCGAAGGCGGCTCTTCAAGAAGGGTTAGAGAGCCAACGCGACGCATTAGCTAGATTGCAGATTGAAAAGGCGAGGCTAGATACCCACGAAATCCGCGCTCCCTTTCAAGGGACCGTCATCAAGATTTATCCACATCTCGGTGAAACTGTTTCGCGAGGTGCACCAATCGTGAAGATAGCCGACGTCACCAGACTGCGAGCAGATCTCTATGTGCCGCTGTCTCGCGCTGCTTCGATTCGCGCGGGCGAAGCTACGCAACTTCTAGCCGAATTGCCTGGCCAGCCTTTGCTGAACGCAAAAGTTGTGTTCATCGCTCCCTTGATTGACGCTGCCACGCAAACGATTCGCGTCGTCGTCGAAATTGAAAATCCTGACAAACAATTACCAGCTGGCTTCGCGGTTCGACTGTCGCCGTTGGGCAGGGAACCCAACATGCTTTAGTCGCTCAATCTCTACCAACACCAGAACAAAATACTAAGTAACTTCCGTCAAAGAATCAAAATGTCCAGCAAAAAAAACAAGTCCGCTACGTCGAACGACAAGAATCTAGGTAACAAGAACCAGTCCGTCGCCCCAGAGAAGAAAAAGGCTTCCTTTACGACTGACATCTTGGAGCCACGGATCCTCATGTCTGCTACGTGGGTCGATACCTCTACCGACCAGACGGAATTGGAAGCCACGAACGGTGATGATACGGGTAATGGTTCAGCGATGGATGATGTGCTCAACGGTCTGGGCGGCGAAGATACACTGTTCGGAAATGGCGGCAACGACCAGTTGTTTGGCGGGGCTGGCGATGACGATATGTTCGGTGGTCAAGGTAACGATTTGCTCGATGGTGGAACGGGCAACGATCAACTCGAGGGTAATTCGGGAAACGATACACTCAACGGTAGTGAAGGAAATGATGTCCTCGTCGGTGGAGACGGCGACGATAAGTTAACCGGTGATACAGGTCGCAAGAACTACATTCAGAACGGAAGCTTCGAGAAGTTTACCGGCGGTGATATCGCGACTGGTGGATGGCGAGGCTTTCAACAACTCGAAGGATGGAAACTAGAGAGCGGCCCACAATTCGAAGTTGTCAACGCAGCTCACGGAAATGTCGGTGCAACCCACGGAGAGCACTGGCTGGATACCGATGCATCGCCAGGAGGGATCACTTTCTCTCAAAAGATCGAGGGATTGGAGCGTGGTGATTCGTATGAGTTGAACTTCGACTCCCGAAACCGTGGTGCCGAAGGGACAGCCGTCATGGAAGTCTATTGGAATGGTGAAAAGGTTGGCACAACAGGTGGCACCTTTGCTGAGGGTTGGAAGAAAAATAGCTTCGAGCTCGTTTCCGGATCAGGTGATGGCACAGATACGCTGCGCTTTGTCGAGATCGGGCGCACCGACGCAATCGGTACAGCCCTCGACAACGTCCAACTGTTTTCGCTCGAGAATGATGACACCCTTGTTAGCGGTGCCGGAAACGATGAACTTCATGGTGGAGAGGGTGACGATATACTCATCGGCGACAACG
>Ga0068877_10002418_pt1 | contig 15076 bp, 15 predicted proteins | sample NOAtaG_FD_66437 | JGI IMG/M metagenome (GOLD analysis project Ga0068877, IMG submission 66437) | Freshwater lake microbial communities from Lake Erie, under a cyanobacterial bloom - NOAA_Erie_Diel6S_1000h metaG | ecosystem: Environmental > Aquatic > Freshwater > Lake | place: USA: Ohio, Lake... | reverse complement strand
TTCGTCGCGCACGTCGACGATACGCACGCCGAGGCGGTGCAGCCAGTCCCAGATCGGCTGGATGTGGCCGCCCTGCAGGCCGTAGATGCGATTGACGCCGCGGGCGACGAGGAAGCGGGCCACCCACTCGGCCACGCTGCGATGGGCGGTGTCGGGGTGGGGGGCGGGGCGGGCGGCGGTGGACATGGGTGGGCCTGATGGATGGGACGGGAGGGGTTGGGCGGGAGGCGGGGAGGCCGGGAGACGGACAGTGCTGCATTTTCCGAACTCTGAATTCAGAATGCCATTGGGGTTGCTGCGGATGAATTCCGAATTCAATGTCGCGCCGCCGGCTCTACACTGCCGTCTCATGAAGGCCCTGACGCTGCAGCCCAACCTCGTCCAGCAGGTGCGCGAGGCCATCCTCGGCGAGATCGCCGCCGGCCGGCTGGCGGCGGGTGAGCGCGTCATCCAGGAGCAGGTCGCGCGCACGCTCGGCGTCTCGCGCCAGCCGGTGCAGCAGGCCCTGCTTCTGCTCCGGAGCGAGGGCGCGCTGAAGGACGCCCCCGGGCGCGGCCTGATCGTGGCGCCGCTGGCGGCCGACGAGGTCGAGCACATCTACCAGCTGCGCGCCGCGATCGAGGCGCTGGCCTGCGGGCTGGCCGCGGGGCGCAACGCCGCGCGCGCGGCGCAGCAGGGGCCGGCCCTGATCGAGGCCGGGCGCAAGGCGGTCGCCTCGGGTTCGGTGGCCCGGATGGTGGCGGCGGACATGCGCTTCCACGCCTTCGTCTACGAGCTGTCGGGCAACCCGCTGGTGGCCCCGGCGATGGGTGCGCACTGGACGCACCTGCAGCGCGCGATGGGCGAGGTGCTCACCAAGGACGAGGCGCCGCGGGACATCTGGGACCAGCACGCGGCCATGCTGGACGCCGTTTCGCGCGGCGACGCCCGGCGCGCCGAGACGCTGGCGCGCGACCACATCCTGCAGGCCGGCGGCTACATGACGGCGCGGCTGCGCGGCCAGCCGCGGCCGGCGGCAGGGGCATGAGCCGCATCCCTAGAATCGCCCGCTTCCTTCGAACCGGGACCTGGCCGTGGCCATCTATCAGCTCGGCGACGACGCGCCGAGCGTCGCGCCCTCCGCCTTCGTCGCCGACAGCGCCGCGGTGATCGGCCGCGTCGCGGTGGGCGAGCAGTCCAGCGTGTGGTTCGCCGCCGTGCTGCGCGGCGACAACGAGCCCATCACGATCGGCGCGCGCACCAGCATCCAGGACGGCGCGGTGCTGCACACCGACCCCGGTTCGCCCTGCGTGGTGGGGGACGACGTCATCGTCGGCCACCAGGCCATGCTGCACGGATGCACGATCGGCGACGGCTCGCTCGTCGGCATCCAGGCCGTGGTGCTGAACGGCGCGCGCATCGGCAAGGGCTGCCTGGTGGGGGCCGGGGCCGTGGTCACCGAGGGCAAGGAGTTCCCCGACCGCTCGCTGATCCTCGGCGCGCCGGCCACGGCCGTGAAGACGCTGACCGAAGAGCAGGTGGCGCGCATGCAGCTCGGCGCGGCGAACTACGTGCACAAGACGGCGCTGTACCGGCGCGACCTCAAGAAGATCGGCTGACGCCGCGCCTGCCGCCGATGTCTAAGCTGACCAAGTTCCTGTTCGAGGGCCTGCCGGTGCGCGGCATGCTGGTGCGCCTGACCGCCTCGTGGCAGGAATTGCTGGCGCGGCGCGCGGAGCAGGCGCCGTGGCCCGCGCCGGTGCGCGATCTGGTCGGCGAGATGGCTGCGGCCGGCGCGCTGATGCAGGCCAACATCAAGTTCAACGGCGCGCTCGTGCTGCAGGTGTTCGGAGACGGCCCGGTGAAGCTGGCGGTGGCCGAGGTGCAGCCCGACCTGTCGTTCCGTGCCACCGCCACGGTGGTGGGGGAGGTGGCGGCGGGCGCGCAGCTCGAAGCCATGCTCAACGTGCACGGCCAAGGGCGCTGCGCGATCACGCTCGACCCGCGGGACCGGCTGCCCGGCCAGCAGCCCTACCAGGGTGTGGTGCCGCTGCATGGCGACCGGCGCGAGCCGCTGCAGCGGGTGGAGCAGGTGCTCGAGCACTACATGCTGCAGAGCGAGCAGCTCGACACCCGGCTGGTACTGGCGGCCGATGGCGAGGTGGCCGCGGGCCTGCTGATCCAGCGCCTGCCGGTGGAAGGCGAGGGCAACCTCGAGGGCGCGGCTGCCGTGGCCGGCCCGCACGCTGCCGGCGGCGCCGAGCCCCGCCGCAACGAGGACGACATCGGCCTGTCGGACGCCTTCAACCGCATCGCCACGCTGTCGGCCACGCTGACGCGCGAGGAGCTGCTCGCGCTGCCCACCGAGCGCATCCTGCATCGCCTCTTCTGGGAGGAGACGCTGCGCGTCTTCCAGCCGGTGACGCCGCGCTTCGCGTGCCGCTGCAGCCGCGCGCGCGTGCGCGGCATGCTGGTCTCGCTGGGCCGCGCCGAGAGCGAGAGCCTGATCGCCGAGCGCGGGCATGTGGAGGTCGGCTGCGAGTTCTGCGGTCTGCACTACCGTTTCGATGCCGTCGACGTCGGCGAGATGTTCACCCCCGGCCGCGACCAGCCGCCGGGCAGCCGCGCGGTGCAGTGAGCGCCGGTCGACGGGGCCAGCGCACCACGCCACCCAGGGAGCGAGACCATGATCTATGCGTTGCTGAAGACCCTCCACGTGCTGGCGGTCATGCTGTGGGTGGGCGGCATGCTGTTCGCGCACTTCATGCTGCGCCCGGCGCTGACCGTGCTCGAGCCGCCGCAGCGCCTGGCGCTGATGCACGCCGTGCTCGGCCGCTTCTTCACGGCGGTGCTTTGGGCGTCGCTGCTGACGCTGGTCAGCGGCTTCTGGATGATCGGCCGGATGGCCCGCAGCGCGGCGCAGACCGGCGGCCAGTTCATCTGGCCCGCCGACTGGCTGGCGATGGCGATCCTCGGCACGCTGATGGTGGCGGTGTTCGGCCACATCCGCTTCGTGCTGTGGCGCCGGCTCGACCGCGCGCAGCGCGCCGGCGAGGCGGTCGCCGCGGCTTCGGCGCTGGCGTCGATCCGCGCCTGGGTGCTGGCCAACCTGGTGCTCGGGCTGGTCGTCGTGGTGCTGGCCGTGTTGGTGTAGGCCGCAGCCTCGGCCCGCTGCCGGGCCGGCCCGCTCAGGGTGTGGCGCCGCGCCGCAGCAGCCGTTCGGCCGCCGGCACGCAGCATTCGCAATTCCAGCTCGGGGCCGGGTCGCCGGCCTCGAGCCGGGTGAACAGTCCGCCCCCGCGCGGAGCCGCTGCGGCGCGTGCTGGCCCGTCCCCCGGCCCGGGCGGCGCGACACCCCGCCACGCCGGCGGCAGCGCGTCCAGCGCCGCCGAGAGACGCCGTGGCCCGCTGCCGCCGATCACGGCGTAGGGCAGCCGGTGCGCGGCCAGTGCCGCGCGCAGCAGCGAGTCCACCGGCTCGCGCACGTGGGCGCCGTCGCGCTGCAGTCCATCGGGCACCCAGGGCAGGTCGAGCGCGGTCAGCAGCGTGACGTCGCAGCGGCGATGCCACTGCGCGGCCTCGGCTTCGAGCGATGCGTCGTCGAACAGCAGCCGGCTGTAGGCTGCGGTCACCAGGCCCGTGGTGTCGCACACCACCACGTCGTGCCGCACGGCGGCCGCGTCGATGCGGCGGTGCTGCTCGCGCAGGATCGCGGCCTGCTCCGCCGCCTGCGGCGTGCGACCGCGAAGGTCGCACCACTCGCGCAGGTGCTCGTCGACATGCGCCACGCGCAGCCCCGCGGCGGCCAGCGCCGCGGCGAGCTCGCGCGCCAGCGTCGACTTGCCCGTGCTCTCGGCGCCGACGATGGCGATTCGGCGCGCTTCATCCATCGGCCGCGAGCCGCGCGCACCAGGCGCGCCAGCCCACCACGGAAAGCGCCGCGAACAGCGCGTACAGCAGCGCCGTCAGCCACAGCTGCCGCGACGCGAACAGCGCGACGCTGAACAGGTTGACCGCCAGCCAGACCGGCCAGTTCTCGATCGCCTTGCGGCCGAGCAGCAGCTGCCCGGTCACGCTGGCGGTGGTGGCCAGCGCATCGGCCCACGGCACCGGGCTGTCGGTGCCGCGCGCCAGCGCCAGGGCCAGCAGCGGCCAGGCCGCCGCGGTGCCGGCCAGTGCCGCCAGGCGGGCGCGCGGCGCCAGCCGGTGGACCACCAGCGCGCCCCCGTCGGTGCCGCGGCCGTGCAGCCACTGCCACCAGCCCCAGGCCGACACGGCCACGAAGAAGAGCTGCAGTGCCACCTGGCCATACAGCCGCGCGTCGGCGAACAGCAGCGCATACAGCAGCGCGGCGGCCATGGCCAGCGGCCAGGCCACCGGGCGGACGCGGATGTTGGCCGCCACCATCGCCAGCGACAGCCCGAACGCGGCCAGCTCGAGCCAGGTGACCGGGCTGCCCCACAGGCTGAAGGCGGACGCCAGCGCCGGGCGCGCCCAGTCGAGCAGCGGTGCGGTCACCGACCGGGCGCGGCGTCAGCGCCGCGGCATCAGCTGCACGAGGATCTCGTCGGCCTTGACCATGCCGAGCTCGCCGCGTGCCTTCTCCTCGATCATCTCGAGGCCTTCGCGCAGGTCGCGCACCTCGGCCTGCGCACGGGCGTTTCGCTCGCGCGCGGCGTGGTTGGAGGCGGTCTGCTGCTCGAGCTGCGAGCGCAGGCTCATCACCTGCGGCATGTTGGACGGGCCGAGCCAGAGGTCAGCCTGCACGCCGACCACGGCGACAGCCAGGGCGACGGTGAACCAGCGCATGGAGGTGCTTCCCGTGCAGGCGTGGCAACTCAAGCGAGCCGCAGATTGTAGAAGGCGTCCCGGCCGGCGTAGCTGGCCACGTCGCCCAGGTCCTCCTCGATGCGCAGCAGCTGGTTGTACTTGGCGATGCGGTCGCTGCGGCTCATCGAGCCGGTCTTGATCTGGCCGGCACTGGTGCCGACGGCGATGTCGGCGATCGTGCTGTCCTCGGTCTCGCCGCTGCGGTGGCTGATGACGGCGGTGTAGCCGGCGCGCTTGGCCATCTCGATGGCGGCGAAGGTCTCCGACAGCGTGCCGATCTGGTTGATCTTGATGAGGATCGAGTTGGCGATGCCCTTGTCGATGCCCTGCTTCAGGATCTTCGTGTTGGTCACGAAGAGGTCGTCGCCGACCAGCTGCACCTTGCCGGCGAGGCGGTCGGTGAGCAGCTTCCAGCCGTCCCAGTCGCCCTCGTGCATGCCGTCCTCGATGCTGACGATCGGGTACTTGTCGCACCAGGTGGCCAGCATGTCGGTCCACTCGGCGGCGCTCAGCTGCAGGCCTTCGCCCTCGAGGTGGTAGCGGCCGTCCTTGTAGAACTCGCTGGCGGCGCAGTCCAGGCCGATCGCGATCTGTGCGCCGGCCACGTAGCCCGCCTTGTCGATGGCCTCGAGGATCAGCTGGATCGCCGCCTCGTGGCTGGCCACGCTCGGCGCGAAGCCGCCCTCGTCGCCGACCGCGGTGCTCATGCCGCGCCCGTCGATGATCTTCTTCAGCGCATGGAACACCTCGGCGCCGTAGCGCACCGCCTCGCGGAACGAGGGCGCGCCCAGCGGCAGGATCATGAACTCCTGCAGGTCGAGGTTGTTGTTCGCGTGCGCGCCGCCGTTGATGACGTTCATCATCGGCAGCGGCAGCTGCATCCGGCCCATGCCGCCGAAGTAGCGGTACAGCGGCAGCCCGCTCTCCTCGGCGGCCGCGCGCGCCACCGCCATGCTCACCGCCAGCGTGGCGTTGGCACCCAGGCGCCCCTTGTTCTCGGTGCCGTCGAGGTCGATCAGGGTCTTGTCGAGGAAGGCCTGGTCGCTGCTGTCGAGCCCCATCACCGACTCGCTGATCTCGGTGTTGATGTGCTCGACGGCGCGCAGCACGCCCTTGCCGCCGTAGCGGCCCTTGTCGCCGTCGCGCAGCTCGATGGCTTCGCGGCTGCCGGTGCTGGCACCGCTGGGCACGGCGGCCCGGCCCATCGTGCCGCTTTCCAGCAGCACGTCGCACTCGACGGTGGGGTTGCCGCGGCTGTCGAGGATCTCGCGGCCGACGATGTCGACGATGGCGCTCATGGGTGTCGGGTGGGGGGACGGGTGGGGTGGATCGGGTGCGGGCGGTGCGGCGGCGTGCACGGGGCGTGCGACGCCGTCAGCGCAGGAAGTCGTTCTCCAGCAGCGGCCGGGACTTGACCGTGCGGTCCAGCGCGACGAGCTGCTCGAGCAGCGCGGCCATGCGGTCCAGGGGCACGGCGTTCGGGCCGTCGGACAGCGCCCGCGCAGGGTCGGGGTGGGTCTCCATGAAGATCCCGGCCACGCCGACGGCGACCGCGGCGCGCGCCAGCACCGGGACGAACTCGCGTTGGCCGCCCGAGCTCGTGCCCTGGCCGCCGGGAAGCTGCACGCTGTGCGTGGCGTCGAACACCACGGGCGCGCCGGTCTCGCGCATGATCGCCAGGCTGCGCATGTCGGAGACCAGGTTGTTGTAGCCGAAGCTCGCGCCGCGCTCGCAGGCCAGGAAGCTGTCCTCGGGCAGGCCCTTCTCGCGGGCCGCGGCCCGGGCCTTGTCGATGACGTTCTTCATGTCGTGCGGGGCGAGGAACTGGCCCTTCTTGATGTTGACCGGTCGCCCGCTCTGCGCCACCGCGCGGATGAAGTCGGTCTGCCGGCACAGGAAGGCCGGCGTCTGCAGCACGTCGACGACCGCGGCCGCCTCGGCCACCTGGTGCTCGTCGTGCACGTCGGTGAGCACCGGAACCTGCAGCTCGCGCCGCACGCGGGCCAGGATCTCCAGCCCGCGCTCGAGGCCGGGTCCGCGGAAGCTCGTGCCGCTGGAGCGGTTGGCCTTGTCGTAGCTGCTCTTGAAGATGAACGGCACGCCCAGCGCGCCGGTGATCTCCTTCAGCCGGCCGGCCACGTCCATCTGCAGCTGCTCGCTCTCCACGACGCACGGGCCGGCGATCAGGAACAGCGGCCGGTCCAGGCCGGCCTCGAAGCCGCACAGCCGCATCAGGCGACCACCTTGACCGGCGACTTGCCGCGCGTGGCCTTGTGCTCGAGCGCCGCCTTGACGTAGCTGGTGAACAGCGGGTGTCCGCCCCAGGGCGTGCTGCGGAACTCGGGGTGGAACTGCACGCCGACGAACCACGGGTGCACCGCGCGCGGCAGCTCGACGATCTCGGTGAGCTGCTCGCGCTGCGTCAGCGCGCTGATCACCAGCCCCGCCTGCTTCAGCCGGCCCAGGTAGTGGACGTTGGCCTCGTAGCGGTGGCGGTGGCGCTCGGTGACGACGGGCCCGTAGATCTCGTGCGCCAGCGTGCCGGGCTGGACGTCGCTGGTCTGCGCGCCCAGCCGCATCGTGCCGCCGAGCTCGCTGGTCGCGCTGCGCTTCTGGATGCTGCCGTCGCGGTCCTGCCACTCCTCGATCAGCGCGATCACCGGGTGCGGGCACTCGGGCTCGAACTCGGTGCTGTTGGCGCCCTCGAGCCCGGCCACGTGGCGCGCGTACTCGATCGTGGCCACCTGCATGCCCAGGCAGATGCCGAGGTAGGGCACGCCGTGCTCGCGGGCGTAGCGCGCGGCGACGATCTTGCCCTCGATGCCGCGCTTGCCGAAGCCGCCCGGCACCAGGATGGCGTCGAACGGTGCCAGCCGCGCGGCGGTGGCGTCGGTCAGCGTCTCGGCGTCGACGTACTCGATCTCGACCCGGCAGTGGTTGTGGATGCCGGCGTGCCGCAGCGCCTCGTTCAGGCTCTTGTAGCTGTCGGACAGGTCGGTGTACTTGCCGCACATCGCGATCTTGACGCTCGCCTGCGGGTGCTCGACCTCGTGCACCAGCGTGTCCCAGCGCTTCAGGTCGGCGGGCCGCGTCAGCAGCTGCAGCCGCATGCAGATCAGCTCGTCGAGCCCCTGCTCGTGCAGCACGCGCGGCACCTTGTAGATCGTGTCGACGTCGGGCATCGAGATGACGCCGTGCGCCGGCACGTTGGTGAACAGGCTGATCTTGGACCGCTCCTCCTCGGGGATGAAGCGGTCGGCGCGGCACAGCAGCGCGTCGGGCTGGATGCCGATCTCGCGCAGCTTCTGCACCGTGTGCTGGGTCGGCTTGGTCTTCAGTTCGCCGGCCGCGGCGATGAAGGGCACGTAGGTCAGGTGCACGTAGGCCGAGTTGGTTGCTCCGAGCTTCAGGCTCATCTGGCGCACCGCCTCGAGGAAGGGCAGGCTCTCGATGTCGCCCACCGTGCCGCCGATCTCGACGATGGCCACGTCCACCGGCGCGGCGGCCGCGCCGCGCAGCACGAACTCCTGGATCTCGTTGGTGACGTGCGGGATCACCTGCACCGTCTTGCCGAGGTAATCGCCGCGGCGCTCCTTCTCGAGCACGCTCTTGTAGATCTGGCCGGTGGTGAAGTTGTTCGTGCGCCGCATCCGCGTCGTGATGAAGCGCTCGTAGTGGCCGAGGTCGAGGTCGGTCTCGGCGCCGTCCTCGGTGACGAAGACCTCGCCGTGCTGGAACGGGCTCATCGTGCCCGGGTCGACGTTGAGGTACGGGTCGAGCTTGATCAGGGTGACCTTCAGGCCGCGCGACTCGAGGATCGCGGCCAGGGAGGCTGCAGCGATGCCCTTGCCGAGCGAGGACACCACGCCACCGGTGACGAAGACGAACTTGGTCATGAGAGGAGGCCTGCTGCCGGGGCGCCGCGGGCCGCGGCGCGCGGGCGATGTGCGAGCCCGGGTGGTAAAGCACGAGTATACGAGGCACCCCGTGCCGCACCGCGACGCGCGGCACGCGCTCGTGTCGCCGCACCAGGGCCGTGGCGCGGTAGCATCCGCCTTGCTTGCACCAGGTGCCTGCCGCCCCGCTCAGGGCGGCGGGTTGAACGGGAAGCCGGTGGGTGTGCCGCGGGTCGTCCGATCCGCGCACACGATTCCGGCGCTGCCCCCGCAACGGTGAGCGAGGAGCATGCGGCACGACAGCCACTGGGGCCTGGGCTCTGGGAAGGCGCCGCGCGCTTCCGCACGACGGGCTTGCGACCCGGCGTGCGGCACTCGCCAGCCCGGATACCGGCCGCGGTGCAATGGGACGCTGGCGCTGCGGTGGGCGGCGCGGGCCGGGATGTCGGTGCGCCCGGGGGCGGTCTCGCCCCTCATCGCGGGCGTGCCCGGGTTCCGCCTGCGACCGCCCGCGCGAGCGACGGCGAGTGCAGTGCATGCGCCGCACGGGGTGTGCGGCGGGAGAACCCGATGCTGCCTGTCTTGCACCGACGCCGCCCCCCGCGGCGAGCCGCCGCGCGCGCGGCGATCCTCCTCCTCGGCCTTCCTGCGGCGGGCGCCGTTGGCACGGCTGCGGCCGACGCCGACGTGGTGGTCACCGCCACGCGCACGCCGCAGCGCGCGGCCGACGCGCTGGCCGACATCACCGTGCTCGGACGCGCCGAGCTCGATCGCTTCGAGGGCGCGACGCTCGCCCAGGTGCTGGCGGCGCAGCCCGGCCTGCAGTCCTCGAGCAACGGCGGCCTGGGCAAGCCGGCGTCGCTGTTCGTCCGCGGCCTCGAGGCGCGCCACACGCTGTTGCTGGTCGATGGCGTGCGCCTGGGCTCGGCCACCGTCGGCTCGCCTTCGCTGGACAACCTGCCGCTGGCCGCGATCGAGCGCATCGAGATCGTGCGTGGCCCGCTGTCTTCGCTGTACGGCAGCGGGGCGATGGGCGGCGTGGTGCAGGTCTTCACGCGCCGAGGCGGGCAGGGCACGAGCGGCCACGCGCAGCTCGCGGCGGGCTCCGAGCGCTACGGGCAGGCCGCGGCCGGCGTCGCGTTCGGCGGCGGCGGCCTCGACCTGGCCGTGCAGGCGCAGCACACCGAAACCCGCGGCGCGTCGTCGACGACGCCGGCCGTGCCCTTCGGCAGCCACGACCCCGACCGCGACGGCTTCCGGCAGACCGGCGCCAGTGCGCGCCTGGGCTGGCAGCCGGCAGCCGCCGACGGGCGTGGCTGGCGTCTCGAGGCGGTGCTGCTGGGCGCCGACGGCGTCACCGGCGTCGACGACGGCCCGGGCGCCGGCGCGCGCGCCGCGCTGCGCACGCGCGCCTCGGTGCTGTCGGCGCGCGGCCCGCTCGCCGGGCCCTGGAGCATGCGCCTGAGCCTGGGCGAGACGCGCGACCTGTACGAGACGCTCGCCACGTCCAGCGCCTTCACGCCGCTGGGCACGATCGGCACCACCAGCCGTCAGCTGGGCTGGGAGAACACCTTCAACACGCCGCTGGGCATGGCGCTCGCCCTGCTCGAGCGCACCAGCGAGCGCGTCGGCCGCCCCGGCCAGCCCTTCAGCGTCAGCGCGCGCGACATCGACGCGCTCGCGCTCGGGCTGTCGGGCCGGCGAGCGGCGCACCACTGGCAGGCCAGCGTGCGCCACGACCGCAACTCGCAGTTCGGCAGCGTGGGCACCGGTGCGGCGGCCTGGGCCTGGGACGCGACGCCGGCGTGGCGGATCGGCGCGAGCCTGGGCACCAGCCAGACGCTGCCGAGCTTCAACCAGCTCTACTTCCCGAACTTCGGCAATCCGCTGCTGCAGCCGGAGGCGGGCCGCCACGCCGAGCTGCAGCTGCGCCACGCGCGCGGTGCGCACCAGTGGCGGGCCGTGCTGTACGGCCACCGCTACCGCAGCTTCATCCCGAGCGGTCCGCTGCCGGCCAACCTGCCGCGTGCTCGGATCGACGGCGCTTCGCTGGCGTACGAGGCGCGGCTGGGCACGCTGGCGCTGGCTGCGAGCCTGGACCATGTCGACCCGCGCAACGCGACGGCGGGCAACGCCAACTTCGACAAGCTGCTGCCGCGACGCGCGCGCGACGCGTTCAAGCTGGCGGCCGACTGGGAGCGCGGCCGCTGGTCGGCCGGAGCCACGCTGCAGGCCTTCTCGCACCGGTTCGACGATGCGGCCAACCGCCTGCGCCTGGGGGGCTACGCGACGCTGGACCTGAGGGCCGGCTGGCGTCTGCAACCCGGGACCGAGCTCACGCTGCGCCTGGAAAACGCCGGCGACAAGGCCTACGAGACCGCGCTCGGCTACGCGCAGCCGAGGCGCCGCGGCTTCGTCACGCTGCGCAGCGAGTGGCGATGACGCAGGAGGCGGGTTGCGGCTGCGTCGCCGTGCCGTCCGCACCGGTGCGCCGCGGCCTCCTCGTGAGCCTTCGCGTGAGCCTCCTCGTGCGTGTGCCGCTCGCGGCCGCGGCCCTCGTCGGCGCGGCCGTGCAGGCACAGCCCGCTGTCGAGGCCGTGCGGGTCGTCGACGACCGCGGCCGCAGCGTCGTGCTGCCGGCGCCGCCGGCGCGCATCGTGTCGCTGCTTCCGTCGCTGACCGAGACCGTCTGCGCGCTCGGCGCCTGCGCCCGTCTGGTGGGGGTCGACCGCCACTCCAGCTGGCCGGCGGCGGTGACCGTGCTGCCGCGCCTGGGCGGGCTCGAGGACACGCAGGTCGAGCGGCTGGTCGCGCTGCGGCCCGACGTCGTGCTGGCCGAGGGCTCGTCGCGCGCGATCGAGCGGCTCGAGTCGCTCGGCCTGCGCGTCGTGGCGCTGTCGCCGCGCAGCCTCGAGGACGGCGAGCGCACGCTGCGCCTGGTGGGCGCGCTGCTCGGCGACGAGGCCGCCGGTGCGCGCCTGTGGGCGCAGCAGCAGTCGCGCATCGAGCGCGCCGCAGCCCGGGTGCCTGCGGCTCTGCAGGGCCGGCGCGTGTACTTCGAGGTGGCCGCGGCGCCGTTCGCCGCCGGCGAGGCCTCGTTCGTCGGCCAGTTGCTGGCGCGGCTCGGCCTGCGCAACATCGTGCCGGCCGCGCTGGGCCCGTTTCCCCATCTCAACCCCGAGTTCGTCGTGCGCGCCGACCCCGACGTCGTGATGGCCAGCGCCCGGGCGCTGGCCGAGATGCCTGCGCGCCCCGGATGGCGCGGCCTGCGCGCGCTGGCCGGCGGGCAGGCCTGCGGCTTCGCGTCTGGCCCCTGGGACACGCTGGTGCGGCCGGGTCCGCGCCTGGCCGAGGGCGCCGAGGCGGTGGCCGACTGCCTCGCGTCGCTGCCGCCCGCTGCGCTCGCTGCGCCCGCTGCGGCACCGGCGGCCGTTCCGGCCCGACCCGGGTCGACCACACTGCCGCCGCCCGCCTCGATCGCGCAGCCGCCGGCGGTGCCGCGCTGACGCATTGCCCGCAGCCGCCGCCGGCCGACCCGATGCTGCGCCCGTCCACCCTCGCCGTGCTGCTGGCTGCCGCGGCCATGCTGCTGGCTGCCGGCGGCCTGGCCGCAGGCAGCGACGGCTGGTCGCTCGCGGCACTGCAGGGCGACGCGATGCAGTGGGCGCTGGTGCGCGACATCCGGGCGCCGCGCACGCTGGGCGCGATGCTCGTCGGCGCGCTGCTGGGGGTGGCCGGCGCACTTGCGCAGGGGCTGTTCCGCAACCCGCTGGCCGACCCCTACCTGCTCGGCTCGGCCGCCGGCGCCGGCCTGGGCGTGGTCGCGGTGCTGGCCGCCGGCGCCGCGTCGGGCCACCTGGTGGGCTGGACGGCGGTGCAGGGGCTGCTGCGGCTGGGCATGGTGGGCGCGGCGTTCGCCGGCGCCCTGGCCGGCGTGCTGCTGACGCTGCTGCTGGCGCGCGGGGCGGGCCGGCCGCTGGTGCTGCTGCTGGCAGGCATCGTGGTCGGGATCCTGCTCGGCGCGGCGGCGGAGCTGCTCGCGCTGGCCTCGCCGGAGGCGCTGCGCGGGCGGCAGGTGTTCCTGCTCGGCACGACCTCCTTCCTCGGCTGGCCGGGCGTGGCGGTGCTGTGTGGTGCGGCGCTGCTGGTGCTGCCGCTGGCGTGGCGCCTGGCCCGCGTGCTCGACGCGCTGGTGCTCGGCGAGGCGGGCGCGGCCAGCCTGGGCCTGCCGCTCGCGCCGTTGCGCCTGCTGCTGGTGGTGCTGATGGCGCTGGCCACCGGCGCTGCCGTGGCGCAGGCGGGCCTGGTGGCCTTCGTCGGCCTGGTGGCACCGCACCTGGTGCGGCGCCTGGTCACGGTGGCTCATGGCGCGCTGCTGCTGCTGTCGGCGCTGGCCGGCGCGGTGCTGCTCGGTGCTGCCGACCTGGCCGCGCGCACCCTGCTCGCGCCGCAGGAGCTGCCCGTGGGCCTGCTGACGGCGGTGGTGGGCGGCGTCTACCTGCTAGCGCTGCTGCGGCGGAGGGCGGTCTCGTGAGCGTTCGGGCGGAGCCCGCGACCGACGCCGTGGCGGCGGCGGCGCTGTGCGCCGAGGGCCTCGGTGTGCGGCGCGGCGGCCGCATGGTGGTCGACGGCGTGACGTTCGGCCTCCGGCCGGGGCAGTGGGCCGCGGTGGTCGGCCCCAATGGCGCAGGCAAGAGCACGCTGCTGGTGGCGCTGGCAGGGCTTCTGCCGCGCGCGGCGGGCCAGGTGTGGCTGCAGGGCCGCCCGCTCGAGGCCTGGCCGCCGCGCGAGCGTGCCCGGCGCATGGCCTGGCTTGGCCAGCAGGCTGGCGCCGAGGGCGAACTCGCGGTCGAGGACGTCGTGCTGCTCGGCCGCCTGCCGCACCACGGGCTGCTGGGCGCACCGACGGCGGCCGACCGCCAGGTGGCGCAGGCCGCGCTCGCTGCCTGCGACGCTACCGCGCTGGCCGGCCGGCGGCTGGACGAACTGTCGGGCGGCGAGCGCCAGCGCGTGCTGCTGGCGCGTGCCCTCGCCGTGCAGGCGCCGTTGCTGCTGCTGGACGAACCCACCGCCCACCTCGACCCGCCACACCAGCGCGCGCTCTTTGCCGCGCTGGCCGCGCACGCGGCAGCCGGCGGCGCCGCGCTCGCGGTGCTGCACGACCTGGGCGCTGCGCTGGGCGCCGACCGCGTGCTGGTGCTCGAGCAGGGTCGCCTCGTGGCCGAAGGCGCGCCCGGCGACGCGGCGCTGCACCAAGCCATCGAGCGCGTGTTCGGCCACGCGCTGGCCATCGAGTGCGTGGCCAGCGCCGGAGGTCCGCGCTGGGTGGCCGTGCCGCGTCGCTGAGGCGGCCGGGCGACCCCATCCACCCGCACGACGGGGACGACACGGCGCATGATGACGGTTGCAGCCACCTCTTCGCTTCCCGTGCTGCCCGCGCTGCCAGCGCGGCCGCTCCCGCCGTCCCCTGCCGTCGCTCCGCCATGCCATCTGCCATGCTTCCCGCCGTGACGTCCAGCGGCCCGCAGCGCATCGTCGCCCTGACCGAGGAGACCACCGAGTGGCTGTATCTGCTCGGCGAGGAGCGGCGACTGGTGGGAATCAGCGGCTACACGGTTCGGCCGCGCCGCGCGCGCCAGGAGAAGCCGCGCGTGAGCGCCTTCCTCGACGGCCGGGTCGACCGCATCGTCGAGCTCGAGCCGGACCTGGTGATCGGGTTCTCGGACATGCAGGCGGCGCTGGCCGACAAGCTGATCCGGGCCGGGCTCAACGTGCTCGTCACCAACCAGCGCAGCGTGGCCGAGATCTTCGCCACACTGCGGCTCGTGGCCGGCCTGGTGGGCGCGCACGAGCGCGCCGAGGTCTGGATCGCGCAGGTGCAGGCGCGCCACGCTGCGATCGCCGCGGCGGCGGCGCGCTGGCCGCGTCGGCCGCGCGTGTATTTCGAGGAGTGGGACGAGCCGATGATCAGCGCGATCCGCTGGGTCTCGGAGCTGGTGGCGGTGGCCGGCGGCGAGGATGTCTTCCCCGAACTCGCGGCGAAGCCGATGGGCCGCGACCGCGTTGTCTCAGACCCGCTCGAGCCGGCGCGGCGCGCGCCCGACCTGATCGTCGGCTCCTGGTGCGGCAAGCACTTCAGGCCCCAGCGCGTGGCCGCGCGTCCGGGCTGGGCCGAGGTGCCCGCGGTGCGCACGGGACGGCTGCACGAGATCAAGTCGTGCGACATCCTGCAACCCGGCCCGGCTGCGCTGACGGACGGGCTCGAGCAGCTGCACCGTCTGTGCTCGGAGTGGGCCGCGGACGCCCCGCGGGCGCCGGCGCATCGCGACGCCTGAGCCGTACGCAGGGCGCCGGACGCACGGGCGTACGGG
>Ga0068877_10002415_pt1 | contig 15098 bp, 6 predicted proteins | sample NOAtaG_FD_66437 | JGI IMG/M metagenome (GOLD analysis project Ga0068877, IMG submission 66437) | Freshwater lake microbial communities from Lake Erie, under a cyanobacterial bloom - NOAA_Erie_Diel6S_1000h metaG | ecosystem: Environmental > Aquatic > Freshwater > Lake | place: USA: Ohio, Lake... | reverse complement strand
CCAATGTGATTATCATTCTGACGGACGATCAAGGTTGGAGCGATCTCGGATGCCAAGGGGTTCAAAAGGACATCAAGACGCCGCACATCGATGCCCTGGCCGCGCGTGGTCTTCGTTGTTCGGCTGGCTATGTAACCGCGCCTCAATGTAGTCCTTCGCGAGCTGGGTTAATGACAGGCCGACATCAACAGCGATGGGGCATCGACACAAACCCTGACATGCCTCTGCCCACCGAGGCTGTGACAATTGCCGAACGTCTTCGTCCGTTGGGGTACCGCACCGGCTTTGTTGGCAAATGGCACCTAGAGCCCAATGTGACCTGTGTTGATTGGATGCGCCGCGAACTCCCCGAGATGGCGGGTAAGCCGCGTAATCAAGTTCGTATTCCTTGGAACAAGACCCAGCCTTTTTCGCCCCAGGCACAAGGATTCGACGAATACTTTTGGGGCGAGTTACGAAACTATCGAACGAATTATGAATTAGCGGGATCCACTAAGGAGATGACACAGATCCAGAACAACGACTTTCGTATCGATGTTCAAACGGAGGCCGCTCTTAGTTTTATCAATCGTAACCACGCGTCACCGTTCTATCTCCAGTTAAACTACTATGGCCCGCACACGCCTCTTGAAGCAACCCAGAAGTATCTTGATCGTTTCCCTCAGGAAATGCCGACTCGCCGCCGGTATGCGTTGGCAATGCTGGCAGCAATCGATGATGGGGTCGGCCGAGTAGTTGATGCATTGACCAAGCACAAACTTCTCGATAACACGCTTATCGTGATGACAAGCGACAATGGGGCACCGCTCAAGATGACCAAAACGGATTCGCCTATCGACAAAGACGCTGGAGGCTGGGATGGTTCGCTCAATGAGCCATGGGTCGGCGAAAAGGGGATGCTAAGCGAGGGTGGTATTCGTGTCCCGATGATATGGAGCCTTCCCAGCCAACTTCCCAGTGGCAAGACCTTCGACCGGCCAGTTAGCACATTGGATATTGCACCTAGTGTTCTACTACTGGCTGGCGGTAATTTTTCCGAAGCCAAAGACCAATTCGACGGAATCGACGTGATCGCTGCAATGAATGACATTCAGAATCCATCAACGCGCACGCTCTACTTCCGATTCTGGGATCAAGCTGCGCTTCGCCAAGGCAAGTGGAAATATATCTATGTCGGAGATGGCAGACGGTACTTGTTTGATCTCGAAGGCGATGAACATGAAAACAAGAATTTACACGATCGGCATCCTGAACTAGCGGCCAAGCTTCACGAAGATCTTGCAGCCTGGTGTACCAATTTGAAACCTGGCGGCTTGCCAACTGGAAACAAGATGCGAGAACGGAATTGGTACGAGTTTTATTTCGCAAAGTAGACTGGAATGACTGTTGAGTTCGCGTCATTCGGTCACAAGCCGTTGCTGCCAATGCGAACAAAAAGTACTTCATATGGAAGCGAAAATGGCCCCCCTAGACTTCTAGTCCCACTGAGGAATGCCCTACAGCAGGGATAAATCTATGGATACGAGTCGGCAACTATTGAAGTGGCATTTGGCATAGTAGCAAAGGGGCATAGTGTGTTTGAAGTTGAGCCAATCCAGTCATCTATAATTAACCCGTAGTAACGGCTCTCGAGTCAATTTTGGGGTGGACGCTTTCGCGTCTGGAGTTGGTTATCAGCCAACTTGTCGCGTCAGATGGGAGTCGAACCCGCGACCGTCAGTTTTCTAGACTGATGCTCTACCCACTGAGCCACTTCAATCGATGTCGATTCTAGAGCCCGTGCATGGAACACGATTAGCTAATTGTGTAAAAGCAGAGGCTACCGCGCCGTCGGAACCACATCGACCAAACGCTTGCTTCAAAGCAGGAACGGTGCGATTCGAACACTGTATCCGGTTCTTGGCGATAGGCTTTGGAAACCTAGTCCGCTCCCAGGCGAACATCCCTGTAGAGACAGCAAAAAAAGGCTGAGGAAAATCGTGAACGTATTTTCTAACCATTGCTCATTTGGCTATGGATTCTCGTACCACACCACTGATTCTCACGATTTCCACTCCAATAAATGTAAATGAATCGGGGACGACGTGAGCATTCTACATTAAGAAACAGCCATGAACTCAGCGTCTCTCGTCAATGACAAAAAGGATTCTGCGTCATCGATTTCCCAAGGGCGAATAATGAGTCTTTGGGTGGTGAGCATAAGTCTGACATTGAAGCGGTCATGAAATCCCAACGATTATTGTAGACTAATGTCAAAATCCACCGTGGTGAGCTAACCGAACAGCAATCCAAGGCGCAAATTGTGGAATTGCTTATTGAAGATGGTTTGTTGGTCGCCGGCTAGACTCACGCGTTCTTGGAGTCGAGGCTACCCACGACCACTTTCACAGCAAGTCTCGCATATCCTGTGACACTTCGAGCATTGAAGCTTCGCGCGGATGTCAATCAGCGATCCTCCGCACATAGGGCAAGCCGGTTGGCATTGTTTCTCTGATTGCTTCACTTTCACGCCCGGATACGTCACTGCGTCGTAGTATACTTGCTCGGTCAATCGACTCTACAACCTCTTCGCTTCGACAGGTTCATCCCCGTCGTAATTCTAGTCCCGTCAACGTCCCTGTGCTTGTGCCAAACTTGTCGACTTCGATTCCAAGTCGTTGGAGCATATTGACGTAAAGGTTGCACAACGGCGGCGGGTTGTTGGCATCGAAAGCTAAATGTTGACCATGCTGAAAGCCACCTCCGGCGACCAGGACCGGAAGGTTCTTGGTGGAGTGGCTGCTGCCATCGCCAAGGTTACTACCGAGGAAGACGGTGGTGCGATCGAGCAGGCTGTTACCGTCTTCCTGTGATTGATTGAGCTTGGCGAGCAGCTCTCGCACGGTCTTCATGGTTTCCATTTCGACGATTTTGAGCTGTTCGAGTTTGCTCGGGTCTTTGCCGTGGTGTGAAAGATCGTGATGGCCGAGCGACACGCCCTCAATTGGTGGCGCGAAACTGGAGCCGGCTAGCATAATCGTGATCAGACGCGTCGAGTCGGTTTGAATCGCGAGATGGCTGAGATCGAAAAGCAGACGCGTGCGGCCGATGAGGTCAGCAGCGTTGGGGATGTCTTTGGGAGGCTCGACATTCACTTTAGGCTTTGGCGACTTTGACCAACTTTCGTCGATGACCATACGCTGTTCAAGTGCGCGAACGCTTGAAAGATATTCATCGAGTTTATCGCGGTCTTCGCTACCGAGGCCAGAACGTAACGAGTTGGCTTGAGCACTTACGTCATCAAGAATGCTCCGCCCATCTTCGAGACGACGAATCTGTTCCTGCACGTCTTCGTTCTTGCCTTCCAGGAACAATCGGGCGAAGACTTTGGAGGGCGAATTGTCGGCGGCGATCAGTGCGCCGCTGCGAGTCCACGACAGGCCGCCCGAACCTTCACCGGATAATGCAAGGCTAGGGAATCGCGTCTGTGTGCCGATGGATTCTGCGGCAAATTGGTCGAGCGAGATCGTGTTCCGGAAACCTGGTCGCCCTGCTCCCGGGGCACCTGTGAGAAAACTGGCAGAAGCTTGATGCGCAAAGCTCGATCCCATACCTGCGTGCGATAAACCTGAGACGACAGTGAATTCGTCGCGGTAATCCTTCAGAATATCTAGGTAAGGAGAGGGTTCGTAATCCTTTCCAGATTGCGTCGGGAAAAAATTGTCAGGGTGCAATCCGAGCGGTGCGCAAATGCAAATCATTCGATGTGGCGGTTGACTATTACCGGAGGTATTGGAAGCCCGCGTGTTGTCACCAGCGAAGGCATTGAGCCACGGGAGTGCAAGCGAGACACCCGTGGCGCGAATGAAGGTACGGCGGCGAATAATCATAGTTGTGCTCAATTAAGCTAAAGGCTATTTGCTCTGAAACAGGGGGCTCTGCACGATCTCATGGATCAACGCTTTGAATCCATAATTCTTGTCGCGGAGCCGATCGACGATCGCTTCGATCTGCGGCTTGTCAACGTAACTTGGAACAGCGCCAGTGCCATACGCAAGTAGTTTTTCAGTGAGGTTGCGGGCGAGTTGATCTTTGTCTTCGAGGATGAGCTTCTTATATTCGTCGATGTCGCGAAAGCTGCGTCCATCGGGCAATGTATCGGCGGGGTCCACGGCGGGCCCATTCCAGAATCGGACTCTGCGACCGTTGACTTCTCTTGGCTCGCCGGTGGCGCGGTATTGTTCGCGCCATCCACCGATGACGTCAAAACTTTCAAGCGCGAAGCCTGGTGGATCGATCGTTCGATGGCAGCTTGCACAGCTTTCTACATTGCGATGTTTGGCGAGTTGTTCCCGGATCGTTGTGGCACCACGAATGTCGGGCTCAATGGCTTCCACATCCAAAGGGGGCTTAGGTGGCGGTATGCCGAGGATGCGTTCCAGCACCCATGAACCGCGAATGATGGGAGAGGTTGTAGTGCCGTTCGCGGTAACTTTCAATACGCTGCCCATGGTAAGCAGCCCACCGCGGTGACTGTCGCTTGGCAGTGTCACCTTGCGCATTTCCATCCCCTCGATACCGGGAATGCCATAATGTTTCGCTAGTCTCGCGTTGAGAAAGGAAAAATCCGAACTAACAAAGTGAGTCAGCGGTAGGTCGTTCTTGAGCACTTCATCAAAGAACATCAAAGTCTCTTTGAGCATCGATGTTTTGAGGATGTCGTCGTATTCGGGGTAGAGTGTACCGTCGGGCAACGTAGCGTCGATGGCGCGGAGACTAAGCCATTGGCCGGTGAAGTTGGTGTTGAAAGCTTTGGCCTTTGGGTCACTGAGCAGCCGTTCGACCTGCTCGCGAAGCAGGTCAGATTCATGAAGCCGGTTTGCCGCAGCGAGTTGGAAAAGTTCTTCGTCGGGCATCGAACTCCAGAGAAAATACGAAAGGCGGCTAGCCAGTGCGAAATCGTCGAGCTTGGGGCCTTGCTCGCGAAGGAAAAGGAAGTCGGGAGAAACCAGTATGCCTTTGAGGCCCACCCGCATCGCTTGCTCAAAACTATAGTTTTGGTCCAGCTTCGACTTCACACGCGCGAGGAAGGGTTGAATGTCGGCGTCGTTGATATTGCGGCGAAAAGCGCGACGCGCGAAGTCACGAAGGATGCGTTCGGCGTCAAGCATCGGTTGCGACGACACGACCTCAAAACGTTCCGGCGAGATGCGAGTCTGTTCTAGATCGCCAAAAATCGCTTTGTGACTCGGCGGCGGCCAGGACTCAAGGATGGGGCCTTCGACATCAACCCACTGGATCACAAGCCCGGGGCCGGTGTACTTGTCAGCACCAATTTTTTCGACCGCAGGTGGAAGGGCTGGCAAGCCTTCGGCGAGGATGCGGATTCGGTTCTCCGGTTCGAGTTGCTCGGTGAACTCGACGACGGTCGGTTTATCGGCGGGAACGGCGAAGTAATCGACGAGTCGCTCTTCGGTTACTTCTTTGAGTGTGCCGGCAGTAACGCGAAAAGCGATCGGTTTGCCCTCGCTTTGGAAACCGTAGCCAGAGATTCGAAAGCGATACTTGCCGCGAACGTGACTGCGAAAGTTCCACATGGTGACGCGAATATTCGCCGATTCCCAAGTTGCGAAGATGGCAACACCGTCGTCGGTGTGACGATAAACACTTCCTGTCGCTTTAACGGATTTCTCTTCACGGATGTCAAAGCGTTTCTTCTGAATCCACGGCTTTGGCTCGTTCGCAATGGCTTCGTCGAGCACGCGATCCGCAGCATCGAGATAGTTGCGCATCAGAAACGAAGAGGTGTGCAACAGTTCAGCGTTGTTGTCGAAACCGTTCGTCGAAGTGTCCGGCGGCAGCAGGTCGGACAAATCTACATCGACACCCAGCAGATCGCGCACGGTGTTAGCATACTCCGCCCGATTTAAACGCCGCATTACTACGCGGCCCTCGGTTTCCCTGCGAACGCGTTCTGCTTCTACCGCTTTTGTACTGATCCAGTTCATGACGTTTTGAACGTCTTTCACTGGCGGACGCGGCTCATCCTCGGGCGGCATGTTACCTTCCCTGAGTTGATCAAAAACCGTCAACCACTTTTCGCGGTTTTGATTGTCATGGAAATCATCCGTCAGACTTGCAACAGAAAAGCCACCCTCTGCATTCGCGTCCGAATGACACTTCATGCAGTGACTAGCGAACATCTGCTTGGCGGGAACATCGGTCTCAGAAGCCATGATGTTCGAAGTGACGCACATTAGGTTCGAAGTGACGCACATTAGGATTGTGCAGACAACGGGCTTCCACATCGATCGCGCAGCGACCCGTGTCCATAGCGCCGAGGAAAAGGCCCATGCTGGCATAGTGAGCGGTTCCATGATGACTTCGGAGAGGAAGGTAATTCGCATAGTATACATCATGAATCGTTCCTTCGGTATGAAGCGTTCATTCCGTGTCGGCGATCGACGCTTTTGAAATGGTCTACTGTCCCCGCAGGTATTCGCCAGCGAGCCAGAGGCTGAAGAAGCAAATCACCGATGATTGTCAATCAAGCATGGTGAAACTTCTTGCGATTGGGTCCGTAAGTGGGGCAAATGATTCGGTGTCGGTAGGGATTCGAACACATGCACTCACTTCTGGGCGGTAGTGATGGAGGCCTATCATGCGATCGAAACCAACGTGGCAGCAAGTCCCAGCAAGAGGGTGTCTTTCATCGCCTAGCTTTACAATCGTTGTGTCCGCATTTGCCCCTAAAGAGCCGAATACAGACGGATTCATGGATTAGGTATTCAACGCAATCGATCTTCAAAACCAAACCAAGTGAAAAAGTGCCTTCGTAGCGGAAGACGCGGGGTAGAAATCGAAGCTTGCTTTTTTGTAATCTTTCTGGCCTGTAAGTAATAGTTTGGTTGTGTAATACTGGCAATGGACAAGCGCCCACACCTTGAGATAAAGACTAGAAACGCAGTCTGAGACGATGTCCTGAATGATTGACACTCCACTGAATGCAACTACGCCAGGAAATACTGCGAACCTTGATTTTTCGTCCATACGCCAGGCGATAGATCATGCAAAACATTACTTGCCGAGTCAGGGGCCTATCGCGGTTTTCATCCACCACAACACACTTCATGCGTTTGAGAGTCTACCATTTGAAGAGGCTGTAATCGAAGGTTTACGCATTTATGGATCTCAACCGTTTTGGCAAGAGTCGCGTTATCGCGAAGAAATGTCACGCGATAGGATTCAGCTTCAAGACTTACAAACGGTATTGAAACGTGATCTCGGCGAGTCGTGCCTGCGGGAAATTGCACTTGGAACCACACGTTTTGATCTGCGCTACAATATGCTTCGTTACTCGCTTTCGACGGGTAGCGATTCAGAGATTCGCTGGCTTATGGCCCAGAGCGATGCATTGGAGCGGTTTCAGCTAGGCGTTGAACCGCAAGCGGGAATTGCACTTCTCGAAGCGACCAGGCACTGGATCATGCGTGATTTGCGATTGCATCTTGGCGATAGTTCGGCTGCCATCCCTTCATCCATTCGATCGGTATTTGATGAATTCCCGTTGCAATCGATTGAATCTTGGAGCGATTCCACTTGGCAACAACTAACTCTTCAACTTCTATGGCGCATCTGTCAGGATGGAGTTCGTGGAACTCGAAGAATCGGGCATACTTCTTGTTCGGTGTCTCGGCATCGTGACATTCTATTGAGCCTTTGCAGTTTTGATTGCGATGCACAAGTTCACGACTTGCTGATCCGCTTTACCTCCGCATTCTTGGATCAAGGGTTTGCTGGTTGGTCTATTCCTCAACGCGATGAGGGATTCTACAAGTGTTTTTTGTCTTTGTTTAGCGAGCGTTCTCCCTGGTCGGAGAACTGGCTACGCCCATTAAGGGCGTTGCTTGCCGAAGAATGCAAACTGGTTTATTCACCTATGGAGTCGATCGCGAACTCGTTGAACCACCTCGGCGTACCGGAAGAGAAACGAGATGAGTTTATCAAGAGAACGCTATTGGCATTGCCCGGCTGGACGGGAATGGTTCAGCAAATGGCATCGAACGCAAGCTGGACATTGCATCCTGCTCCGCAAGACTCGTTAGAGGAGTTCCTCGCAGTTCGATTGCTGCTCGATCGACTTTCCGCGACCCTTTGCATGCGAATGTATTTGCCTAAATTGAATAAGTTGGCCGACTTGTTCGCAGTTGAAGTTAACAAACAAATTGATCTTCGCGAACAATCAGAGCAACAGATTGCTTTTTATGTGTTTCAGTTGGCTCAGAGATTGAATTGGACTCCGAGTGTGCTTCATGCTTGGACTGCAAGCGAGTGGCAAACCGTCGTTGAGGAAATAGGGTTGTTTGACGATCTAGAACGGAGACGCGTTCTTCATTTAGCCTATGAGCATCGATATAGGACTCAGATTCTCGATGCAGTTTCAGAACACTCGAAACTACCCTTGAAGATCCCAGAGAAAGTTTCTTTCCAAGTCATAACGTGTATCGATGATCGAGAGGAATCCTTTCGTCGTCATTTAGAAGAATTAGACCCCAATGTAGAGACGTTTGGGGCAGCAGGATTCTTTTCGGTTCCGATGTATTTTCGCGGTGCTGCGGATGCGCATTTTATCCCGCTTTGCCCGGTGATCATGGTTCCAAAAAACTATGTGGAAGAGGTCGGACCTCTTTCTGCCAAGCAAGCTCAAGTTCGTCGAGCGCAGACGCGGCTTTTGATTGGAAAAGCATCCAAGTCGTTTCATCGAAGTAGTCGCAGTCTCTTTAGCGGCGTGTTGACCGCGATTTTTGGTTCGCTCAACGCATTCCCGTTGGTCGCACGAGTATTGTTTCCGAGACTCACCGCTCAAATTCGATCAACGCTAGGAACCTTGGTTCGTCCGACGATTGCGACGCAATTACGATTGGAGCGAGGGAGCGATTCTGTGGTAACAGAAAAAGGAGCGGAAGGATTTACACTTGTCGAGATGGCGAACATGATTGAGCGGTTGACGGGCGATCTCGGCATTCACCAGCGATTCGCTCCGCTGGTCATTGTTTTCGGGCACGGTTCTTCTAGCCTTAATAATCCTCACGAGTCAGCCTACAACTGCGGCGCTTGTGGTGGAGGGCAAGGAGGCCCAAATGCCAGGGCTGTTGCTCAAATGGCGAACGATCCGCGAGTCAGAGCAATCCTCAAAGATCGGGGAATTGTGATTCCAGATTCGACACTTTTCGTTGGGGGGTTCCACAATACATGCGATGATTCTACTTCTTATTTTGATATAGATCGAATCCCTCCGAATCACGCAGAAAAGTTTGTAGCAGCGAGTGAGATTGTTGACAAGGCACGAAAGAAGAATGCACACGAACGCTCTCGCCGTTTCTATTCGCTGGACATGAGATGTAGCGACGAAGAAGCTATCAGGCATGTGGAGCGACGTTCCGAAGATTTAGCTCAAGTTCGACCGGAGTACAATCACGCAACCAATGCAGCATGTTTCGTTGGACGTAGAGGTCGGACGCGTGGCCTGTTCATGGATCGGCGATGTTTCCTTACGTCATACGACCCGACAACCGACGACGAAGCAACGTCCATCCTAAATCGCATCATGCAGGCAGTGATCCCGGTATGCGGAGGTATTTCCTTAGAGTATTACTTTTCGACGGTAGATAATGTTGGCTACGGTTGTGGAACCAAGCTACCGCACAATATCACATCACTGATTGGCGTCATGGAGGGTGCCGCCAGCGATCTGCGAACTGGTTTGAGCCAACAGATGGTGGAGATTCATGAACCAGTCAGAATCCTCTTTATCGTCGAAGCCAAGCCTGAGTCCATTGTGTCCATCATGGATCGAAATCCTTTGATCAGCACTTATATTCGAAATCATTGGGTACAAATTGCCACGTTGGATCCTCAATCCACTCGGATTCATTTGTTTCAAGGGGATCGGTTCGAAATCTATGAACCGGGCCCGCACGTCCTACCTACTGTTCAGGCTTCGCTCGATTGGTATCGCGGTTGGCGACAACCTCTGGGTTTTTCCACGGTGGAATCTCGGGCTTCTACATCACGGGCTAGCGCAGAGATGGAGGTTGTTTCGTGAATGTTGCATTATGGACTCAAATCTTTGGTATTGTTGCAGCTTTATGTCCAGCCATTTTGCTTTTACTTTTAGGTTTTCGACTGCTAATCAATAGACCGATGAGCGAGTTGATTGTCGGTCGATGTTTGAAAGCGGCGGTCGGAATGAGTTTGGTCAGTTCCTTGGTAGTTTTAGTGATTATGCTGGCGACTGGTTCGCGGCGCGAGTTCATCGACTTTGGTGATATGGTCGCAATCCATGATGTTCATTTCCACTTTCATATGAAGTTTGTTTTTGATCGGCTAAGTGTGCCGATGGTCCTTCTATCACTTGTTTTGTGTGGTACTGTCGGCACGTTTGGTTTGAGCTATCTTCACCGTGATGCCGGCTTTCAACGCTTCTTCGTCTGCTTTGCAATGTTCCTGACAGGCATGACCTTTGCTTCGCTTGCAGGAACAATCGAAACGTTGTTTCTTGGTTGGGAGCTCGTTGGTCTTTCATCTGCACTGTTGGTTGCATACTTCCATGAACGCTCTGCGCCGGTTACGAACGGGTTGCGAGTTTGGTCCGTATATCGACTAGCGGATGCCGCCTTCTTAGCTGCGGCGATTGCACTGCATCATCAGACTGGAGGGGGAGATTTCGGTATTTTGATGGGGGATGAACCCTGGCCTGCAGGTACCGCTTCGCTCAGCAGCGGAACAGCGTTTCTTGTTGGTACATTTCTTTTGATTGCGGCCGCAGGGAAATCTGGCCTCGTGCCCTTCTCTGGATGGCTTCCACGTGCAATGGAAGGACCTACACCATCTAGCGCTATTTTTTACGGCGCGTTATCCGTTCATCTTGGTGCTTTCTTGTTACTCCGAGCTAGCCCAATCCTTGATCAGTCGACATTGCTTTGTGCCATGATCGTTATTCTTGGATTTGTGTCCGCAGTGTTTGCGGCACTAGCAGGTCGTGTGCAAACGGATATCAAGAGTGCGCTCGCATTCGCTTCCCTTACCCAAGTGAGCATCATCGTCGTTGAAATTGGATTGGGCCTTCAGTATTTGGCTCTCGTCCACTTAATCGGTCACGCCTGCATGCGTTCTTTGCAATTACTTCGCGCTCCGACTCTGCTTCGAGATTACAAAACGATGGAGAATGCGATCGGTGAATCGCTTGATCATGAATTGCCTAGGGTCCTTGCTTGGCTGGGTGTTTCTACGCAAAGAAAACTTTACCGAGCGGCGATGGAGCGAGGATATATGGATTCCATCTTGGATGAAGTCGTAGTGGGGCCGTTCCTTCGTTTGTTCTCGATCTTCAATTGCTGGGAGCAATCTTGGACCCGCTGGTTGAATGGCTCGGAGAAGCCGTCTTTGTCTACGCCATTGCCGCAGGGATCAAAACTGAACGATGAATGAATTGCATTTTCCGTGGCTTGAGCTGTGCATACTCTTCCCTGCACTAGCCGCATTATGGATAGGACGCATTCGCGACGAATCTCAATCACATTCCGCGGGACTCGCGGCTGCAGGCACAACTCTGTTTCTTACGATAGCAGGATGGATTGATTTTGAGACCCTTTTCTCGTTTGAAGCTCACGACCATTGGGATGTGGTCAAGTATCTGATCGGACGAGATGAGTTTGTTATCGATAAACTCAACGCTCCACTTTTGCCGCTGACAGCGTTACTTTACTTTTTGACAATGCTCGCGACGCCGAGAGTCAAGCTCGGAAAGTTTTCGTTTGGACTAGCATTACTTTCGCTTTCATCGACGCTCGCGGTGCTGAGTTGCAAAGAAACCTGGCTGCTCATCGCGTTGATCGGCATCAATTCAATTCCAATGTACGTTGATTTGCGGAGCCGACAAAAACCGACCCGTGTCTTTATCTTTCACATTGGTTTATCGACGCTGTTGATGATCGCTGGTGCTGCGCTCTATCAATCTTCGGCGACGGATGCGGGAAGAGGTGCCGGCATCGTGTTGCTGGTCGTTGCTGTTTTGATTCGAAGTGGTTGCTCTCCATTGCATTGCTGGATCGCGGACCTATTCGAGAATGCAGCATTCGGGAATGCACTATTGTTCATAACCCCCCTAGTTGGCGCTTATGCAACGATGAGATTGGTATTGCCAATCGCGCCGGACTGGGCATTACGAAGTATTGCGATCCTATCATTGGCAACTGCTTTTTACGCGTCATGCATGACAGTAATTCAAGTCGATTCTCGACGTTTTTTCTGCTTTCTATTCCTTAGCCACTCAGCGTTAGTGCTTGTTGGGTTGGAGACAGCGACACCGATTGGACTCACGGGAGCTTTGTGCGTCTGGTTTTCGGTTTCTCTGTCATTAACGGGGCTCGGGCTTACTCTTCGGTGCGTAGAGGCGAGGACGGGGCCGATGGCGCTGAATCGATATCATGGAATGTACTCGCATATGCCTCATCTGGCTGGTTTTTTTCTTCTGACAGGTTTGTCGGCGATCGGATTTCCGTGCACGATCGGTTTCACGGGTACAGAGTTGCTCATCGAGGCTGCTCTGGAGTTCTCGCCATGGGTAGGAGGAGTTGTTGTTTTATCCACTGCGTTGAATAGCATTGCAATTCTACGCGTTTACTTCCGCATTTTCACAGGCACGACACATCACTCGACAATCCCGCTTGGGACGATCCCCTCGGAACGTATTGCCATCATGACATTCTCGATACTGTTGATCGGGGCAGGTTTGTGGCCGCAACCGGGAGTTCACTCGCGATATGATGCTGCTATCGAATTGCTGGACCATCGTGATGTCACGAAACAGCCAGCAGTAGAACCAGCTAACTGATTTGTAATGCGATCGCAATCGCGAAAAGACGATGATGATTCTATACTCGGATGCCGAATCCAATATCTAACCGTGTCTTTCTTTTCGAGTACGACTCATGTCAACCGAATCAATCGCTACCGAGGGAACCATCAGCCAATCGCCGCCCGTTGGTAATTTTGCTGGTTTCTTCAATTACTTTCGATACGATGCGCTTAGCGGTTTCCTCGTATTCCTTATTGCATTACCTCTTTGCCTCGGAATCTCGTCCGCTTCCGAGTTTCCCATAGTAGCTGGTGTTTTGACAGCCATTGTTGGCGCGGTCTTGGCGCCACTCATCTCCAATAGCGAACTGACTATCAAAGGGCCGGCGGCTGGATTGATTGTTATTTCGCTGGGAGCGATTCAAGAGATGCGAACCATCTATGGTAACGAAGGCGGGTACGCAGCCGTATTAGCTATCGGTGTCGTGGCGGGCGTGATTCAAATCGCCTTCGGGTTGTTGAGGAGCGGGATTATCGGCGAGTTCTTTCCCTCAGCTGTTGTTCATGGCATGTTGGCTGCGATCGGTGTCATCATCATTGGAAAGCAAACGCACACCTTGCTCGGTGTCCAGCCCGAAAGTCATGAGCCACTAGGATTGCTGGCCGAAATTCCTAAGTCGATTTGGAATATGGATCCTTACGTGGCGTTCATCGGTGGGCTCAGCCTGGCGCTTTTATTCGGTATGACATTCTTCAAAAACAAAACGATTAAGAAGATTCCAGTACCCATGTTGGTTATGTTGATGGCTATCCCTCTGGGGATGTATTTCGAACTAGGAGAACCACACAAGTATACATTTGGTGGTGTCGAGCACTTTATCTTGGAGAAGGCACTCGTAAACATCCCTTCTAATTTACTTGCAGCGATCACATTTCCGAATTTTGCATCCTTGCAAACGTTTGCCGCTTGGAAGTGGATTTTCATGTATGCGTTGATCGGCTCACTTGAGTCGATTCTAAGTGCCAAAGCGGTCGATATGCTCGATCCTTACCGACGAAAATCAAACCTAAATCGCGATTTACTGGCTGTCGGCATTGGCAACACGGTGAGCTCGGCAATCGGTGGTCTTCCGATGATCTCCGAAATTGTTCGTAGCAAGGCGAATATCGACAACGGTGCCAAGACTCGGTTTGCCAATTTCTGGCATGGGTTGTTCCTGCTCGTAAGCGTTTCGTTTCTCGCGAACTTCATCCATCTCATTCCCATGACTGCCCTAGCAGCCATGTTGATCTTTACCGGTTTTCGATTGGCATCTCCGAACGAGTTTCTCAAAGTATATAAAACGGGCCGCGAGCAACTATTCATTTTCGTTTTCACGATGCTAATGGTACTAGCGACCGACTTGCTGATTGGCATAATGCTCGGCATCATCTTAAAATTGGTGATTCATACGGCGAACGGAGTTCCCCTGTCCTCGCTATTCAAGCCTTTTCTGGATGTTCAGACGCTTGAAGATGGTAGTTGCATCGTCTTCGCAAGGCAGTCTGCAGTTTTTTCTAATTGGATCCCATTTCGTCGCCAAATAGAGCACTTAGGTTTTGTACAAAGGTCGAACGTTACCGTTGATTTGTCCGGAACCAAATTTGTGGATCACACCGTGATGGAGAAACTCCATGAACTGCAAGAGGATTTTACGCACGAAGGTTTGAAGTTGGATATCATTGGACTAGAGAGTCATCGGCAAATGAGTTCTTCCAGCCTAGCGGCTAGAAAGCAACTCGGTGTTCCATTGATGCATCGTTTAACATTTACGCTACCGGCCAATCAGGAATCCGCGATCACTTCGATTTTGAGTCAGGTAGAACTGGTAGATTCGATTAGGAGCAACTGGATATCCTCGCTTCCTAACTCACTACACGTCAACCTGTTTAGGATGGAAGTCTTGATTTCGCGAGACAAAAGCCAACGCTTAATCGAAGCTATACGTCGTGAAATGCCCCACTTGATTGGTATGACTATGCTAATTGAGACTGTCGGTGTATTGCATTGTGGAGCAGACTCGTGGCCTTCTAGTATGATGGACACGAGAACTGAGATTAGCAATGTTCGTGACGATTTTGTTAAAAGCAGTATCAAATAGGAACGAGGCAACGATTGAAAGTCTTGGTTATCGAAGACGACGTGGTTCTGGGAAAAGCACTTCTCACCGGGTTAACGGAATCTGGGCATGCGTGCACATGGTCACAGAACGGACTCGATG
>Ga0068877_10002406_pt1 | contig 15114 bp, 10 predicted proteins | sample NOAtaG_FD_66437 | JGI IMG/M metagenome (GOLD analysis project Ga0068877, IMG submission 66437) | Freshwater lake microbial communities from Lake Erie, under a cyanobacterial bloom - NOAA_Erie_Diel6S_1000h metaG | ecosystem: Environmental > Aquatic > Freshwater > Lake | place: USA: Ohio, Lake... | reverse complement strand
AACGTCAGCAGCCAGCGACCCGCATGACGCGCGAGCGGCGGCAGACGGAAGCGCCGCACGAAGTGCCCATCGCTCGGCGAACTCTGCACGCACCGATCGTTGCGCCGCAGCTCGAACGAAAACGGCGTGTGCGTGATCGTGAGACTGAGCCGACTGCCATCGGTCGTGATCGCCTCGAGGCAGGACGCTGCAGACTCACCGTCACCCTTCCCGCTCACCGACACAGGCAGCTCTGCCGTCGATCCGCAAAGAATGCCGTAATCGCGCACATCGCCTGCGCTGCGCAGCCGCAAGCCGAAGTCGTGCAGCGTCATGCGCAGATCGCCGAGCGAGGTCGGCACCGTGAGCACCGTTCCCTCGAGTCGAGGCGGTGCCGTAACAATGGCCGGCGCAATGCGCCCCCAATTGGGCGCGACGGGATCGAACATCACCGGATCCGGGTTTGGCGCGGTCACGCTGGTGCTCCGTCAGGCGAGCTCGAACACCGGCACCTGCCAGCGCGCGGCGAGCGCGCGCAGCGCATCGCGGTGATCGCCGTAGGCCAGCGCGAAGTGATGCTCCAGCGCCTCATCCATGATGCGAGTACTGACCTCAGCCGCCGGCGCATCGAAACGCACCGTACCGGAGCAGCCCGTGAACGCCATCGGTGCGCGGACCACCTCGGCACCAGCGATCACGAGCTTCAGCGCATTGCGCGAACGCGAGAGCCGCGCGAGCGTGATACGGCCGGGCTTGATCGGGAACTGATGCAGCAGCGGCATCCTGCGATTGGTGTGGATGGTCGCTTCCGGTTTGAACTGCGGATCACACATCGACAGCGGCGCAAGACCACAGTGCCACAGCACGGCCGTTTCATCCGCCGCCGTGATGTCGACGAGATCTGCCATCCACGCAGGCTCGCCGGCGAGCTCCTGCAGGATCAGCTGCGTCAGCGAGCCATTGACGTCGGCCTCGCAAGCCGAGGGGACTTTCTTTTGGTTCATCATGGCCATCGGACCGCAGGCCGCGCAGCCATATTCGGTGAACATCTCAGGCCAGCAGCGTACGGCGAGCCCACGCGCACCGGTGTCTTGTTGCACATCTTCCAGTGCACAGAACACGCGGAACGAGCGATCAAGCTGCGCAGCATCGACCTCGCCGAGCCCCGACACTTGGGCTTCGGCACTTTCTTTGATCGCGGCCACACGCTTGGCGTCGATGCCCCGTGCTCGATCGAACAACTCGCCGAGCTGCACCTGCTCGATGCGGATATTGGCGAGGCGCGACAGCAACTCCGGGTCGAACTCGCAGGTGTCGAAGCCGTCCGGGTGCTTGCCCACCACGGTGATGCGCGAATCGGCGAGTGCGCCGAGCACGCGATCCACGGCACGCTCACTCGCACCCACGGGCGCAGGCGCAGGAGCGGCCTTTGAGGCGGGAATGCCGTACTCGCGCGCCAGCGCACGCAGCTGCGTGGCAAGCCCCGCATCGGCGGGATCGGCATACAACGAGCCGTGTGCGATGCCGGCACGACCCAACGCATGAGCCGCGAGATTGAGCCCGCAGTAGGCGTTCAATCGCAGTCGGCCACCGATACGCGGCTCGGGCACGGCCCAAATGGCGAGCGGCGTACGAGCCTCGCGCGCGAGCTTTACCGTCATGGTGGCATCCGTGAAGGTCACCTGCAGGATCAGCAGCAAGTCGATCTTCCCGGCAGCCTGAATCTCGTTCACGGCGCGCTCGGCCGCATCGCGATCGAACAGCAGCTCGCGCGGACCGACCGTACGAATGCCGGCCGCTTCGAGCGCCGCAAAGGCGCGATTTTTCATATCTTCGGCAAAAGGCACATCAAAAGTGGGCCGGGCGAGTGCGGCAACCCCGAACGTCAGCATGGCTTCAGCCTCCAAATCCCTGATAAACATGACGGAACTGCGCGGTCGGCGGCTCGATGTGCGCGCCGGCCGGGCCATAGACCGTGTGGCGATGCCAGGGCGTGGCGGCCTCGTCGGTCAGCGTGTTCAGCGAGCGCATGTAGTCGGTGGCCTCACCGCGCAAACCCTGACGGATCGCATCCCAATCGGGAAAGTGCTCAAAGGCCTTCAGCCAGATGGCGCGGCCCGCGAGATACCCGCTTGCTCCGGCCCGATACGCGTGCGTGAGTACACGGCGGAACTCGTCCATCCCGGCGCCCGCCGAGAGCATCACCCACGGCCGCCCGGCCGCGGCACCGAGCGCATCGAACCACTGTTGCGCACTTTCCCAGCCGGGCGCACCCACGCCGGGCACATCGGCCGCCGCCAGCGGACTCTCGAGCTTGAAGAGATCCACCCCGTACTTGGGGTCGGCGAAAGTACGCACGCTCTCAAGCACAAGCTCGGGATGCTTGCTGCGCATCTCGACGTAATCGCGCGTCTGCTCCGCATCGCGCGCAAGCGGATACACCAGCAATTCGAACACGAACGGCAGATCGTAACGGGCGCAGGCTTCACCGATGCGCTGCGTGAAATCCTGCTGCGCCCGACAGACCTCAGGGTCGGCGTCGGGGCGATACCAGGTCAGCACCTTCACCGCATCACCACCGATGCGCTTGATCTTCTCCACCGACCAGTCGTCGATCTCGGAGGACAGTCGGCCGCCCGGTGTCTCGCGGAAAATAGAATCTTCCAACGTGACGATCAGACCACGCGAGGCCTGCAGCCGCGTGACGCCGCGCGGATACGCGTAGTGCGGATCGAGCAGCATTGCGGAAGATTCGCCCTGTAACTCCTCGATCAGCATTTCTTTGAACGCTGCAACGTCTTCCCATGGCGCCTCGGGCGTGCCGCGCTTGGCTTTGATCGGGTTCTTGATCGGCGGTCGTTGATCGACGGCCGTCATCTTGAATCGGCCTTGCGCATCGGCCATCCGACGCATGCCCCAGTACTTTCCAGCAGAGAGTGTCACCAAAGAAGAATTCATCGAGTCTCCAGAAATTGATCCCGCTCGGCCCGAGTGGGCACGGCATCCCGGCCGCCGAAGCGACTGACCTTGAGAGCGGCCGTAGCGCTGGCGGCGCGAACGGCTGCACGTTCATCCATTCCCTCGGCGAGGGCGAGCGCAAATGCGCCGTGCCAGACATCGCCCGCCCCCAGCGTGTCGACAGCAGTCACTTCGCAGGCCGGCACATGCTGCAGCGAGGCCGTCGCATCGGCGATCAGCACGCCCTCTGCACCGAGCGTGACGCAACACCAGACCCGGTGGCGATCCGCGATCTTCTGCAGCGCAACTCCGGCGCTCTGCCGATCCGTGGCACTGGCGTCGATATCGCGCAGTCCGGGCAGCGAGAACGCCAGATGGCTCGCCGCATCGAGCAGACCGCTCGCCGACGATACCGGGGTGTCGGCATCGAGCACGGCGGGTAGCCCGAGCGATCGAGCGCGGCGCAGGGCCCACACGGCACCCGCCGGCCAGCGCGTATCGGCCAACACCGCTGAGACACCCTCGAACGACACCGACTCCTCGAGCCAGGCGCAATCGGTCGGCATCTGCGGATCGGTGTGATTGACGATCAGGCGCTCGCCGCGATCGTCGACGAAGACCGAGGACACGGAGCAGGTGTGCCCGGCGAAGTGCCGGACATGACGGCAATCGACACCGTAACCTTCAAGTTCGCGCTGCAGCACGTCGGCCACCGGATCGGCACCGACCCGCGCGACCAGCCGGGCTTCGCCCCCGAGGCGCGCCACGGTGACGGCTGCGGTTGCGGCGGGGCCGCCGCCCTGCGTGAAAAAACCGGTGGCGCGGTACTTTTCCGCGCGCTGCGGCAGTTGCGGGGTGCGAAAGACATAGTCCTGCACCGCATGACCGACGCAGAGGACGACCTTCATGAGGAGGTGACGTCGTAAACCAGCGTGCTCGTATCGCAGCGACTGAGGCGCCACTCCACCCGCTTGCCGTTCATCGACAGCGCGACGCGCTCGATCTGCAGCAGCGGCGTACCCACCGGCACGCCAAGGCGGCGCGTGTCCTCACGCCGGGCGATGTCGGCACGCAGCTTCTCGTGCGTAGAAACGATGTTGATACCGTATTCGCGCTGGTAGAGCGCGTACAGCGCGTTCGGCAACGGCGAGTGCCGATCCAGATCGGGGTAGTACTGCACCGGCAGCACGATGCGCTCGATGGCGATCGGATGCTCGTCGACGAAACGCGTTCGGACAATTTCGAACACCTCGGTCTCGTCGGTCAGATCGAGCGCCTTGGCCTCGTAGGACTTGATGCGTCGCCGCTTGATGACCTCGTCACCGCTCGTCGGCACGGCCCGCTTGCCATCAGGTCGGGCGAGGTGGAAGAAGCGAAACAGCGAGCGTTCCTGCGTCAACTCAGCGACGTAGGTGCCCTTGCCCTGGTGCCGATCGATGACCTTGTCGAGGGCCAGCGCATCGAGCGCCTTGCGCACTGTTCCCTGACTCACACCGAGCTGGGCTGCGAGAGCCTGCTCACTCGGCAAGACCTCTCCGGGCTTCCATTCGCCGGCGGCGATCCGCTTGACCAGGGTCTCGTACACCTGGCTGTAAAGAGGTCGATACTGTGGCGCGCTGTCCATCTTGGGCGTGTCCTCGAAAGAAGAGCGCAATGGTAGCGTGGCGCTTGCAGACACAGGTGTCATGTGTTTAGTATCTTATATAAGACTTGCCGTCCGCAAGCGAACCCAGGAGCCCCCGAGTGAGCGTCCCGCAATTGCTCGTGCATGACCACAACGACAACGTCGGCGTGGTCGTCGTCGAAAATCTGAAAGCCGGCACAGACATGCTGTGCGTCATCACGGAGGACAACTCCGACTTCCGCCTCCCCGTGCGTCACGACGTGCCGATCGGTCACAAGGTCGCATTGGTCGACCTCAAAGTCGGCGATACCGTGATCAAGTACGGGCAGGACATCGGCCGCATCGTCGCACCGGTCGCCCGCGGCGAGCACGTGCACGTCCACAACCTCAAGACCAAGCGCTGGTAGGAAGCCAAGATGACCCAAGCCAACCGCAAGATCTGGGCCTACCGCCGCGAGAACGGTCGCGTCGGTGTCCGCAATTACGTCGCCATCCTGCCGGTGGACGACATCTCCAACGCGGCCTGCGAAGCCGTCGCCAACAACATCAAGGGGACGATCGCCCTGCCGCACGCCTATGGGCGTTTGCAATTCGGCGCCGATCTCGACCTGCACTTCCGCACCATGATCGGCACGGGCGCAAATCCGAACGTCGCTGCCTGCATCGTCATCGGCATCGAGCCGGGCTGGACGCAGCGCATCGTCGAAGGCATTGCCAAAACCGGCAAGCCGGTCGCCGGCTTCTGGATCGAAGGCAATGGTGACATTGCCACTGTGGCTGCCGCCTCGCGCAAAGCCAAAGAATTCGTGCACCAGACCTCGGGTCAAGTGCGTGTCGAATGCGACATCAGCGAACTGTGGGTCGCAGCCAAATGCGGCGAAAGCGATACCACCACGGGTCTCGCCTCCTGCCCGACGGTGGGCAACATGTACGACAAGCTGATTCCAGCCGGGCTCTACGGCTGCTTCGGCGAGACCTCGGAGCTCACCGGCGCCGAACATCTGGCGGCGGCGCGGGCCGCGACGCCTGAAGTACGCGAGAAGTTCATGAAGACCTGGCAGGCCTACCAGGACGATGTGATCGAGGCCCACAAGACCTCGGATCTTTCGGAAAGCCAGCCCACCAAGGGCAACATCGCCGGTGGTCTCACCACCATCGAAGAAAAGGCGCTCGGCAACCTCGAGAAGATCGGCAAGAAGGTCAAGTTCATCGACGTACTCGAGCCGGCCGAGGCGCCGGCGCGGGGTGCAGGCCTGTATTTCATGGACACCTCCTCGGCGGCGGCGGAATGCTGCACGCTGCAGGCTGCAGCCGGTTACGTGATCCACATCTTCCCGACCGGTCAGGGCAACGTCATCGGCAATCCGATCATGCCGGTGATCAAGGTCACAGGTAATCCGCGTACGGTACGACTGATGCCGGAGCACATCGACGTCGACGTCTCGGGCGTGGTGCGCCGCGAGATGACCATCGATCAAGCCGGCGACGCACTCATCGACTGCATCGCGCAGACCGCCAACGGTCGTGCGACAGCGGCCGAAGCGCTCGGGCACGTCGAATTCGTGATGACCAAGCTCTACCGCAGCGCCTGACCCGCGCCGCTCGCTCCGCCATGGACGACGTTCGCCTGAGCCTCGCGCAAGCCGAGGACCTCGTCGCCGAAGTGTTGCAGGCCAACGGGGCCTGCAGCGCTGCGGCGCGCTCGACGGCTGTCGCCCTCGTGGCGGCCGAGGCAGACGGACAAGCGGCTCACGGCCTGAGTCGCGTCAGCTCTTATGCACTACAAGTGCGCTCCGGCAAGGTCAACGGTGCCGCAGTGCCGGCGCTGACACGGCCTGCGCCAGCCGTCGTCCGCGTCGATGCGGGGCTCGGCTTCGCGTATCCGGCCATTGATCTGGCGATCGAGACGCTCGTGCCGACTGCGCGCAGCCAAGGGATCGCTCTGGCGGCGATCTATCATTCGCACCACTTCGGTCAGGTGGGTGCTCACGCCGAACGCCTCGCTGCTGCAGGGCTTGTCGCGCTGGTCTTCGGCAACACGCCCAAAGCCATGGCGTTCTATGGTGGACGCGCGCCGATGCTCGGCACCAATCCGCTCGCCTTCGCTGCGCCTTTGCCACACGGCGAGGCACCGCTCGTCATCGATCTAGCGTTGTCAGTCGCGGCTCGCGGCAAGATCATCGCCGCGCAAAAAGCCAACAAGCCGATCCCCGATTCCTGGGCAGTCGATGCGCAGGGCCAGCCGACCACAGATCCGACCGCGGCTCTCGGCGGCACGCTGGCGCCCATCGGTGGTGCCAAAGGTGGTGCGCTGGCGCTGATGGTCGAGATACTCGGCGCCGCACTGACGGCGGGTGCCTTCGGTTGGGAAGCTACCTCATTCTTTGAAGCTGAAGGCAAGGCTCCCGACATGGGACACCTGTTCATTGCCATCGACCCTGGCCCGGCCTCGGGCAATGGCTTCGCGGCTCGCATGGCGGTACTTGCCGAGGCGATGCGGGCGGATCCCGCCGTGCGTCTGCCCGGATCGAGACGACTTACCGCGCGGGCCGCCGCCGCACGCGAGGGCTTGCGCATTTCGGCAGCGCTGCACGCCGAAATCCGCGGCCTGCTCAAACCATAGCCCTGCTCAAGTCAGAGACCCACGGACGCACGTCATGCCCGAGATCGTCATCAGTGAATTCATGGACGAAGCCGCCATCCGCACGGTGCTGGCCGGCCGCGACGTGCTCTACGACCCCAAACTCGTTGACGACCCCATGGCGCTGCAGGCGGCGCTGCGCGATGCGCGCGCCCTGATCGTCCGCAACCGAACACAGGTGCGCGGGGCGCTGCTCGAGTCGGCACCTCGCCTCGAGGCGGTCGGTCGTCTGGGCGTCGGTCTCGACAATATCGATCTTGCAGCCTGCAAGGCACGCGACATCGCCGTCTTCCCCGCCACAGGCGCCAATGACGTGTCGGTCGCCGAATACGTCGTCACCGCAATGCTCGTGCTGCTGCGTCGTGCCTGGTTCGCCACGCCCGAAGTGGTAGCGGGACGCTGGCCGCGCATGACGACCATCGGCCGGGAGGTATCGGGCAAAACGCTGGGCCTCATCGGCCTCGGCGGCATTGCGCGCGAAACGGCCGTACGGGCCCGCGCGCTCGGCATGACGGTCGTCGCGTTCGACCCCCTCCTGCCGGCCGACCATGCCGCCTGGCAACTGGCCCGTTCGGTCGGGTTCGAAGCGCTGCTCGCCGAGAGCGACGTGGTTAGCCTGCACGTGCCGCTCACGCCGGCGACACGCAACATGATCGGGCCCGCGCAACTGGCTGCACTGCGTCCCGGCAGCGTGCTCATCAACGCGGCGCGCGGCGGCGTGGTCGACGAGGCCGCTCTGATCGAGGCACTGCGCAGCGGTCGGTTAGGCGGTGCAGCCCTCGACGTGTTCGAGCACGAACCGCTCGATGCTGCGCGCGGCAATGCCTTCGCCGAGCTGCCCAACCTGCTGCTGACACCGCACATCGCGGGCGTCACTGAGGAATCCAACGTGCGCGTCAGCGAAGTCACCGCGCGCGCGGTGCTCGGACACCTGACTCGCAGCCGCTGAGGGCGAGCACTGTCGCCGGCTCAACGATTGAGCCAGCGGGGTGGTGCACTGGCGCACCTGATCTGCACCGGCACGCTTGATCTGCGTTGATCCAACGCCGACCATGAGCGCTTGCCGAGTTCAACCATGACGCCCCACGATCGCCGACTGTTCCTGCACCTGTCGAACCGCCTCGAGTGGTTGGCCGAGCAATTGGCAGACGATTTGGCCGAGGACTCCGCCGCGCCGATGAGCCAGCAGTGCATCGTCGTCGCCAACCACGAATCCTCGCGTTGGTTATCGCTGCAGGTGGCCAGCCGGCGCGGCCTGAGCATGGGCCTGCGCTTTCCGTTCGCGCGCGGCGTGATCGACGAGCTGACCACGGTATTGCTCGGTGCCGAGCAGCGCTGCTCGCCCTGCTTCGGCCACACGGCGATGACCTGGTGGCTCTACGATCGACTCCCCCGCTTTCTCGACGATCCGCACTTCGCGCCCGTGCGTCACTACCTGCGCGACGGTGCCGCCCTCCGCCGTTTCGAGTTGGCCACGCGCATCGCCGGCCTCTTTGATCAGTACCAGATCTACCGACCCGATCAGTTGCGCGGTTGGGAGTCTGCACGGTCAATCGGCGAACGGCCGAATGATGGGCTGGCCACGGACGCGCTGCCCGGTGAAATCTGGCAGGCCCTGCTATGGCGTGCCTTGCGTGCCGAGTTTCCAAGTGCGCTCTCCTTTGTCGATCTGCACGCGAAAATGGCCGCCCTCAACGAGCAGCAGATCGCAGCCGCGCCGCTGCCCGAGCGATTGCGTATCTTTGGCGTCAACAGCCTACCGCCCGCCTTCCTCGACATCTTTTGGAAAGTCGCTGTACGCACGCGCATCGACGTCTACGCGCTCTCGCCGACCGGCGAGTACTGGAGCGACCTGCGTACGCAGAAAGAGCAGCTTCGAGCGGGAGGCACCTCTGATCACGAGCAGTCTATGCCGCTCGCTGCATCGCTCGGCCGAGTCGGGCGCGACCTGCTGGAACACCTGTTTTCCCGGGAGTTCCAGCAGGCAAGCGAGCGCTTCGATCTGGGGCACGAGCGCACCGTACTCGGACGACTGCAGACTGATTTATGTTCCTTGCAGAATCGCAGCGGGCACTCGCCGCAGCTGGACGACGGCTCTCTCGAAGTGCACTGTTGTCACAGTCGGATGCGTGAAGTGGAAGTCTTGCACGACCGCTTGCTCGCCGCGTTTCAGCATGACCCCTCGCTGCGCCCGCGCGACGTGCTAATCATGGCACCCGACATGAACGCCTACGCACCGTATGTCGCCGCCGTGTTCGGCGCGCCGGAAAACGAGGCGACGCGGATTCCGTACTCTATCGCCGATCAGTCCTCACGTAGTCAGCTGGCCGTCATCGATGCGTTTCTGCGCGTGCTGCAGCTGGCGAGTTCACGCTTCACGGCAGCGGAGGTCATCGCAACGCTCGAGTGTGAGCCGCTGCGACGACACTTCAAGTTGACAGACACCGACCTCGAGCGGATCCGGCGCTGGCTCATCGATTGCGGCGTGGTCTGGGCGCTTGATGGCGCACACCGTGAACGCCTTGGATTTACCCCCGATTCCGAATTCAGCTTCGCGCACGGCACCGCCACCTTGCTCGACGGCTACGCCATGAACGGCACGGGTCCGCGGCTATACGGAGCGCGTCTGCCCTACGAAGATCTCGAGGGCGATCATCTCGACAGTCTCGAGCGCTTTCTTGCAGCCATGGATGCATTCGCCGAATGGGCGACCGCCATCGACTCACCCCGAGGGCGACGCGACTGGGCACAGTGGCTGAGTACGCTCGCGCGACGCCTGTTTGCCGAGACGCCGGCGGCGGCGGCTGAGCTGCGCTCGTTGATGCAGGCTCTCGAAGAGCTCGCACGATCGGTCGTCGACGGAGACGACACGGATTCGGACAAGGCGCCGCTGCCGGTGAGTGTCGTGCAGGCATTTCTCGAGAGCACGTTGACACAGCTGCCGGTCAGCGGCGGATTCCTGCAAGGACGTGTGACTTTTTGCTCGTTGAAGCCGATGCGCGCCATACCGGCACGACTGCTCGGCGTGCTAGGCCTGGACGATGGGGAGTTCCCGCGACGCAATAGCCAACTGGCCTTTGATCTCATGGCTGCTCGGCCTCGACGCGGCGACCGATCCGCCCGAGACGACGACCGCTACATGTTTTTCGAGACACTGCTCGGCGCACGGCAGATGCTTTATCTGAGTTACGTTGGGCAGTCGCAGCGAGATGCCAGTATCACTGCGCCATCGAGCGTTGTGGTCGAGTTGCTTGACTACCTGGGAGCCACATCAGCGATACATCGCCACGCGCTGCAGGCATTCAGTCCGCGTTATTTCCAGCCGGGTCCTTTACAAAGTTTCTCACCGGACAACGCACAGGCGGCCGAGGTCTTGCGCCGCAGGAACTCCGTGCCACGACCGTTCTTCACTTCGGCGCTACCGGAGTCGGACCCCTCCTTGCTGTGCATCACGCCGGAGGAGTTGGCTGCATTCTTCGCGCATCCCGCCCGCGTACTCTGCCAGCGACGGTTGGGTCTACGCCTGACACGAGAGGCTGATGTGCTACCGGCCCACGAGCCTCGAGCGCTCGATTCACTGCAACGCTATCAGTTGCAGCAGTCGCTATTGGAAGAGACTCTGCAGGGCAGCGCAGCGCTCGCCTGGTCCGCTGCAAAAGCGCGCGGCAAAGTGCCACCCGGTCCGTTGGGCGCGCAGATTGAGACGACGCTGCGCGATCGCGTCGATCGCCTCGCCCGTGACCTGCAGCAGCTCCGAACTACACCGGCACGCGAACGCATCGACATCGAGCTCAACGCAGAGGGCTGCACCGTTCGCGGGGCCATCGACGAGGTCTACGGTGAGCGCCTACTGCGCTACCGCTGCGCGTCGCTGCAGCCGAAGGATCTGCTGCAGGCTTGGGTGCTACACGTAGTGTTGAATGCGGTACGCCCCGCGCACCGTACACTGGTGTTCTCGTCCTCAGAGACACCACGCCAGCTTCAACCGTTCACCACCCGTGACGAAGCGCTGTCGGTGGCCGCGGGCTTGTTGGGTCTTTATCGACGCGGGCTGACAGGCCCGCTGCCCTTCATCCCCGACGTATCGTGGGCGGCGGCGAAATCCTTGACGAACTCGCCCGCGGAACGGGGTGCGGCCATTGCCAAGGCGCGCAGCGCCTGGAGCAAGAGTTCGTTCAGATCGCGTGAGGCACCCCCGTCGCCGTCCGAGGACCCGTATTACCAGCTCGTGCACGGTGCGAACCCCGCCTTCGACGAGGAATTCTTGTCGCTGGCCGCGGCCGTATTCACGCCTCTACTCGAGCGGCTTGAGGACGCAGGCCCGTGAGCGCGTTCCCGCAGTTCGATCTGGCGCGCACACCGCTGACGCGTGGCGTGACGCTCCTCGAAGCCAGCGCCGGCACCGGAAAGACCTATGCAATCGCCGGCATCGTCGCACGACTCGTGGCCGTCGAGGGCCTGCCAATCGGCCGCATCGTCGTCGTCACCTTCACGGAGGCGGCGACCGCGGAACTGCGCTCGCGTATTCGTCAACGTCTTCGCGAGGTGCTCGACGAGTTACAGCGCGAGTCATCGAAAGACCCTGCCACGCAGGCAATACGTTCGAGTGGTGTCGATCTGGAGAACGCCGTGCGTCGGCTGCGACTCGCACTCGCGGCGTTCGACGAAGTGGCGATTTCCACGATCCACGGGTTCTGTCAACGCGCTCTGCGTGACAACGCGTTCGAGGGTGACGCACCGTTCGACGCCGAGGTGGTGCGTGACCCGTTCAACGCTTTGCTCGACGTTGCCACCGACTTCTGGCGGCGGCACATCGACACGGGCATACCGCTCGTTACCGCAGCGATCGATGGTGAAGCGATGCAGCCCGCGGATCTGGCCCGTCTGCTCTCGCGCCTGGCGAGTCATCCGCAGTTGCGTATCCTGCCCGAGGCGACGATACCTCTCGATGTCGCCACACGGCACCTCGAGATCGCTTACGCCAGCGCACTCGACGCATGGCGACAAGATGGTGCCACTCTGCACCCGCTGCTACGAAGCTCACCTTCACTCAAACGTGACAAGAAGAATGCTTTGCCCGTCGATCTCGTCGACACGTATGCCGCAGCACTCGAACGCGCGGCGAGCGCGGGATTCATTCATTCTTCTGTGCTCGAAGCAATGATGGACTTCGCGTCCTCTCGACTCGTCAAGCTGACCAAAGCCAAAAAGCCCACGCCGCAGCATGAGTTCTTCGATCGCTGTGAGGCCGTGTCGTCAGCCCGCCGGTCGGTGATCGCGAGTCTGCGTCAGACATGGCTCGACTACGCCCGCATCGAGTGGCCGAAGCTCAAGGTTTACCGGCGCATGATGACCTTCGACGACCTGCTCGAGCGCATGTACTCCGCGCTCGCAGGTCCGCGCGCCGAAGCGCTGCAAGCCGTACTGCGACGCAACTATGCCGCCGCGCTGATCGATGAGTTCCAGGACACCGATCCGCTGCAGTACAGGATTTTCCAGCAGGTCTTCGCGGTTGCAACCCATTGGCTGATGTATATCGGCGACCCGAAGCAATCGATCTACGGTTTTCGCGGCGCGGACTTGTTCACGTATCTTGAAGCGAAATCCGCAGCGCTGCAGGCAACAGTGCCGCAGATCTACACCTTGCGTAAGAACTTCCGCTCGAGCACGCCAATGGTCGAGGCGGTCAACGCCTTATTTGCAAAAACGCCTGAAGTCTTTCTTCAGACCGGCGTCGAGTTCGTGGAATCAAGTGCCGATGGCGCCACCGCGGCCAAGGCGCCGCTGATCTGTGTTCCGCAGGACATGCGGCCGCCGCTGCTGCTGATGCAACTACCCGTCGGCAACGGCAAGTTCGAGAAAACATACTGCCAGCCACTGATCCACCAGCACATTGCCACGGAAATCGCTCGCCTGCTCGCGGGCACCCATCGACTCGGCGAACGCAGCCTGCGAGCCGACGATATCGCCGTCCTTGTTCGCACGCATGGCGAGGCCATGGCGCTGCAGCAACGGTTGCGCGTGGCAGGCCTGCGAAGCGTGCGTCGCACGGACGAGAGCGTGTTCGCCACGGCGGAGGCGTCTGCGCTGCAGCATCTCTTGGCCGCGGTGCTCGAACCCACGAGAGCCCAGGCGGTGCGCGCCGCGCTGACTACGCCGTTTTTCGACTTCGATGCGTCCGGATTGGTGGAACTCGACACCGACGAGGCGGGCTGGGAGACGCTCGTCGAACGTCTGCTCGAGTGTCGTGTACGCTGGCATACGCAGGGTTTTGCGAGCGCGTTCCGTTGGCTGACGACCACCGGCATGCTGCGCCCGAGAATCGTGCAGCGCCCGGAGGGCGAGCGCAGCCTGACGAACCTGCTTCACCTTGCGGAGCTGGTGCACGATGCCGAGCGAACGCTGCGCCTGGCTCCGGCGGGCGTCGAAGAATGGCTTCGCGAGCAATGCGAGTCACCAGCGCGCGGCGTCGACGAGCATGTACAACGACTCGAGCGCGATGACGAAGCGGTGAAGATCGTGACCTTGCACAACGCCAAGGGCCTCGAATATCCCATCGTGTTCTGTCCCTCACACTGGGAAGACACCGATGTGCGCGACCTGCTGTTCCACGATCCCAATACGGCACGTATTACGCTAGACCTGTCGGACGCACCGTCGTCGCAGCATGCTCAGTGGGCGCACGACGAGGCACTCGCGGAGGACATCCGCCTGCTGTACGTGGGCGTCACCCGCGCCATCCATCGCTGCTATATCTACGGTGTAAACGCCGCCGATCCGCAGAAGTCGCCACTCGGTCGGGTACTTGGTGGAAGCCTTGATGGACTCGCCTGTGCAAACATTGGGCTGCGCAGCACGGATGACGATACGGCGCAGCCTGCGGTCGGCCCGCCGCCCATCGACGACTCGACGGCGTGCGTCGCGCGACCTTTCACTCGCTCCCTACGCGCCGACAGACTGGTCGGTAGCTTCACGAGCCTGATCTCCAACGCTAGTCAGGAAGTCGCGGAAGACTACGATGAGCAAAGCGAGCTCGCCCACCTGCAGAGCCGACCGACCGACGCGCCCGAAGACTCGATATTCCGGCTGCCCGCCGGCGCAGCCACGGGCATTGCCTTGCACTCTGTACTCGAGAAACTCGACTTTGTGGCACCGACGGCTCTCGAGTCTCTGGTGGTGCAGGCCTTTGCACCGCTGGCCCTGAGCGCAGTACAGCACGACACCGTATGCCGACACCTACGCGGCTTGCTGGAGCATCCGCTGCAGGCGGGCGATCGAACGCTGCGGCTGGTGGATCTGCCCATGCAGGCAAGACTCAACGAAGCAGCCTTTTTTTATCCGACGCGCGGCTTCACCAAGCAGGAACTGCTGGATGTCGCGACGCGGGCTGGGGATACGGGCCTTGGGAAACTGATCCAACGGCTCAACTTCCAACCGAGCGAAGGCTTCCTCAACGGTGTGATCGACTTGATCTTCCAACACGAAGGTCGCTATTACCTCGCCGACTGGAAATCCAACTGGCTGGGCAACGATACGGCGCTCTACGGACCATCACAGCTGCAGAGTGTGATGCTGCGCGAAGCCTACGTGCTGCAGTCATTGCTTTACACGCTTGCGCTCGATCGACATCTCGCCGCACGGCTGCCCGAGTACCGTTACGAAGAGCACTTCGGCGGTATTTTTTACCTCTTTGTGCGCGGCATCGACAGCGAATACCTGGATCGCGGTGTGCACTTCTCGCGCCCGACGGCTGAGTTCGTCCGTGATCTGGCCGATACCGTACTGGCGCCGATGGAGCCCGCACCATGAGCGAGCTGCACACGTTTCTCGCTGACGAGCGATTCACGACGCTCGATCGCTCCCTTGCACGCCATCTCGCAGCGCAGGCGCCGGCGTCACGTTGGGTCGGTCA
>Ga0068877_10002404_pt1 | contig 15120 bp, 9 predicted proteins | sample NOAtaG_FD_66437 | JGI IMG/M metagenome (GOLD analysis project Ga0068877, IMG submission 66437) | Freshwater lake microbial communities from Lake Erie, under a cyanobacterial bloom - NOAA_Erie_Diel6S_1000h metaG | ecosystem: Environmental > Aquatic > Freshwater > Lake | place: USA: Ohio, Lake... | reverse complement strand
TACTAACAACACACTCAAGGTCGCCGTCCGTGGCCAAGTCTCCTGCTCCGCCTGCGCGGGCAGGAGACAAGGATGGAGTATGGTGAGGTGCTGCGTGCTGTGAAGCTCTTCAAGTATCGCTATCCTTGAATCCGCGACGCGACATTCCAGCATAAACGTAGGCTCCTTGCGAAAGCGATGAAGGGAGAGGCGATCCACTGAAGATGCCATGCCTTGGATCGGGCAGCCAGCCGAATCGGGGCCCATGGGCGTCACGAACGCTTCGCCTCGTGACTCCGCCCTGAGGGGGCTTCACAAGACCTTGATCTTTACCGCGTCGTGAGGGGCAATTTTTGCTACAATGGGGGCAGAGAGACCCTGCCACTCCTTGATGCAACCAGTCAGACGGGATACGAAAACAATGACGCTTGAAACCGAACACGATCTCTTGGCCTTGCAGCGCATCGGCAAGATCGTCGCCAACTGTCTGCAGCATATGGCGCAAACGATGGAGCCTGGCATGACCACTGCGGAACTCGACAGCTGCGCAACACGCTTTCTTGCGGAGCATGGAGCTGAATCAGCTCCCCGCAAAGTGTACAACTTTCCTGGCACAACCTGCATCAGCGTAAACGAAGCTGTGGCACATGGAATTCCAGGGCTCCAGAAACTTGCTCCTGGCGACCTTGTCAACATCGATGTATCGGCCGTGCTCGACGGTTATTATGCTGACACGGGGGCCAGCTTTATTGTACCGCCCGCCCCTCCCCTCAAGGAGGCGATCTGCCAAGCGACTCAAGAGGCACTTGAAGCGGCGATCGGTGCCGCGCGTGCGGGCCTCAGTCTCCAGGTCATTGGTCAATCGATCGAGCGTGTCGCTCGCAAACATAAGATGACCGTGATTGAAAATCTTGGCAGCCATGGGGTGGGACGTGGTTTGCACGAGGAACCGCGCTTTATTCCCCCCATCTTCGATCCAAAGGAACGGCGACGCCTCCATGAAAATCAGGTGATCACCATCGAACCCTTCCTCTCCAACGGAGCTCGACAGGTCGACACCGCTCGCGATGGCTGGACTCTCCTAACGCCTCGCCCCTACTTGGCTGCCCAGTACGAGCATACTATGGTGATCACGAAGGGTCGTCCGCTAATTCTAACCCTTCCGGACCGGAGTGCCTGAGGGGGTCGACATCCGGCGCTTGAGAGTGTATGGCGGAACACGCGAGACACGCGACACTTGGCACAGAGGCCCCTGCCCAGCGGTGTTGGTGGTGCTCCTCGGTATAATGTTGGCAGCCACCTCGTCTGCTGCAGCAGCTGCTGCAGGGCATGGCGCAAAAAGAGGAACCGTGTCACAAGCCCCAGCTTCACTCGCTTTAACTCGTCTTTGAGACTCTGATTCTCACTAATCGCATCGACTCGGGCTTCGGCAGAAGCCTGATCTTGGGCAACACGGGCATCACTCCGCCACTTGGAAAGATAGCCGACCGGAACATCAAGCTCTTCAGCGCCTTGACTAACACTTACACCTGGATTTAGTGACATCTTCACCGCATTTGCTTTAAACTCTTCGCTGTATGTTCTGCGAACCTTCTTCTTGCCCATACTGCCCTCCCTGATGATTGATTAGGTTATCAGAGTGTCAGGCTAATCGAGACCACTTCACCATACGCCTTCTGCATCAGAGCATTTCAGCATAAGAGTCGCGACCTATCAATCGCCGACACTCAGCTCACGAAGCACGGGGAGAGCTTGTTTGCACGCTTCAAAGATCTTTAAACGTTCATCTAGAGAAAGGTATCGCAGCTTTGCATTGTTCTCGGGATTGGCAGGAAACATGAAAACATTCCTAGCATAGCCCTGATTGGTTTCTGCCACGATGGTTAGCGGACAGCTAGCTGTCACCTGTGATGGCGTCGTAACGGGCACGGGAACCGACAGTCCTGGCGATGGGGGAACTGTATCGGAAACTGGCCTTCTTGCAAGATCGTCTGGCGCTTGACGCGAGCTCTTGTCACTTTCACAGGCAACAGTTGTGACGATGGATAGTGTCAGGCATAGTATATTGAAGATCTTCATAGGGGTTTCGTCACTCCGTCTTCAATATGCGATTGTTCTTGTCGAAAATTCTATTCCGCAGATCGAAGTCCCTTTTTAGACGGTAAGAGTCTGGTCCCGTAGGCTCAAAAAGGCTTTTCAGCATATCTTTCACGAATTCCGAGTCAGGCCAGAACTCATTTTTATAGATCTCGCTTGCCTGCCAGGTCGATCCAGCCAGCAAAATCACTTGTTCGTAGGTTAAATTTCTTTCCATCGATTCTGGTACCGTTTCCCTAAGTTCCTTATAGAGAAGGTAAAGGTCCACCCTACCTGTGTCGACTCGACGAGTGCTAACAATCCTGACACCACGCATGGCTAATTCGTTGAGGACCTTAGTATGCTTCGTATCTGGGTCTTCAACAAAGAGAACCTGAAGTTTATTTAAGGCCAGTAGTGGTTCGAGACTTTCGAATCTCATACCGTAAAGCCACAGCTCCTGAAGGGCGGGCCATCTGCTAATCGATTCCAAACTCGTCAATTCGTTCCAGCTTAGGTCCATTGACAGAACAGAGTCCGACAACAGGAGATCGTCAAGACTTTTCAACCGATTGTTCTGCATCGATACATATCGCAAACTCTTCATGCTCGTTAAATCGGGCATAGACTGGAGGTTGGTGTTGTCAACGATGAGCGCTTCGAGCTTAGACAGGTCCTTGAGACTCAACCTTTCTATGAAATTATTGCTCAGAGTGAGCTTCACCAACGATGGAAGGCCTGCCAGGCTCACTTGATTCAACTGATTAACTGCAAGGTCCAGCTCCTCAAGTTCTTTTGCATCTGACAGGTCGATGCTGTTTATCACATTGGACCCGAGAGAAAGTACGCGCAGTCTAGGCAGACCACGCAGAAAGCCGACATCTTCGATACGATTTCGTGTAAGATCCAGGGCCTCTAGACTTGCTGGTAGGTCCGTGCTTTTGACTCGCTCAATTTTATTCCCACTAAGATTGAGGGACCAAAGGCGGGTCGATCGAGCAAGCCCGCCCAATTCTTTGATCGAATTATTGGAAGCATTTAAGGTTCTGATGTTTGGCCAATTGGTAGAAATCAACGACTCGATCTGATTATTCTGCAGTCGCAACCTTTTCACAGTCTCTTGGGTTTCTACACCGGAAATGTCTTTGATTGCATTGTTTGATAAATCCAGCAGGTCATCTATTTCAACATCCCCAAGAACATCAAGACTTCGTAGACGGTTGAAACTAAGGTCAACGCCGCTTACCTTAGCATTGCGAAGAAGTCTGATATCGGAAAGACCGAGATGGGACAGAAGAAGAACTCTCTTTTTCTGAAGATCAGAAAAAATCTCTTCGCAAGTCTCATATCCGAAATTTCCCGCCAAGCCATCCAGTAGAGTTTGGTCCCAAATCGATAAATTCTGGTCAGCGCATACAACACGTGGCTGCAGAGTCGCAATTTCCCCGTTCCCACCACATTGAATATGGGAAGCAAAATCAGTAGTCGCAGGATTGCTATTGACAACACCTTTGATCCAGCAAAGGTGCGCCTTAGCCGATGTATAGAAACTCAACAGGTTATCACCTTCGAAGCACTGCGTCCCCTTACTCAAAGAACCGCCTAACTTTAACTGTTCATCACCTGGAATATTCAGCAGGATAGACCCCCCGCTATCTCCGCGGCAAGATCCAGTATTCTGCCCACTCAGGACGAAAACTGAATTATCAACGGTATCAAGCTTCATTTCCGTCATATTCCGAAGGAAGTTCTCACCCACTTCCTGAACTTTCTCAAGGAGACGGCCAAATCCAACTATTGAAACACTGGGCCTTTTTTCCTCAAACACTTGCGCGAGGATGGTTGACCACTCGTAAGCATCGTAAATCAACTCATAGGGCTGAGATGACAGAGGTTCGATCAATTCGAGTATTGCTAGATCGTAAACTTCTGTTCCTAACCGCGACAATTCGAAGTTATCAGGGAGTTCGACCTGAAAGGACTGCTTAACCCCAGCTACTTCTTCGGGTTCTCGCACATCCCTTCCGACGATGACTTGAATGTCTTTCACATCAACGATTAAGCAGTGCCGAGCAGTAAGAACATGGTACGGCGTGATCATTGAACCAGAGCAAAACGGTTTACCATCAAATTGGAGCGCGACCGTCGCCTTAAATCGGTCGTCCGCCACAGTTCCATTCATGATCTTCAATTTCGATGTCGATGCAGGGCTGCATGCTAGAGCAGTCAGTATCGAAAGTGCAATCAACGCAACATTGATCAAGTTTTTCATATCACCTCAATCGGGCTTGAAAGGCGGCGTCAATAGAGATAGCACGACACGATCTGAACATCAATTACTGGCATCCAGATTAAACTCATCTCGCAATCGAACTTGATCTGGAAATCTACATTTAAAATTACAAAAGAATCGACTGCTGTTCCAGGCCATGACCCCCAAGTTGGTCTATGGCTGCACCCCACAAGAAATAGTTTAATTTTTGCGTCTTTTTGCAACAATTCGCAGGACAAGGTAGGATGTTAGTATGGTATAAACTGCCAATTCCCAGGGATTAAAGGTTTCTTTGTTCAGGTAGCGATCTGTCCTACAAATTCCAAAGAAACAAAAAATCTCTTTGAAAAGCATGAATACAGATGCGAATAGAAACGCATATATCCAGTCGAAATCATGTGTTTTTTTCATGTACTCCTCAGGGATTTTGTTCAGCTGGAAGATCAAAATTTTCCAGATTCACGTTGCTAATGTCAAACTTCGGTAGACTTGGTCCAAAAGAGACCTGCATTAGCCTTCCTAGTCCTTCAACTGAAGCATTGAAGTTATTTGCAAATGTCATGATTTTTTCCTTGTCCGCCAGTGATAATAGGGCATTAGCTAGATCAATTCTATTGGAAAGAGCATCTGGAGAGGATTCTCCAAATAATCCTAGAGCCGCAGACCCAATTGATCCAAGGGCACTTGACTTATATTTATCTTGGAAAACTATTTCAAAACTTGCGACTTGCCGATATGTAGACTGAGCGTAGTATGATACTGATTGTGTAAGTGACTGTGCACGTGATGCAGCATAAGAGCCGGCTGCGCCTGCATTCAACCATGCGGCGGAAGTCAACTCTATAGCGGCTGTTCGCACTACCTGCGAACTTGCTCCGACTGCGGCTCCAAAATTGGCACCGGTAGCTGCTCCCACTAACAACGAACCACCTAGTCCCCCCGCTGCCCCTGCAGCTCGAACTTTCGCTTCAGCCATAGCCTTGCTTGATTCTCCCTTCAATACAAGGTTCTCAAATCGCCTTATGGAAATCTCAGCACTTGACGTTCCCGTAGGATCCACATACTTCAGTGGATTATTCTTCGCATAGGAGTACAGGTTACACTCAACCGGGCTTTCCAAACAAAGACTAGGTTCCTCAAAATACAGCGGATCCGGCGTCGTAAACTGTCCTAATTCGGGTTCATAGTCCCGGACCCCCATATTGACAAATCCTGTCAAAGGATCACGAACCAATCCAGCGAAACCAAAGTCAAGCCTAATATCTGTAACTTTTCCCTTCCCGAAAGGATCATGCCAGCTATCAGAATCACCAAAAGTGCTCAAAGGAGTTCCGACTCTATCGACCGGCGAAAATTCAAAACTTCCGTTTCGAATTCTTCCAAGAAAAAGACCACCGATACTGAATTTTTCAATGAGGTTTTTTCCATCACTCAAGACTTCCTCGGCAAGGTAAAGGTTGCCACCATCAACCTCACCTTCTCTGAAAACCAGATGGGAGTTCTCGTCATGATAGTAAGTAACGTCTTGACCGTTAGCAAGCTTCACTTTCTTGAGCCTGCCTTGACCATTATAGACCATCCCAAGATCATTCTTTCTGACGATTCTTCCAAATAGATCCATTGTCCACTGATTGGTTCCTTTTCGGATAACCGCATTGGACCTGTCGATGATCGAGGAGGCCAATGTTCGCGTCAGACCCACTTCATCATAGAGGTAGCTAGCACTCTGATTTCTTAAGGTCGATTCCAGGTACTGAAGTGAGTTGTAACGATATCGTGACAAAGCAGCACCAGATGCTGGCAGAAAAAGCGATTCACTTTCTATCTGGCCATCTACATTATAGCTCCATCCAAACGACCAGCGATCAGGCCTAGAGTCATTACCATAATAGGAAGCCATCTTTTGACTGTCGGCGTCATATTCGAAGGTTACCGATCTCCGATCCGAAAATTGAGCTCGTCGGATTCTACCATATTCATCGTAAACCATCTCGAGTTCACCATTTTTGAAAATGACTTTTTGGATCTGCTGTCTGGAATCGTAAACAAAAGTTCGAGTTGAGGATTGAATATTTTGCCTACCATCTTCTAGGGTGATTTCTTCTCGCTTTATTTCACCCGACGGATTGTATTCAAAGGTCCAACTTACTGCTCGCCCATCAAAATATTGGTGTCGTCGAAACTTGACTTTTCCATCAGAAAGATATTTAAACGATTTAACTATATTCCCACTCGATATCTTTTCCAGGTAAGTATACTGATCTGAGTTTGGATCTTGATTATATGAATAATTATAGGCCATAGCCTCCTCATCTTTTGAGAAGGACTTTTGAATCATCCGACCTATCCCATCATAAAAGTAAGTCTCAACTCGATCTAATTCCCCTTGGATTGATCGGAAGGTTTTGGACTTGAGCAGTCTGGTTATTGAATCATAGGAGTAACTTACTACCCCAATATTCGATTGCCTGATCGATGCAATACCTCCTAAATTATCATAGGTAACCACAGAATTGGTTTGATCCGGCAAAGTCACTCGCCATAATCGACCCAGTGCGTCGCTTTCAAAACGATAAGCACCGTCTCCTGCATCATAGTACCGAATTTCCTTACCCCTACTGTCATACACATATCGATCAGACACCTTAGAATTCAACTTGACAATCTTGTTAAGATATCCATCAGAATCGATAATGTAATCAGTTTCTTCAACCTTTTTCGTTCGCGCTCCCATCATCTCTGTTTGCCGCCTCAACCCAAAGCGGCTAGATTCCCTACTCGATAGCTCTATACCAGCTAAAAAATGATTTTGATCTATTTCGTCCAAGCTTGAGAAGGACTCTCCAGCATAAAGCACGCGTTCCGAAGCATCGCCATCGTCAAAGCTATTGTGCAAGAGATGGTGCCAGGCATCACCTTTCTTAGTAAAGGAAGCAATCAACCGATTCGATTGATCATAAAAAGTCGCCGTCATCATTTCCAGGGGACTAAGCATATCCGAATTTATTCTCCGTTTACGCAGCATTATGGCCGGCTCTGAGTCGGTAGCTTCAGTATAGAGATAAGTTTCTAGCCAACTGCTAAGATCAGATGAGAACATCGAATCAGTAAAGTGACTCACACGTTCCAGTTTGTCGTAAAGAACTCTCATAGTATACTGAGAAGTGCCTTTGATCCTCTGAACCGTTAGTGGTTTGAGTGTCGATCGGTCAAACTCATCAACTCGGCTGACCGATCCGTCTGCTTCAACAACAGATTTCAACTTATCGGTCTGTTCGCTCCAATTGAACCTGGTCGCACCTCTACCAGGAACAGATAACGACTGAAGTCGACCCAAAGAATCATACTCTGCAGTAAGCATAGTATATGATTCAGTTCCATTCGCCCGAAGGGCGGCTACCACCTGTCCATTAGCATTTCTCGAAATGACTGTCCTTAATGAAAAGTCCTTGGAACGCTCCATGTGAGTACCAATCAAGGCCTCAGTCCCCACCAAACAATGCATGTGCAAAGACCACTTATCAGGATCAGAATATTCAATAGCCCTCAGAAGACTATCCTTGTCATCACTTTCCAATATGCGTCCCGCACAAAGATTGCCGTTAAAACCAGAATAAGATCTTGCTAACGGCGATGTCTTTCGCACTCCTGCGTCATAGAATTTCGTCTCTTTTTCAAGCACCCTGGCTTTTATCCCGGCAAATTCTTGCTGAATATACTGGTAATTATTCACTTCATCGATTGCTTGACTTAGCCGAAGATCGCGAATTGCAGATCTCACAATAACTGGACCGAAATCTTCATCAATATCAAAGCTAATCGTCTGACGATCGACAGAAGATCCAATTGTCAGATCGCCAAACCCGATTAGACGCCCAAGTTGGTCTGTGGCGCCTTTACCAAAGGTGAACTCTCTTACCTTAGGGCGTCCAAAACCTATCTTTTGACTAATCCGAGACAGAATCACTGGCCTATAGTCGAGAAAAGAGACGGGATCCGAATACTTATAGCCCAATAAGATTTTGGAGCCTTTTCCATCATCGATGGAAGTAAGCAGACCTGTTTCAGGCAGATGTAGTGGCACAATACGCCACATCTGGGGACTTGTTGCATATACGATATGCTGCCCACCCTGACCTTCAAGATCAAGAACCCTCGGTAAGCTTGACGTTAGGGGTCGATTTGCTAATGCAGGAATTGCAATCTGTTTTAACTTATCTACTTGATTAATAAACGGAACGATTTGATTAGTAGACGAAGACACTGTCACGACATCGCTTAAACCATCACGATTGATATCAAGAAACACGATATCACTATTCGAAAGGTCAACCGGATTACCGAGCCGTGATTCGAGAGGAAGATACGTGCGTTGTGGACCGAAAGACAAATCACCTTTTCCGTAGTAAACAAAAAACCCTGTCTTATCTTTCGCTACTATATCGACTAGGCCATCACCATTGAGATCATTTACAAAATAGCTCTGAAACGTGACAGGTTGCACATCCGTAAATCGAGATTCTTTGAGTGGACCTAACAAAAAGCTCTCATCGCTGCTTAAGTTGATGCGGTACTTAACCCCACCCGATGTAACCTTGATCCAATCAGGCTTTGAATCGTTGTTTAGGTCAGCTATGCGAACAAATCGGCTAGGTTGTAAGTCTGCTTCATCCATCCCTTCAAAGGAGGTAGCCCATAACTTTTTACCTTCGATGGTACAGATGGCAAGCCGCGCCTGTTTCGCCGCACCTTCCCCTGATTGCTGAATCCTTAAATGCCGATACGGAGATTTGCCCCCCTGAAACCTCACAAGTATGCGAGCCTTAGCTAAATCAGAATTGAGACTCGGAGCATTTGGTGAAGCACACTCTGGATCCATCTCTTCGCGGGATACAACGGAATCACGGGTAAAGACGCCATTCTCAAGCCTAAAGGTCGTGAGGCTATCAGCCCGTTCTATTTCGAGCCTTCCATCGTTATCTTTGTCGTAGAAGGTGAGCTTATTACTATAAAATCCTTTGGCTGGGATTCCCTCCACAGCTGTTCTCAGCAGCGACGACTCCCTAACCTGACTCGTTGCTAGCGCCTGATCCAGCTGGCCATACTTGAAAGTAATCGGTCTATCAATTACTTCCGAATTACGTGTTTTCGCAACCTTTACTAAGTGGAGCCGTTTACCCAGATCAATACTTGACAATTCAAAGTCCAGAGACCATCTCTCGGTCTCTGATCCGTCTGAGACAGTGTAAAAGCTAACCTGATCTACAACACGGTCAAGCTCTATTCGTTGCCCTGATCGAAAATCAATGAAGATTGGATGTTCAAGCTTGGTCGTATAGATCACCTTCATTTTGTGGTGGACGCGCCCTCGCTTCCCTAAACTAACTGAAGAAAGAAAATATCGGCCCGAATCGTTCGTGAAGTAACTTATTTCAGCTTCATTCTGTTCTTGATCGATAATCTTCTTAAGATACCACATGTAGATGCCTTTTTCCGTTCTCAGAATAGCATCCTCACCGAATACCATCAGTCGACCATCTTCAAGGTAGGCTAAAAACTCGTTTTGATCCGCAGCTCTAATGATTCGCGTCTTAGTCGAAAGGCCTTTTGGATAGAAGTTACCATCATTACCTTTGACCAGCACACCCCATGGACTAGTAAATTCGTCATTCTCGTAGGAAAAATCCCCTTTCTCGCTATACCTATAGATCGCAAACTCAGCAGACCAACCCTGCCCCCATTCAGTCAATCCGTTCGCACCTGAATATGAAGGTAGAAAGCTCCAATTTAAGGTCGTAAACTCTGTTGGAACCGCCACAGGAAACGGGACGGTAACTAGGCCTTTGCTGAGATTCTCGACATTGGGGCTGAAGCTAGCAACCTGCGACCTAGAAAAACCTGGTTGAGCCATAGATATAGACGGCTCCTGAATCAGATCAGAATCGTATACACCTTGAGCCGAAGCCCTAAGACCGTAATTCACTAGGGCCAACGCCATCAATATCTTAGTAAAGGTCGCGACCTTTTCCATACTTCTACCTTATAAGATTACGAACAGCTGCTAATCCAGGATTGGATTCCATCAAAAGAATCAAATTTTACATAGAGAATGAGTAAGATTTGTTCGACCAGATCAACAGTTCCAATTGTCGGCAAGATATCTTGATCTCGGATTAGGTCAAGGCCTCTGACTTTGAAGTCACTAAATGGGCTGAATCCGAATCCTGAGTTACCGAGGCTTCCACCCCGAACTCGATTGTTGAACTCCCTTAACGTCGACGTCACTGAATCGCCGAAGACAACAGGAAGTTGACTCACGTGAGAGGAGGTGTTGGTGCGGGATGGGATCAAGTAATCCTTATAGCCGACCGATGTTGCGAAAACGGTCTTAGGTCCTAAAGTAGCTGTAACTCTTGCCCCTCTATTAAGTCGCTCAAGCAATGTAGTCTCGGTTGCTAACTCATTGTTTAAAACGAAACCAAGTGCAGACGAAACAATTATGGGCAAGGTTTGCGAGCACGATAGACTGTTAGATGAAGTCGCTTGGAAAAGATCCTCCGGGCGTACCGAAAAGCTAATATCTTGCCTGGAATCTGAACGCAATCCCTCCCACACAGATGCCCTTAATGCAAGGTTGGCAATTGGAGTATTCTTTTCAACAGGAGGACGAGCAAGGTCCAGAGAAGATAACTCGGGCCTTGGAACCTGAACAATCACCGTGTCGTATTGGCTAGGACTCAGCTGGCGAATCGAGGTTGCCACCCGCAGCTTGCTTTGAATTGAGCGCATGATGGAGTCGAGCGACCTGGCCACGGCAAGAGCATCGCTTTCAAGGGTCAACACTTGAAGCTGAGATATCTCATCGAACAGCTCGACAGAGGGATAATACAGGTCAAGAACTGGCGCTAAGCTGTAGTTCATGAAGTGGAGCGATCGGGTCAGATTCTGTTCCAGCACCTTCACGTCAATGTTAGAGACCAATTCAAGCACAAACTTGGCCTGGTTTAAGTTTCGTTGCTCGGCAGCCTGAAGTTGAACGTCTAAACTTTGCAGTTTGAGCCGCAAGTCGACGAGCTGGCGTTGTAACAGGCCTATTTTATGCCGATCGGATACTTCATCAATCATGGAGTCCAGCCAAAACTGATAGAGACTAGTCAGCACCGGTATGCTTTGGAAGGACACCGTCCCCCCTGAAATGAGCTCAGCATTCGCAATGATCTTGCTACGGATAAGATTTAAACTCGTTGAAATGTCGGTGCCTTGGCTCTCCAGCGATCTGAGCTCGGCCTGAATCTCTTCACTCTTAAGGCCATCAATAAACACGTTTAGCAGTTTGACCGCCAGAGTGCCCTCGTTTTGACTTACTTGACTAGCGATCGATAAAGTACCACTAGAAGCTGAGTTCGGGTCACTGCAGTCATTGACAACAAAAAATAGTCGCTCCCCTCGTTTTAGTAAAAGGCGTGTCCTTGACTCTACGACTTGTACATCCCTGATCGACGAACGGTTATCGTCGAGCGAAATTACGGCTAGCAATGCTCCTGCTGGATATGATGGGAAGGGGGTTTCTGCAAGCCTCAATCCAGCGCTAAATCCTGCAGTCTGTCTACTTTCAGCACTCGTTACCGCATTCTCAGTAACGCTCTCTTCTTTTCTAACGCCGGTGCTCGCGTATTCACATAGGGAAGCGGATGCAGAAGCACTGTACATCCCCCCACCTGTACCAGCGGAAGCAGACAGACAAATCTCTCGTTTCACACCTCGATCTTGATAGTTGATTTCGCTTCGCCCAACTGTTTTTGAATCTAAGCTTGCCGAAGAACTACTGAAGGAGAGTTGATAGCCAGCTGAATCTATTGCGAGATCGTTTCGTGCTAGATCACGGAAAGGCGGATTTCGCCTCAATGCACATTTAGGCGCCCAACGACCGTTTACATTAAGTTCAACAACTTCGACTTCACTACTTACGTTGTAAGATTTTGGCGAAATCGCGACTTCTTTGATCGACACCCACTTTTCTCTCTGCTCATTATGAGCGTATACGGCATCAACAGCGCGCGCTTGGAGAGGAATTGAATCGTTCCCGACAGGAACGAATCGACTAAAATTCCCTGCCTCAAGCTTTGCAACTTGAGTCAGATACTCTTCTTGCTGCTTTTTCCGGTTAGAAAGCTTGAGTCGCAGGTTTTCAATATCATTATATATAGCAGCGATCTCATTTGAAACTCGTTCACCTTCAACCCTAGCGATAGCGGAGTCAGATTCACTCGATTGGATGAGCTGCTGAAGAAGTCTTTCCTTATTCTGACCAAAGCGACTGATCCCGTCCTGGAGATCCACATTAAGACCGCCAATGACCGTATTGATTGTTTGAACTGCTTCGTCAGAGGGACCGAAGTCGAGTCTATTGGCCGGCAGCCCAGCAAAGACCCCAAAAAGCCTATATTTTTCCTGCATTTCAATGAAATCACGGTTCAGACCGACCAATTGGGCCGCTGTGAGGATGCTTTCAGACGATGCAGAGTAACCAAGAATCGCTTTCTTCTGGTTCTCGAAAGTCAACGTGGCAAAATTGGGATTCAATAACCTGTATCGACCATTAGCTCCTGACAGGTAACTCACTAATAGGGCATGGTTATCAGCGACAGATTGAAAAAACGCTTTTACTTCTTGAGAAACACCAGTGGCACGATCGATAGCACGCTGTAACTCTCTTTGGTTAGGCAATCCAGCCAAGAGATTGACCAGCTGCTGAACTTGGGACGTACTTTGCTGACAGAAACCAAGCCTGCAAGAAAAATCGCTGCTATACGCAAGCATCTTGACCCTATCAGCCAGACTTGAAAGGTAAGAATACAGTATAGACCCCGAAATTTCTTCTGCCCCAGGCAGAGCCGAGGCAACAAATATCTCGCGATAGAGTTTACTTCGAAAGCCGAGCTGAATATCTTCTTGGCCGCCACTTGTGGCGATTGTGTAGGAAATTTTCTTTGCAAACTTTTCCCAAAAGGCTGAATATACTTTAATAAAGTCGGATTGAAATTCACCTTCAGATTCCTGATCGATCCCAATTTTTCCATCGTAAAGTGCATTACCTTGCTGAAACCAAAACGCAAGATTTCTTGCTGCACCAACTAGCTTTTCTGAATCTGCAGGATCTAAGAGATCAGATTGCAAGGGAATGCGCTCAATCTGCAGAAGCTGAAGATCAACCAATAACTTTCTAAATTTTGGCCCTTCGATGTTTCGACAAGCACTTCCCGTATCAGGCAAAGCATCAGCCGCAACTCGAATACAGGAGTTGACGATGGCAGCTTGTGGATTCTTGAGGTCAACACAATTCTGCACCACAAACCTTAATGCCCTAAACTCTTCTGAGACAACACCACATGCTGTGCTAAGAGATGCTTCCGACAGCTTGGACGGTTTATCGCCCACGCGCGAACAGCCCAGCTGCAAACTTAAACCTGAAGAAAACAATGCAAAAGACAGAAATAGTCTTTTCATACTTACCAATTTGATCATGTTCAAACCTCAGCCGGGGACTGTTGTTTACTAGCTCGCTTACTGCTCGGACAATATTTTCTCTGCTCTTTCGAAGCGTTCACCTGTCAAGGGAGGTGTCTGATCGGCCCGATAGAGTTCCCTAATCCCAGATATAATATCTGTAAAGGTACGGACATTGATCTGACTGCCATCTTCACCCGCCCTTTTGTAGGCCTTCTCCAAGCAATCAAACTTACGCTCAACGTCTTCTGTCGTTAGAACAGGAATATCGTCACAAGTAACGCAGACGCTTCCGATCCCGAGATGATCTTTGCGGTAAGTCCCGGCTACCAAGGTATCAACGAGATAACCATCTTTTCTATTGGCAGATCGTTCAGGATAAGCGCTTATTGCCTTTTGCCTTACGGATATCGCTGAAGTTGGCTGCTGAGAACAGATGCTCGGATCGGAGGGAATATCCTCTAGGTAGGCCACACATTCACCAAATTTAGTATCAAATCCGCATTCTGCGTCTTGTCGCGAACATTCTGAAGCTCCGCAGCTCGCATTCGCGCATGTGGGGACAAACTCTGGCACAACACAATCCCAAGTACCTCGAAATGTTTCCCCGCTTATCAGTGTTTCCTTTAGATTTTCTACTACTTCTCCTGGGCCACATGTCGGAGTAATATTGATCGCAACCTGGCTTCCGCTACGCTTAAATTCCTTTGGACGGTAGCCATTACAGCTTCTACTGGGACATACATTAAATGTAGTCGCGGTCCATCCGAGATCGCATCGGGAGCAGGTTTTGGGAACCGCTGTTGTTGCTTGACTTTTGCAGGCGAATTTATCCGACGTGCATGATGGTGCAACTTCATACTGAACGCCCCCCTTGCACACGACATCGCTGCTCAAACGATTATTCGTTGATTGTCCGGCAGCATTACCTGAAGAAAAGAGCCAGATACTAAGCCAAAGATTGGCTATAAGCCGCATTTTATAAGATAAACATCGCATTCTAATTTTCGCTCCTAAAGGATTTTTCATAGTAACGTCTTCTACGATGAACGTCATTTTTACATGCGAGAACTAACAATCAGCAGCTTCTATGTCAAGGGAAACAAAAGCTTTGGACCAAACTGCCGTTCTCGCAATCCCAATTAAAACTGGCCACAACTATCCTTGCGCCGAACGGAGCGAAGAGACACTCAAGGCGTTCTTCCGCTGGTTTACCAAGGAGCGAACACAAAGACTCGATTACATTTGCTCGGATATGTGGCGTCCATATCTCAATATCATTAGGG
>Ga0068877_10002403_pt1 | contig 15124 bp, 11 predicted proteins | sample NOAtaG_FD_66437 | JGI IMG/M metagenome (GOLD analysis project Ga0068877, IMG submission 66437) | Freshwater lake microbial communities from Lake Erie, under a cyanobacterial bloom - NOAA_Erie_Diel6S_1000h metaG | ecosystem: Environmental > Aquatic > Freshwater > Lake | place: USA: Ohio, Lake... | reverse complement strand
TGCTCGAGGGCAAGGAAGTGGCAGGGCTGGGCCTCGTGCAGGAAACGGCAAAGCCCGCCCTCCAAGGCGACTTCCAGACTGCCTGGAATCGCGCGGTGCACGATGGCTTCGTGGCTGACACTGCCGCCAAGCCTGTCGCGGTTTCGCTCTCGGGCGGAGCCTATCCTTCCGACGATGGCGCGTGGAAGACCAAGTGGGATGGCAAGTCGCTGGAGTTTGTCTTCACACCCAGCCTGTCAGTTTACGATGGCCGTTTTGCCAACAACGCCTGGCTTCAGGAATTGCCCGACTTCCATACCAAGTTGACTTGGGAGAACGCGGCCCTGGTCAGTCCCGAGACGGCTGAGGCCTTTGGCCTGAAGCAGGACACCAAGGTGGAGTTTCAGGTCGCGGGCAAGTCGGTCTCGTTGCCAGTGAACATCCAACCCGGTCAGGCCCGAGGCACCGTGGGCGTTGCGATTGGCTATGGCCGCACCGCAGCGGGCAAAGTCGGTGGCGATGAACTGGGAGGCGTTGAAATCGCGGGCGCGGCCGTCAATCACCTGCGAACCAGCAGCCAATGGCACTGGGCGGGCGGGGCGACCACCAACGGTAAAGGCCCCTTCTATCGACTCGCTGCGACTCAGGAAAAGTGGACCATCGATGCCACTGGCCGCGATGAAATTCAAGCCCGAATGCTGATGGATAAACACGGCATCCGCAGCCGTTTGCTCCGCGAAGGCAGCTTTGCCAGCTACCAGGAATTCCTGAAAAAGCATCCCGCGGGTGAATCCGGCCATGATGGGCACGACCATCCGGCTGCAGGGGACAAGCACTCCGGCGCTGCGAAGTTGACCTTTCTGCCGGTAATCAATTCGAATTTTGAGCCGGCGGCGGCCACCCCAGCTTCGGAAGACACTCACGCCCACGCTCCCCAGTGGCCGCAAAACTTCCACATGCACCACGAGTTGTTCGACCTGACTCCGGGCGTGCGCGAGCTCTATCGGCAGGACAACCACGCCCTGCGCAATGTCTGGGGAATGTCGATCGACCTCAACAAGTGCACCGGCTGTTCGGCCTGCGTGATTGCCTGCCAAGCCGAAAACAACATCCCGATTGTTGGCCGGGAGCAGGTACAACGCCACCGGATCATGCACTGGATGCGGATCGACTCCTACTTTGGAAACAACCTCTACAACAAGGAAGCCGCGGGTTTGTCCAAGGGTGTGGAGGGGGACGACAAGATGGTTGTCCATCAACCGGTCACCTGTCATCACTGCGAGAACGCGCCTTGCGAAACCGTCTGTCCGGTCGCGGCGACCGTGCACTCGACCGAAGGTCTTAACGACATGGTTTACAACCGCTGTATCGGCACCCGTTACTGCGGCAACAACTGTCCTTACAAGGTTCGCCGGTTCAACTACCTGAACTACTCGGATGCGGTGACCTTCCTGAAGTATCCGGGCGCGGATCGGCTGAGCTCCGGCGACCGGGCCATTCAGAACATGATGATGAATCCGGAAGTCACGATTCGCAGCCGCGGCGTGATGGAGAAATGCACCTACTGTGTGCAGCGGATTCAGAACACCAAGATTAAGGCCAAGAACGAGCAGCGGGAAATCGGCGCGAATGAAATCACCACCGCCTGCCAGGATGTCTGTCCGGCAGGGGCGATCAAGTTCGGCGACCTGAACCATCCCCAGAGCGACGTCCACGCGGCTCACGCCAGCCCACGGGCCTACGTGATGCTGGAAGAGCTCAACAATTATCCTCGGACCCGCTATCTGGCCCGAGTCCGCAATCCGCACCCGGCACTGGTGGATTGGGACGATCGTTATGGCTTGCCCAATCATGGCGAGAGCCACGAGGCGGCAGCGGACAAGCACGCTTGATTGCCAACTGGGCGAACTTCTCCCGGGAAGACAAACAGACCAACTTTTTCAACGTTTGAGATTGGAACACGATGGCCACGGTTGACCTGACATCACTCGACAACACGATCGAAGACGGCAAGCACCGAGCTCCGCTCGTGCTCGGCGGCATGGACTACTCGGACGTGACCGATGCGGTCGCAGGGGTCTGGGAGAAGAAACAACCGGCGATTTGGTGGCCAATCTTCGGGCTCGCCGTTTCGCTGACGATGCTGTTCGGCGCCCTGATCATGCACCTCTTCTTCACGGGTGTCGGCGTCTGGGGTAACAACAACCCGACTTACTGGGCGTTTGACATCGTCAATTTCGTGTTCTGGGTCGGTATCGGCCACGCCGGAACGCTGATCTCCGCAATTCTTTTCCTCTTCCGCCAGCATTGGCGAACGAGCATCAACCGCGCCGCCGAGGCGATGACGATCTTCGCGGTGGTTTGCGCTGCGACGTTCCCCGGAATTCACATCGGCCGAATCTGGGTCTTCTACTGGCTGTTCCCGGTCCCGACCGAACACCTGGCCATGTGGCCCAACTTCCGCAGCCCGCTGCTTTGGGACGTGTTCGCGGTCGGCACCTACGCCACGACTTCGCTCCTCTTCTGGTACATGGGCATGGTCCCCGATCTGGCGACCTTCCGGGACCGCTCCAAGAGCAAAATTGGACAGTTTGTTTACGGCTTGCTCTCGCTCGGCTGGACGGGTTCCGCCCGCAACTGGCACCGCTATGAAATGGCCTACACGATTCTGGCAGCCCTGGCCACGCCGCTGGTGCTCAGCGTGCACACCGTGGTCAGTTTCGACTTCGCCGTGTCCCAGTTGCCAGGCTGGCACACCACGATTTTCCCGCCCTACTTCGTCGCGGGTGCGATTTTCAGCGGCTTCGCCATGGTGGTCACACTGCTGGTCCCGGTCCGCAAACTTTATGGGCTGGAAAATCTGATCACGATTCGCCACCTCGAAAACATGAACAAAATCATCATGGCCACCGGCCTGATGGTGGGCACGGCTTACAGCATCGAATTGTTCATCGCTGCCTACAGCGGCGTCGCTTCCGAACAGTTCGCCTTCTACAACCGGGCGTTCGGAAACTTTGGCTGGGCCTACTTCATCATGTTCACCTGCAACGTGTTCATTCCGCAGCTGTTCTGGTTCAAGTGGTGCCGGACTACCCCCTGGTTCATGGTGATCGTTTCGATCTTCGTCAACATCGGGATGTGGTTCGAACGCTTCGTGATCATCATGGCTCTCTGCCGCGACTTCATTCCCGGGTCCTGGTTCTACTACCGGCCGACATGGGTTGACTTGATGATGCTCATTGGCAGCTTTGGCTTGTTCTTCACCCTGTTCCTGCTGTTCTGCCGGTATCTCCCGGTAATCGCGATGTCAGAAGTGAAGAACGTGATCCCGCATGCCGACCACGGGCATGAGGGTGGACACGGGCATGAAGGCGGGCATCCGGCCACGAGCCACTGAGCACCCGCCCACTGAGCCCCTGCCGCGACTGAGCGTTTGCTGACGAAAAACCTGACGACTGACTGTTAACCATTCGACTGACTGAACCACCGCCATGGCACACTCCCATTCCAAGCAGCCCAAACCGGCCGGACCAAAATCGAAGACGATCGGCTTGCTCGCCCAGTTCGACGACCCGGATTCCCTGGTCGCTGCCTGCGAGCGTGCCCGCGATGCGGGCTACGAAAAGTTCGATGCGTACTCGCCTTTCCCGGTGCACGGAATCGATCCGGCGATGGGCATTCGCCGCACTCGGTTGCCATTCTTCGTCCTCGCGATTGGCTTGACCGGCTGCCTCGTGGCTTTGGCCATGCAGTACTACACGAACGCGATGGACTGGACCAAGATTTTTCCTGGCTATGCCTTTTACATCAGCGGCAAGCCGCTGGAAATTTCGCCCGCCAACATTCCGGTCACGTTTGAAGTGATCATTTTGTCGTCGGCGTTTGCCACCTTCTTCGGGATGTGGATATTCAATCGATTGCCACAGTTCGCCAACCCGCTGCACCGAATCGATCGCTTTCGCCGCGCGACCAATGACCGCTTTTTCCTGATGGTCAACGCGGATGACTCCAAGTACGACGCGAATCGAACTCGGCAACAGTTCGAGGAGTGGGGTGCCACGGCGATTGAAAATGTCGACATGGACCTGACCGACCAGGAGATCCCCAAGTTCTTCAAGCTGGCCGGTATTGTCGGACTGTTTCTGCTGTTGGTCCCACCGGTCATGATCTTCCGGGCCTATGGCTCAACCAACCGCGCACCGCGTCTGCATGTCGTTCCCGACATGGACTGGCAAGACAAGTACAAGGCCCAGCAAACCAGCCCCAACATTGGGACGGACAAGGAACCTGTGTACCTCTACGCCGACGACCGAGCGATGCGGGCGCCCGTAGCCGGAACGATTGCTCGCGGCGACCTTCAGGAAGACGATCGCTATTACCGCGGGTATGAACCGGGAACACTGCCACCACCTGCCCAGCCGGTGGCTGCGGATGGTTCCAGTGCGAGTTTCGTTTCGACCAGCGGCCCGAGCGCTCAAGACTCGGCACCGGCGGCTCAAGACCCCGCGACGACCGGCCAGTACCCCGGCGAACCCGATTGGATTGAAACGGTGCCTTCCCCGTTTGTAGTCTCCGAGACGGCGATTGCCCGGGGCAAACAACGTTTCGAGATCTACTGCTCCGTTTGCCACGGATACGATGGCAACGGGAATGGCTTGGTGAACAAGCGGGCCCTGGCTTTGGCCGCCACCGGCCAAGCCCAGTGGACCACCGCCAAGTCGCTGCACGATCCCACGGTCAAGGTCCAGCCGATCGGCCGAATCTTCGACACCATTTCCAATGGACGCAATTCCATGGGCCCCTACAAGGCTCAGATTCCCGTCGAGGATCGCTGGGCAATCGCCCTGTACGTCAAGGCGTTACAGGAGACCGGCATCCAGCCGGCAGCAGGCGCTGCTCCGCCAGCCGCTCCCCAGCAGTGAGCCACCAGCCATCCCAGCCGCTGACCTTCATCAACCTCCAAAATCCCGTTGAACAGACAGTCCTCCCATGCATAACACCCGACCTGCACGGATTACCTCACCGCTGATTTCGCTGAGCCAAGGCTACGTGAAGCTTGTGCCGCTTGGCTTGCTTGTCGGTGCGATTGGCATCGGTATGGCATTTCTTTTCAGTGCGGCCGCCTCAGGCGGTTATCGCCGCTTCAGTTTTGCCTACCTGACGAACTTCAGCTTCCTGCTGTCGATTTCGCTCGGCTGTCTGTTCTTTGTGATTGTCCAGCACCTGACCAAGGCGGCTTGGGGCGTCACGGTGCGGCGCATCGCCGAGATCTTCGCCATGTGTACGTTGCCTTTGGCGGTGTTGTTTTTGCCTATCCTGATCCCTGTGGTCAGGGGGAGCACCGACCTGTATCCCTGGAACGTTGCCAACTGGGCCCGTGACAACAGCCCGCTGCTGCAGGTCAAGTTTGATTACCTCAAGTGGTACTGGTTTGCCGCCCGCTGGGCTGCCTACTTTGCGATTTGGGGATTCTTTGCCTGGAACTTCCTCGGCAAATCACTCAAACAAGACGAGACCGGGGACACGAAGCTGACGCTGAAGATGCAGGCCTCCAGCACCTGGATGATGATTATCTTTGCCGCAACTCTTGTTTTCGCCTCGTTTGACCTTGAGATGTCGCTGTCGCCGCTCTGGTTCAGCACCATGTTTCCGGTTTACTTCTTCGCCGGTGGCGTGCTGGGTGGATTGGCCGCCATGACACTGACAGCCCTGCTGCTGCAGCGGAGCGGTCGAATCACGGATGAGATCACCGTGGACCAATACCACGACCTGGCGAAGCTGATGTTTGGCTTTACCTTCTTCTGGGGCTATATCGCCTTCAGTCAGTTCCTCCTGATTTGGTACGCCAACATTCCGGAGGAAACCTTCTGGTACCGCTTCCGTTTCTGGGATGCGGCTTGGGCCAAGGCGAGTTGGGCTCTGCTGATTTTCCATCTGATCATCCCTTTCCTCGGATTGATGGCCCGCACGGTACGCCGCAACAAGACTTACCTGTTGTTCGCCACGATTTATCTGCTGTGCATCCACTGGTACGACCATTTCTGGATTGTGATGCCTCAGTACGGCTCGGGTATCCACGGCGAACCCATCGACGGAGCTGGCGGATTCCCATTCAGCTGGGCGATCGACTTCCCCTGTGCCATCGGCATGGTGGGGCTGTACGTCGCTCTGTTTGCCTGGATTGCCGGCGACCGCCCCCTGGTCCCAAAACAAGACCCGCGGCTGGGTGAGTCGCTCAACCACGTCAATCCCTAGCGTGCCTTTCCCCTCAACGGTTGTCTTCCACGGCCCTCCCCGACAAGCCTGCACCTTTCACCTGAAACACCCATGACCGACCATCACCACTCCCCCGGCCACAGTTCAGCGGACCACTCTGAAGAGGAGCGCTCCGGCCGCCCCCAGTACGATGACGTCAACACGGGCGTCATCCTGATGGTCGGTTTGATTTCGGCCATCGTCACCTTCCTGATCATTGGCTTTGTCCAAGGTCTGGCCTACCGCTGGGAAGCTTATTTCAACCAGTCCCGGGTGGAGATTGTCAACCAAACCGTGAAGGCCGAGGTCGAGGCCCAAAAGGCAATTCTCAATTCGACCAACGGCCCGGACGGACAACCGGTGGCTGGGCGGCTCACCATCGAAGAAGCGATGAAACGGGCGTATGAGAAGTTCAAACAACCGTCTGCCAACGATAAAACATCCAACTCGGGCGAAACGGTCAATTCTGAGTTGCAGGTTGCCTCGGAGTAGGAAGCACGGTTTTTTGGGTATAGCCGTTTTCGACTTATAATTTGTTCAACCGGTTTTTTTTCGAGCCAAGCAATGCGTTCGCCAAACGGAACTTACGAAACCCTGATGCTCGCGCTGTTAGCGTTAGCTGCCGGTTTTGTTGCGCCGTTTGAACTCGCTGCTCAGACGTCCGAATCGAACAAGGGCCGGCAACCGGAAGCGTTGAAGGATACGGGAGTCGAGTACAAGCTGGGCCAGCCAGTTGACCCGACGATTTTGTTCCGCGACGAGGACAACAACTCGATCGCGATCGGGGAGTTTTTCGATGGCAAGCGCCCGACGCTGCTCTCGTTTAACTACTCGAACTGCCCGGGCCAATGCAGTGTCCAGTTGGAAAAGATCACGATGGCCCTGCGGCAGATTGACTTCGACCCAGGCAAGGACTTTCAGATCGTTTCCGTCAGCATCGACCCCAACGAGCAAGCGAGCCGGGCGCGGCAGACCAAAGAGAAGTACACCAAGCTTTACAACCGGCCTGGAACCGAGAGTGGCTGGCATTTTCTGACCGGCCAAAAAGAGGACATCAAGAAGCTCGCCGACCAGTGCGGCGTGAAATACAAATACATCCCCCATCAAAAACTGTTTTCGCATCCCCCGGTGTTTTTGCTGATTTCGCCCGAAGGGAAAATCGTGCGTTACATCGAGGGGTTCGACTACATTTCGGGAACCGTCAAGCTGGCTCTGGTGGACGCCGCCGCTGGCAAGATCGGTTCGCCTCTGATCTTTCTGACTTACGTGGCGGGGTGTTTCGTCTATGACGAAACCACCGGCAAGTATTCGATGGCCGCGGTGGGAATCATGCGGCTGGCAGGAGCGGCAACCGCCATCGGTCTGCTAATCCTGCTGGTTCCGTACTGGTTCTACCGCCAACCAAAAGCGGGCGCCAAGACAGGCGGTCCGGCCGATTCCAACATCCTGAACCCCGATGCACCTCCTGCGGGTGTGTCTTAAGTAACAGCCTTTTTCCAAGCCAGCTTGGGAGCCCAAATGTTTCCCCAAATACTTAACTTTCTCGGCCAGGCAGACTACGTTAACAAGTACGTTAACCAGTTTAGCGCCGAAGACGGATTCCGCAGCAAGGAGACCAGTTACTGGTTTCCCGAGCAGGCCTCGAGCATGGCCAAGAACGTCGATTTTTTGTACATGGCGATCTTCTGGGTCTCGACGGTCTTCTTTCTGGTGATTGTCGGGGTGATGTGCTACTTCGTGATCAAGTACCGTCGCCGCCCGGGGATCGGTCCCCAACCGAGCAGTTCTCACAACACCACGATTGAGATCCTTTGGAGCGTGCTCCCCAGCATCATCCTTGTCTGGTTCTTCTACCAGGGAGCCTGGGATTATCTCGACAGCAAGTTCGCTCCCGAGGGCGCGGAGGAAATTGTGGTCACCGGCAAGAAATGGGACTGGACCTTCACCTATCCTGACGGCGACCAATCCTCGGAACTGCATCTGGTGCTCGACCGTCCGACCAAGCTGATCCTGCGCTCGGAGGACGTTCTCCACAGCTTTTTTGTGCCTGCCTTCCGGCAGAAGATGGATGTGGTTCCGGGCCGTTACACCTACTATTACGTCAAGCCCATCAAGGATGGCATTTTCCGGGTCTTTTGCACCGAGTATTGCGGGGATAACCACTCCGGCATGAAGACATGGTGCCACGTCCACAAGAGTGACGCTGTTCGCAAGGAAAAGACCCAATGGATCATCAAGGACCACAAGGCCTGGGAAAACGGCGAGCGTCTGTTCAAGCTTAACTGTGCCGGCTGTCACAATGTCAACGGTGTTGCCGCGACCGGCCCCGCTCTGAACACGATCTGGGGCATGGAAGAGACCCTCATTGACGGCACCAAAGTCAAGGTCGATGAGAACTACATTAGTGAGTCGATCAAGTATCCCAATGCCAAGGTCGTCTCAGGATACGGACCCGTGTCGAAGATGCAGACCTTTGAAGGCAAGCTGTCCAATCAGGACATCGACTTCGTGATTGCCTACCTGAAGCACCTCAAGCAACCGGGCAGCGGTGACGAACTCAAAGCGGCGGCACCGTCTGCAGAAACTCCCGCCGCACCGGCTGAACCCAAGCAGGAACCGGCCGCTGAGCAGCCTGCTCCTTCCCCGGGAGCAGGTGGCTAGCTTTACCGCCGCCGATTCCGGTTTCCCAGATACATTCCCTTATCGTCTTTGTGAATTGAGAGTTGAGAAATGGCTACAGCAGAAGTTCGACATGAGCTGTTCGGACACGCTGAACAGAAGAACTACCTGACCCATTCCAAGGGAGCGCTCTCCTGGCTGCTCACTTTGGACCACAAACGGATCGGGATTATGTACCTGATCGGGGTCAGCGCAGCGCTGATCGTCGCGGGTATCTTTGCCTTGATGCTGCGGACGCACCTGTTTTACGGTGACAGCAGCTTCCTCGCCCTGAAGTGGCTCTTCGGCGAAGCTTCGCAATACAATTCCAACAAGGTTTACAACCAGATGTTCACCCTGCATGGGGCGATCATGGTGTTCTCCTTTATTATCCCAAGCGTCCCGGCTGCCTTGGGCAACATGGTCTTGCCGATGATGCTCGGAGCGAAGGACGTCGCCTTCCCGCGAATGAACCTGGCCAGCTTCTATCTTTGGGTTTTCGGAACCGGATTTCTGATTGTCGCCCTGATGCGGGGAGGTCTCGATACGGGCTGGACCTTCTATACGCCTTACAGCATTGAGACGGACACCGGCGTGGTTTACGCGACCTTTGGCGCCTTCATTCTCGGCTTCAGCTCCATCTTCACCGGCATCAACTTCCTGGTGACCGTTAACACCATGCGGGCTCCGGGCATGGGCTGGTTCAAGATGCCGCTGTTTTTGTGGGCGCTCTACTCGACAGCCATCATCCAGGTGCTGGCCACCCCGGTCCTCGGAATCACCTTGCTCCTGCTGATCGCCGAGCGAATGCTGGGAATCGGCATTTTTGACCCCCGCTACGGCGGCGACCCGGTTTTGTTCCAACACTTCTTCTGGTTCTACTCGCACCCAGCCGTGTACATCATGATTCTCCCGGCGATGGGCGTAATCAGCGAGCTGATTTCAGTGCACGCCCAGAAGCGTTTGTTCGGTTATTCATTCATCGCTTTCTCCAGCGTGGCCATCGCTCTGCTCGGCTTCCTGGTCTGGGGCCATCACATGTTCACCAGCGGCCAGTCGGTGGTGGTGACGTTGATTTTCAGCGCGATCACTTTCTCGGTGGCGATTCCCTCAGCGGTCAAGGTCTTCAACTGGCTGGCGACGCTGTACAAAGGCTCGATCGCCTTGAACACGCCGATGTGTTACGCCCTCTCGTTTATCTTCCTGTTCGGAATCGGTGGTCTGACGGGGCTGTTCCTGGCAACCCTGTCGACTGACATCCACCTGCACGACACGTACTTCGTGGTCGCTCACTTCCACTTCGTGATGGTCGGTGGAACCCTGACCGCATTCCTGGGTGGCATGTTCCACTGGTGGCCGAAGTTCTTTGGCCGGATGTACAACGACTTTCTGGGCCGGGTCGGCTGCTTCCTGGTTTTCGCCGGGTTCAACCTGACCTTCTTCCCGCAGTTTGTCATGGGAGCTCGCGGGATGCCCCGGCGGTATGCCAGCTACGACCCCGAATTTCAGGTTTTCCACCAATGGTCGACGGTCGGGGCCTTCGTGCTCGGCATCGGGATTGTGCTCTCATTCGTCGTGCTCTTACACGCGGTCTGGTTTGGCCGGAAAGTTGCCGGCAATCCGTGGGGCGCCGCCTCGCTGGAGTGGCAATCGTCCTCGCCTCCTTCATTCCACAACTTTGATCACAAGCCGATTCTCCACGACCCATACGACTTCGATTCGATCGTCTACGACAAGGGCTTGGACACCTACGTGCTCCGCGAGTTCATGGACCCCAATCAGGTTCCTGAACGCGTCCCGGTCACGCACTAATCAGCAAGCCTGCCTCGCAACGGGCTTGGAACCAGTCGCCCCACCGAAGCCGGTGGGGCTTCCATTTTTTCATCACAACGCAAGTCAACTGACAATTTCTGGGAGCCTATCATGGCTGTGGCGGACACCGCACATCATCACGATCATCACCATGATCACGGTGAGTTTATTGCGCACCACTTTGACAACGCCGAGCAGCAGTTTGACTCCGGCAAACTGGGGATCTGGATCTTTCTGGTCACCGAAGTCCTGTTCTTCAGCGGTCTGTTCGTCGCCTACACGCTTTGGCGGTATCACCACCCTGAAATCTTCCAGCAGGCTCACGTGTTCCTCGATAAGGTGCTCGGCGGCATCAACACCGTCGTGCTCCTGTTCAGCAGTCTGACGATGGCCCTGGCGGTTCGCTGCTCCCAGATGTCGAACAATCGCGGAACGGCGTTCTACACGCTCATCACCATGGTCTGCGCGGCGATCTTCCTTGGAGTCAAAGCGATTGAGTACAGCCACAAGTGGGACCAGGGAATCCTCGTCCGCAGCTTGTGGGCTTACACCACGGACCACCAAGAGGCCCAGTGGACCCTCTCGAAACAACTCGGCATTTCCGATTGGCTGGTTGCCCTGAGCATTATCCCGGCCATTCTGCTGGTGGCGTTTATCGCCCTTTCGATCATCGCCCGCCTCGTTGCGAACCCGATTTTGTCCAAGTTTTTCGCCGGCCTCGCGATTACGGTCGGAGGGTATTTTCTGGGCGCCGTGGGCGGACATATCTACATGCTGAACTACGAAGCACAATCCGCAGCCAACTCGGGGCATGCTCAAGTTGCTCCGCTGGTACTTCACGCCGACGACAAGGTTGCGACAGACCATCCGACCGCAGCTGCCCACGGTGTGGACCATCACCACGCTGGTGAACATCATGATTCGCACCATCCAGACCCCAAATCACTGGACCGGGACGTCGGGATCTTCTTCAGCATTTACTACTGCATGACCGGTTTGCACGCCGTGCACATTCTCGGTGGAATCGGCTTCCTCTCCTGGATTTTCTATCGCTCGCTCAAAGGGCACTGGCGCAGCGATTACTTCGGGCCGGTCGAGTATGTCGGGTTGTACTGGCACTTGGTCGACTTGATTTGGATTTACCTCTTCCCAATGTTGTACTTGATTGACTGACGCCTTTTGATTGGTCGGCCCCGGGGCTCCTAACCGGGGCAACGCCCCCCAGCAAGCAGTGCTGCCAGGACGGTTTCCAACCCTAAATCCATTTGACACTTGAGTGAAAACATGGCTGGTCATTCCCATCACGACGAACATCACTTTGCCCATCCGGCTCCGATCAAGCTGCTGCTGGCAGTATTTTTCGCCCTGATCTTCTTGACCATCCTCACGGTGGCCACGTCTGGCAAAATGGGTCCCTTCGGAACGATCGTGGCGATGGCCATCGCCACAGCCAAGGCGGCGCTGGTCTGCCTCTTTTTCATGCACATGTTTTGGGACAAATCGTTCAACGTCCTCGTCTTCTTCAGCTCCTTCCTGTTCGTCTCGCTGTTCATTGGTTTCACCATGCTCGACACGGATCACTACCAGAATACGATCGACGCCTTCCCGCGGGCTCCGGAACAGACCACGGTAGCGCCCACGGAAATGAAGTAGAACCAAGCGGTTCGAGAGGCTGGCGATTTGAGCTAGGAGCCAGACGCCCGGTGGGCCAGTCTTTGGCCGGTTTCAGGAAACTCTCGAAGCGAGAGCGTTAGTAGTGGGGAGGGGAGAGCGGTTAGGTCAACGTAACAGCAACGGGCAGGATCGCCTCGATGGAAGCTACCCCGCCACCTACACCGCGACGAACCTCTGCAGGCCCCCCGATGATCCGCCAGTCATTCAGTCTGATCACGGCCCGCCGTGACCTCTATCAAGCGCAACTGCTGTTCTATCTGTTCATCGCCTCCCTGACGATGTTCTTTTTGGCGACCCTCGCCACCTACGTCATCATCCGGACACAGGCCTTCCAGCCGATAACCCGGGACTACACGGCCTTGAGGATCCCGGCCTCGTTCTGGCTCAGCACCGGGCTGCTGTTGGTTGTAGGCTACCTGCTGGAGCGGGCCGCCTGGCATGTTCGGCGAGAGATGCAGCCCGGCTTTCGCTCGGCATTAAGGCTCGCTTTCTGGGCGGGTCTGCTGTTTACGGTGGTCCAGGCCGTCGGGTTGTGCGGCCTTCTGGTCCAGCACTTCGCCGAAATTGATGGCTCGACCAAAGCGTACGGGATGTCATTCACGATCTCTTTCGTGCATGCCCTGCATGTGCTGGGTGGGGTCGTGTTTCTTGGCTGGGTCTGGTATCAAGCCGAGCGGGGCCGGTACGACCACGAACGCCACTGGGCGGTCAATCATTGTGCCGGCTACTGGCATTTTCTCGATATCGTCTGGGTGGCGATGCTGGTCACCTTCCTGCTCACCCGGTAAGACTCCCCGGCAAGCAAAGCTTGGTGTTTGGCAGAGCAGCCCAATTGGCAGCCGAGTCCACCCCGCATGCCGCGACAGTTTCCCGGCAAGGCGCAGCCGATCGATTTTGCGAAGTCGACTTTCGTTCGAAATCTCCCAATCGCAATGGATTGGTGCTTGCTTGAGAGCTCGCCGACTTCCCTTGGGGTATTCTCGCGGGCAAATGGCAGGAATTCATTTTCCGAGCTGCTGGGTTGCGTGATCAGGATGACACCAGCCGGTCCCGTCATCCCACCACTCTCTCAGCAGTTCCAGCGCGCCGGGCTTATCCGCTCCAACAAAGCGTTCCCTTCTCAGGCGATACGCTTCCAGGATCTGGGCCGTGCGAGTCCGGATTTGGGCATCCTGATTCGACTCCGGAGCGAGTTTGGGTACAGCATAAACGAATCCCCCAGTTTCCCGAGAGAAAGTCGGGTAATTGCGAAAGTCGCGCTGCACAAACGCCCCGGTTTCAGCCTGGTGATTTCCCGCGCGTACGAAAAAGTCAACGGCCTCGCAGGGATAGCCGAAGACCAGCCCAAATCCTCTCCAACGTTCCCCTGGGTTTTCGGAACGTTCGATTGTAAGCAGCACTACTTCGGTTCGTTCGAGAGGTGACAAGCCAAGCACGCCAAAAAACTCGTGCTGCTGCTCGATCGCCAAATCCAAGCAGGTGCGTCTTGCCACCCAGGCCGAGAAGTAGCGTTCCCCTTGCTGAAGTTTCGCGAAGACCAATGCTCCGGCCTCAATCTCGGTACCGCACCTCCAGGTTGCCAGGACTCTTTTGATCCACTGCAGCTCGTCGAGATTCGGAGGATTGATCGGAAACCTCGATTGGTGAAAGCCCTCTGAGACGGGTTTGAGATCGCCGACCAGCGTGTACAGGGCTTCGCTGTCGAGAGCAGCCAACAGGAGCTGTTCCGAGCGGGCCGCATCCTCGGGCGAGAGTCCTGCGGTGGAAAAGCACTCCTCGCGGCGAACGGCGGCGGGATGCCTTCGGATTGCCGGCAGGTCTTGCGCATCGACTTCAGGCTGAACGCCTGCAGCAGATGGGCACGGTTCGATCGATTGAGCCGGCAAAAAAGACGCCGCCCCAGCCAAAAGGGCGGCGAGGGCGGCCAAGAGCAAATGCGAGCAACGGCAGCTTCGGGGAGACATGGCGCTGGTTTTCGCTGGGTTTACGGGAAGCCGGCAGGGGGTTCTACTCACCGCCAGTCGAATCCTCGGACTCAAACCAAGGTGCAAAACGGTCGGGGATAAAGGCCCAGCTGCCCGGTCCAAGCTCCATTTCGTCGTCAGTCAGAAGGCAGGACTCGAGCAATTGGGTGACGCCGGCTTGATCAAGGTGCTGGCCGATCACCACCAGCTCAATTCTTCGATCTCCATAAGGTTCCTGCCACACGGACTCAATCTCGCTGATGACCTCGGCAGCAGTCTCGTCATTGGGATCGGTCCATTCTTCACGGGGAAGCGCGGCAGCCCAGGTCCCGGCCGGCTGCAGCGAAAAGACATTTCCGGCTTGGGACCACTCGGCCGCGATATCGTGGCGGCTGGCCAGCCAAACCAATCCTTTGGAGCGAACGATTGAATCGAACTGGTCTCCTTCAACCAAATCGAGCAGGCGACTGGAATGAAAGGGACGGCGGGCCCGAAAGACGAAACTCGAAAACCCGTACTCCTCGCTCTCGCTGGATTCCTCACCCCGAGCGGTGAGTAACCAGCCTGGATGCAATTCGGCCCATTCCTCGCTGTAAAGCTCTGTGTTGAGCAGCAGCGCAGGATCAACTTGACCACGAATCGCGCGGAGAATCGTGGCCCCCGGGTTGAGTTGTCGGAGCAGTCCGGTGAGCTGATCGAGTTGCTGTGGCGTAACCAGGTCGCACTTGGTAATCAGCAAGACATTGGCGAATTCCACCTGATCAACGAGGAGCTGGACGAGA
>Ga0068877_10002402_pt1 | contig 15128 bp, 12 predicted proteins | sample NOAtaG_FD_66437 | JGI IMG/M metagenome (GOLD analysis project Ga0068877, IMG submission 66437) | Freshwater lake microbial communities from Lake Erie, under a cyanobacterial bloom - NOAA_Erie_Diel6S_1000h metaG | ecosystem: Environmental > Aquatic > Freshwater > Lake | place: USA: Ohio, Lake... | reverse complement strand
CAGGTTGCGGGCGATCTGCCCGACGTTCGAACCTACGCCACCGGCAGCGCCCGAGACGAGCACACGATCGCCGGGTCGAACAGCACCAATGTCGACGAGTCCGAGATACGAGGTAAAACCCGTGAGCCCGAGAACACCGAGGGCCGTGGACGCGGGTGCGACGCGCTGACGCACCTTGAACATCAGAAAATACGGCGAGCCGTCGGCGATCGCATAGCGCTGCCAACCGAGTTTTCCTTGAACGATCTCGCCCACTCGCCACGCGGGGTTGCGCGATTCGACAATACGGCCGACGCCGCGTCCATGCATCACATCGCCGATCTCGAGCGGTCGCTCGAAGCGTTCGAGATTGAGCATGTAGTTGCGCATCACTGCCGCCACACCGAGATACAACGTCTCGATGCGGAATTCGCCGTCGGCCAGCGGGCGCAGCGGTGTTTCGATGAGACGAAAATCACTGCTCTTGACCGGTCCCTCCGGTCGAGCAGCGAGCACCCATTGGGTGTTGAGCGAACTCACAGCTGCCGATCGCGGGTCTCGGTCATCAGCCACAGAGCCAGTACGAAAGCCGTGGACATGACGACGACCGGGTACCAGAGGCCCGCCAGCACGTCGCCCGAGCGGGCCACCAGCCACGCCGCCGTCAGCGGCATGAAGCCGCCGAACCATGCGCTGGTCAGGTGGTAGGGCACGGAGAGTGCGGTGTAGCGAATGCGGGTCGGGAAAATTTCCGAAAGCCACGCAGCCCCTGGGCCGCAGGTCAGGCCGGCGCCCACGATCAGCAGCAGAATGAGGCCGATCAGTGCCAGATGCCTCGAGTCGAGATCATCGAGCGAGTTGATCGGCGTGACGGCCGAGTTACGCGGATACCCGGCTTCCGCCAGCGCTGCATCGAGGGTAGGGCGATCGAAGCCGACGAGCTCGCGATCGGCGATGCGGATGACGAGGGGCTGCCCTGCGTGCGTGCCCTCGGTCAGTGGTTCGCCGTTCGAATACGAGATGCCGCGCTTGGCCAAGTGGTCGCGAGCCCGCGTGGCCTCATCGAGCTTCGATGGGTTCGCAAAGGGGTCGAAGCGCGTCGGCGCCGCGTGCACGATGATCGGCGACTGCTGCTGTGCGGCGGCCAGCGCAGGATTGCCCACGGCGAGGAGCGTCTCGTACGCCGGCATGATCGACACGGCGGAGATCAGCATGCCGGCGAGCATTACGGGCTTGCGCCCGATGCGGTCCGAGGCGGCGCCGGCGCCGACATAGATCGCCATGCCGACCAGCAGCGCCACTACGATGAGTGCCGAGGCTGTGGCCGTGTCGACCAGCAGTGCGGTCTGCAGGAACACCAGCGAATAGAACTGTGCCGTGTACCAGCTCAGTGCCATCGCAGCGGCCACGACGAGCGCCGCGAGCATCGGGCGCGTGTGCTTGCCGGAGAGCAAGGTTTCGCCAATCGGCGATTCGGCGAGTTCACCACGCGCTTTCAGTTCGGCAAACATCGGCGATTCGGCGATGCGCGTGCGGATGTAGACCGAGAACGCGAGCAGCAAGACCGAGGCAAGGAACGGGATGCGCCAGCCCCAGGCGCGGAAGTCCTCGTCGCCGAGCACGCTGCGGCAGATCACGATGACGAGCAGCGACAGCACGAGTCCCATCGTCGCAGTGGTCTGAATCCAACTCGTGTAAAAGCCGCGTTGCGAGGTGTCGCAGTGTTCGGCGATATAGATCGCCGCGCCGCCGAATTCGCCGCCGAGGGCGAGCCCCTGCAGCAAGCGCAGCAGTACGAGCAAAGCGGGCGCCCACCAGCCGATGGTCTCGTACGTGGGCAGCACGCCGACCAGAGCCGTCGTCAGACCCATCAGCACGATGGTGACCAGGAAGGTGCGCTTGCGGCCCACGCGGTCGCCGAGGCGACCGAAGATGAGCGCGCCGAGCGGGCGAATCGCAAATCCCGCACCGAAGGCCGCCAGGCTCGCGAGCAGCGCGGCGGTCTCGTTTCCGGGCGGAAAGAACAGGGCGCCGAAGAACGTGACGAGACTGCCGTAGAGCAGGAAGTCGTAGTACTCGAAGACGGTGCCGGTCGATGCGGCCAGCACGACCTTGGACATCGGTGTACGCGTAGCGGGAGTAGTGCTCATGTTCATGCTGAGGAAGTGTGCAACGATTGTATGCGCAAACGCGTGGGCGACCGATAGACTCGGTGCATGGATTCGATCAACTCGGGTTTGCCCGTCATACGTCGCGGTTACTGCGAAGGCCTCACGGGTCAGGTGCATTATCGACGCTGTCGGCCGACCTTATCGGGCGAGTCCGCGCGCCCGTTGCTGCTGCTGCATCAGTCGCCGCTGTCATCGACCCAGTTCGAGCGCGTGATGCCTGCGTTAGCGGCGAACGGGTTCGATGTGCTCGCGCCGGACATGCCCGGCTTCGGGATGTCGGATGCCGCGCCTGAGGGTGCGGGCCTCGAGCAGTTCGCCTCCGTGATACCCACGGCGCTGGCGGTGCTCGGGTGCACGCGGGTCGATATCGTCGGTCATCACACGGGAGCCGTGCTTGCCGCAGTGTTTGCAGCGGATCAACCGCAGCAAGTAAACCGCCTGATCCTCAATGGCTTTCCCTTGCTCGAACAGGCCGAGCGGGAGCACTTCGCCACGTTTTATTTCGGCCCCAAGGAGCCCAAGGCCGATGGCAGTCACCTGCTCGTCGCGTGGCAGAACCGGCTGCGCTCCACCCCAGGTTGGTCCGACATTGCCCTCATGCATCGTTATACGGTGGAGGCCTTGCATCGGGGTGACACCAACTGGAAAGCCTTTCCGCTCGTCATCGGCGCCGATCTGCACGGCGTGTTGCAACGCCTGCAGGTGCCGACCTTGATGTTCACCAACACGGGCGAGGATCTTTACGCCTCGACGCGACGGGCGCAGGCCCTGCGACCCGATTTCTTCGCATACGCCGAGTTGATCGGTGGCTCCCACGATATCGTCGACGAGCAGCCCGATGCCTGGGTCCGCGTGGTGAGCGATTTTCTCTCCCGCTAGGCCCCGCGGCTGAGCGGTGGTGCGGCCGCGCTGACGATTTCGCGCAGCACGAAACTGGACTCGACTCGTGCAACGCCGGGCAGTTTGGTGAGCACCTTGCCGTGCAGGCGCTCGATGTCCTCGGCCGAGCGCGCGAGCACGCGCAGCACGTAGTCCGCCTCGCCGGTGGTGAGGAAGCACTCGCAGATTTCGGGAACCGAGCGCACGGCCGTCTCGAAGGTACGCAAGTCGCGTTCCGCCTGACTCTTGAGCGTGATGCGCACGAGCAGGCTCATGGTCCAGCCGAGCTTGCGCAGGTTCAGGTGCGCGGCGTACCGCTCGATGTACCCCTCGGTCTCCAGTCGCCGGACGCGCCGCAGGCAGGCCGACTCGGACAAGCCCACCCGAGCGGCGAGTTCGGCGTTGGCTACGCGCCCGTCCTGTTGCAGTTCGTGGAGTATTCGCTGGTCTATGCGGTCGGTGTCCATTGGCAGATTATTGCGTAGAATTTATTTATGACGCAATAAAAATACGAAAAAGGGGTATCCAAGGCGGCATTCCGCAAGTCCGTGCGAGCGTTGGGGTCGCACAATGTGGCCATGAAAATCGGCGTACCCAAGGAAATCAAGATTCACGAGTACCGAGTTGGGCTCGTGCCTGCGGCTGTTCGCGAGCTGGTGGGCTCAGGGCATGAGGTCCTGGTGGAGCAGGGCGCGGGAGCCGGGGTGGGCTTCGACGACGCGGCGTATCAAGCCGTCGGCGCACACATCGTCGGTGATGCGCGAGCTGTGTTTGGCGCCGCCGATCTCGTGGTCAAGGTGAAGGAGCCGCAACTGGTGGAGTGCGCCATGCTGCGCCCCGGTCAGGTGCTGTTCACCTATCTGCATTTGGCCGCCGATCGACCGCAGGCCGAGGCGCTGATGCGTTCCGGTGCGCACGCCATTGCCTACGAAACCGTGACTGCGCGCGACGGTTCGCTGCCGCTGCTCACGCCCATGAGCGAAGTAGCGGGTCGGATGTCGGTACAGGTTGGGGCGACGCTGTTGCACAAGTCCGCCGGTGGGCGCGGCATGTTGCTCGGTGGCGTGCCGGGGGTTGCCCCCGCCAAGGTGGTCATTCTGGGTGGCGGTGTGTCGGGTACCGCAGCCGCCGAGATCGCCTGCGGCATGCGAGCGGACGTCACGGTCATCGACAAGTCCCTGCCGCGGCTGCGCGAGCTCGATGCGCTGTTCGGTGGGCGATTGAAGACGGTGTTCTCCACCGCGGCCTCCATCGAGGCTGCCGTAGCCCAGGCGGATCTGTTGATCGGCGCGGTACTCGTCCCCGGCGCGGCTGCGCCGCGGCTCGTGACCCGCAACATGGTTCGCGCCATGCGTCAGGGCGCGGTGATCGTCGACATTGCCATCGATCAGGGCGGCTGCATCGAAACCAGTCGACCCACGACCCACGCTGACCCCACATACGTGGAGGAGGGCGTGGTGCACTACTGCGTCACCAACATGCCAGGCGCCGTGGCGCAAACTTCAGCGCTCGCGCTCAACAACGCGACGCTGCCGTATGTCCGTGCCCTCGCCAACGACGGGTTCGAGGCGGCATGCCGCAAGGATCCGGGGCTTGCCGCAGGGTTGAACGTCTCGCAGGGTCGTATCGTTCACTCGGCCGTGGCCGAGGCACTCGGCATCTCGGCCCGCTGAAAACCTCAGGCCTTCTGTAACCCGCGTCGGCCGGCGTCCAGCGACAGCGCGGCCAACGTGCGCGCTGTGGCGGTCGCTTCGCGCACGCTGTCGAAGCCGATCATGCGCGCTTCGAGTCTGGCCTGACTCAATTGCAACCAAAGATAGCCGCGGTGACTGCCGTCGGCGTGGTGCACGTTGAGCGTATCGCGGTTGTAGGCATCGATCACTTTCTGCGGCGGTGGGCCGGACGAGATCGACGTCGTGACAAGCTCGCTCGCGATGATGGACGAAGCACTATCGGTCGCATCGATGCGCTGATCGGCCGCGATGAAGGCGTGAATGTCGCCCCCCAAAATCACCGGATTGGCCACTGCACTGTCACGGATGGTTTCGAGCAGGCGTAGGCGTGCAGCGGGGTAGCCCGCCCAGCTGTCGTTCCAGTGCAGTTGCCGCGGCCCAGGATCTTCATCCACCAGCGAGAACACCACGCTCTGCGCCATCAGGTCCCAGCGGTTGCGTGATTGTCCGAGCTGCTGCTGCAGCCAACGCTCCTGGGTTTCACCGAGCATCGAGCGGCCGGGTTCGTTCCATGTCGGGCAGGTGTCCACGAACACGCGGCTGCCACCCTGCCGCGGTGGCGTCGGGCAGGGTTGCGGACTGCGGTACTGGCGCGTGTCGAGCAGGTGCAGCGCGAGCAGATCGCCGATCTGCAGCGTGCGGTAGAGCTGCAAGCGGCCGCCCGCGAGCAGACTGTCACGCGGGAGCGGCATGTGCTCGTAGTAGGCCTGATAGGCCGCGGCGCGGCGCGCGACGAAGCCCGGCTGCTCGTCCGGGTTCTCGGATTGCTCTCCGGCGTAATCATTGTCGACTTCGTGATCGTCGTGCGTAACGACCCAAGGGCAGGCGGCATGCGCGTCTCGCAGCGTCGGGTCACTGCGATACCACGCGTAGCGCAACCGATACTCGGCGAGGCTTTGACACTCGCCTCGATCGTGTCGACGCACGGGATCGGCCGTGTTGCCCTCGTAGATGTAGTCACCGAGGTGCGCGATCAGATCGACGCCGGTCTCCAGCATGTGGCGGTAGGCGTGGTAGTAGCCTTGTTCGTAGTGCTGACAACTTGCTACGCCGATGCGCAGCGGCAACTGCGGCTGTCCGGCCGCCGGTGCCGTCCACGTGCGGCCGACTGGGCTGCGATGTTCACCCGCACGAAACCGGTAGTAGTAGTTGCGGCCAGGCTCAAGTCCGCGCACTTCAAGATGCACGCTATGCGCGAACAGTGCCTCCGCGCGAGTCAGGCCCGTCTGGATGGTTTGCCGGAAGTCGGGGTCGAGAGCGATCTCAAACCCCACCTCGATATCATCCGGGCCAACTCCGCCATCCGGAGCCAGCAAGTCGGCGATCAGCCTCGTCCACAGCACCATGCCCTGAGTTTGCGGATAGCCCGAGGCGACTCCGAGCAGGAACGGATCACGGCGAAAGGCCGCAGGGCGCAGGCGAGGTGTGGCCAGCACTGCAGGGGCAAGACCGAGTCCGCCGAGGCACAGGGCCGAGGCGAGAACGACACGTCGATCCATCATGGCCGCCGAGTGTACCGCCATGATAGGTTGGCGTCCCATGAACGTAGCTGTAGATCCGATGTTGCCGCGCGATGACGGTCGTCCTGTGCGGGTTCAACCGCTGGCGGGTGTCACATTGACCACTGGTGATCTCACTGCCGCGCGTCGCTTTTATCAGGGCGCGCTCGGCATGAGTCCGGAGTTCCATCGCGTGCAGGGTGAGGCGGCGCAGCGCCTGTCGGTTCACTGGGGATTGCCGCCGCAGGATCACTACGACTACGTGCGCTTGTTTCGTCCGGGCCTCGAGGGTGCGCTGCAGATCCGGCTCGTTGGCGTCGATGCGGCGCTGCCCACCAAGCGCCCGAGCCTTGACTCACGCTTTGATGGGCCGCTCGGTGTGGGTTTCCCGGTGCGGGACCTCAAGTCGCGCCATGCGGTGGTGGAGGCGCTGGGCTTCGGATCGACGGCGGGTTTGACCTTGATGGCGTTCCCGCGTGCGGATGGGTCGACCTACGACATCGGTGAGGTGCACTGGGTCGCGCCCGACGACGTGATGGTGCTCGGCGTGGATCGTGCCCACCTGCAGCCGGTCGGTCCCATCGACTCGGCGATCGATATCGGTGGGCCAGCCTATTCGAGCACGCTGATCAGCGATGCGGCGCGATTTGCGCCGTTTTTCGGCGAGGTGCTCGGCTTCGAACTGCGGCGCGAATTCACCTTTCAAAGCGAAGGGCCTTCGGGCGGCATGCGTTTGCCCGCCGGTACCGAGGTGCATTTCCAGCAGTGGTTCGCGCCCGACTCGCGATCCGGTTATCTCGTGGTGATGCAGTTGTTGCAGAACGCGCTGCGCGCACCGGTGCCGCTCGCCACCCCCGCTCGCGGTATCGCCATGTGGTCGTTTCCGACGGCAGATCTCGAGGCGACGGTGCAGCGTGCGCGGTCGCACGGCACGCCCGTGCTGCAGGCTGCGGAGTGGATCGAAGCGCCGGGTGAAGCCGCTGTGCGCTCGGCGGTGCTGGCGACGCCCGACGGGTTTCCGGTTGAGATCTTCCAGCGCTGAGTTATTTGCCGATCGCGCCGAACACGTTCTTAAGGATCTTGCTCGACTGGCCGAGCGGATCCTTGCGAATGGCTCGCTCTTCTTCGGCGATCATCACGAACAGGCCGTCTAGCGCCTTGCGTGTCACGTACTCCTCGACCTTCGCGTCTTTGGCATCGACCAAACCGTACTTGGCTGCTTGCCCTGCGAACTCGTTGTATTGCTGGGCGACATTGGTCTTGGCGGTGGTTTGACGCACGATCGGCAGGAACAGCGCCGCAAGTTTGTCGTACGAAGAGCGCTTGAAAAACTGCGTTGCCGCATCATCGCCGCCGGTGAGGATCTGCCGAGCATCGTCCACGCTCATCTGGCGCACGGAGTCGACCAGCAATGTCTTGGCCTGCGGAACGGCAGCTTCGGCGGCACGGTTCATCGCCGTGACGAGCTGGTCCGCTTCGTCGTTGAGTCCGAGCAGCTTGAAGGCCTTCTCACCCTTCTTCAGGGCAGGCGGAAGGGGGATCTTTACCTTGGGGTTGCCGAGAAAACCGTCCGTCGCGCCGAGGCTCGCGACGGCGCGCGTCGTGCCTTGGTCCAGGGCTGCCTTGAGACCCGCGACGCTGTCCTTACCGGAGAGCGCATCGAGCCCGGCGCCCGTCACAACGGGCGACCACAGCAGATGGATCAAGACAGCCGTGGCGGCAAGCATGGGGGAGTGTTTTCTCTTCATGCGATGCAGTCTAGCGCATGCCCCGGTCCTGATCAGCAAGGCATAATCAGCGGCCAGTTCCTGATCGCCCCGTCCGGGCAGCGGAGGATTCATCATGCGTATCGTTGGTAAGGTCCTGCTGTGGGTGGCAGGGGTGTTGGGCGTGGGCGTGCTGGCCGCCGCCATGTGGTTTTGGATCACCCCAGTCGGCATCAACAATTACGTCAACAAGATCACCATCCAGCTCGCGCTGAACTCGCCGCAGACGCTGACCCAGATCGGCGTGATCGACAACACGCTGCTCGATTTCCACAGCGGCAAACTGGACGATCAGACCAAGGCCTTCGAGGACAAGATGATCGCCAGGCTGCGTGCGGCACGCGCCGGGCTCGACCGGTACGGGCCTGAAGGTCTGGAGGGTCAGGAATTGCTGACCTACCAGATCACCGCCTGGTTCCTCGACGACGCCTTGCGTCAGGCCGAATTCGATGCCAGCGGCTATCGCGTCAACCAGATTTCCGGCGTGACAGTCGACACGCCGCAGTTCCTCACCGATGCGCACGTCATCCAGGATGCGCGCAGCGTCGAGCGCTACCTGTCGCGAGTGCGCGAGTTCGGTCGGGTCTTGCGCGAGGCGAGGGTACGGGTCGAGGCGGATCGGGCCGAGGGCGTCGTGCCGCCCGATTTCATCATCGATCAGGCGCTCACCGGCATGCGCTCGTTCATCGCCGCGGGTGCGGCGGGCAACGCACTGGTGACGACGCTGCCGGCCAAACTCGACAAGCTCGAGGGCGTCGATGCCGCGCAGCGCGCCGAATGGCTCAAGCAGGCAGAATCTTTGGTGGCCAACGAGGTGTTGCCGGGCTACCGCGCGATGATCGCGCTTTTTGAGGACATGCGTCGTACGGCCACGCACGATGCGGGCATCTGGCGAATCCCGAACGGCGACAAGATCTATGCGACGGCTCTCAAGTCGAACACGACGACGGATCTCAGCGCCGAGCAAATCCATACAATCGGCGTCGAGGAGGTCGCGCGACTCGAGGCGGAGATGATGGCCATCCTCACGGCGCAAGGCTACGCGCAGGGCACCATCGCCGAGCGGCTGCGAACCCTCAACGAGGATCCCGCGCAGCGCTTTGCCAACACCGACGAGGGGCGGGCGCAGATGCTCGAGTACCTCAAGGCCATCGATGCACGCGTGATGGCTGCTGCGCCGCGGTTCTTCTCGACCATTCCGCCACAGCCCCTGGAGATCGTCCGGGTGCCGGTGTACTCGCAGGATTCTTCGCCGGGCGGTTACTACAATCCGCCGGCACTCGATGGCTCGCGACCGGGGCGCTTCTACATCAACCAGAAGGATACGGCGGACAACCCCAAGTATTCGCTGGCGACGCTGATGATTCACGAGGGATCGCCGGGCCACCACTTCCAATTGTCCGCGGCGCAACTCATCGAGGGCGTGCCGCTACTGCGTAAGGTGATGCCGTTCAACGCCTACGCGGAAGGCTGGGCGCTCTACGCTGAGCGGATCGCCAAGACCGACATGGGCATCTATGCCGACGATCCGTTGGGCGATCTTGGGCGGTTGCAGGCCGAGATGTTTCGCGCCGTGCGACTCGTGGTCGACACCGGTTTACATGCCAAGCGTTGGTCGCGTGAGCAGGCCATTGCCTACATGGTCGAGAAGACCGGTATGAGCGAGGCCGAGGTTACTCGCGAGATCGAGCGCTACGTCGTGTGGCCGGGTCAGGCGACGGGTTACAAAGTCGGTCAGATCGCCTTGCTCAAGATGCGCGCCGATGCGGAGCGCGAACTCGGTCCGAAGTTCGATCTCAAAGCGTTCCACGAAGTGTTGCTCATGAACGGCGCCATGCCGCTCGGCGTACTCGAGGGCGTGGTGCGCGAGTGGGTCGCCGCGCGTAAGTCGGCCGCCTGACCCGCAAGGCACGGTGAAAATCAGTGATGGTGCTGTATGGTCTCGATGGGGTGTGCGTGGCCGAGTCCTCGGCTGTGCTGCCCGCCGACAGCGCGCTGCTGCGCTCCGGCGAAGGCTGGTTCGAGACGCTGCGCATCGAGCGCGGGCGAGCGATGTTTCTCGAGTCGCATCGGGCTCGATTGCAGCAGTCGCTGCGCGGCGCAGGCTTCGATCCTGAGGAGCCGCTGCAACGGTTCGATGCGACGCTCACGGCACTCCTTGCGGCCTATCTCGAGCGCACTGCATCGCCGGGTGGCGGTGTGCCGACGGCGAGCGGGCGGTTGCGTGTTCTGGTCACGCCGCGGGAGTCGGGAGCCTGGGCCGCGCTCGGTCGCTGCGAGCCGTACACGCCGCCGCGGCAGGCCTACCAGGAGGGCCTGCGAGTCGGCGTCGCGTCGCTGCCGCATCCCTCGACCGGTCGCCTCGGCAAGTCCACGAGCTATCACTGGTCGCGCTACGCCCAGCGTGAGGTCCAGGGTCGGGGCGCTGAGGAAGCGCTGCTGGCGCGCGACGGTGTGCTGATCGAGGCCGCGAGTGCCGCACTGCTGTGGCGTGAGCAAGGGCAGTGGTACACGACGGAGGGGCAGGGCGAGTTGCCGAGTGTCACGCTCGGCGAACTGCGCAACGCGGGCTTGAGTGTGGTGGCCGGGACGTTGCGCGAACTCGACGTGTCGCGGCTGCAAACGCTCTGCCTCGTCAGTGCGTTGCGTTTGGTGGTGGCGGTGCGCGAAATCGATTCGCTGCGCTTGCCGGTCGCGCTCGCCGAGGCGAGCTCGCTGCGCGAACTGTTGCTTGCGAGGCATGGCGAATGACGCAGCAGCTCGCGCTTGAGGCGCAGGCGGCCTGCGCCGCCGATGAGCCGTTTGCCGCGCTGGTATCGGCTGCGGGGCATGCAGATCGCGGCCGTCGCAGTCTGCTCGCGCGCGAGCTGCGGCACGAGTTGTCACTCGAGGCGGCGGGCACGCCGGCCGAGGCGAGTGCAGCATTGCGTGAGGCTGCTACGGCGGCCTTTGCGCGTGGCGCAGCGGGTTTGCTGGTGCTGGTATCGCACGAAGCGGCGTCGCTCTTTGATCGTATTCCGACGCAAGCGCCCTGGCTGGGCCTGCCGCGGGTACAGCTTTGGTCGACCACCCGCCTCGTTGAGGCGAGGGCGGGCGGCGGCTGGCCCGCACCGCAGACGGCCCCACGCTGGTCGTTGCGCTCGCGGGTGGATGCCGCTTGGCATGCCGCGGCCGTGGAGAGCATTCGTAGCGCTATTGCGGCGGGCGACATCTATCAGGCGTGTCTGACCTTTCCGCTCGAAGCGCAAGCGCCCGCCCATCTCGGCGAGTTATTCGCGGCCTTGGTGGCGAGTCATCCGGTTGATCATGCCGCGTGGTGTCGCGTGCCGGGTCTCGAGATTGCCTCGCTGAGTCCCGAGCGTTTCTTCAACCTGCGGGGTCGGACCGTGACGGCGCGGCCCATGAAAGGCACGCGAGGGCTGGTCGGCGCCTCCGAGCTGCAGCGGCTCGCAACCATGCGGGAACTCGCCTCATCGGCCAAAGATCGCGCCGAGAACGTGATGATCGTCGATTTGCTGCGTAACGATCTTGGACGGATCTGCACAGCGGGCAGTGTCGATGTCCAGGGTCTTTGGGAGGTGGAGGAGTACCGCAGCGTGGCGCAGATGACCTCCACCGTACGCGGTGAACTGGCCGCGGGGCGTGATCTCTGGGATGCCCTCGCCGCGCTGTTTCCGCCGGGTTCGATGACGGGTGCGCCGAAGATTGCGGCATGCCGTGTGCTCGAGACGCTCGAGGTCATGCCGCGCGGTCTCTACGGCGGTGCGATCGGTTGGGTGGACGCAAGCGGCGATGCGGAGTTCAGCGTGGTCATTCGCACCTTGCAATCGCGTGCCGGGCAGCTGCGCTGGGACATCGGCGGCGGCATTGTCAGTGATTCGACGAGTGCGGGTGAGTGGGCCGAGGCGTGGGCGAAGGCTGCGCTGCTCGAGCCATTCGTGGACCTGCGGCATGCCTGATGTGCGCGGCGACGGCTACGTCGACGACATCCCGTATACGCATGGCTATCACGCCTCGATGAACCCGCGCGTGATGCAGTGGAACGTGCTTCAGGCAGGCTTCCGACCGCCCAGAGTGGGCATGGCCTGTGAGCTCGGCTTCGGGCAGGGCGTGAGTCTTGCGATCCACGGCAGCCTCGGCACGGCGGCGTGGCAAGGGACGGATTTCAACCCGGAACATGCGCGTAACGCTCGCGAGTTGTGCGCGGACTGCGTGCCCGGGCCACGAATTTACGCCGAGTCCTTCGCCGAGTATTTCGCTCGCCCGGATCTGCCGGTCTTCGATTTCATTGCCTTGCATGCCGTGTGGAGCTGGGTATCGCCGGAGAATCGGGCTCGGCTCGTGGAGTTCATCCGCCAGCGTCTGCGCCCGGGCGGCGCACTCTACCTGTCCTACAACTGCTTGCCGGGATGGCAGCCCATGCTGGCGCTACGCGGTAGGCTGGTTGAGCGCGCCGAGCGGGGACGGCACGCGGGTCTGCCGCGCGGCGAAGCGATTCGTCAGGCCATCGTCGAGCTCGAGCATCTCGAACCCGAGCACGACGTGATCCTCCACTCGCTCAAGCGGCGTAGCGTCAGTTATCTCGCGCATGAGTTCTTCAATCGCGACTGGCATCCGATGGAGCCTGAGGCGGTGGCCGCTGAACTCGCCGCGGCCGGTGTACGGCGGATTTGCTCGGCGCAGTCGCATGCGTCGGCGCGGTTCCGCAGCGAGTACTGGCTGCGCGAACCGGTCGCAATCGATGCCACCTCGCAACGACATGAGCTGGCGCAGTTCGTCACCGTCGAAGGAGTGGGCGAGTCGACTGAGCCGCTGGTGCTGCAGGAGGGTTGGTCCAGCTCAGCTGTGGCGTCAACCGATACGGCCGACTCGGTACGCAATGCGCAACGCATCAACGATCGGCTGCTCGCGCTCGCTGAGCGCTCTGCCGAGCCCTCGGTCCTCGCGTGTCCAGCAACGGGCGGGGCTGTGGATGTCGGTTGGGTGACGCTGCTGCTGTGCAGTGCACGCCGTCACGGGCTGGAAGGGCCCGAGGCTTGGGCCGACTACGCGCAGCAGCGACTCGACGCCCTCGGGCAGCGACCCATCGACCAGGGTGTGGTGTTGCAGGGTGGGGCAACGGTGCGACGTTTCCTGCGTGAGACGGCGGCCCGATTCGCCGCGCAAACCCTGCCGCGCCTGCAGGAACTCAAGGTGCTGACGCATTGACCCTGGCCCACCGCGCGTCGACGAGGGCCATAATAGGCTGATGGAAGCGGATGTTCCGGTGTTGATCGTGGGCGGCGGGCCGGTGGGCCTGACGCTCGCCATCGATCTGGCGCGGCGCGGTCAGCGGGTGCTGCTCGTCGAGCAGCGCACGGGTCCGAGCGAACACCCGAAGGCGACGCTGCTCGGGTCGCGATCCATGGAGTTGTTCCGCCGCTGGGGTCTCGACGAGGAGATCTTTGCGGCCGCCATCCCCAACGAGCATCCGTACTACATCGTTTTTACCACCCGGCTGGCGGGTCAGGAATTGCACCGCTTCCGCTCGCCATCGATCAATGAAGGTCGGTGGCGTGACCCTGCCGCGCTGCAGCGCTTTCGCGAACTGCAGTGGTCGCCGTACTCGAAGACCCAGATCGGTCAGCAGGCTCTGGAGCCCGTGTTGCGTCGTCACGCGGAGCGGTTGAAGGGGCTCGAAATGCGTCACGGCTGGCGTTGCGAGGGCTTTACGCAGCATGCCGACCACGTGCTCGCTCGGCTCGTCGAGGTGGCGACGGGCGAGGTGCGCGAAGTTCGTGCGCAGTACCTCGCCGTGTGCGAGGGCGGCAGTGGGCAGTTGCGGCGCGATCTCGGCATTCGTCGCAACGGTCGAGGACGGATGCGCTCGAACGTCAGCTTTTATTTTCGCAGCCGCGAGTTCCTGCCTGCGCACGGCTTGGGTTTGGCGAACCTGTACTTCGTGTTCAATCCCGGCAGCTTTGGTGTCTTCACGGCCATCGACGGGGTGGAGCTGTGGAACTACCAGTATTATTTTCTCGATCCGACGCGCAGCACCGAGGAGCTCGATGCGGCCGCGATCCTGCACCGGGCGATGGGCAAGCCCTTCGAGTTCGAGTTGCTGCAGACGATGCATTGGCACCATCACCAGTCGGTGGCGCGTCAATGGCGCATCGGGCGGGTGTTCCTCGCGGGCGACGCCGCGCATCTGTTTGCGCCGACCGGTGGCGTTGGCATGAACACGGGCATCGGCGATGCCTGCGATCTCGCCTGGAAGCTCGATGCCGTGTTGCGGGGTTGGGGCGGCGAGGGGTTGCTGGAGAGTTACGAGATCGAGCGCAAGCCGATCGCGATTCGCAATAGCCTGATCTCGGCGACCAATTCCGACAAGATCGACATGGTGATGGACGAGACTCCGGAGCACATCGGCGAGAGCACCCCCGCCGCGGATGTGGCACGACGCGAACTCGCACGCAAAATCCGTTGGCTCGCCCGCCAGTTCAACAGTGCGGGCACCCACCTGGGCTACCGTTATGTCGACTCCCCCATCATCGTCGCCGACGGCACGGCGGAGCCGCCGGACGACCCCAGCCAGCTCGCGCCGTCGAGTTGGCCGGGTATGCGCGCACCGCACGCCTGGTTGCAGGATGGGCGCTCGATGCTCGATGTGTTTGGCGATGGCTATGTGCTGCTGTGCTTCGATGCGTTGGATCGCGACGACGAACGTCTGCAGGGTGCCGCGCAGCGCCTCGGAATGCCGCTAACTCTGCAGCCGCTGGCTGACGAGTCGGTGGCCGCCCTCTATGCGCGCCGTCGCGTGCTGGTGCGGCCAGATGGCCATGTCGCGTGGCGCGGTGAGCGTCTGCCTGACGATCTGGCCTCGTTGCTCGATCAGGTCCGTGGCGTTGCGGCCGCCGGAGCGCGTGCGTGAACGTGCGAGTGCTGCAGGGGCTCAAGCACCCGGCGTTGTGGGTCGGTGTGTTGGCGCTGATCGGCGCGGTGCTGGCCTTGCTGTGGTCCCGTCCGCCCGCGGCCCCGCGCGCGACTTCGACGCCCGCCACATCGGCTGCGCCCGCTGCCCTCAAGGAGGCGAGTTTCGTGGGCAGCCAGCGCTGCGTGGAC